>Ga0209075_1002855_pt1 | contig 14848 bp, 16 predicted proteins | sample Stecom2011_FD_187523 | JGI IMG/M metagenome (GOLD analysis project Ga0209075, IMG submission 187523) | Agricultural soil microbial communities from Utah to study Nitrogen management - Steer compost 2011 (SPAdes) (version 2) | ecosystem: Environmental > Terrestrial > Soil > Agricultural land... | reverse complement strand
ATGGCACAGGCCCGGCTCAGCACGGCGCCGGCTTCATCCGGAGCCGGTTGGCGGCAGTAGCCTTCCTCGCCCACTTCAATAGCCGTCAGTCCCACCCCATAGGGGCCATCCACTTCCAGGTAGCGGCGTCCGGTGAGGATTTCCCGGGCGGCACCCACGGCGGCGGCGTCTATCTGTTCCCAGACTTCACTGGAGAAAGAGGCATTTTCCCGATTGAGATAACTCATGATTGCTTCCCACCCTTCAGATCGCCAATGGTGAACCGGTTCAGTTGCAGGCTCGCCCGGCTTTTCCCGGCCGGATTCAAGTCAGCTTCATCTTCCTCAATGTCCAGAATGGGCTTGTCGGTAAACAGGTAGGTTCTCATCTGCTGGTCGAAGTCGGGACTGTTGCGCCGGAGCCATTCCAGCACCATGCAGGCGTGTTCGATTTCTTCCCGCATGTTGTGCAGTAGCAGCCCTTTGAGTTGTTCATCCCGGGTGGCATCGGCGCGCTGCTGGTACCAGTCCACGGCCTCCAGCTCTTCCTGTACCGACACCAGGGCCCGGTGCATATCCTTGGTCTTCTCAGACAGCAGCTCCTGGGGTTCATGGTAGCTATCACTTGAACCAGCCATATCGTTCTCCCTAACGGATAGGTGATGGTGGAGCGAACTTGTAATTCGCGTTGTTCCCTCCATTTACCTACTGTTTGCCACGTCTGATTACAAGCTGGCGCCCTGGCAATCAGGAACGGCCAGCCCTGTTGGCTCGCCCCAGGAGCACACTGAAGAGAGCCAGGAAAAATGCTGGAGAAAAGAGAGAGTAGAGAAGGCCCGGCAAAGGCTAACGCTGCCGGGCCAGGAGGACTATTTATAGAAACGGCTCAGGGCGCTCATGGCCTGTTGCACATGGACAAAGTTCACCTCCCCTTGCTTGGGACGATTGGTGCGATCCAGCAAGCGGTATGAACCCACGGCCGACAGTTCCAGAATGCTGTCGTGGCTGATCAGGGCATAGCCGTTATAGTCGGAGCTGATCCCCCAGGGGCGTTGCACCGGCTCGTCCAGCAGGCTTTTGCCGGTGGTGTAGGTATCCAAGTGGCTGTCCACGCCCAGCACATGCTTGAGAAAGGTTGGGGCCACGTCTTCATGGCTGGTGATGGCATTTAAATCATTCCAGCCATTTTCAGAGCCAATGCCGGGGCCTACCAAGGCAAAGGGTACCTGAACCTGGGCATTGGTGAAGTTGCTGTTATGGCCCCAGTAGTTGAGCTTGTTGTCGTTCATTTCCTCCCCATGATCGCCGGTGATCAGCACCAGGGTGTGGTCCAGCTCGCCACTTTCCTGCAGGCGATCCAAAACCCGCTTCACCAGACTGTCGACATAGTGGACGCTGGTGCGATAACGGTTGTAGACCAGTTGGGGATCAAAGTCGTTATCCAGCTCCAGGTAATTCATGCTGGAGACCATCGGCTGGCGCTGATGGGGATAGCCCGCCGGGAACAGGTAGGAATGGGGTGCATCATAAAACAGGAATGAAAAGCTCGGCCGGCCGGGGTCACGGCTGTCAAACCACGCCAGCCAGTCGTTGGTAATATCCTGATCCCGCTCCACCGCGTTAACGCCTTCGGAGCGCATCCTCAGATTCGGCACACGGCTAAACACGGTTTGATGAAATTCAGGCTTGAGCAAATGGGCCGAGGCAAAAATCCCCAGCTGGTAATTCAGCTCCTGCAGACGGTCGATTAACAGTGGAGAGCGCCGCTCGTCCTGAAAAGCATGCCAATAAGTGGCGGGGATGCCATAAAACAGGCCAAAGATGCCCGCCCGGGTCGCATTGCCTGCCGACAAATGATTGTTCAGTACCATCCCCTGCTGGGCAAAGTGCCACATATTGGGCGTGTCTTCGGGGTTAAAGGTGTCAGCCCGCCAGGAATCCACCACAATCCAGAGAATATTGAGGGGCTTGTCCACTGGCCGGGTGACCAGCGGCTGCAGCGGATACTGCAAGGTGCCCGACTCTCTCAGCTTCAGCGCCTCTTGACGGGCCAGGGCCTCGGCGTCGATCAGGCCATTTTTACGCATGAAGGAATTCGCGGTGGCCGGCTGAAACAGTGGCAAGAAACGGCTAAATGAAGTAATCGGCTGATAGCCATAGGCCGCGGCCCAAATGTGGGAGCCATGGGTGACCAATAAGGCGGCCACCACCATCCCGGTGAACTTGCGCCCCAGGCGCAGACGCACCAGGCGAGGCCCCTGCGCCAGCCAGCCCAACAGGGCATATTCCGCCACTAACAGCAGCAAAATGCCCGCCCCCACCGTGAGATAGGTGCTTACAGGAAAGCTGATCACCTCTCCTGACAGAAACAGCTCCAACACCACCGCATTGATATGAAAGCGATACTGGGCGAATACCAGCGTATCCACCATCAGAAAGCTCAGCCCAAAGCCGGCTATTCCGGCCAGGATGAATCGGCGGGTTCTATCCCAGGGAAGCAGGAGGACCGGTAGCAGCACCAGGCCAATGACTGCCGCCAGCAGCACCATTTGGCTGAAAGTGGCGGCTCCCCGGTACAAGGCATCCCACCACCCATCGGCGGCGGGAGCATAGCTAAGGTAGCGTAAGGAAACGAGCAAGGCCAAAAGGCCATTCACCAAAATAAACCAGCCGTGCACCTTGGCGCGAGGCACAGGCCTGTTAACAGAGAGAGGGTCGACCACCAGACAGACACCGAGTCAGAAAAGGAAGAATATAGAGGCTAGACAATGGAGCGGCTAGCGTAAATAAATTCGTGAAATTATCAATACGCATCCACCCTATGCCTTCGCTATTTATGCCCTCGCTTTATTCATGCCTTCACTTATAGATGCAAGTCGCTCGCAACCCAATGTTGGGTCCTCTGTGCCGGCTCCCTATCATGTATCCACGGCATCTGCCCTGCACGATGCCGGTTTCGGTGCGCGGCTGAAGGAGCCAGCCTCATGCACGGCGCAATCTCGTTACACGGCCAGTCTGTTCACGCCGCCGAGCTAGCCCGGCTGCGCGACACGCCACCCATTGCACGGCTCGCCTACCGGGGCGGGCAGAGTTAGAAAGGCACACGGCACAACCCGAGAGATGTACGCACCCAATAAGAATGACGAATGGACCTGGCCTTCAGATCGATCATTGGGAGCAATCTATGGATTACCAACGCTTGTTTTCGCATCAGGCCTTTCATCCTGCCCACCTTTCGGGCCCTTGTCGCCGCCCTCTTGTTTCGGCCACCCGCGCCGCGGCTTCCCTGGGCTTATTGCTGATGATGGGCGCCACCCTGGCCCAAGCCCAGGACCTGCCTACTGAGCAGCCTTCCAGTGAAACCCGCTCCAGCAGTCGTGCCAACCCGGTGCCCGCGCCGATCCAGGCAGAAGAACGGGAAGGCCTGCAAAGCGCCACGGCTCAAAACAACAGCGTGCGCCCGGAAAAGCTTGAGCACTCCGACGAGTTGCTGCAACAGGTTCAGCTGCCGGACGGCTTTAGCATTTCCGTGTTCGCCGAGGATCTGACCAACCCGCGGATTATCGAGGTTTCCAGCCAGGGCCATGTCTATGTGACCGAACGGGAAGCGGGACAAGTCACCCTGCTGCGGGATCAGGACAACAACGGGGAAGCCGACGAGACGCAGCCGGTCGCCTCGGGGCTGGGGGAAGACAAACAGGGAGTGCACGGCCTGGCCCTCTCTCCTGAAGAAGACTACCTCTATATGGTCACCGACACCCAGTTGTATCGGGCCGCCGTACTGGAAGAAGGCGAACTGGACGAGCCGGAGCTGGTTCTGGATAACCTGCCGGAAGCCGGCCAGCACCCGAACCGCACCCTGGAATTCGGCCCGGACCGGCTGCTTTATTTATCCATCGGCAGTGCCACCAATGCCGCGGCCGAACCCAACCCCCTCTATGCGACCCTGGTACGGTTCGACCCCGACCAGCCGGACCTGACGGTAGACAGTCTGGAGATCTACGCCGAAGGGCTGCGCAACACCATTGGCTTTGCCTGGAACCCACTGGATGGCCAGCTCTATGGCTGGGACCATTCCAGCGATGGCCGGGGTGATGACTGGCCACCCGAGGAGATCAACCGATTGGAGGAAGGCGGCCACTACGGCTGGCCCTTCTGTGGTGGCAATCAGGAAGTTGATCTGCACGTGTCCGAAGACCCACCGGAGATGACCAAGCAGGAGTTTTGCGCCGAGACGGTCGCACCTCTGGTCACCCATCAGCCCCATACCGCCGGCATGCAGTGGGTGTACTATAACGGCGGGCAGTTTCCGGCAGAGTACCAAAATGATGCCTTTGTGACCCTGCGGGGCTCCTGGAACCGCAACCCGCCGGTGGGCTATGAAATTGTCCGCATTCGCCATGACCAAACCGGCGCTCCGGTGGCGGTGGAGCCCTTTGCCAGTGGCTGGCTGCAGGGCCCGCCAGATGCTCCCGCGCAGTTCGGCCGACTTTCCGGGCTGGCCCAGGCTCCCGACGGGGCGTTGCTGGTCGCCAACGACAGCCATGGCGTGATCTACCGGATCAGCTTTAACTCGGGCGGTTAACGATTAGGAGCAGGTTTTCCTGGGGGAGGCCCTCACCTCCCCTTTATTTGATGGCACTGGAATGTCACACTTATGGCCGTTGTGCGATCCCCTCAGGCGACTTAAGCCGCTTCGCTTCACTTGTTTCAGGAACTCAGCAGTATGCGTTCCAAGGTTGAACCCTCGTTTATTGTCTTGCTCGGCCTGCTGATCGGGCTTTCGCCCCTGGCCGTTGATATGTACCTGCCTGGCATGCCCGCCATTGGGGCAGATCTGGGAGCCTCCCCTCATCTCGTTCAGCAAACACTGAGCGTTTATCTGGCCTGCTTTGCCCTGCCGCAACTGATCTTTGGCCCGATCTCCGACGCCTATGGCCGCCGGCTGACCATTATCCTGGGCTTGGGTGTGTTCGTGCTGGGCGCCGCCTGGTGCGCCCTGGCCCGAGACATTCAGGAGCTCCTGATGGCCCGTGCCTTACAGGGCATTGGCGCGGCCAGTTTAATCGTTACCGTGCCGGCGCTGGTTCGGGATCGAACCGAGGGCAACGAATTCGCCCGCATCATGGGGTTTGTCATGATGGTGATGGCCATCGCTCCTCTGGCGGCTCCCATTGCCGGAGGGTTGCTGCTTCAGCTCAGCGGCTGGCGTCTGATTTTCTGGACCTTGGCCGCCCTGGCCATGGTGGGGCTGGTTCTGTTCCATTGGCAGATCGGTGAGACCCTGGCACCGGAGCGACGGATTTCATTGCGCCCTGCCAGTTTGCTACGCAACTATGCCAGCCTGCTCAGCCAGCGTCAGTCGATTTGCTTTATGTTCTGCGCCGCCCTGGTGTTTGCCGGCATGATGACGTTTCTGGCCGCCTCCCCCTTTGTCTATATCAAGCTTTACGGGGTTTCCGAGCAGCACTATGGCTTCGTGTTCGCCCTCAACATTCTGGCGATGACCGGCTTTACCGCCCTCTCCAGCCGTTATGTGCTCAAAACCGGCTCTCACCGCATGCTGGGCATCGGCATCATGGTCGTGCTGCTCGCCTCTATTTTCCTGCTGGTGCAGACACCTCAGGCCAAACCGCCGCTGCCCCTGTTGGTGGCGGCGATCGTCTGTTTTGTCAGCACCAACGGGGTGGTCAATGCCAACGCCCAGTCCCTGGTGATGAGCCGATTTGGACATATTTCAGGGAGTGCGTCAGCGATGATGGGAAGCCTGCGGTTCGGCGCCGGCGCCCTGGCCAGCGTGGTGGTGGGAACGCTGTATGATGGCACCGTGTTCCCGCTGTTGGCGGTGATGGGTGGCTGTGGTCTGCTGGCGGTGTTGTTCTTCTGTCTCGGCAGCCTGCCGGAAAAAGCCCGCCAATAAGGCAGGAAGGTTGTTACTGGCCGCCCGCCGCCCCGGGCAGTTCCAGTGGACAACCTTCCGGCGTTCCTACCCGCGCCGCCTCCTCGCGAAGCAGATCGGGGTTATTGGCAACCGCATCATACGTATGCTGTTCCGCCACCCGATCAATGGTGCAATCACAGGCCTTTTCAAATTCCGGCACAAACTCAGTGTTCAGAACCTGCTGTGTTTCCGGGGGCAGCGCCTCGGAAGCCCCCAGCCCCAGTTCCGTCCGCACATCCGCACTCACCGCATCCTTCAGTGAAGTGACGCATCCGGCCACCATCTCCCGCTTCAGCGACTCCGTCCATCCTTCCTGGTCCGCACCCTGTACGGAAAGTGGCAGTATCAGCGCCAAGCAGGGCAAAAATCGGTAGCTGCGCATTTTTATCATCCCTAACCAATGTCTATGAGCTAAAAATATAGAGTGAAAGCATCACAAACAACTTGAAGCTGGCACGAAAGTACCGCGCGTTCGGCTCCCAACCGCTGAAAGTGTGCACAATCCCTGAAATTGGCGGTTATCCTCTTGTTTTGTTCCCCTGAGCCTACAAAATCATTTTCTTCCCGGAAGGCATCCATACTGAGCGGGCATCCGCCATTCTTGGCTGTTAACAACAAATACAAAACCGGAGTTCAAGAATGGCTGTCTCCACTGTCGCATCGACTCGCTTCACTTTCTTCACTCGCCTCACTTTCTTCACGCGTTTCACTTCCTCCAATCGGGTCACCCTCGGCCTTCTGGCCGCATTGTTCAGCCTGGGCGCGGAGTGCTCCGAGCCGCTTGAGCACCACACAGGAAGTGAGCCGTTGCAGGAGGTTGCCCAGTCAAATATCGGCTCCGGCCATGGGGCCCATGTCAGCGCGGGTGATTCCAAAGGTTCCGGGCAGCCTAGCCTGAGTCTTCCGGCCGACTACGAATCCTGGTCGGCGGCTGCCAAGCTCGATCATCTCTGGTTAAACGGGGTCCTGCCCAGCCAGTTCCGGGACCAGGAGCTGCCAGTGCTGAAGTCGATTGATGTACTGGGCCTGCTGAACTCCATTCTCTGGACCAAGGTTCGTCTTGAGACGGATGTCGCCCCCATGGGTTACCAGAAACCCATCCACCCCAATGCGGTGCTGGCCAAGGTACGTTTCGCGCCGGTGGCAGACTCCCCATACACCGGTCTGTTCCAGGGTTCCGACCAGGGCTTGCTCCGCCTGTCGGTGACCGGCAACCCGGCGGACCGGGGCTTTGCCCCGGGTCTGGCCTGGAAGCTGCTGCTGGATGGCCAGCCGTCAAAGAACCTGGCGGCGCTCTACACCCTGACCGGCCAAGGCGACAACTACAACTTTTTTGCCAACGAACTGTCCCAGTATGTGCTGCCGGAACTCAATAAATCCCTGGCGATCTCGGCGATCTTCTCTGCCGTCACCAGCAAGCCAACCTTGCTGCTAATGACCGACATGGCCCGCTTCAACCAGGATGGCAGCGCCGTGCCCGCCCCCAAGGCGCCGACCCAGATTTACTTTGTGCCCAATGCCGAGCTGCGCAACCGCTTTCAAAGCGAGCCCCATGACTTTCGGGAAGCCCTGATGGGCATCCCGCCGGGCTCCAAGCTCTATGACGTGTTCGCCACCGAGATGCCCATCAAAACCTCACTGCGGCCTTCCGTCAGTCAGGAGCACGCCTTGGAACGACGCGCCAGTGCGGTGAAGATCGGCGAGATGACAACTGTGTCAGCTTTTATTGCCTCAGAGTTCGGCGACTCCGGCATTTTTTTCAAGCACCAACGCTACGAAGACCGCTAGACTTTTGGCCTCATCCCCAGCTCCTGCAATGCCGAAGGCCGCTCCCGGGCAACCCGCCCTCAGAAAGCTCAAGAACGGGAACTCCACCTCTTGACTTTCACCCACCACTAGTAAATGCTGGATACCTCATGACCACTAAAAATCAACGTTCGGTAAGCCATTGAACGCCTTTTTCAGCTGCATTCTTCAACAGTATCCTTCAACAGGAACCAGCCTCAACCTGGCTCCTGGGTACTCTGCTGCCTTCCATCTGACCCGCCGGATCTGACCTTTCCGTTTTTTCAGGTCCGGCGACCGCAAACCATCTATTAAAACTAAAGCATTTTGCCTTGAAGACTATTGGAGAGTACTAATGTCTGACCGCCCGTCTATCATGATTTCCACACGCGATTTCGATCGCCTCTGCGCCTTGTTGGAACGCGTCTACGACCAAAACGACGTCGTTCCTGAACTGTTTGATGAACTCGACCGTGCCACCCTGCTGGACCCCAGGGAAATGCCCAACACGGTTGTCACCATGAATTCCCGGGTTCGCTTCGAAAACGAAGACACCAAGCAAGCCCATGAAATTGAGCTGGTCTATCCCAATGAAGTGGATGGTTCACCCGGCAAACTGTCTATTCTGGCTCCGGCGGGAGCAGCCTTGCTGGGACTGTCCGTGGGCGACCGGATCGAATGGCCCGGCCCAGGGAACAAAAAGCTGCGTCTGCGCCTGATCGAGGTGGTCAGCCAGAAAACCGAAACCACCGTTTGATGGGCCGGCTAAACTCTTTATCTAGGTACAGGCTAACTGGAAATAGCGGGTTAGCTAAAAATAGTCGGTTAGCCAAAAACAGATAGCAACAAGGCAAAAGCGGCCGGTGTGATGCCCTTCCCCCAATAGCCAGGGCATCGCTCCAAACCGGCCGCCTCTCCCGCAGGAAGCAAGACACCGTAAGGGCATAGGGACATTGCGAATTCTCAAGCTCATCCTCCAAAATGCTCGGGATATGCTACCTGTGGTACTGGTCATCGTCGTCTTCCAGTACCTCGTCCTGCGCCAGCCTCTTCCTAATCTTGCGGCAACCCTACTCGGGGCACTCCTTGTTTTACTGGGTCTGACCTTCTTCGTGCAGGGTCTGACCATGAGCTTGTTTCCCCTGGGGGAATCCATCGTCCGTGCCCTGGCCTACCGCGCCAATGTCTGGTTACTGATGGCCTTCGCCTTTGCAGTGGGTTTCGGCAGCACCTTTGCCGAACCTGCCCTGATTGCGGTCACCAACGAAGCCGCCGCGCTGGCCTTTCCTGATGTGGACCAGGGGCTGGAACGCAACGCCCTGATGCTGCGCTATGCCTGCTCGATTGCCGTGGGGCTGGCGGTCATGATTGGCTGTCTGCGCATTCTCAAAGGCTGGCCGGCCCATTGGTTCGTCATCGGCGGTTACCTCCTGACCATGGCGCTGGCATTCAGCACCCAGTCACCGTTAACAGCCATTGCCTTCGACGCCGGCTCTGCTGCCACTTCCGCGATCAACATCCCGGTCATCAGTGCCATCGGCGTTGCCCTGGCGAGCATGATCAGCGGCCGCAATGCCATGGTGGACGGCTTTGGCATGGTCGCCCTGTGCAGCGTAACCCCCATGATTGTGCTCTTGCTGAGCTCGCTCCTCTGGTTGTAGGTAGGCGCCATGGTTGAACGCTTTCTGATGACCGGCTATCAAACCCTACAGGATGTACTGCCCATCATCCTGATCATTCTGTTTTTTCAGGTGGTGATCCTGCGCCGCTACCCCAACCACCTCAAGCGTATATTAGTGGGCAGCATTTATATGCTGCTGGGTTTGGCCGCCTTCCGGTTGGGGCTGGATACCACCCTGGTGCCCCTGGGGCGCTCCATGGCAGAGCAGCTGTTGCTGTTTGGCTCGACGCCACTGGATGAGAAAGCCTGGTTTCAGCACGGCTGGCTGGTACTGTTCGCGGGAATGATTGGACTGGCGGCAACCATGATCGAGCCCACGCTGATCGCCGTGGGCAGCCGGGTGCAGGAACTCACCGCCGGCGAGCTACGGGGAATCCATTTACGCTGGATCGTCGCGATTGGCGTAGCCCTGGGCATGATGCTGGGCAGCCTGCGCATTCTGCTGGGCATCCCGATTCTGTCCCTGGGCATTCCGCTGATCCTGCTGACCGGGGTGCTCGCCATGCTGGCCCCCAAAAATATCGTGCCGCTGGCGCTGGATACCGGCCCCATGGCAACCTCGGTGGTCACGGTGCCGTTGGTGGCTGCATTCGGAATCACCATGGCAACCATTCTGCCGGGCCGCAACCCGGTGCTGGATGGCTTTGGCGTTATTTTCTTCTCGCTGGTGATGCCGGTACTGAGCCTGCTGATCTTTGCCTTGGTGCGAGGCCTTAAACAGCAACCGCAAACTGCGGATATAAAGGAGGAGTGAAGCATGCAGTTCAAATTGATTGTGGCGTTGGTCGACGATGACAAAGCCGACCGGGTTCTGGCCGCCGCCCGGGAAGCGGGTGCCACCGGATTCACCGTGGTCTCCAACGCCCGCGGTGAGGGACTGATCCCCCAGAAAACCTTTTTCGGACTCAACCTGGCGGGACAGCGGGACATGTTGCTGGTGGTGGTTGAGGAACACATGAGCCGTCAGGTACTGGAAGCCATCGCCAGTGCCGGCCAGTTCGAGGAAAAGCCCGGCTCCGGCATCGCCCTGCAACTGGCGGTGGAAGATGCGGTGGGGCTTTCTTCACAAATTCAGGAATTGAGCAAAAAAGTCGAGGACCAGCTATGAGCACCACCCCCTTCGTTGCGGTGCGCCAGATCATGAACACCCAACCCATCCAGATCGACGGCATGAGCAGCCTACAGGAAGCCTTGCAATTGATGCGGACCCATAAAGTCAGTGCTCTGGTGGTACGGCGTCGCGATGGGCAAGATGAGTTTGGCATCCTGCTCCTGACGGAAATTGCCCGCCTGATTGCCAGCCCGACCAAATCACTGGCGCGCACCCAGGTCTACGAGGTGATGATCAAACCGGCCCCCTCCGTGGACGCGGATATGCATATCAAGTATGCCATTCGCCATATGACACATTTTGGACTGAGTCATTGCATCGTGCTGGACGACCGCGAGCTGGCCGGTGTGGTAACCTTAAACGAAATGGCCCTGCATTATGCTGAAGAATACTAAGCCTAACACCCGAACATCATTTGCTTTTGTCTTGTTTTAGTCACCTGACGACTAGAAAACGATCAGTTTTTTCCTCTGAACGCAGCGAGTCACGATTGGTGACAGTCGGTATAAATTACTATATCCTTGTCGCGCTTTTGTCGGGGTGTTGTATATTTTGTGAGCCGAAGGCGATTGTGTCATGCTGAAACCAGGTCGTTCAGCCGGTCTTGCGACAGTGCCCAACTCCGAGAAAGTACTTTGGGCCGTCACTGCAGGCAAATCATAGATGTCAGTTTTTTCACACTTCTATCGTGCATTGACTCTTACCGGTAGCACTCAGCTCCTGTCATGGTTAGGCGTGTTGTTGCTCTCCCTTTCCATGCTGGTTACGCCTATCGCCTCCCTGTCCCTGCAGTCTTTTGACCATGGCGCCCCAACTCCCCGAGCCGAAAAAGGCGACTTCGTACTCTCAGTTAATGCGCACCGCGAGATTCCCGCGACAGGCAAGCAGTGCACGTATACGAATGAAGTCCTGGATGGGGGTACTTCCCCCTGCAGTGAGTCGCCGGTTGTTCCCGCACTGGTTTCTTTCTGGCCCAGCCTACAGGTTGTTGAGCCAGACTCGATTTCATCTCTGCCCGGTTCGGCAGAAATCTATTCGTCCCAGCTGAGAGACACACTCAGCCCTCGGGCGCCACCGCTAAGCTGAGTCTCGGATGACTCAGGAGGTTCTTACGGGCACGGTTTGCTGTCAGCTGCCTGGATGAAATTTCAAAACAAAAAGAAAAATCTCGTACCAAATTTTTAGTTCCGAACAGCCAGAGCCAGTCGCGTCGCTCGCCATAGAGCTTTTGACTTCTCTGCCTGGTAGGGAGAGTCCGGCAAGATCCCGGACTCCGGATTTTGTTTCACTTATATAGGCGCAATCGTTATGACTGTTAAAACAGTAGATGTATTGCTCGTCGGAGGAGGCGTCATGAGCGCCACCCTCGGAACGATGCTGACGCAGTTGGACCCCACGCTGAAAATCGTGATGGCCGAACAGCTTGACCAGGTGGCGTATGAAAGTACCGATGGCTGGAACAATGCTGGAACCGGCCATGCGGGCTATTGTGAGTTGAACTATACCCCCCAGGCTGAAGATGGCAGCGTGATCATTGACCGTGCCCTGAGTATCAATGCCTCGTTTGAAACCACCTTGCAGTTCTGGTCCTACCTGACTGAGAAAAAGGCTCTCGATCCGGATACCTTCATCCACCCCACCCCTCACCTGAGTTTTGTGTGGGGCAAGGAGGATGTGGAATTCCTGCGCAAGCGCTGGGAACTGCTGAGCGCCCATCATCTGTTCAGCGACATGGAATACAGCGAAGATCCCAAGGTCATCGAGCAGTGGATGCCACTGGTCATGCAAAATCGGGATCCCAACCAACCCATTGCGGCCACTCGCGTGGAGTATGGCTCGGATGTGGACTTTGGCTCTCTGACCCGCAACCTGGTCAAGTATTTTGAGAGCCAACCAGAAGTCGAACTGCTGCTGGGGCACCAGGTAAAAAGCCTCAAGCAACAGGCGGGCGGGCAGTGGCTGGTGAAGATCAAGGACAGACGAAGCGGTGAAACCAAATCGTTCCTGACCAGCTTTGTTTTCCTGGGCGCAGGCGGTGGCGCACTGCCTCTGCTGCAAAAATCCCGGATTCCTGAAGGCTATGGCTACGGCGGATTCCCGGTCAGCGGCCAGTGGCTGGTCTGCAAGAAGCCGGAAATCGTGTCGCAGCACCATGCCAAGGTCTACGGCAAGGCTGCCATTGGCGCGCCGCCCATGTCCGTGCCGCACCTGGATACCCGGATCATCAATGGTGAACCCGCCCTGCTGTTTGGGCCCTATGCCGGCTTCACCACCCGCTTTTTGAAAGAAGGTTCGGTTTTCGATCTGTTCAAATCAGTTCGTGCCAACAACCTGCGACCCATGATGTCCGCCGGTCTGGACAACATGGACCTGACCCGTTACCTGATCAGCGAAGTGTTCCAGTCCCATAACGACCGTGTGAACACGCTGCGCAACTTCTATCCGCAGGTCAACGGCGAGGACTGGACACTTGCCCACGCGGGTCAGCGTGTACAAATCATCAAACAAGGCCCCAACGGTCGCGGCAAGCTGGAATTCGGTACCGAGCTGGTTGCCTCCAAAGATGGCTCCCTGGCCGCCCTGCTGGGCGCATCTCCGGGCGCCTCGGTCGCCGTGCAGGCGATGCTGGATGTGATCGAGCGCTGCTTCAGCCAACGCCTGACCAGCGGCGATTGGAAGCAAAAGCTCCAGGAAATGATTCCTTCTTACGGCAGCTCTCTTGTCGAGGATGAGGCCTTACTCAGAAGCGTGCGGCAACGGACTCTGGCCACGCTGGGACTTTCTTCACCCACCATGCCCTCTCAACAACTGGAGAAAAAAATATGCTAATCGGAGTACCCAAGGAGATTTATCCTGGAGAGACTCGGGTTGCCGTGATACCTGCGGGAATTCAGTTTCTTACCAACGCAGGATTTGAAATCGTGGTACAAGCAGGCGCCGGGGACGGCGCCCACATCAGTGACGATGAATACCGTAATGCCGGAGCGAGTATCGCTCCAGATGCGGCATCCTTGTATGACCAGGCTGATTTGGTTCTGAAAGTGCGCCATCCGGTCGGAGATGAAATCAACCTGCTCCGTGAAGGCACTGGCCTGATTTGTATGCTGGATGCCTGGTTTAACCTGGAACAGGTTAAACAGCTGGCCGAGAAGCGTATCCGCAGCTTCGCCCTGGAATTTATTCCCCGTATCACCCGCGCGCAAAGCATGGACGTCCTGAGCTCCATGGCGGCCATTTCCGGTTATCGTGCGGTTCTGGCCGGTGCCATGGCCCTGCCCCAGTACTTCCCCATGCTGATGACCGCAGCTGGCACGATCCATCCGGCCCGGGTCTTTGTCATCGGCGCCGGCGTGGCTGGCTTGATGGCCATTTCCACGGCTCGTCGTCTGGGCGCGGTGGTTGAGGCTTACGACACCCGTGTGGAAGTGCGTGAGCAGGTGGAAAGTCTGGGCGCCAAGTTTGTCGAGTTCGACCTGCCCCAGGAAGAAGGCGCGTCCAGCGGCGGCTATGCCAAGCAGCAGTCCGAAGAGTTCTATCGCAAGCAACGGGAGCAGATGTCGGCCAAGGTCTCTCAGGCTGACCTGGTGATCACCACCGCTTCCATCCCGGGCAAGCTTTCACCGCGCCTGATCACGGCTGACATGCTGAAGCTGATGAAGAAAGGCTCGGTAATTGTCGACCTCGCGGCCGAACGGGGTGGCAACGTTGAAGGTACCGTTGTCAATCAGAAGGTCTATAAGGAAGGCGTCACCATCCTGGGTTATATCGACCATCCTTCTCATGTTCCCGTCCATGCCTCTCAGTTGTTCACCAAAAATATCACCACCTTCCTGCTCAACATGACCAAGCAGGGTGAGTGGGCGCTCAACATGGAAGACGAGATCGTGTCCACCACGCTGGTCACCGATGACGGCGAAATCAAACACACCGGCTTAAAAGAACTGATCGAGAAGGATTCACACTAATGGAAGTGTTCATGCTGACCTTCACCATTTTCGTGCTGGCAGTCTTTGTTGGCGTTGAAGTCATCAACAAGGTTCCCCCTACCCTGCACACGCCCCTGATGAGCGGCACCAACGCCATCTCCGGGATTGTGGTGGTAGGCGCCATTATCAGCTCTGGCGGCGACGAACAAACCACCACGCTGTCTACCGTGCTGGGCACCATTGCCATTATCCTCGCCACCATCAACATCGTTGGCGGGTTCATGGTTACCGACCGTATGCTGAACATGTTCAAAAAGAAATAGGATCGGCTGAAAACTTATGATTACTCTGATCAACTTTTGTTATCTGATTGCAGCCGTCCTGTTTATCTACGGCATCAAGGGACTGACCAGCCCCAAAACTGCC
>Ga0209075_1002854_pt1 | contig 14851 bp, 9 predicted proteins | sample Stecom2011_FD_187523 | JGI IMG/M metagenome (GOLD analysis project Ga0209075, IMG submission 187523) | Agricultural soil microbial communities from Utah to study Nitrogen management - Steer compost 2011 (SPAdes) (version 2) | ecosystem: Environmental > Terrestrial > Soil > Agricultural land... | reverse complement strand
CCACCCACAACGTCCTGATGTACGGCATGGGCAACAACGCCCAGCGTTACAGCCCGCTGAGCCTGGTGAACGATAAGAACGTCTTCAAGCTGACTCCGGCCTGGTCGTTCTCGTTCGGCGATGAGAAGCAGCGCGGGCAGGAGTCCCAGGCGCTGGTGCACGACGGTGTGATTTATGTCACCGCTTCGTACTCGCGGATGTTCGCCCTGGATGCCAAGACCGGCAAACGCCTGTGGAGCTACTCCCATCGCCTGCCGGATGACATCCGGCCCTGCTGTGACGTGGTCAATCGCGGCGCGGCGATCTACGGCGACAAGGTGTTCTTTGGCACCCTGGATGCTAGTATCGTGGCGCTGAATAAGGACACCGGGAAGGTGGTCTGGCGGGAGAAGTTCGGTGATCACCGTGCCGGCTACACCATGACCGGGGCACCGACCATCGTCAAGGACCAGAAGACCGGCAAGATGCTGCTGATCCACGGCTCTTCCGGCGACGAGTTCGGCGTGGTCGGCAAGCTGTTTGCCCGTGACCCCGAGACCGGCAAGGAAATCTGGATGCGCCCCTTCGTCGAAGGCCATATGGGCCGCCTGAATGGCAAGGACAGCACGCCCACCGGCGATATCAGGGCGCCCTCTTGGCCGGACGATCCGAACTCCCCCACCGGTAAGGTCGAAGCATGGAGCCATGGTGGCGGTGCGCCCTGGCAGAGCGCGAGCTTCGACCCGGAAACCAATACCATCATCGTGGGTGCCGGCAACCCCGCGCCGTGGAATGGCTGGGCGCGGACCTCCAAGGACGGCGACCCGGCTGACTATGACAGCCTCTACACCTCCGGCCAGGTCGCCGTGGACCCGACCACCGGCGAGGTGAAGTGGTTCTACCAGCACACCCCCAACGATGCCTGGGACTTCTCCGGCAACAACGAGCTGGTGCTGTTCGACTACAAGGACCAGTCGGGCAAGACCGTCAAGGCCACCGCCCACGCCGACCGCAACGGCTTCTTTTATGTGGTCGATCGCAACAACGGCAAGCTGATCAATGCGTTCCCGTTCGTCGACAACATCACCTGGGCCAGCCATATCGACCTGGAGACCGGTCGTCCGGTGGAGAACGAAGGTCAACGCCCGCCACGCCTGCAGCCCGGCCAGGAGCGTAGCGAAGCGGTCGAGGTATCGCCGCCCTTCCTCGGTGGCAAGAACTGGAACCCGATGGCCTACAGCAAGGACACCGGTCTGTTCTATGTTCCCGCCAACCACTGGAAGGAAGACTACTGGACCGAGGAAGTCAGCTACAACAAGGGCTCGGCCTACCTGGGCATGGGGTTCCGCATCAAGCGTCTGTATGACGACCATGTCGGCATTCTGCGCGCGATGAACCCGACCACCGGCAAGGTGGAATGGGAGCACAAGGAACCGCTGCCGCTGTGGGCAGGCGTCCTGGCGACCGCGGGCAACCTGGTGTTCACCGGCACAGGCGATGGCTACTTCAAGGCGTTCGATGCCAAGACCGGCAAGGAGCTGTGGAAATTCCAGACCGGCACCGGGATCATTTCCCCGCCGATCACCTGGGAACAGGATGGCGAGCAGTACATCGGCGTTACCACCGGTTACGGCGGCGCGGTTCCACTGTGGGGCGGCGATATGGCCGAGTTGACCAAGCCGGTCGCCCAGGGTGGTTCGTTCTGGGTGTTCAAGCTGCCTTCCTGGGAACAGACAGCCAAGCGCTGATCGGGAATGCACTGACCCGCGTTGCGCCAGGCTCAGCCTGGCGCAACGGCATGAATCACAGGCAGAGGTACCAACCATGAAACCACTGACACCCCAGATACTGCTGATGTCCGGCCTGGCGTTATTCACCCTGGGACTGCATGCCCAGGTGGCTGATGTTGCCGAGGAAGATATCGTCACCATCAATGGCTGTGCGCTGGTACGCGGCACCGCCTGCCCCGGCGTGGATCTGCGTCAGGCCGATCTGCGCCACAAGGACCTGAGCAAGGCCGACTTCACCGGCGCCGATCTGCGCGGCGCGGACCTGCGTCACGCCAAACTGGACCAGGCCAAACTGGATAACGCCCGGCTCGACGGCGCCAACTTCAACCGTGCCAGCCTGCAACAGACCGCCATGCGCGGTGCCAGTGCCATCGGCAGCAGTTTCGTGGCGGTTCAGGCCTGGAACCTGAATGCCCAGGGCGGCGAGTTCAGGCAGGCCGACTTCACCGGCGCCAACCTGGAGTTCGCCCGCTTCAGCGCAGCACGCATGCACGAGGTGATATTGCGTGCCGCCAATCTGGAGATGGCCTGGTTGCCCAAGGCCGACCTCAAGGGCGCCGACCTGAGCGATGCCAATCTGCAGGAGTCGAAGATGAACCACGCCAATCTCGAGTCGGCCACCATGACCGGTACCCGCCTGCACTACGGCACCTACCTGAACATGCACATGACCAACTGCACCGACTGCCCGGTGGACTGGGAAGCCCATCTCAGCTCCCAGGCACGCTAAACTAGGTGTCCCTCTCAACCCGCCTGCCGGCCAACCAGTCCATGCAGGCGGATCACGCCGGTATCGATGGCCAGGTGGACCAGTTCGGTCAACGAGGTCACCTCGAGCTTCTGTTTCAGGCTGGTCAGGTTGTTGGAAATGGTCTTGCTGCTCAGGCACAGGTGGTGGGCAATCTGACGCGGCGCAAGGCCCTTGGACAGCATGACGAAAATCTCGAACTCACGTGGCGTCATGCACTCCAGGCGCGGATCGAGCCGGCTGTCATCCGCCGAACAGGCAAGCTGGATGGCCAGCTCCTGCTCTATGTAGCGGTGACCAGCCAGGCAGCGCTTCACGGCCTCGATCAGCACCTCCCGCCCCGCCCCCTTGGTGATGAAACCCATGGCGCCGGCCGCCAGGGCCTGGCGCACCAACGGCAGCTCATCGTGCATGCTGAAGAACAGGATACGCAGCAGCGGCCAGCGCTGCAGCAGACGGCGGGCGGTCTCGATTCCGCTGATGCCAGGCAGGCTGACCTCGAGGATCACCAGGTCCGGTACCCGCTGCTGGACTGCCGAGAGTGCCTCCTCGCCATCGCTCGCTTCGAGAATGCCGGCCTGCGGATACTGCGCCGCGAGCAGGCTGCGGTAGCCCTGCCTGACAATGAAGTGATCATCCAGCAACAGAATATGCATACCCCGAAACTCCCATAAATATCGGGTTGTCGAGCGCCTGCTCGACGACAGATCTCCCTGCCCGCTGAGAGCCGGCGTAGCGCGGGCGTGCTACACCCCGAGGCTTGCTGCACGACAATGTGCCAGTACAGGCCAGCCCTGCTCCCCCTGCATGCTAGGGCCTGGGGGGTGCAGTTGAATGCTACCTTGGTACTCGTTGAACGCTACTTGTTGGCAGGATGAGCCGGGATTCGGGCCGCCATCTACTACTTTGGTTGTATCTTGTGATGCCAATGTACTATTTGAAAGTAGCCCCGCCACAGGGTGTAATGCCGGACATATTACAAAATGCTGCGAGCACAATGACTGGCAGCCCATAACAAGAACAGCCTGGAGCAGGCCATGCACAAGATATTGATAGCCGACGATCACCCACTGTTCCGTGAAGCTATCTGCAACGTGGTTGCAGCCGGCTTTCCCGGCTCCGAACTGCTGGAAACCTACGACCTGGACAGTGCCCTGGGCATCGCCAGGGAACATGATGACCTGGACCTGATCCTGCTGGATCTGAACATGCCCGGCATGCATGGGCTGAACGGCCTGATCACCCTGCGCAACGAGTCACCGTCCATTCCGGTGGTGATAGTCTCCGCCGAGGAAGACAAGCAGGTGGTATTGCAGGCGATTACCTATGGCGCGGTGGGCTTCATCACCAAATCCTCGCCAAGGGCGCAGATGACCGAGGCCATCGAGCAGATCCTCGCCGGTGATGTCTACCTGCCGTCGGATATCATCCGCTCCAGCCGCACCATCACCCGGCGCACCCCGGAAGAGACGCCGCTGTCACCGGAGCTGCTGTATGCCCTGACCCGCAAGCAGTTGCTGGTGCTGGAGCGCATGGCCAAGGGCGAGTCGAACAAGCAGATCGCCTATCACCTGAATATCGCCGAGACCACGGTCAAGGCGCATGTTTCCGAGATCCTACGCAAACTCAACGTCAGCAACCGGGTGCAGGCCATTCTGTCCGTCGTCGATGTGGATTTCAGCGCCTATCTCAGGCGCTGATCGCCGGGGCCAGCAGATGGCTCATGGCGGCCTTCAGTTTCATCGGCCTGACCGGTTTGTGCATCAGCATATGGCCCAGTTCGCGCACCTGTTGTTTCAGCTCGTTGCTGTAGTTGGCGGTGATCAGCAGCACCGGCAGGGGCGTAGCGCGGCGGGCGTTGATCGCTGCGGCGACGTCCACGCCATTGACCCCGTTGTCCAGGTGATAGTCAGCCAGTAGCAGGTCGGCGGCGGCGCGGAAGTCGTCCACCTGGCTGGCCAGGTCATCGGCCGACAGCGCCGTGATCACCTGGCACTCCCAGTTCTCCAGCAAGGTGCGCATGGCCGCACAGATTGACGGGTCGTTATCCAGCACCCAGATGCGCGCGCCGCGCAGATGCTCACCAATGCTAGCCGGTATGCTCAGTTGCGTGACCGGACCCGGACTGCGGCTGCCGTAGGGAACCTCGACGGAAAATACCGACCCCCGGCCCTCCACCGAACGCACATGGATGCGGTGGCCAAGCATGCGCGCGATCTTATCGACAATGGCCAGCCCCAGGCCCAGCCCCTGATCGCGGGCGTGGTCAGCGCACTGGATGCGTTTGAATTCCTGGAATATCTCTTCCAACTTGTCCTGGGCGATGCCCATGCCGGTATCCCAGACTTCAATGCGCAGCCCCTGGGCATGCCGACGGCAACCCAGCAGCACCCGGCCCTGCTGCGTATAGCGAACCGCGTTGGTCAGGAAGTTGCGCAGAATGCGCGCCAGCAACTGCACATCGCTGTGCACCACGCATTGGCTGCCGACAAAACGAAATTGCAAGTGCTGGCTGGTGCAGACCTGCCGGTACTCGTTGGCCAGATTGTCCAGCAGGTCAGCGATATTGAAGGAGCCGACGTCGGGCTTGATCACGCCGGCATCGAGCTTGGAGATATCCATCAGGGTGCCGAGCAGGTTCTCGACATCTTCCAGGGACTGGTTGATCTGCCTCGCCAGCGCGCTAGTGGCCGGCGGCAGTGGATGCTCGAGCAGTGCCCCGGTGAACAGGCGCGCCGCGTTCAGCGGCTGCAGCAAATCATGGCTGACCGCGGCAAGGAACTTGGTCTTCGACAGGTTGGCCTGTTCGGCTTCATGCTTGGCCTCGCGCAGGCGCGCCTCTGCCCTGACGCGCTCGTTGATTTCCTGGCGCAACTGGTCATTGACGCTGGTCAGCTCCCGGGTACGCTCCCGCACCCGCTGTTCCAGATGCTGGTAGGCCTGTTGCAGGGCTTCGGCGCTGCGCCGACGCTCGGTGACATCGCGGATCAGCACGAACAGGCCGATAACCTCGCCATGCGGGTTGCGGTTGGGTACATAGGAGCGTAGAAGGTAGCGCTCATCCCCGTTGAGGCTGCGCTCGGCAAACTCGAAGCTCACGCTTTCGCCCTTGAAGGCCCGTTCGATATAGGGTTCCAGGCGGGCGAACTGCTCCGCGTCATGCACATGCATCATGCTTTGCCCGAGGATATTGCCGCGCTGCCAACCGTACCATTCGTCGTACATCCGGTTAGTGAACTGATAGCTCAGATCCTGTTCCACATAGGCGATCATGGCCGGCAACTGGTCGGTGATCAGGCGTACCCAGCGCTCGCTTTCCAGCAGCGCCTTGGCATACAGGTCGCGCTCGGTGATATCGGTATAGGTATTGACGAAGCCGCCGGCGGGCATGGGGTGGCTGCGCATCTCCAGCACCCGGCCGTTGTCCAGGCGCTGTTCCCGGGTCAGTTGCGGCTGGCCCGCCGTGATGTGGCTGTACGGCGTGAACAGCTCCAGCTCGCTGTCCTCCAGCACCTCGGCGAAGGGTCGATGCGGGCGTATCGGGGCCAGTCCAGCCAGCTCTAGGAAGCGGTAGTTCCAAAGTTCCAGCCTGCCCTGCTCGTTGACCACGGCAACGCCCTGGGACAGGCTGTCCACGGTGCGCTGCAACAGTCGCGTCTTCTGCGCCAGGGCCTGCTCCCGGCGGGCCGTCTCGGAGTTCTTCAGGTCGGTGATGTCGGTGTAGATGATGACCAGCCCACCCTCCCGGGTCGGCCGCTCGCTGACCTGGACCCAGCGCTTGTTGCGCATGCGGTACAGCATGTGCCCATCCGCGCCGGCCTCCATGTCAGTCACCAGGCCTGTGGCGGTGGCCAGGCGCTTGAGTTCCTCCAGCCGCATACCCTCGCGCACTCGCGCCCGGGTGCCCTTCCAGAAGCGCGCATAGTGGCTGTTGAACAGCACCACACGCTGGTCCTTGTCGAACAGCACCACACCGTCGTTCATGCTTTCGATGGCATCCGCCAGGTGATGCCGGGCGGTTTCCGCCCGGGCCCGCGCCTCGCTGAGCAGGCGGTTGCTGGCCTGCAGCTCGGCCATGGTTTCATTCAACGCCTGGGTACGCTCGCGGACCTGCTCGGCCAGTTCCACCGAATGCTGGAAGGCCGCATAGCTCTCGGTACGCGGGTTGGCAATCGACTCGACCCGCTCGATCAACGCCGCATTGATTCGCCGTAACTTGTTGTTGGCTGCACGCAGAGCCAGAAGCTCATCACGATCGGCCTGCGCGCTTGCCTCAACCCGGGTAGGCAAAGGCCACCCCGGTGAAGGTCTGGTTGATATGCATGCCATTGAACTGTTCGCCGTAGGTGTTGAAGCCCACTATCGCGTTGCTGGCCATGTAGGCCGCCAGCTCGGAATCCTGCCCCCGCAGCTCCGCTTCCAGCCGGCGCAGCACACAGTCACAGGCGATGATCAGCACCGGCTCGCCCAGGCGCTGGCGTAGTTGCGCCATCTGCTTCTGCAGGTCCGGCAACAGTGGTCGCGAGGCCATGGCGGTCAGCACGATGCCGGTATCCACCGCACAATAGAAGGTCAGGCTGCCGTCGGCATTGACCCGCTGGATGGAGCGCACATAGAACTGGTCACGAATCCGCACCGCCAGCGCGTTCAGCGCGAAGGTGGCGTTACTCAACTGCTCCACAGGTACGCCGACCAGCCGCGCGTACTCCTGCGCCGCGGGTTCGGCATTCAGCTCCAGCACTGTGCGGCGGTCGTTGTCGGCGGCGGTCACCACCAGCTTCTCGGCCTTGGCCTGCAGGTTGTGGGTGGTGAACACCTCGAAGTCGAGCCAGGTATTGACCATCACCACCACCGCCGCGGCGCTGTGGAAGCGGCCCTGGTAATAGACATAGGTATGCACCGGGTGATCGTCGCCGCCAGCCGATCCGCCAAAATGCGGGATGCTCCCCAAGGTCGCGCCCAGGGTGGCGAGTACTACCTCCTCGCGGCTGGACAGACCATCGAGCAGGGTCAGGGCGAAGGTGTGCCCCTTGATCGGTGCCAGCCGCGCCTGGCGGCAGTGGTTGAGCATGCGGTCAACCACCGCCTGGGCATCCACCAGGCTGAAGTCATCCAGCGCGCTGATCAGGGTGCTGTCGATGGCAAAGGCGCGGCAGTCGAAACCGACCGCGCTGATGCAGCCACGGCCATAGCCCTGCGGGGTGATCTCTCCGGCGGTGGTGCAACCGACCAGCATCACACCACCGAAATGCTGTTCCAGCGCCGCCCCCAGCCGTTCCAGTGGATAGTGCGCGGAGCAGAAGAACAGCACGAAGCCCAGGTGTGGATGAAGCAACTGGCTGGCCAGGCTCTGCGCCGCCAGTTCGGGATCGGCAACGTCGGTCATGGCGGTCTGGAAGCAATCTGCCAATATCTGCTGCATGGTTACCTCCATACTCACTGACCGACATTCTATTGAGCCCCCCGCCTCAGCCCCATGCTGCTTGAGTAGCAAGGGGCTAGTGCTAAAGAACGAGAGGCCATTCCCTGTCAGGCGCTTACCAGCCCAGCGCCACCCCCAGGGCCAGGGTATCGGTTTTCTCCACCCGGTCGCCGGCATCACGGTCCTTCAGGTCGAAGCGGTTGTATTCGGCGACCAGCGTCAGGTTGTCGTTGATGCTGTGGAACAGGCCGATGCCGCTGGTCTTGAAGTCCGCCTGGTAGCCCAGACCGTTGCCGTCATCCCGGGTCTTGCCATAGGACAGGGCTACCCGCGTCTTACCGAAGGCATAGGAGCCCTGCAGCAGGTAACCCTTGCTGTCGCTCTCGCGCAGGCTGGCCTGGGTGGCGTTGTTGGTGAAGAACGGGTTGACGCCCTCGGCATTGAAGCCGGAACCGGTCAGCGACAGCTGCCCCAGCTTGGCCTGCAGGCCATAACCCAGACCGCGTGAGGTGACCGAGTCCACACCCGCGCCGGTGTTATCCGCCTGCTGGTACATGCCGTTGAGCCAGGTGTGCAGCTGCGCGCCACCCAACTCGAACTGATAGGTGAGTTCGGTCTCGAAACGCGGGCTGTCCTGATAATCCTTGCCGGTCTGCACGCCGTTATCGTCGACCAGGTGACCATCGACCGGGTCCATGATACCCACGGCAGCACGAAAGCCGTTCATCACCGGCGAGCGGTAGGTGATCTGCGAGGTGGGAAAGGGATAGGGATAGCCGGTGCCGATATTGCCGAAGGACACCCCGCCACCATCGACCAGCCCGAGCGTGTCGCTGGATTGGCCATAGGCGGTGAGGAACTCGTCGAGCATGATGTTGGAGCGTCCGAACAGGCCGAAGTCCTTGCCGAACAGCACCTCACCCCAATCGCCGGACACCGTGCCGTAGAACTGGCGCACATCGATGCCGGTCTCGGTGGCGTTGTCCTGGCTGTCGTTGATGGTGACCCAGAACGAGGAACGGCCGCCGACGGTCAGGTTGTCGAATTTCTTGTCGACATTGAAGCCGATGTAGTTGGGCAGAAAGCCCATCTTCACCCGCGACTGATTGCGGTCCAGATCGGGGTCGATATGGTCGACCTTGTTGTGCACATAGAAGGCGTTGAAATAGCCATCGACCGAGAAGCTGGTGTCGTCCTGGTCGTACAGGGTAATGGCTGCCGAGGCCGGTGCGCTGAGCATGGCTGCAGCCAATGCGGTCAACAGAGGATAGGCAGTATTGTTCTTGTTCATTGTGCTCTCCGATGGAATCCGTGACTGACGAAACTGAACGTCCAGCGGATTATCGGAAAGCGCAGGCAGCCCCCCTATTCTGCCAAGGAGCTGAAAACACCGGGCTTTGGTGGGGCCTACCAAGGGTTGGCGAGCTGCTGCCAAAGCACTGGCTCGCTTGCCACCTTGGGAGGAAGCGCATTTTTCCACTCAATCTCGGGCACATTGCTGCCTGGCTCTGGCCGAGATGGAAGGACTCGAGCCTGGGAGGTTCGAGCACCAGCTCGTACCGGGGCTGGCCAGCGGCAATGGCGTTACCGGCTGACTCGCCCATCAAGCTGGTGCTTGACGTTCCCAGGGCCAGGGCTAGTGCAGCACCTGGCCGAGCATGGCCCGCAGCTTGCCGGCCTTGATCGGCTTGTTGAGCACCGGTATGCCCAGGTCCTGCAGTCGTTGCCGGCTGTGTTCGCTGCGATCGGCGGTGATCATGATCGCCGGGATCTGCCAGTGGAAGTGCTCCCGCAGCACGCCCACCGCATCGCAGCCGGTCTGCCTGGCATCCAGGTGGTAATCGACCAAGATGGCATCGGGGCGGCGGCCATCGAGCACCGCCAGCGCACCCGGCAGGTCCACCGCCACCTGCACCCGGGCGCCCCACTGTTCCAGCAGCCCCTGCATGCTCGACAGGATCATCGTGTCGTTGTCGATCACCAGCAGATGTCGGCCCTGCAGTGGCGCGCTCAGCCGCTGCAGCACGGCGTCCGGCGGGCTGGGCGCGTCTGCCTTGGCCAGCGGCAGCGTGACGCTGAACATCGAGCCCTGCCCCACCACCGAGTGCACCTGCAGCGGTGCTTCGAGCAGTCGGGCGATACGCTTGACGATGGCCAGTCCCAGCCCGGCACCCTTGCGCGGGCCGACCCGATCGGCATGCAGCTGGTTGAACTCGCGGAAGATGTCCTCGAAACGCTCGCGCGGAATACCCAGCCCGGTATCCCATACCTGAATGCTCAGCAGCTCACCCCGGCGCCGGCAGCCGATCAGTATCCGCCCGCTCGGCGTATAGCGGATGGCATTGCTCAGCAGGTTGCGCAGGATGCGGCTGAGCATGCGGTAATCGGTACGCACCGCCCAGCGCCCAAGCCGGGTCCGCACCTGCAGCCCGCTGGTTTCGATCAGCCCCTGGAACTCGCTGAGCAGCGGGTCGATGACCTCGGCCAGACTGTGGTTACCGAGATCCAGGGGAATATTGCCATGATCCAGCCGCGCGATATCCAGCAGGTCGTTGAGCATGTCCTCGGCGCTTTCGAGGGCGGCGTGGGAGCGTTCGACCAGTTGCGCCTCGGGCCTCGGCAGCGCCCGCTCACGCAGGGTGGCCATCAGCAGCCGCGCCGCATTCAGCGGTTGCAGCAGGTCATGACTGACCGCCGCCAGGTAGTGATCCTTGTTGCGATTGGCCAGTTCGGCGGCATCCCGGGCATCGCGCAGCGCCCATTGCACCCGTTCGCGCTCGATGATTTCGCGGCGCAGGCTGTCATTCAGGGTTTCCAGCTCCAGGGTACGCTCATGCACCCGCTGCTCCAACTGCTCGTTGAGCTGCTGCATCGCTCGCTCGGCCTGCTTGCGACCGCTGATATCGGCCACGAAGCCCTCCACCAGCTGGCGCCCCTCCTCCTGCCTGAGCAGCAGGTTCATGCGCACATCCAGTTCGCCGCCATCAAGGCGCCGCAGGCGGGTCTCGTAGCCGACCAGTTCGCCCTCTCGCTGCAGTCGCTCGCAGACCCGGACGAACTCCGCCGGCCCGCCGGCGAAGAAGCTGTCCTTCAGCTCGCTGGCTGCCGCCAGCACCGCCTCGGTCGAGGGGTAGCCAAGCATGCGCACCAACGAGGGGTTGGCGGCGCGGATGCCATGCTCCATATCGCCCTGGAAGATGCCGTGCACGGCATTCTCGAACAGCCACTTGTAGCGATTGCGCTCGGTCTCCAGCTCCTGCAGACGGTCCATCAGTTCCGGGTAGTAGCTTTTGCGCGCGGACTGCCGCCCCAGCCCCAGCAGGCCAGTCAGCATCTCGCGGCGTGGGTCAGAGGGCTTCGGCATAAACCACTTCCACATCCCGGAGGCTGGATTCACGGGGGTTGGTCAGGATACAGGGGTCGTCCATGGCATGGATCGACAGCATCGGCAGGTCACTGATACCCACCCCGTGCATGCCCAGTGTCTGCTCGAAGCCCACTGCGCGCTTGAAGTCGATCAGGTGCTGAACCAGGCGCTGGCGCACCTGCTGGCCGGTCAGGCCGCGGATATCGATGCCCAGGGTCTGGGCGATCACCTTGAAGCGGTCCGGAGCGGCGTCGTAGTTGAAGGCCACCACATGCTCCATCAGGATGGCATTGCACAGGCCATGGGGCAGGTCCAGATAGCCGCCGAGGCTGTGCGACATGGCATGCACCGCTCCCAGAATGGCATTGGAAAATGCCAGTCCGGCCTGCAGGCTGCCGAGCATGATTTTCTCGCGCAGCTGGATATTGTCGGGCTGCTTGATCATCTCGACCAGGTTGCCGTTGATCAGCCGCATGGCTTCCAGGGCGTGGGCATCGGTCATCGGGCCGCTGCCGGTGGAGACGAAGGCCTCGATCGCATGCACCAGCGCATCGACCCCGGTGCAGGCTGACAGGAACGGGTCCATGGTGGCGGTGACCTCGGGATCGATCAACGCCACATCCGGCACCACAGCCTTGCTGATGATCGAGAATTTGACCTTGTCCTGCTGGTTGGAAATGATCACGAACTGCGATACATCCGCCGAGGTACCCGCCGTGGTCGGGATCAGGATCACTGGCGGCACCGGCGTGCGAATGGTGTCGACCCCTTCGAAATCGAGGATATGCCCGCCGTTGGTGGCCACGATGCCGATGGCCTTGGCGCAGTCCATCGGGCTGCCCCCGCCGATGCCGACGATCGCATCGCAGGCGGAGGCGCGATAGAGTTCGGCGCCCTGCATCACCTCCTCTACCCGTGGGTTGGCTGACACCCCGGTATACAGCACATAGTCCACGCCCTGTTGCTGCAGGCTGTGTTCCACATCGGCGACCCAGCCCGCCGCGACCACACCGGGGTCGGAAACCAACAGGACCTTGCGGGCGGCAAAGGTGTTGACGTAGTTGGCTACCGTCTTGCGTGAACCGGCGCCGAAGATGATCTCGGGGGTAACGAATTTGCGCAGTTGGCTGATATCGTAGGCCATAGTGGTGATCGACCCTGTTGTTCTATTTTATGGGAGCCACAGATTACCCCAAAGCAGGCGGTACGGGCGTTTTTACGACTGAAGTCGTGCCCTGACGCCCCCCAAGTCGCATGGTGGCCAACCGCGATCCGGATAAGCATGGTGATACACCATGAACCGATCGAGGCAGGCCATGACGCTGTTCTCTCGACTGCAGCCATTGCTGCGCTCGCTGGCACTAATCCTGCTGCTGCACAGCCCCCTGCTGACAGCCGACAGCACTCCACCGGCACAGCTCAGGGAGGTGATTCAGTCGCTGTTTCCCCAGGCGACCCGGATCGACGCCAAACAGGGTGATGTGCCGGCCTACCCAGTATACCAGTTGAACGAGCTACTCGGTTATGCCTTCGAGTCCACCGACCATTCCAGCCTGCAGGGATTTGCCGGCAAACCCATACGCCTGCTGATTGGCCTGAATGTTGACGGGGTGCTGGCCGGAGTGCGGGTATTGGGCCACCATGAACCGGTGTTCCTGCATGGCATGGGGGAAAAGGCCCTGCTGGATTTTGTCGAGCAGTACCGTCAACACCCGTTGAGCAAGCCGGTAGTGGTTGGCGGGCGCAAGCCGGATTCCAGTGACGGCCAGTCGATTAGCCAGTTCGATGGCATCAGCAAGGCCACGGTGTCGGTGGTGATTCTCAATGAAAGCGTGCTGCAATCGGCGCTGGCGGTAGCCCGGGCCTATCTCGAAGGCTTTACCAGCGCGCCGCTGGCGACACCGCGCATGGATATGTTCGAGCCTCTGGACTGGCAACAGCTGCTCGAACGTGGGCTGGTCCAGCACTGGCTGCTGCAGCCTGACGAACTGGAGCAACACCTGGGGCACTCGCTGGCACATTATCCGGGCATGGATCGCGACCAGGCCTTCAGCGAGCTGTTCTTTGCCTATCTGGATACCCCCATGAGCGGGCGCAACCTGCTGGGGGAGCAGGGTTTTGCGCGCTTGCAGAACAGCCTGCGCGACGGAGAGCAGGCGCTGCTGGTGATGTCCCGCGGCAGCTACCGCCATGTGCCGGAGGACTTCACTCCCGCCTCCTCGCCCAGCCGGCTGCTGCTGGTGCAGAACGGCCAGGCCATCGAGCTGCACGATATGGACTTCGACAATGGCAACCTGCTGGACAGCCTGGCGATAACGCCCACGGATGATCTCCAGGCGCATATCTTCCGCATCAAGGCCCACGCCGCCTACAACCCGGCGCAACCCGCCCAACTGCGGCTCAACGTCAACCTGCAACGCAATCACCTGGTGGAAAGCCAACTGGTGCTGGAGCACCCCGTCGAGCCCGACCCCGCGCTGTTCGAAATCCACCAGCCCAGCGCCGCCGACAAACCGGCTCCGGTGTGGTTGCGCCTGTGGCAGGAGCGCTGGTGGCAATTGGCGCTGCTGGGTAGCGCCTTGCTGCTGGTAAGCCTGATATTCACCTTCCAACACCGGATCAGCCGGCACGGCCGCGCCTTTCACCTGCTGCGCGGCGGCTTCCTGCTGTTCACCCTGCTGTTCATCGGGCTGTATGCCCAGGGGCAGTTGTCGGTGGTCAATATCACCACCCTGGTGCTGGCGCTGGTCGAGGGTTTCGATATCCGGGTGTTTCTGATGGACCCGGTGATCTTCGTGCTCTGGAGCTTTACCTTTATCAGCCTGTTCATCTGGGGACGCGGCCTGTTCTGTGGCTGGCTGTGCCCGTTCGGCGCGCTGCAGGAACTGGTCGCCTGGCTGGGGCAGAAGTTGCGCCTGCGCCAGTGGAAGATAGCGGAGCCACTGCACCGCCGGCTGCAATGGATCAAGTACGGGGTTCTGCTGGTGCTGCTGGTCAGCGCCCTGCTATCGCAGACCCTGGCCGAGCGACTGGCCGAGGTTGAACCGTTCAAGACCACCATCACCCTGTTCCTGGTGCGCAGCTGGCCCTTCGTCGCCTATGCCCTGCTGCTGCTCGGGCTGGGCCTGTTCATCCACAAGTTCTACTGCCGCTATGTGTGCCCGCTGGGCGCCGGCCTGGCGATACTCGGCAGGCTGCGCCTGTTCTCCTGGCTGAAACGCATCGACGCCTGCGGCCAGCCCTGCCAGCATTGCCGCAACCACTGCGGCATAGGCGCGATACACCGCGATGGGCGGATCGACTATGACGAATGCATCCAGTGTCTGGAGTGCATCGTCATACTGCATGACGACCAGCAGTGCGTGGCGGCGGTCAGCGCGCGCAAGAAGACCGAGAAGAGTCAGCGCAAGGCTGCTGCAGGGGCATTGATCTACAAGGGTTGAGGCGTCATGGAAGCTGGAGGGTCGTATATGGTCTCCTCCCTCATTGCAAGGCATCAGCTTTGATGGCAAGAGCAGGTTGTCTGTCGTATATCCGGCCTCAGT
>Ga0209075_1002853_pt1 | contig 14853 bp, 8 predicted proteins | sample Stecom2011_FD_187523 | JGI IMG/M metagenome (GOLD analysis project Ga0209075, IMG submission 187523) | Agricultural soil microbial communities from Utah to study Nitrogen management - Steer compost 2011 (SPAdes) (version 2) | ecosystem: Environmental > Terrestrial > Soil > Agricultural land... | reverse complement strand
ATCAAGATCAGGTTGGCGGATCAACCAGCTCGCCGGTGCTGCCATTGCGACGGAACCAGCCGGCAATACTGCATCTCAGCTGGGCCGTGGGCGTCACTTCATGAGGGATCATTTCGCTCAGGAAACAGACCAGGGTACCGGACAAGGGCAGGATCTGGCTCACCAGCGTCCTATCGTCGGAGTCGTAGATGTTCAGCAGCCCCCCATCCTCTTCCCGCCAGTGGGGGTTAAAATAGGACACGACCGTCACAACCCGGCTGGAACGTCCACGAAAGGCATCCAGATGGATCCGATAGAAGTCGCCGGGTTCGTAGACGGCGTAATGGGCCTCCAGGTCGAACAGGCCCAAAAACAACTCCCGATTGATCTGCTGGCGCAGCTCTGCCATGAGCTCAAAGTATTTTCGCTGGGCCGGGGTTGCCCCTTCCAGCCAACAGATTTTATCGCGGCGAATGGCTTCATTCCGCTGACGCTCCTCTACGGGACCGATACCGGCTTTGCGGAATTGATCCTGTTCATGATAGCGCAGCATTTCCGCCCGAAGCTCTTCACAGAGTTGCGGGTCAAGGTAGTCGGGAATAACGGCCCAACCCTGGCTCACCAAACCTTCGACAATAAGGCTGTTGTAGTGTGCCGAAACATGACTAGTTACCGAAGGTTCGGTTAGCAGGCCAGTGCCGATAGGCAGCAACTCGCTTTGTTGCATATCCATTGAATCCTCCAGAAGTGGAGTGATGGAAACGGCCTTGAGGACGGGACAGCCGACCGGCCGTCCAGGACCGCAATTATATGCAAGCGTCTGGCTCGGAAAATAGCGTTTTTTTCTAAATTTTGCAGGCTAGCAACTCGGCCTCCAGCTGCCGCCAATCTGACCTCCCATCCGCTGCAATAATCTCCAACCTCCCTTCCTCCATTGGCTCCATTTCCTGATCCGACAGGACTCCATCGCTGAGATTCAGTACCCGCCAGCCATGATCCGTTGACACCACGCCCTTGGCCCGGGCCACATCAAGGCCATACAGAAATGACAGCAACGCCTGATAGTCAAACCGCACCTCCTGCCCAAACCGCCATCCACATCGCCCCGGCCCCTCACCCTTGCCTTCATAACGCCGCCAGGCGTCTGGCTCCAAAGGCATGGCCATCTGACTCAAGTCCAACACCGTTGAAGGAGTTAACGCCGCCTGGCCGGCATGGGGGTGAGGTTTTTCGGCCTGAAAGGCCTGGCTACTGCAATGATCCAGCCATTCCAGGGGAACCTCACCCTGACGGATCAGGGCAGCGCGTGCCTTGCGGGGGCGCAAGGACTCCACCCAGCGATGAAAACCTTGACGATCTTCATCCGTGAGCAGGTCATCCTTGGAGCCGGCAACAATATCCGCCAGGTTTAACTGGTCCCGGAAGCCAATATGGCTGGTATAACGTGGGTCCATCAGCTTACGAGGATCCACCAGCGCCACGGTCGCCCGCACCTCCAGCACCTGGCGATATTGCTCGGAGCGCAGCAGATCCAGCACCCGAGCGGGATGCCCAAGCCCGGAGGGCTCGATCAATAAACGGTCGGGTTTTTCCTGGGCAATCAAGCGGGTCAGCGCCACCTGCATCGGGACGCCGGCCACACAACACAAGCAACCGCCCGGAACCTCACGGACCACGGCGCCCTGCCCCTGCAGGATGGCACCATCAACCCCCACCTCACCGAATTCGTTGACCAATACCGCCCAACGCTCGGCATTGGGCTTACGGCGGAGCAGGCTTAAAATCGCGGTCGTTTTTCCCGCCCCTAGAAAACCGGTGATCAGGTTGGTCGGAATCGGTGTTTTGATGGCCACAGATGATCTCGTCTAGCTGAACTGATGGCCGCCCACCATACCAGCCTGGATCGGACAACGGAATCAACTCCACCGATGAAACCTGAGACTCAGCGGTGACGCACCTTCACGGGGATTTTTACTGGATGATCCAACCTGGCAAGCAACTGGCCGTAGCACGCTGACCCGACCGTTGCACTCACCACCAACACGAAGAAAAATACCGCCTCGAATTCCATAGCCATATCACCCCCGTCGACCGCCAGCCCGGCCAAGACTTGACCAAGCACCACTCTTTTATGGTACAGAAGGCTCTGTGAAAAGACTTTCCAGTGAGCCAGATGGGTTTTCAGCCGAAGAAGTACACCGCCCGGCCCAAGTTCCCCATTGCTTTAAAGCGGGTTATTGGGCCTGGGAGGAACGCAGAAGGGCGCTGAGGCCGGAGGCCCGTAGGGTTTGTCTTTGCACCGCCTGATTCACCAAGGACAGTTGAGGCCCGGCCAGGGTAAACCAATCCCGCGCCCGGGTAATGCCGGTATAGACCAGCTCGCGGGTCATCACCGCGCCCATCTGATCGGGGATCATCAGTAGCGTGTGGGTGAACTCGGAGCCTTGGGACTTATGCACCGTCATGGCGAATACGGTTTCCACCTCGGTCAACCGGCTGGGCAGCACGCGCTTTACGCCGCCATCAGCCAGCGCAAAGAAAACCCGTAGCCTGCCACCATCCATGGGATCGCCGAGGGTAATACCAATGTCGCCATTCATTAGGCCCAGGCCATAGTCGTTGCGCGTCACCAAGACCGGGCGCCCTTCATACCAGGCCCGCCCTTGGGGAGCAATCAGCCCGGCTTCTTCCAGAATGGCCTCTACCCGACGGTTCAGGCCTTCTACGCCCCAAGGCCCCTGACGCAATGGAGACAACAACTGGAACTGCCCAAAGCCGTTTAACACCTCCCGTGCCCAGGCATCACAAAGCTCCGGCGTTGGCTGAGCCGGGCGCTGGTGACGGATGAGTTCCAAATAATGCCGGTAGCCCAGGGGCGCAGCCAATGGATTGCCACGAGAATCCAAACGCCCCTCAATCTGACCAAACTGGCCGGCGTCACCCTCCAGGATCAGTCGCCGCCAGCTCTTATCGGTTTCCTGGGACAGCGTTAATCGCCCTATATCCGCAAAGCCTGTCGACCAGACGGCTTCCATGACCTCCACGTCACCCTGGTTAACCGCCTGAGCCAGGCGACCGATCCCGCTGTGGGCATCAAACCGGTGGCTCTTGCGCAAGAGGGCGATGTGATCCGCAAGCTCTCCTTGTTGCCCCTGCCAGTCATTTAAATCGTAACCGGTCTGCTCTTTCAGCCACTGCACCAAAGTGGCACTATAGCCGGGCTGGTCCGCCCCGCGACACAGCTCACCGAGCACCGCGCCGGCCTCCACGGAAGCCAGCTGGTCTTTATCCCCCAGCAGAATCAGCCGCGCCTTGGGGGGCAACGCTGCCAGTACCCAGGCCATCATTTCCAGATCCACCATGGAGGCTTCGTCAATCACCAACAGATCCAAATGCAGGGGGTTACCCCGGTGATGACGGAACTGCCGACTGTTCGGAATCGGGCCCAGCAGACGATGCAGGGTGCTAACCTCGGCGGGAATATGGATTCGTACCCGCTCGTCCAACTCATCCAAGGCGCGGGTGATTGACTCGGTCAGGCGTGCCGCGGCCTTACCGGTGGGTGCTGCCAACCGAATCCGTAACGGACGGGCCTGCTGTCCATTCAGGGCCAGCTCTTGCAATAACCCCAAAAGGCGTACCACTGTCGTGGTTTTACCCGTGCCCGGGCCGCCGGAAATCACAGTAAAAGATGCACGCGCAGCCATGGCAGCGGCGACCATCTGCCAACTAATCTCCTCCCGGGCCCGCTCCTGATCGCTACACAATGGCGCAAACAGATGATCCAGTTTTTCCGCCAGCCCAGTGGGGGGCTCGACTTCCGTGGACAAACGGGCCCGGATGGTTGCCGCCACATCCTGTTCATATTGCCAGTAACGACGCAGATACAGCCGACGGCCGTCCAACACCAGAGGACAGTTTCCCACCCCCTGATCCACTAACGGAGATTGGGCCAGGGCATCCCGCCACTCGGACAGCTCCAGCCCATTCACAACCTGGGACGGCAACAGCACCCCCGCGGCCACCACCGTCGAATCAGGCGGAATCGCCAAAGCCTCGTTCGCCGCCTGCAACACCTGGGATAACGCCAGGCAAATATGCCCACGCCCCAGCTGATGACTGACCAGCGCGGCGCTGAAGAGGGTCAAGGGATCAGCATCTGGTTCATGCTCATGGAGAAACTTCACAAAGGCACGATCCAGCTCCCTCAGCCAACCCAGCTCCACCCACTGCAACAACAAGGTTTCCAGGTTTTCATGGGTCAACACAAAGCTCATGGCTGGCCTCCCTCTAGGGCTCGACTGGCAAAAAGACGGTCCAGCGCATCAATAAAACTCCGCGGTGGGCACAACCGATAAACGCCACTGCCATCACTGGCCACGCCCCGCAAAAACAGGTACAACACGCCGCCGAAATGACGGTCATAGTCGTAGTTGGGGATTCGGGCCCGCAACAGTCGATGGAGCGCCAGGCTGTATAGGGCCAGCTGCAGATCGTACCGGTGCTCCAGCATCGCGGCCTCCATTGACGCCGGGGTATAGGCCGCGGTATCCGGTCCCAGCCAGTTGGACTTGTAGTCTGCCACGTAGTAGCGGCCGTCATGTTCAAAGACCAGGTCAATATAGCCCTTCAACATTCCATTCAGGGTTTGGGGAAGCAACTGGGGCCGACGCTGGCCGGGGGCCACCTGCTGATGGAGCAAACGGTCCAATTGTTGGCTATCTGTCTGAGTGACGGAAAACCAGAACTCCAGCTCGGCTATGGCCCTGGTCGTATCCAGTTGGCCCAGCGCCAGGCTGCTCCCGTGGGGCAACGGCAAAGGCGTATCAAGAAAGCCCAGCAGCCACTCCAGCAAGGGTTCGGCCCAGTCATCCAGTCCGCGGGCGCGGCAGCGACGGGCCACCTGATCCTGCAGGGGTTCCGGCGCCGACAACAGCTGACTGAAGCCCTGCCGGGTGGCCCACTCCAGCAAACCGTGCAAAAAGATTCCGGCTCGCGCACCTTTGGGGAACCGATGCAAGCTATGCTCTTCTCCGCCGGGCTCCAGAGGTCCGCCTTCCTGGGCATCCAATAACAACTCTTCGGCCACTGCCTGGGCGGCGGAATCTTCCGCCAGAATCAGCTCTGCCTCGGCAGGATCTTCAGCCAAGCCACCGAACGGGCTTGTACCCTCTTCCTCGCCCTGGGCCATCCGTGCCCCGGCGATCACGCCACTGTAACTGGTAATCCACCAGGGCGTGCCCGCACGCTGCACGGCTTGCCGGGCAGGCTCCAACTCTGGCGCCTCTATGATCGGTTGGTACTTGTAAGTGGTAGCCTCGGGCAACTTCTGAATGGCGATGCTTGTGCTCTCACCTTGCAGGCTTTTCAGGCAAGCAGTCAGTATTTCGGGCTCCAGCCGCTCGCCCCCATTGAGTATCTGCCCCAGGGCTGAGAACCTGAGCTGGCAGGAATAGCTGTTCTTGTTTTGCTTGCCCAAGGGCGAAACGGCCAACCAGCAGGCGTGACGGGCACGGGTAACCGCAACATAGAGCAGCCGCAAATCTTCAGCCAGACGCTCTCGATCCGCATAGGCCTTGCCTTCATCAGTCAACTCGTAGTCGAAGCAGCGCCGCCCGGTCTCATCATGATAACTAAAGAACAACCGCCCATTCCGGTCCACCGGGCGGCTGGTGCCAATAAAGGGCAAAAACACCAGGGGATATTCCAGCCCCTTTGATTTATGGATAGTCACCACCTTGATCAGCGCCTCATCACTTTCCAGGCGCTGTACATAATCCTCGCTGCGGCTGTCCTTGGCTTCTTCGATACGCTCCTGGAAATAGCGCAACAACGCCTGCTCACCATCCAAATCAATGGAGGCCTGCTGAAGCAATTCACCGAGCTGCATCAGGTTGGTCAGGCTACGCTCTCCGCCGCTCTCTGCCTTTTGCAGTAAACGGGCCGGCAATTGGAAGTCGTCCAGCAGCCGGGTCAGCATGACCAGCAGCCCCTTGCGCTGCCACAAACGCCGATAAAGCAGAAACTGCTCTACCCGCCCCTCCCAGTGCTGGCTATGGTCACTGGCGGTATCCAGCTCGGTGAGCGGCATATCCAACGTGGGGGATGCCAAGGCCACACGGAGACAAGTCTCCGACTCGGGTTGGTTGACTGCCCGCAGCCACAACAGCAGATCCCGCGCTTCCGCGCTGTTATAAACCGACTCCCGATCGCTGAGATAAGCACTCCGCAAGCCCCGCTCCGACAGGGCCTGGCGAATCGCCTCAGCCTCGGTACGGTCACGAACCAGAATGGCAATGTCGGAAGAATGCAGTGGCTGAAGCACACCCTCGTCGTCAAAACCGACCCGTCCCTCGGAGGCCCCCTGCAGCAATTGCACGATCTGGCTGGCCGTCACCGCCGCCATATCGGAGAGGTAGGCAGTCTTGTTACGAGGGTCCAGATCATACCAAAAGGTCATGGCCGGTAAAGCCTGCCCATCCACCACGAGTTGCTCCCGGCGCCCCTTGGCATTCACCGGGGTAAAGGGAATCTCATCCTTGAACAGGAAAGCCCCTGCCTCCAGCCGATCGGCGTGCTTGAACAGCGTATTGACCGCATCAACCAGCCCATGGGTGGAGCGATAGTTGGTGTCGAGCGTAAAGAACTTGCCTTGGGTATCCCGACGGGCCTGTAAGTAGGTATGGATATCAGCCCCCCGAAAGGCATAAATCGCCTGCTTGGGGTCACCAATCATGAAAAGTCCAAGTCCGGGCCGCCCAAGATAAAGGGTGCGAAACATCCGATATTGGACCGGGTCGGTATCCTGGAACTCATCGATCAATGCAACCGGGTAGGAACGACGAATCGACTCAGCCAATACCGGCCCATTAGGCCCCTGTAAGGCCGCATCCAAACGGCGTAGCAGATCATCAAAGGATAATTCCGCCCGCCGTTGTTTGGCCTGCTCAACCCTTCTTTCGCACCACGCCTTGGCATGCCCGAACAGATCCGGTCCGATCTCCGGCGCTTGCTGACAACAGTCAACCAGGTCAGCGATGGCCTGGAACGCCTCAAGCGTGGGGGGCTCGGCTTTTTTGGTCAGTCGCAGTCCAGTGGCGCTGAGTTTGCCATGGCGCTCGGCTTTGAACAGATCCTCCCCGGCCGCCCAGGCGTGCAGCTCGGCAAGCAGCTCCCGGGTGGGCTCGGGCTTGTGGCTTGCTCCATGTAGCCAGCCCTTCTCCAGGGCCTGTTCAAACCAGGCGTCAATCTTGGACGCTTCGCTTAGCCATAGACGACGGCTCCGTTCCTGCAACTGGCCATACTGCTCCGACCATTGACTGACCGCCTGCAGAAACTCCAGGCCGGCGTCCGGTTTAGCGGCTAAATCCGGCCATTGACGGATACTCGCGGCCAAGCTGTCCGGGCAGTCCACACAAGCCAGTACCTGACTCAATTCTTCACCGGCGAGCGGATAAACAAAGGTCCGCCAATAATCCCGCGCCGCCTCCTGATAGAGTTCACGGTCATCCGCTTCCAGTCGCAGATTGAACCGGGAGCCGCTATCAAAGGCATATTGACTGAGCATGCGTTGCGCCCAGCCATGAATGGTATGCACCGCGGCCTCGTCCATACTGCTGGACGCCAGTTCCAGGCGCCGCGCCAACGCCGGCCACTGGCTTTCCGGATAAGAGTCGCGCAACTCCTGCAACAAGGGATCCCGGGGGGCATTGGGCAGTGCCCGAAACACCAGCGCAGCCTCCGCCAGGCGTCGGCGAATACGATCCCGTAACTCTTCCGTGGCGGCATTGGTAAAGGTCACCACCAGAATGTTCTGGGGGGCTAGCGGGCGAGAAAAGGCCGCCTCGCCGCCATGCTGCAATACCAGTCGCACATAGAGCGCTGCAATGGTATAGGTTTTTCCGGTACCCGCACTGGCTTCAATCAGATGGGTTCCCTGCAGCGGAAAAGACAGCGGATTGAGAATGTCACTCACAGACGCACGCCCTCCGCCCCGGCCATTTCAACATCGATTACCTCTAATTCCGACAGCGCCTGATGAAGCGGTGCATATATCCCCAGCGCCAGCCGTTTGAAATCCTCATTCCAAAGTGCTTCCAGAGAAGGCCAGCAACGGGTTAAGGCGTAGCTTTCCTCCCGCTCTCCTGTTCGGTTAAAGCCGCCTTCATAGATCTCCCGCAGCTTTTCGGGAAGCTGGTCCTGCTCCAGGTCCGCCTCATCAAGCCACGCCATGGCGGTATTCATAGCCAGCGGCAGACAAGATTGCAGGCCTTCGTACCACGCCTTGCCAAGGGCAATCAGATGGCCCAGCGCCTGTTCCTGAGGCATAGGCGGAAGCCGGTGCAAACCATCGGTGACCACCAACACGCTGGTGAGGTTCAACCTCTGTGCGTTGCCCGCCAGATGACGCACCCACAGCCCGGGAAAATAATGAAACTTCAACAAGGCGCGGTCGCCCTGCTTGCCCCGATAAAGTTGGCTTGGCCGGCGTTCCAGCCGCACCAGATCACCGTTGGGACCTCGATACAAGTCACCCAGCCAATCCTCAACCCGCAGATTCAAATCGCCCTCGCTCAGGGTCAGGCGTACCTCCTCAAGATCGACGGCCTCCGGCCATAGCTGACAGGCACGCTCCCAGTTTTCCAGAAGCTGGCAGGCAGGTTCCAACAGGGCTTGGGCCACCCGCTCCGCTTGAGCTCCGATCGGCAGAAGCCCCCGCCGCACGAAACGTTGCAAAGTGCTCTGCAGCACGCGGTCCCGTTGTGACTCGGGAACCTGCAAGGCTTCCTCAACCAGCTCACGGGTCAGGCTGTGTCGCTGCAGGGCATCCAAGACAAAGGGTTCATGCTCCTCAACGCTGGACTCGGCCTCCTGAAACCGAACATGGAGCCGCTCCCGGAAGAACAATTCTGCCGGATGACGCATAAAACGCTGCAAATCGCTAAGAGTCAAAGGCTCTTCCGGCTGCCACAGCGGTAACCCTGGCTGCTCTGCCACCGAGGCCTGCTCGTGAACCTGACGCCATTCCCGACAAAATGAGAACAAGCGCGGGTCCCGACCCGGCGCAAAATACGCTGGGCTAAACGGTTGCAAGGGATGCAGGACACTGAGGTGTTCCACAAGCTGGCGAGAATCCTCGGCCTCGCTTTCCAGACGCCAGCCATTATCCAGATAGTCACAGAGCTGGGCGACCAACACGGAAGGGGTACGCTCACTGTTATCCCGCTCGCTGCGGGCAATATAGCTGATATAAAGTTGTTGGCGCGCCGACAGCAGCGCCTCCAAAAACAGATAGCGGTCATCTTCTCGCCGGGTCCGGTCACCGGGCCGGTAGTGTTCCGCCATTAAATCAAAGTCCATGGGAAGACGTTGACGGGGATAGTCACCATCATTCATTCCTAACAGGCAGACGACCTGGAAGGGAATGGAGCGCATTGGCATCAGGGTGCAAAAATTCACCATCCCGGCCAAAAAGCGCTGGGAGAGACCGGTTTCCTCAAAATTGGCCAGCAAGGCATCCCTGACCAGATTAAGCGGCAGTGTCTCTTCCAGACGGGCCTGATCACAGGCCTCGAGCCATTCATCCAGCAGATCGGTAAAGCGATCCAGCTGAATTAACTCTTCGCTGTCGGTGGGTTGTAAGCAGTCCTCCACCAGCTCCCGCAGCAACAGGACCCAGTCGCCCGGTGATCGTACCGCGGACAGCTGGCGCCAATAATGATTCAGCACTTCCAACACCCGCGCCAGACGCCCCGCACTGGCAGCTTCCAGCCCGCCCAGATCAGCAAAAGGCTCGATCTCTCGCCAGGCTACCGACCCATTGGCATATCCCAACAGCATACGTCGCAGCCCAAACTGCCAACTGTTTTGCTCCAAGGATTCCGGCAGTTCAAACCCCGCCCGGTGAGAGGCATGCAGGCCCCAACGGATCCCACTGGCCTGGATCCAGCGCTGCAACAGCGGCAGGTCGTCCAGGGGAATCCCGAACCGGTTCCGAAACGCCGTAATGTCCAGCAAATCCATTAGGTCGCTGGTGGTAAACCGGGATTCAGGCAGGGATAGCAGCCGCTCTAACGCCAGCAGCAACTGGCTCTGGCCTCTCTCGGGCCTATCGGCGATGGTGAACGGAATGTAACGGGGGTCATCTTTTTCCAGCCGGCCAAAGACAGCTTCAATATGGGGTGCATAGGAGGTGATATCCGGCACCATCACGATAATGTCACGGGGCTGTAGTGCGTTGCCATCCCGGTTGAACAAATCCAGCAGATGGTCCTGCAGAACTTCGACTTCCCGCTGGCGACTATACGCCAAATTAAGCCGGATCGAGTCGTCAGTCCTGGCGATCACCTCCCGCAGCTCCGGCGTCAGGGGCGTCGGTGCCAGATCCAGTATGGCCTGCTGAACCATCTGTAGGAGTAGAGGCTGTTCGGGATTCAGTCGATCACGGAAAACATCGATCTGCTCGGTGCTTTCCCGGGCCTGGTCATAACCATAAAGCAGCCCGATATAGTCTCTCCCCTGCTTCCCCCAGGCGGCCAGCAAAGGATTGACGGCGCTGTGGAGCTGCTCTTCCGGAACCCCAATCAGGTCCGGACGAGTCCCATGACGGTGATGCTCGAACCGTAACAGTTGGCGCTCCTCAATAATATCGGCCCAATAGTAGCGACAAGGATTGTGCACACAGATCAGTACTTGGGAAAACCGGGAAATCGCCTCCAAAGCCTCCAGAATCTGGGTCGGCAAGGAAGAAATCCCAAACACCACGACCCGGCGTGGCAGCGAACCCACCGGCTTCTTACCCGAGTTAAGCGTCTGAATAAACTGATGGTGAACCGCCGCCCGGGAGCTGTCCCGGGCCTCCTCTGAGACATCGTCCAGGATGCGCCGCCACAGCTCCGGCTGCCAGCGCATATTTTCCGCCAGTGGTATCGCTTCACCGCGGGCATCCCTTAACTGATCCCGTCCCTCAGCCCAATCGGCCAGCCAGTCGGCTCGATACACCTGATATTGATCAAACAGATCCGCCAACCGCTCCGCCAGCTGAAAGCGCTTGGAGATATCCGTGGTGTCGGCAAGATAGTGGTCTAACGAGACAAAGCGCGAGTCCTGCAGACAGCTGGGCAGCAGCCGTAACAGACGCCAGGTCAACCGGGTTTTATCAAAGGGCGATTCCGCCACCACCCGGTCTTCCCCCAACACGGCCCGATAGGCCTGCCACAGGAACCGGGCGGGCATTTGCATATCCATGGCCGCGGCAATGCCACAGCCGTCATCTTCGGCGAAACGCTGACGCAGCCATTGCGCCATGCCGTTGCTCTGCACCAAAAACAGTTCATTTTCCAGGGGGCGAAGCGGATAGTGACGTAAGTGCGCCATAACCAACTCCCGGAGATCCTCCGGATGATTGGCATGCAAAATGGAAAGTCCGGGAACAATGTTGATTCCCGAATCCGGCAATTGGCCCATAAGCCCCCCATGAAACGACTAACAGAAGCGTAGACGAGGATGAAGCTTATGCAATTTACCGAAAGGATGCGACAGGCTGTTACGGGACTTAACGAGAATTACCTTCAAACAAATTTCACTGTCCTGACAGGCACCAAGTCTGCTAACCGCTTCTCAATGCCCGTCAAAGTCGGACCGAACTGTAGCAAAGCATCCGCTTTGGCTGGATAAACTAATAGGCATTAGCGATGTAGTAAGCAACGGAGCCCAGCACACCGCTGATACCCACCAGCATGGCGACAACCCCGCCTTTGGTGGCTCTTGCAGCAAAGCCAAGGGTCATCACCAGCAGGCTCACGGCGACCACTGCCAACATCATCTTGGTTAAAGAGTCCATCACTACCTCATAACAACGGATATATCTCTGATTACCATAGATAGTGCGGTAGCAGATGACAATCGATCACCCCTATTTATAAGCGATTGATTGATCTAGACCAAAGAATCCGTTGCCACATCAATAATGACCTTGCGCAACCATTGATGGCCGGCGTTATGGTGGAGCAAGGGGCTCCAGGCCATTTTCAGCTCAATAGGTTCAATGGGAAATGGTGGCTCTTTCAACACCAGGCGATCGTCCAGGCTGTTCAGCTTGGCAACCCGGCTAGGCAAGGTGGCAATCAGATCATGCTGACGGGCCAAGAGCACCGCCACCTGATAATGTCGGGTGAAAACGCTGATCTTGCGCTTGACTCCAAGTCGCACCAGGGCTTCATCCACCCAACCGAGACGCTGCACATCTTCTGGATTCACCCCGACGCCGACCCCAAAGCCGGTTTTACTCACCCAGATATGACCAGCTGACAAATAGGTGTCCAAGGTGAAATCATCAACCAACGGGTTCTCAGCACTCATCAGGCAGGCAAAGGGGTCCTGCCAAAGGGTCTTTTGGTGAAATGACTGAGGCATGGTGTCAAAACGGTTGATCGCCATATCCACCCGCCCCTGCTCCACATCCTGAAAGGTGACGTCACTGGGAGTCAGCACATCCAGGGTTACGTTGGGTGCCTGTTTGCGCACCACCGCCAAAACATCGGGGATCAGGGTCGATTCGGCGTAATCACTGGCCATAATCCTGAACACTCGACTGCTGTCGAGATCAAAGTCCCGGTCTGGCTTGATCACTTTTTCAATGTTGAACAGGATATCGCGGATCGCCGGCTGAATTTCCAGGGCCAGTTCGGTGGGCGCCATCCCCTCGCTGGTACGCACCAGCAGCGGATCATCAAACAGACTACGCAGCCGCTTCAAGCTGTTACTCATGGCCGGCTGGGTGATGCACAGCACATTGGCTGCCTTGGTGACATTCAGCTCACGCAGCAGCACGTCCAAATGAACCAACTGGTTCAAATCAACTTTGCCCAAATCCATCGTCTACACCTCTAGAGACATCTGGATTGGATTCTATCATTCATCGTATAAATAGGAATGAAAAAATAATTAACCCCCATGAATAAAATAGCTACAACTATTCATCACTCATAAAAAAGGGAGCGGATCACTCCGCTCCCTTTCTTTTCACCATGGCAGGCTAAAGCCTGCCGGAGAACCAGTCTTAGATGTTGTCGAACTGGTTCATGGTGTTGTCTTCGCCGGAAGCTTTCAGAGCAGCTTCACCTGCGAAGTATTCTTTGTGGTTGTCACCGATGTCGGAGCCAGCCATGTTCTGGTGCTTCACGCAAGCGATACCTTGACGGATCTCTTGACGCTGAACGCCTTTCACGTAAGCCAGCATGCCTTCTTCTGCGAAGTAGCCTTTTGCCAGGTTGTCGGTAGACAGCGCAGCAGTGTGGTACGTCGGCAGAGTGATCAGGTGGTGGAAGATGCCTGCTTCGCGAGACGCGTCCTTCTGGAAGGTCTGGATACGTGCATCAGCTTCTTCACACAGCTCAGAGCCGTCGTAATCAGCGCTCATCAGACGGTCGCGGTCGTAAGCGGAAACGTCTTTACCTTTAGCAACCCAATCGTCGAACACTTGCTGACGGAAGTTCAGAGTCCAGTTGAAGGACGGGCTGTTGTTGTAAACCAGCTTGGCGTTGGGCACAACTTCGCGGATGCGGTTGACCATGCCAGCGATCTGACCAACGTGGGGCTTCTCGGTTTCGATCCACAGCAGGTCGGCACCGTTTTGCAGGCTGGTGATACAGTCCAGAACCACACGGTCTTCGCCAGTGCCTTCTTTGAACTGGAACAGACCGGAAGGCAGACGCTTGGGCTTGAGCAGCTTGCCCTGAGCCTTGATCACAACGTCGCCGTTTGCGATGTCGTCTGCAGACTCGATGTACTCGCCGTCCAGGAAGCTGTTGTACAGGTCGCCCAGATCGCCCGGCTCTTTGGTCACAGCGATTTGCTTGGTCAGACCAGCGCCCAGGGAGTCAGTACGTGCAACGATTACACCGTCGTCAACACCCAGCTCCAGGAACGCGTAACGAACTGCGTTGATCTTGGCCAGGAAGTCTGCGTGAGGAACAGTTACTTTACCGTCTTGGTGACCGCACTGCTTCTCGTCGGAAACTTGGTTCTCGATCTGGATACAGCACGCACCAGCCTCGATCATTTGCTTGGCCAGCAGGTAAGTTGCTTCTTCGTTACCGAAACCAGCGTCGATGTCCGCAATGATGGGCACAACGTGAGTTTCGAAGTTGTCGATTTGGTTCTGGATTTCCTGCTCTTTGGCTTTGTCGCCAGCCTTGCGGGCTTTGTCCAGCTCAGTGAACAGCAGGTCCAGTTCGCGGGCATCAGCTTGACGCAGGAAGGTGTAGAGCTCTTCGATCAGGCCGGAAACCGCAGTTTTCTCGTGCATGGATTGGTCAGGCAGCGGACCGAACTCGGAACGCAGAGCTGCAACCATCCAGCCAGAAAGGTACAGGTATTTTTTGTTGGTCGTCTTCAGGTGCTTCTTGATGGAGATCAGCTTTTGCTGACCGATGAAGCCGTGCCAGCAACCCAGAGACTGAGTGTACAGGGAAGTGTCGGCATCGTACTCAGCCATGTCTTTACGCATGATGGCTGCAGTGTACTTGGCAATGTCCAGACCAGTCTTGAAGCGGTTCTGAAGACGCATGCGCGCTGCGTATTCCGGATTAATAGCGCTCCAGGCGCTGCCGTACTTCTCTTTCAGAGCGGCAACGGCTTGGATCTCTTTTTGATATTGAGACATGATGTCTGATTCCTATAAGAAGACCACTTAAGGGACCACCCTAGGCTGAGCAGAACGCTCCGCGTCGGGCAATCATTTCAACACGCCGCGCATTGTAACCAGATCAACCCAATAAATAAAATTTATAAAATACATATCCGCTATCATTTCGGTGAATAGATCAATTTCTGACGGGACGATGAACTTTCCCTTACAATGCGAGCACTTAG
>Ga0209075_1002852_pt1 | contig 14858 bp, 14 predicted proteins | sample Stecom2011_FD_187523 | JGI IMG/M metagenome (GOLD analysis project Ga0209075, IMG submission 187523) | Agricultural soil microbial communities from Utah to study Nitrogen management - Steer compost 2011 (SPAdes) (version 2) | ecosystem: Environmental > Terrestrial > Soil > Agricultural land... | reverse complement strand
TTATTATTTAACCCCCAACGACTTTAAATCCTTACAATTAGAGACTTTAGGGAAATCAAATTCAGCGAGTTATGTAGGTGGGGAAGTGAATTTTAATTGGCGCCATCGAAATTTTTTGAAAGGAGCAGAATTATTTACCGCTTCTCTTTATACAGCAGTTGATTTTCAGGTAGGTGGTAATAAAGATGCAAACAATATATACAGAGTGGGGAGTAAGTTCAGTTTGACATGGCCTCGGATTATTGCTCCCTTTAAATTTCATTCCTCTAGTGCTTTTGTGCCAAGGACACGTGTGGATTTGGGCTATGAATATCAAAAACGTACAGAACTCTACACTATGCATAATTTTAATGCAGCGTTTGGTTATATATGGAGAGAAAACGCTTTGAAAGAACACGATTTGAAATTGATTGATATTGTTTATATTACCCCAGAGACTGTTTCAGAGACCTATAAAAAGGATATGTATGATGATAATAATATAAATGCAGCTGCACTGCGACGTGTGGTTGAAAAACAGTTAATCTTTGGACCTGTTTATTCCTATACGTTTACCAATACAATGCTGTCTAAAAAGCATACATTTTATTATAAAGGGAATGCAGATTTATCGGCAAATTTAACTGGGCTTATTAGTGGAGCTGATATAGAAAATAATAATGAAAAAACTGTCTTAGGTGTTGCCTTTAGTCAATATGCTAAAATGGAACACGATTTCAGATACTATCTAAAATTAGATGAAAAGTCTCAACTTGCTACGCGATTCATCGCAGGGCTTGCATACCCTTATGGAAATTCAGAACACATGCCTTTCTCCAAACAGTTTTTTGTAGGTGGAAATAATAGCATCCGTGCTTTTAGAGCCAGAACTTTAGGGCCTGGTAGTTATGATCCTAGGGAATCAGGCTCCTCTTTTCTACACGACCAAGCTGGTGATATTAAGTTCGAAGCAAGTTTTGAATACAGAACTCATTTAGCTGGATTTTTAAATGCAGCAGCCTTTCTGGATGCTGGAAATGTGTGGCTCATCAACGAGCAAAAAGGAAAACCTGGAGGTGCGTTCAACAAAGATTTTATTTCTGAAATAGCTGTTGGAGCGGGAATTGGTTTGCGTTTTGATTTTTCAATTTTAATTTTACGTACAGACTTAGCAATGCCGCTAAGAATCCCTTATTTTGAAAAAGAAAACAGGTGGCGATTTGATGAAATTAACTTTTCAAGCAAGCAATGGAGAAAAGACAATCTCATGCTCAATATCGCCATTGGTTATCCTTTCTAATTGCTTTCTTTTTTACGCTTGAAATAACTTAAAAAATCACCCAAATAATTTCCATTGTATTCAATGTATTCGACCCTAGGTGCATGATCTGTAACAAACAGGCTTTCTGAACTTGTATTAAAGTTCGATTTGCCAATTACGTAATAACCAGTGGCTGTGGGCAAAGTAACACCTTCATCTCTACCATCATATCCATAGAAAGAAGCGTATTTAAGTTGCTTACCATCTAATGAATAAATAGTAGTATAGGCATCTTGTCTATTTCCACCATGAAATTCCTGATAAGCGTTTTTTGTTGTAATAAGCTTCTCATTTTTAATCGAAGCATTAAAAAGTGAAGTACTAACAAAAAGCTCTTTTCCATTGCTAAATACATGCTCTCCAGCTTCAATAAATGTTGTCCATATACGATCGCCATCACTAGAAAACTTTGATAGTGTAGTGTTTGTAAACGTTTTTTTTGGATCACTAAGGTAGGCACCCTCAGTTACTAATACTTTATCGCTGTATGGACCGCGCCTGTGTGTGGTTAATATATATGGTTCATCATTAATCACGACCATACTGTTGTTGTTTTTCAAAGTTGCGCCAAGGGTTATGCTCGAACTATGATTACTAAAATAAGTACTCCACATTCTTTCTCCTTCGAAGCTGAACTTGGTTAAAAAAACACTTGTCAAATTATTTGAATCGCTTTCATGTGTTGATAATTTTGGTTGAAAGCTATTGGGTGTACCAAAATAACTGCTTTCGGAAGCGCCACCTAAATGATCTCCATATACATACAAACCCGTGTCTCCAGCGACTATACTTCTAATTGTTGAAGCGTCTTTTGTATAAAAGGTACTCCAAATATGTTCGCCTTCGGAATTTAATTTAGAAATTACATCCTGATATTCGATGGAAGAAAAAGAGTCTCCAGTAGTCTGAAAATGTGAAGGATGGGCAATAGTAGCTTTATTTCTTTTATTTAAAAAGTAAATGTTATTAGCTGCGTCAATAGTTAAATGAGAGGTGTTTGGAGTTAAATCGTGAAAATAAGTACTCCAAAGTAAATGCCCACTTAAGGAAATTTTAGAAATAAATGTAACTCTTAAACTCATTCCATAAATCATATTTTGACTATATGCACCAGGAGTTGCCAGAAATTCATTTGTGGTTCTTCCAGAAATGATTAAATTACCATCATGATCCTGTTTTATTTGCTCTATATACGACCCTCCTGTTTTCCCATCAGGAATTTTGAAGATTAGTTTAGGTATGGCATTTTCAAAATCAAACTCATAAATATCATTTCCATCCGCCCCAACTACATAGAGTTTTTCAGTTTTTGAATTTACTTCAGTAATCAAGTAGGGAGGTCTTATCAATTTATCTTCACTGGCTGTAAAAGGTACCACCCTTGTTTTATAAACGGATAACAATGTTCCCCAATCGCGCTGATATAAAGACTGTGATGTAACTGATTGCTGGATGAAGATAAAACAAAGAATGTAGAGATGGTATCGTTTCATTTAAATGTTTTTTTCAAAATTATTGATTGCTTTTTGGTTTTCCATTATTGAATTTCACCTTGCCTATAACGTTCTTTTTAAATGTTTTTTTCTTAGGCGTTGCAGGTGTTTTAACCTGAGTTTCTGGGCGTTTTGAATCAATTCTTGAATTTTTCAATTGTTGTAAAACTTGTATAGGCTCCTTGGGATTCTCTTTTGTTCCTCTAAAGTATAAAACCATACCATTAAGGAAGTTACGCAGGATTTGTTCTTTACATTCAACGTATTTTGGGTGGTCTTCATTTCTGAAAAAATTACCAACTTCTCCCTTCGAAATTCGAAAATCAACTAAATTCAATATCTCTACAATTTGGTCGTCTCTTAGCTGTAGTGCAACCCTAAGTTTCTTTAGAATATCATTGTTTGTCATGCTCTGTTTTTTAATTGTTTCAAAGTTAAAATTAAAAAAAATGTTTTCCTAAAAATCTACTTAAATTTAATTTGAAAAACACGAACATATCTTGACTTTTTTGATTGAAGCGAAAAACAGTTATTTTATTCTGTTTATAGCCTTTTTTACACTGCATAAAAATGTATTTATCAATAAACTAGAAGCCTTCTTCATTTAAAACAAACAAATCAAAGCGATTGAATTTTCTCTTTTTGAGAATTTAATGCTGCGATTTCATCTCTCAGTTTTGCTGCTTTCATAAAATCAAGATCTTTTGCTGCCGTCTCCATGGCTTTTCTTTTTTCTTTAATCAATTTTTCAATTTGATTTGAATTTAAATACGCTACTTGTTCTTCAGCAACCTTTTGATAATTTGTATCGGTTTGTTGATATGATTTGAATTGATCTGTCAGTGAAGAGTCTATTTTTTTGCTAAGAGCTTTGGGTTTTAAACCATGTTTAGTATTAAAATCCATCTGTTTGTTACGACGATATAGAGTTTCATCCATAGTTCTCTGCATGCTTTGGGTTACTTTATCAGCATACATAATGGCTTTCCCGTTAATATTTCGAGCAGCTCTTCCTACTGTTTGAGTTAAGGACCGTGTGCTTCTAAGAAATCCCTCTTTATCAGCATCTAAAATTGCTACTAGTGAAACCTCTGGTAAATCAAGTCCTTCTCGCAATAGGTTGACACCGATTAGAACATCAAAAATACCTTTTCTCAAGTCTTGCATAATCTCAACACGTTCTAAAGTATCAATATCTGAATGTATGTATCGGCAACGAACTCCAACTTTTGTAAAATACTTTGCCAGCTCCTCAGCCATTCTTTTGGTCAAAGTGGTAACCAGTACACGTTCATCTAAATCTACTCTTTGATGAATTTCCTCAAGTAAATCATCAATTTGATTTTGACTTGGTCTCACCTCAATAATAGGATCTAACAATCCAGTAGGGCGGATCACTTGTTCTACATAAATACCATCTGATTTTTGTAATTCATAATCAGCTGGCGTAGCAGATACATAAAGTACTTGGTTTTGTAAGGATTCAAATTCCTCAAATTTCAACGGACGATTATCCATCGCTGCGGGTAGTCTAAATCCATATTCGACTAAATTTTCTTTTCGAGATCGGTCACCTCCATACATAGCATGAACTTGAGAAATCGTTACGTGACTTTCATCAATAACCATCAAATAGTCTTCTGGAAAATAATCCAATAAGCAAAACGGTCTTGAACCAGGATTCCGTCCGTCTAAATAACGAGAATAATTTTCAATTCCCGAACAATAGCCAAGCTCTTTTATCATTTCCAGGTCAAAAAGAGTGCGTTCTTCCAGTCGCTTGGCTTCTAGATGTTTGCCAATTGATTTGAAGTAATCTACTTGTTTGACTAAATCTTGTTGTATTTCCCAAATAGCATTTTGCAAGACCTCTGGAGAGGTTACGAACATATTTGCTGGATAAATATTTAATGTGGGATATCGTTCAATTACTTTAGATGTGGCTGCATCAAAAGTTTCAATTGCTTCAATTTCATCTCCAAAGAAGTGTATCCGGAAGGGATCGTCAGAATAACTCGGGAAAATCTCTACAATATCACCTTTAATTCGAAAAGTTCCGTGTAGAAATTCAGTCTCAGTTCTTGCATAAAGCGATTGTACAAGTTGTTGCAAAAGCTTTGTTCTTGAAATTTGTTGATCTTGAGCAATTGTAACTATATTTTTTTGAAATTCAACAGGGTTTCCAATACCATATAAGCAAGAAACTGAAGCCACAACCAATACATCCCGACGACCCGAAAGTAAGGAAGACGTAGTGCTTAACCTTAACTTTTCCAAATTGTCATTGATAGACAGATCTTTTTCAATATAAGTACCAGTAACTGGTAGATAGGCTTCTGGTTGATAATAATCATAGTATGAAACGAAATATTCTACAGCGTTTTCAGGGAAAAATTGTTTAAATTCAGAATACAATTGAGCGGCCAAAGTTTTATTATGCGCTAAAACCAAAGTGGGTTTTTGAACTTTTTGAATGACGTTAGCTACTGTAAATGTTTTTCCTGAACCGGTCACTCCTAAAAGAGTTTGGTATTTTTCATTATTGTGAATTCCCTCAGCTAATGCTTGAATAGCTTCCGGTTGATCGCCCATAGGTTGATATTCCGACTCAATTTTAAACTTCATTCTTAATACTTTTTACAAAGATACAAAAAAGAAAAAGAGAGAGGTTTTTGACCTCTCTCTTTTAGTATAAGAATTATTAAATAAATTACTTAATTTTGAAAGTAACTCTTCTAGCGAATTTAGAAGCCGTTTTGTTTGTGCCATCAAATGAAGTATCTTCACCATTAGCAACTATATTGATTCTAGAGCTAGAGATTCCAGCTTGTTCTAGGATCTTCGCTACGTTTTTCGCACGTCTTTCAGACAATCTTTGGTTATAGTTAGCATTTCCTACAGAATCTGCATAACCATGAACATCTACAGTTGCATTTGGATTACTACGTAAGTAAGTAATGATGAAGTTTGTAGCTTCTGCATTTTTAGGTGTAGATTTATCAAAGTCGAAATAAACTGATACGTAACCTTGGTTGATCAAGTCAGCTGCTGTGTTAGAATCTTTAGGAGTAAATGTGTCCTTAGATACATCACCTTTCATAGCGTATCTTGAATCGAAATAATCCTCGTAAGAATCTGGAATACCATTTCTGTTCAAGTCTATAGAACGTCCTTTAGTATCCACCATATTTCCTGCTGGAGTATTAGGCTCTAAGTCTAAATAATCTGGCACACCGTCGTTGTCAGAGTCTACCATTTTGTTTTCGATATCAGTAACGCGATTTTCTAAAGCGTTTACACGATTCGTTAGACCATCATTAGCGTACCAATCTGCATGTTGTTCGTTTCCACCTAAGTAGAAAGAAAGACCTAAAGTTGCATTGTAAAATGTACCGTTGAAAGCTCTATTAGCATTAACTATATTACTATTTCCATCAAATGTTTTGTCTTGACGAATAGTGTTAATCATTGAAAAGTCAGCGTTCAAAGCCACACGGTCTCCTAATCTGATTTGACCAGTCAAACCTACAATCATGTGCCCCATATTGTCTTTGTCATAAAGAGTTTCGTCTTTTCCTGGTTCCATCCAAGAATATCCACCACCTAAATGAGCTTGTAAGCCAAAGGTTCTTGTCCACTCTTCAAAATTCATGATGCGGCCTAAATTAGCAACCCCTTGTAAACTCGTTCTATAGTGAGTAGTTCTGAAATAAGCAGAATTTTCACCATTTTTCATGTAATCATAACCAAAGTCGGCTTTTACACCAAATTTGTTGTTGAACATGTAACGTACGCCTGCGTCAGCGTGAACGAAACCGAAGGTAGTTTCTCCATAATAGCTTGGTGACATTGGTTGTGAAGGTTTTGTCAAACCACCGTTGATGTCAATGGACCATCTGTTGTAAGGTACTCCATCTTGTGCGTTCATACTAGTAACTCCTAGTAGCGCTGCAATTAAAGGCAAAGTTATTTTTTTCATAAAACTTTTTTTTAATTATTAATTAAATTCAGAATAGCTGTAACTATATTTTTGTGTAAAATTAATACTATTTAATCAAACTACAAATTTTTTTTTAACTTTTTAACCATTTGTAATCAGAATAGAACGTTCCGAAAGGTAGGAGAGAGGCCAATAAAATCAATCCTAACTTCTTCATAGACCATTTGTATTCCACTTTTAGATAAATAGCCAACACTACATACGCTACAAAAAGTATGCCATGAATCATACCTATAGGGTATAATAATTGTTCATACAATTCGGGATGATTGGGTTTGTTGTAAAGCATATTGTAAAATAAAGCTAAATAAGATAAGCCTTCCAATGCCGCTATAAATCTAAAGAAATTTAACATATTTAAAACGATAAAAATTGCTGATTGTATTCTCTAATGTCGGCTATATTGTGTTTGTTTTCCATATCTAACATCAACGACATAAAATAATTTAAACTTTCTGTGTTTGAGTCGGTTGAATCAACGGAAATTTCATCCTCAATAGGTTCATCAGATGGAATTTTAACTAAAAAATCTTGATGTTCTTCTAGGTGTTCATAAGCAAGTCGTAAAGCTTTTACTAAAAAAGGCTTTTCCTCAAGTAAGGCAAATTCACGTAACTTCTTTAATTCAGGTATAAGAAGCTCTACAACAATACCGTTGTTAGCAATTTCTGCTTGTAGATTCTTAATAATCTTCTGTGCATTTGAATTTTCCACGTATTTAATTTTTATAAACGTTGCAAAAATAATGATATTTGTAAAATATAAAAAGTTTATCTAAGTTTTATTTTAAAAAATTTAAAATACAATGAAATGAAAATGAACTATAATATATATTATGTAAAATAGAATGTAAAATTAATACATAAATAATTATATGAACGCCTTACTAATTAGCCTATTATCCTCATTATCAGTTGGTATATTTATAAAAAGCTTGAAGATCAATTCTACAAAATCCTTGTTCCTTATGGTTTTTTTTAATTACATTACGGCACTGATTTTGTCTTATTCTTTATTTGATTTACAAATTCATACACTTTTTGATTACCCTGAAAGTATTATAATCATCCTCATACTTGGTTTTTTAATGCCAAGTATCTTTTATTTTCTAAACAAATCGCTAAAAACCTCGGGCTTAGCAAAAACAGACGTCTTTCAAAGATTGTCTTTAATCATTCCAGTTGTACTGAGTTTTAAATTATTTAATGAAACTTTTACTTATTCCAAACTTGTTGTCATTCTTCTATCATTCGCTAGTATTCTACTATTACTGTATAAAAAATCCACAAATAATGGAAATTTCAATATTTTCTATTTGTTGGCCGTTTTTTTGGGCTACGGAATCGTCGATACTTTGTTTAAAATTATTGCGATTAACCAAAATTTGAATTACGTTTTGGTTCTATTTGGAGTCTTTATTTGTGCTGCCCTGATTTCCATCCTCTATTTATTCGTTTTAAAAGGAAAGTTAAACTACACCTATATATTATATGGAGTGATTTTGGGCATTTTAAATTTCTCAAACATCTTTTTTTACTTAAAAGCACACAAAATCTATTCAGACAGCCCAACCCTTGTTTTTATTACTATGAATCTCGGTGTTATTTTAGGAGGTGTATTGATTGGTAAACTTTATTTTAAAGAACAAATTACAAAAAATGTATTATTAGGTATATTTTGTGCGCTGATATCTATTATTTTATTAGCTTTAATCCAATTAAAAATCTTATAAAATGAACCATGCTCCTATTATTTATGTAACTGTTGACGTTGCACTGTTTAGAAAAAAAGAAGAAACACTTGAATTGCTATTGATCCAACGCTTAAATGAACCTTATAAAAACATGTGGGCTTTACCTGGCGGATTCGTTGATAAAAACGAGGATTTAGAAACAGCTGCTAAACGTGAGTTGTTTGAAGAAACCAATGTCAGAATTTTTCAAATTCAACAAATTAAGGCTTATGGTAATCCTGATAGAGATCCTCGCGGACACACTGTTTCCATAGCTTTTTTCGGTAGCACAGACCTTTTAACTGAAGCTAAAGCAAAAGATGACGCCAAAGCTTTGCGCTGGTTTTCAATTGAAGAATTACCCGTTATGGCTTTTGATCACAATGAAATCGTTCGAGATGCAATTGAGAAATACCTGCGATAATCATCGAAGTTGAATCTACCTTCCGTCGTTTTAAAACTATTTTAAGTATTTTGTGTTTATTTTGACGTAAATTCGCAAAAGTTATGAAAACACAGAACATCAACAAGACTTTTCTAATTCTTTTATTGGGAATTTTAGCGGCAATTGGACCATTTACTATTGATATGTATTTGCCCGCTTTTGGAAAAATTGCAAACTCATTAGGCACAGACGAAGCCCGAGTTGCTTTTACACTTACGTCCTATTTTTTTGGAATTGCGATTGGACAACTTATATACGGCCCCATTGTCGATAAGTACGGTAGAAAAAAACCTTTACTTTTTGGTTTATTCCTATATACACTTGCAGCAATAGGCTGTGCAGTTTCTTATTCGATCGAAATGATGATTGTCATGCGATTGTTTCAGGCGCTTGGTGGTTGTGTGGGAATGGTTGCTTCTACAGCTATTATTAGTGACGTGTATGAAGCTGGAGCACGAGCAAAAGCATTTTCTTCGATAATGTTAGTCATGGGAATTGCACCATTGATCGCACCGAGCCTAGGAAGTATCTTCATCGGAGTGGCAACTTGGGAATATATTTTTTATTTTTTAGCAGGTTTTGCACTCATAGTCTGGTTCCTTATTTATTTTTTCTTGCCCGAAACAAGTAAATACATACACAATGAGCCTTTGAAGTTAAATACAGTAAGCAACAATTATTTCATCGTTTTGAAAAATAGAGTTTTCTTGAACTACGCACTATCAAGTAGTTTATCTATGAGTATTTTATTTGCATATATTTCATCGGCCTCCTTTATCTTTCTAAATCATTATCAATTGACAGAAGAAAAGTTTTCTATTTTATTTGCCGTTAATGCATCAGGACTTATTATAGGAAACTTTATCAACGGGCAACTCACCAAGTATTTTCATTATTTAAAAATGGCAAAATATGCTTCAATTATTTTAGTTGCTGTTAGCAGTATAGTATTTACTTTATTTTTTATAAGTGAAAATGCAGCTTATATTACAACGGTGGTTAGTCTTTTTTCGATCATGTTTTTAATAGGCTTTATCAATCCAAATGCTACAGCTGCTTCATTAGCACCTTTTACTAAAAATACTGGAACAGCTTCAGCCCTAAGCGGTGCACTCCGAATGGGAATTGGAGCAATAATTGCTGCAATAATGGGAACATTACCCCAAATAACACCTTTAATCATGTTTGGTATTATTGCTGCTTTATCCGTATTTACCTTAGTTTTTATTTGGAGAAAACTAAATTAATTGAATAATAAATATTTATGATTGCATCCTTTATACTGATTTTTTTACACCCTTGACCCTATTTCCCTTAATCTTTACCCCTGACCCTAAAGGGTGGATTAAGGGAAATTATCTGGAGGCAAAACAGCAAAGCGAAACAACCAATTCCCTTGTGCCTAGTACCTCCTGCCTAATCCACTAATAACCATTAACCAACAACCATTAACCAACAACCATTAACCATTAACCAACAACCATTAACCAACAACCATTAACCATTAACCAACAACCATTAACTAATTCCCTTGTGGCTCGTGGCTCGTGCCTAATTCACCAATAACTAATAACCAACAACCATTAACTAATAAACTTGTGGCTTTTGGCTAATTCACCAATAACTAATAACCCAACAACCATTAACTAATCAACTTGTGCCTCGTGCCTAATTAACTAATAACCAAAACTACATGTTTTCTAAAGAAAAACCTCGATAATCTAATTGATATCCTTTGAATTGCTGTGTCAAAGTAAATGATTTTTCTTTTAATTTTTCTATACTGATGTTGTTCTTATTTCTTTTAACTTCGGCAAACAAAACGATTTTATTAAGGTCATTAACTGCCACAATATCAATTTCGTTTTGGTTATTCCGCTCCCAATAAGTACCAATGTTATTGTATTTTTTCTCTGCTTTTAGTTGCTCTGTAAAATATTTCTCCAATATCGTTCCGCTATAAGTGGTATAATCTCTTTGTATAACTTCTTTAAGATAATCCAAGTTTCCTGCTTCCACCGCACTGCGGTATTTGTAAATAAAACGAAACCAAAATTTCAGGAAATTATCTTCAATACTATATTTTACAGTTCGGCTATTGGGTTTTGCCAATATCGGACGAACTTTTTTTATCAATCCGTATTCATTTTCCAAACGCTCCAAAAAACCTCCAGTTTGCATTTCCATAATTGATTCTATCTCTACTCTGGATGTTTTTCCAGAGGCAATCAATGATAAAATAGAAAAATAATTTCCGTAATCTTTGCCAAATTCATCGATTAGCACATTTTTTCCTTCTTCTAAAAACAGGGAGTTTTCCGATATTATTTCGCTCAACATTGTTTCATAAGTAAAAGCTTTTGCCTGTACTAATAATTCTACATATTTTGCCACACCTCCTGTAAACAGATAAAAAGCTAATAAATCTTCAGGGGTATAAGTAGGGTAATTATCATTCAGAATCTCTTTGAGGGTAAGAATATCAAATGCTTTGAGATGTATTCTTTGGGTAGCTCTGCCAAAAAGTGGTTCTTTGGAATTTTCAAAAATTTTGGTCATCATCGAATAGACCGAACCACATAAAATCAGATTTATTTTACTTTGCTCTTTATTGCTGTCCCAAATATTTTGCATATCCGAATAGATAGACGGATTGACAGAAGTAAATTCCTGAAACTCATCAATGATAAGCGTAAAATGGCGGGTTTTAGACACTTCCACCAAAAAACCAAACAACTCTTTAAAAGTTTTTATAGTCCCAAAAAAAGGAATATTTAACTTTTGTTTCACCTCTTCCACAAACTCTGCACAAAGTAATGCTTCATTTTTTTTTGCAACAAACAAGTAAATGAAATCTGTATGTTCAGCAGCTTTCATCAAAAGACTGGTTTTACCAATACGTCTTCTACCTACCACAAATGTCATTTGTGCAGAACGATTGGACAACTTTTCAATCTTGTACAATAAAGCCAGTTCGTTTTCTCTGTTATAGAATTTCATATTTATCGTAATTTATATTACCGTAACACACATTGCGATAACAAATATACAGAAATATGCTACATCAACCGCCTATTTATTTCAAAATTTTAAATGAAGATATATCGGTGGCTTCGAGTACCTCAGCCACCAGAACCAACAGCTCGGGCACTGAGGCTCTCAAAACCAACAGAACCAACAGCTCGGGCACTGAGACTCTCGAAACCAACAGAACCAAAAGCTCGGGCACTGAGACTCTCGAAGTGCAGTCAATACTAACTTTTCTTAATCTTTATCTTGTTCCTAAGGCAAAATGAAACTGATTTTTTTACCCCGACCCTAAAGGGTGAAAAATCAGTTCAATCTCTTTGTTGCTCCCTTTAGGGCAGGGGAAACAGCAAAGAAATTCTGAAGGGTGGATTAAGGAAAATCCCAAGTCCAAAGAACTGATTTTTTTACCCCTGACCCTAAAGGGTGAAAAATCAGTATAGGAAATTTAACGACTCTTTGTTGCTCCCTTTAGGGCAGGGGAAACAGCAAAGAGTATTCACTAATATACTACTTCACCACTCGATCACCCTGACCTTTACCACCAACGGTTGCAAAAATGTACTTAAAGTAATCTGTAATCGTTAGGCTTTGCAACATTTCTGCATCTTTAATGGCTAATTCTTTGGGAGTGGACATATCAATTTCATTAATCTGTGCTAAGCCTGTGATGCCTGGTACTACGTTGTAAACTCCCTTTTATCGCGTTCTTCAATCAATTCGGTTTGATTAAATAAATTCGGTCGTGGTTCTACTAAGCTCATATCCCCGAATAAAACGTTGAATAATTGTGGTAATTCATCTAACTTCGACTTGCGTAAAAAACTACCAAATTTGGTAATTTGTGAACCATCTGCTAAATGTGTGGCAACCGACTTGGTTTTCACATTCATGGTACGGAATTTATACAAGGTAAAATATTTTTTGTTTTTACCTACTCGCTCTTGTTTAAATACAGGCGCCCCCCGTATCAAACAAACCAATGATGTATAAAACCAACATTACTGGAGACAAAAAAAGTACTCCAAAGAATGAAAATAGAAAATCGAATAATCTGATCATATTAGTGACAAACTGTTAATTATTAATTGTTAATTGTGTATGTCTTTTTATACCTATAGGTGTTAACTGGTAACGTTGTAAACTACTATTGGGTTTTTGGGGAATAGTCATTTCTATCAATCCGTGTTCCAAAGCAGGTTTTAGGTAGTTCAATCGAAAATTTTCCCTATCTTTCAACTCCATCATCTCCTGTAGCTCATCTCTCATAAAACTTACTCCTGGTTTTATCCGTCTAATTAAATCATCGACTTGCGGGGTGACTTGCGGGGTGACTTGCGGGGTGACTTGCGGGGTGACTTGTAGATGATAGTCTTTAGACAGATTTATTGTTACTTCAAAAACAGTCATCAAATCAAAATTAAAAAAAGCTTTTCCATTACCATTTTCCAAAAGTTCTTCATTTACTCTGGAAACACCACGACTGAAACGATTCACATACCCCAATACCTTCATTGCTTCGGCAACTATAGGGTTACGATAGTCATTCACATCAGGAAAGTTTTCCGGGCGGGCATTACCATATAAACCACCAGCATTCATTATTTCTATGCGATCATCAAATTGGTACAAACGTATAGGCATATTTGATTGATAATCTCTGTGCATTACGGCATTCATCAACAACTCCCGCAATGCCCAATACGGGTAATTAAAAACTTGTTCTTCACGAAGTACCGATATCGGCACGGGTTTTCTTTCTACCAACGAAGTATCTATGAAACTGTCTAACTTGTTCAACATCGTAATCAGATTTGCCGAAAACTTTAGCTCACGCAAAACACTCCCTTCTCTTCCTGTTCCGCTGAATCGTACATATTGTATGTAAGCACCAGGAAGAAAGTATTCTGGGTTTTTACCCAACAACAATACGCCTGCTACCGTCGGAGCATTAGCTGTGGTATCAAAAAGGCGAAGCGATGCCATTTTTTTACTAATACTTCTTGTATCCCCATTCAATGTTTCTTCATCTACTGCTTTGGGAAGGTACTGGTGTTTAAAAAGATTTTCGTCTAAATCTTGGATACTAGCGTTGGTTAATGGACAACTGTCAAAAGAAATGATGCCAGCTTGCCTTTTTTCAATCAAGATACGTTCTTCGGCTTCATTAGCAACGGCTTTTCGAGGTCCTATACGAATCCACACCTTGCCTTTATATCTCACTGGCGGAAAAAAAGAAGGTTTCACTTCAACAACCGCCACATCACCTTCAGGAAAAGAAAATTTTTCGATACGGATGATCGGTGGTGGCAATATATTACCCTCAGAACGTAAAGCTCCTAAATTTTTAAGTAATTCATCGGTAACTTTTAAGCCAGAAAGAGAACCATCATCTTTAACCCCTATCAACAAATAACCCGGCTGTTTATTATTGGGTAAATCATTAGCAAAAGCACATACCGCCTCTGAAAACTTATCGGTATTGCTCACCGAAATGGTACGCTCTATACGATCGTTCTCTTGCGATAAAAGTAATTGCTGTATGCTTTCTCTTGTGTTCATTTAATCTTAACAAAACTTTGAATGGTTTTTATCAATCCTTCTTCAGCCAACAAAGATAGTTGCTTTTACGATCCAATATTCACTAATCAACTTATGGCTTGTGCCTAACTCACTTGTGCCTTGTGCCTAATTTCCTCGTGGCTTGTGGCTAATTTACTAATAACCCAACAACCATTAACTAATTCCCTCGTGGCTTTTGGCTAATTCACCAATAACTAATAACCCAACAACCATTAACTAATTCCCTTGTGGCTCGTGCCTAATTCACCAATAACTAATAACCAACAACCATTAACTAA
>Ga0209075_1002851_pt1 | contig 14864 bp, 14 predicted proteins | sample Stecom2011_FD_187523 | JGI IMG/M metagenome (GOLD analysis project Ga0209075, IMG submission 187523) | Agricultural soil microbial communities from Utah to study Nitrogen management - Steer compost 2011 (SPAdes) (version 2) | ecosystem: Environmental > Terrestrial > Soil > Agricultural land... | reverse complement strand
AGCAGGCTGCGATCGATATCCAGCCGCCTGGCAGCCTCGGAGATGGCATAACCCTCTCCTCGAACCATGTTGACCGCCTCAGCCTTGAATTCGTCGGAGTACCGACGTCGCGTCTTCTTGGTCATGAACACCTCCAATGCCTCCAGTATGAGGCTTACCGGGGTGTCCGCTCCAATTAGACCAGTTCAGCGTGTCGCACGGTCGATGGTGACATACCGATAGCGCCTCTGATCCTCGTCGAGCATCTGAGGCAGGTGCTTGATGTCGATATGCACGTAGCTCGGCTCATAGTCCTTGAAGCGCTCGTGCCGGGGCTTCTCGTAGCCACCGGCATCCTGTCGAGCCAGTTCCGCCAGCGTCGGCACCTCACGTCGTTTGAGCAGGAGCGCGACAAGCCGGGGTTCAGGAACTTACGGCTACGACGAGAAGGTCAGCCAGGCCGAGGCTCACGATCAGTATCTCCTCCTGTTCGTGCGTGAGCGTGGCCAGGAGGTGTGACGCGTGTGCGGTCGGTCATAGATACCGTCACGCCAACGCAAACGCCGGATGGTCGAGGTGGCAGCCCCATACTGCCGGGCCAGCTCGCATACCGTGATGCTGGCGGGTGCCGCCTGGATCTCGGCACGGATCTTCGGTGTCGTTGTAGCCTGCTTATGCAGCTTGGTGTCCTCCCGGATGAATTGCTGAAGAAGCTCCCTGGCGGCTATCAGAGGTTAACTCCCATAGGTGATTTGAGCATCTGGGACCCTGCCGGTAGGTATTAATTTTCTAATCCAATCAGGGTTAGCTATCTGCTTCAAAGAATTTAAAAACGCCTTACTTGTTAGTGATTATTCTACGAGAAAAATAGTGTGGGCAACGGTGGCCAACACTGTGTAACCTTGTGTGAACAATAGGAATAATTTTGTAGCCATGGTAGGCGAGTAGTCGTCTTACACGGCTGCAGAAGGTACTGAAATTTAAAGTTAACTGCGCTGGCATTAGAGGCATCGGAGATAGCCCTGCACTAACTCCCGGGCGGTAGCGTGGGAGGAGAGAAAGTGGCATTGGCCGACATTGAGATACCAGAATCTGCAAGGCGTTTCTCCTTAAGGCTCCCTTCTTCTTTAGGCCAATGAAAAGTATTACAGAGGGAATATATCATGGAATTGAAACGCTTGAAGGTGTTCATTACCGGTGCGGATGGATTCATCGGGTCACACTTGACAGAGACCCTCGTGTCGATGGGGGTGAATGTTAGAGCCTTTGTACTCTACAACTCCTTTAATAGTTGGGGATGGCTAGACAGTGTGCCAGTCACCGTAAAGGATTCCATCGAGGTTATCGCCGGCGATATCCGCGACCCGCATGGCGTTCGCAAGGCCATGGAAGGTTGTAGTGTGGTTCTGCATCTCGCTTCGCTGATCGCCATCCCCTACTCCTACCACTCGCCGGCGACCTACGTCGATACCAACATCACGGGGACGCTGAACGTCCTCCAGGCCGCACGTGACCTAGGTGTATCGAAGGTTGTGCATACCTCGACCAGTGAAGTCTACGGTACGGCCAGATATGTTCCCATCGACGAGGAACATCCCCTTCAGGGGCAGTCGCCGTATTCCGCCTCCAAGATAGGTGCCGATCAGATTGCGCTCTCGTTTTATCGTTCCTTCTCGACCCCCGTGACCGTGATTCGACCATTCAATACCTATGGGCCCAGGCAATCGGCCAGAGCCGTCATTCCCACTATCATCACGCAGATGGCCTCGGGGCTGAGAGAAATCCAGCTGGGTTCCCTGCATCCAACGCGGGACTTCAGCTATGTCGAAGACACCGTTGCCGGCTTCATCAAGATGGCAGAATGCAATGACGTGCTGGGCGAAGTGGTCAATGTAGGCAGCGGGTTCGAGATTAGCATCGAAGATACAGTAAAGCTGATCGCCGATATTATGGGTGAGAATATTAGTATACGTACCGATGAAGTCAGGTTGCGTCCTGAGGCCAGTGAAGTGGAGCGCCTCTGGGCAAAGACGGACAAGGCCGAACAATTGCTGGGTCATGTGCCGACCTACGGCGGTGTTGAAGGATTGCGTCGCGGTCTGAGTAAGACCATTGACTGGTTTACCCGCCCGGCTCATATGGCTCATTACAAGCCTAATAACTACAACATCTGATTTAAGATGTTTCATATTCATCAAGATGGCAATCGCAATGTCCGATTTCATTATCGTTGGCGGTGGCGGGCATGCACGTGTAGTGCATGAAACCCTCGAAACTCTGGGCCATCGAGTCACGGGATATACCGACTTCGGTGGGAATGCGGATGTCAGAGCCCCCTATCTGGGATCAGACGCCGTCTTGATCGAAGCGCCGCTCCCCCCAGTCTGCGACCTGGCCTTGGGCATTGGAAAAACGGGAACAAGTCCGGGGAGATTGGCACTGATGGAGCGGCTCGAGTCATGCGGATATCGGTTTCCAGTCATCCGGGCCAAGAGTTCGATCGTGCACCAGGAGGTCATGACTGGAATAGGCACCGTGGTAATGGATGGTGCCATCGTTGTGACGGGAAGCCGGCTCGGGCGGGGCTGCATCGTCAACACCAGTGCCTCGGTCGATCACGATTGCCGCCTCGGCGACAACGTACACGTGGCGCCTGGGGCCGTCCTCTGCGGCAATGTGACGGTTGGTGACAACGGCATGATCGGGGCGGGGGCAACGCTCGTCCCTGGTATCAGGCTAGGTGCGAATTGCGTGATCGGTGCCGGCGCCACCGTCGTGCGCAGCTTCGATCAACCCGGTATTTATGTGGGTACACCAGCCAGGAGAATCAGATGACTACTGCGCCCGTCTTCATCATTGCAGAAGCCGGTGTGAATCATAATGGCGATCTGGCAATGGCGCTGGAGTTGGTAGACGCGGCCAAGGAAAGTGGTGCCGACGCAGTCAAGTTCCAGTCATTCAAGGCGGATCGGCTGGTGACCCGTCTGGCAGGCAAGGCCAACTATCAGAAGCAGTCGGTGCCGGGAGAGGACTCGCAGTATTCGATGCTCAAGTCCCTGGAGATGTCAGAGGATAATTTCCGACGAATTCACGCCCACTGCAAGCATCGCGGTATCGAGTTCCTGGCAAGCCCCTTTGACAGGGAGAGCGCGACATTCCTTGATGCAATGGCAATGCGGACCTTCAAGATTCCCTCCGGTGAAATCACCAACCTCCCGCTGTTGGAACACATCGCCGCTTACGGAAAGCCGGTCATTCTGTCGACGGGCATGTGCAATCTGGCCGAGATCGAGCTGGCTCTGTTGACGCTGGAAGCCGCTGGCGCAGACGAGATTACCATCCTCCACTGTGTGACCGAGTACCCCGCACCTTACGATGAGATCAACCTCTCAGCGATGGGTACCCTGGCGAAGGCGTTCGGCAGGGTGATTGGCTACTCGGATCATACTGCAGGCCTCGAGATTCCCATCGCGGCCGTTGCCATGGGCGCTAGGATCATCGAAAAGCACTTCACGCTGGATACCAGCCTTCCCGGGCCCGATCACGCGGCCTCACTACCGCCTGCAGACTTCCGACGGATGGTCCAAGCGATTCGTAACGTCGAGATGGCCATTGGTAATGGCATCAAGAAGCCCGCCTCTTGTGAGATTGCCAACATTGGCAGCGTGCGCAAGTCCATTGTGGCGGCTTGCACGATTCCGGAAGGCGAAGCCATCACCTCCAGGCATCTCACCCTCAAGCGTCCTGGGTCTGGCCTTCCTCCTGTGTATCTCGAGGCCGTCATCGGTCGACGCGCGCAGCGCGAAATCTCGATCGACCAACTCATCGAGTGGGGGGACTTATCATGAGCGCAAGACGCCTTTGGGTCCTGACCTCGACACGTGCCGATTTCGGCCTGCTTTACTGGCTGCTGTATGAGATCGACAACGATCCACGGCTGGATTTGATGCTGGCCGTAACGGGCACGCACCTGTCCCCAGAGTTCGGGATGACGGTCCAGGAGATCGAGAAGTCGGGACTGCCTATCCACCGGCGCATGGAAATTCTACTCTCGTCTGACACCAGGACGGCCATGACCAAGGCCATGGGTCTTGCCATGTTGGAGTGCGGTCAAGCGCTGGCGGAAGACCGACCCGACATGGTCGTTCTTCTCGGGGATCGATTCGAGATCGTCCCCGTGGCGCTGGCGGCCGTGGCCCATGGCATACCCGTGGCCCACCTACACGGCGGAGAAACCAGCAGCGGGGCGATCGACGAGTATTACCGCCATGCGGTTACCAAGTTGGCCAGCTTCCATTTTGCCGCAACCGACGCCTACCTGCGGCGAATCATTCAGATGGGAGAGGACCCTTCCAGGGTCTTCAACCTTGGGGCACCGGGCCTGGACCATCTCTATCGCGCTGATCTCATCGGGCGTGACGAGTTGTTCGATACGCTGAGGCTCGATCCTGAGCGTCCCACAGCACTGGTGACCTACCATCCCCTGACCGGGGACATCCATGGCGATGCACGCAGGGAGGTGGCAGCACTGCTGGAAGCCCTGGCCTCCTTTGATGTGCTTCAGATCGTCTTTACCAAGGCTAATGCCGACAGCCAGGGGAGGGGAGTCAATATGCAACTGGAAGCCTGGTGTGAGGCCAACCCCGAACGCGGTCGGCTGTTCGACAATTTGGGTCAGCGGCTCTACCACGGTTGTCTGTGTCACCTCGATGTGGTGGTAGGCAACTCATCCAGTGGCCTGGTCGAGGCCCCGTCATTTCGTCGACCGGTGGTTAATATCGGCAATCGTCAGCAGGGGCGAATCGCCGCACTTAATGTGATCTCCACGAACAGTGAGGCCGGGGCGATTCGGGATGGGATACGACGCGCCTTTGATGACGCCTTCAAGGTCGGATTAATCGACATGCACAACCCATATGACAAATTCGGCGACGGCAGTGCATCCAGGCGTATTAAAGATGTGCTGGCGAGTGTCGAGATCACACCACAACTGATGCAGAAACGATTTCATGACATCAGCTTCGGCGAGTAAGGCGTGAAGGGCCAAAAGAGGGAGCAATGACCATGTTTGAATCACTGCTGATCAGTAAGCCTAGAAAGATATTGGAAGCGCTTCATCAACTGGAAGAGACAGAGCGCAAGATCCTGTATGTCACCGATGATGAGGGACACTTTGTTGGTAGTCTCACCGATGGAGATATAAGGCGCTGGATACTAGGTGGAGGTGATATGGATGGCACAGTGGGAGATGTCTGCAACTATAATCCTTATTATATCCATTCCGACTATGACCTAGCCGACGTCAAGAAGAGGATGCGAGAGGGGAATTATACCTCCGTACCGGTAATCGATGGTGAGAGGGATATCGTCGATGTTCTTTTTTGGGAGCAAATTTTCCAGAATGGAGAGAAGAAGAAAACCGTCCAGCAGATAAAATTGCCTGTGGTGGTCATGGCGGGTGGAAAGGGAACCAGGTTGGCACCTTTTACTAACGTGCTTCCCAAGCCCCTGATCCCGGTTGGCGACAAGACGGCTATCGAGGTCATAATGAACTCCTTCGCCGAGTGTGGCGTAGATGACTTCTATGTATCCGTGAACTACAAGTCGAAATTAATTCAGGCCTATTTCGAAGAGCTGGAACCTGACTACAAGGTGAGGTATCTATACGAAGACATGCCGCTGGGGACCGGCGGAGCACTACACGCCCTGTCGGGAAAACTTGAGGGAGACTTGATCGTCACGAACTGCGACGTGATCATCAAGGCAGACTACAGCAGTCTTGTGGAACATCACTATAAGGAAAAAAACGACATCACCATGGTCGTCTCTGTCCGTCATTACGATATTCCCTACGGAATCTGCGACATCGTAGACAACGGGCAACTGTGTGCCATGCGTGAGAAGCCGCACTACAACTTCATGGTGAATACCGGTATGTATGTCCTGCGCTCCTCCGTCTTGGATCTTGTCCCTAAGGACAAGTTCTATCACCTGACCGAGTTGATTGAAGATGTCAGGTCACGGGGTGGACGGGTCGGCGTCTATCCGATCAGCGACAAGGCCTGGCTTGACACCGGCGAATGGCAGCAATATTGCGAGACCATGGCGCGCCTTGGCTGAAGCCCATGACTTAGCCACGCGGAGTCGCTACTGGCGGCATCTCTTCCCTCTTGAACGATAACGGTCACGCCATGATATCCGGCAACAGAGTGATAGCGGTCGTGCCAGCCCGTGGTGGCAGCAAGTCTGTTCCTGGCAAGAACATTCGCCCGTTGGCAGGCAAGCCTCTGATCGGCTGGACGATCGAAGTGGCTCAGGCGGTAGAGGAGATTGATCGCGTCATCGTCTCGACCGACGACGACCACATCGCCGAGGTTGCGCAACGTTTTGGCGCTGAGGTCTACCCTCGCGCCCATCACCTGGCCACGGATGACGCTCTGGTCATCGACGCCTTGCGGGACCTTCATGCAACTCTCCGGGGGGAGGGGGAACCTGCAGATATCATGGTCCTGCTCGAACCGACCTGTCCGCTACGCTCCAGCGACGACGTCAGGCAGTGCGTGGTACGCATGATAGAGGATCGGCTCGACTCGGTGGCCACCTTCAAGTACGCCGACCTCAACCCGCATCGCGCCTGGAAGCTCGAGGGCACCTCGCCCACTCCTTTCATAGATGGGGCCAACCCCTGGCGTCCCCGCCAGGAACTGCCGCCGGCCTACCAGCTCAACGGCGCCGTCTACGCTTTCTATCCCGGTCGGCTTGGCAAAGATGGCCAGGCTTTGCTATTCGGTCGGAGTGGCGCCGTTAACATGCCTAACGAGCGCTCTATTGATATTGATAATGAGATGGATTTTGTTATTGCAGCGCTGATACGGGAGAAAATGGAATGAAGAAGATTGTGTTGATCACAGGAGCAACGGGAGGCGTTGGCTCGTCTATCTGCAATCATCTTTCTGAAGAGTTCGAGGTTCTGGCCTTGTCAAGGAATCGAGAGAAACTTTCAGAATTGGTCGATAGACTTCCGCGGGTGACCCCCATCATAGCCGATCTGGAGTCGACACAGGACTTGCAGCGTGCTCTGGATGAGATTTCGATCCGTTACGGTTACATCCCTTATATTATCAATAACGCTGGAGTCAATATACACGCTGCTATCACCGAGCTCTCCAATGAGTCATTGTTGCTGTCACTACAAGTCAATGCGTTGGCCCCTGGGATAATAATTCGTCACGTCTTGCCCATGATGCAAAAACACAACTTCGGGCGCATCATCAACATCACCTCAGGTGCACCATTTAACTGCTTTGCCGGTTATGGTGCCTACAGCGCTTCCAAGGCAGCCTTGAATGCGCTGACACTGACGGCGGCAAATGAATATTCAAACTGCAACATCAAAATCAATCTGATGAGCCCCGGTCCAGTTCGCAGTGGTATGGCGCCGGCTGCTCATCTGGACCCCTCAGTTTGCTATCCCACCCTCGATTATCTGCTGGGGCTTGATGAAAAGGGTCCTACGGGTCGCTTCTTCTGGCTGGGTCATGAAATCCCCCTGCTGCCAGATCATTCCGACATTAACTGGCTACAAGGCACAGCTCCCGATAAGTACAGGATTGCCAGCAATTTGAACACCTGCCTGGACGGAGACAAGAGCATATGGTGATACGCGCTGGCATCATCGGTCTTAGCTCGGGCAACGGCCACCCCTTCTCCTTCTCGGCGATCCTCAACGGCTATGCGGGCAGCGGCTTGGTGGAGGCGGGGTGGCAAGGCATTCACGACTATTTGAGCCGACGCCATCCTGCCGATTTCGGCGTCGCTGACCTTCGCGTGACCCACGCCTGGACGCAGGACGAAGGGATCACCCGGGCGCTCTGCCACACCGCCTCGATCGCTCATGGCGTCTCGTCACCCGAGGCTATGCTGGGCGAGATCGATGCGCTGATCATCGCCCGTGACGACGCCGAGATCCATCTGCACCTGGCCAGGCCGTTCCTGGAAGCAGGGGTTCCGGTGTTCATCGACAAGCCGTTGACCCTGGATCGCGACGAACTTGAAGTGTTCAGCCCCTATCTCGACTCTGGCCGACTGATGTCCTGCTCGGCGATGCGCTACGCCGTGGAACTGGACGAACTGCGCTACCGCCTGAACGACCACGGCAGGATCACGCTAGTGCGTGGCACCGTTATCAACGGCTGGGAGAAGTACGGCATTCACCTGCTGGAGGCCATCCTCTCGCTCCTGCCATCGCGGCCGATCTCGGTAGAGCCGGTAAACGTCAACCACGATTCCGTGCTGATACGTCTCGCCGACGACACCCCGATCATCATCGATGCGCTGGGTGATTCACCCGCCGTCTTCGAGGTGGATGTGTTGGGCCGGAAGAAGGTCTCCCATCACGTCATTTCCGACAACTTCAGCATGTTCCGCCGGGCGCTCTGGGAGTTCACGCGCATGGTGCATACCGGCGCGCCCAGCATCGCGCCCGAGGACACCCGTGATGCGATCCGCACCCTCATTGCGGGCAGCCTGGCCATGCGAGAACAGCGCCGCTTATATCTGGATGCGCTGTGAAGCCCTCACCAACGCCAAACGCTGGAGACTGCATGAAACCTCACTATCGGGAACTGTTCGATCTCACCGACAAGGTCGCCCTGGTGACCGGTGGGTTAGGTATCCTGGGCCGGGAATTCTGCCGCGCCCTCGCCGAGTTCGGGGCGAATGTCGTGGTCTGCGACCTCGATGGGGAGGCAGCCGCCCGGTACGCAATGGAGCTAAGCGACGCCACCCGACGCCGTTGCGAGGGGTACGCCTGCGATGTCGCCGATGAAGCCTCTGTCATCGAACTGCTCGATAGGGTAGTCAGTGCCTTTGGGGGTATCGACATACTGCACAACAATGCCGCCAGTAAGTCCGATGATCTGGAGGCCTTCTTTGCTCCCAGCGAGGAGTACACTCTCGCCGAGTGGCAGCACATCATGCGCGTCAACCTGGACGGTGTCTTTCTCGTCTCGCGTACGGTGGGTCGCCAGATGATCACCCAGGGCCGCGGCGGAAGCATTATCCACACCGGCTCCATCTATGGTCACCTCGGCGCCGATGCACGCATCTACGAGGGTTCGGAATACCTCGGCCTGCAGATCAATACCCCTCCGGTCTATGCCGCCTCCAAAGCCGGCGTGGCGGGCCTGGCACGCTACCTGGCGACTCAGTGGTCAGTGCACGGTATAAGGGTGAACACCTTGGTACCCGGTGGGGTAGAGAGCGGCCAGAACGCCGAGTTCGTCGAACGTTACTCGAAGAGGATCCCGCTCAGACGCATGGCCAGTCCTGGGGATATGGTCGGCCCACTGATCTATCTGGCATCGGATGCCTCTCGTTACGTTACCGGTCAGGAACTCTTTATCGACGGCGGGCTGAGTGCCTGGTGAAGAGCGGATGCCAAAGGAGCAGGAAAATGCAGAACCTTACCATCGTCATGTACCACTACGTCAGGCCCCTGGCCGAGTCACGCTATCCTGCACTGAAGGCGCTGGAACTCGACAGCTTCCGTAACCAACTGGCCTATATCGACAGGAATTACAATGTCATCGATATGGAACAGTTGATTGCTGCGGTCGGCCCCGACGAAGAGCCTCTGCCCGAACGCCCCCTGCTGCTGACCTTCGATGACGGCTATAGGGACCACTTCCAGCACGTGCTGCCGTTGCTACGCGCTCGCAGCTGGCAAGGCAGTTTCTTCCCACCGGCCTGTTCCGTCGTCGATCGGCGGGTGCTGGATGTCAACAAGCTGCATTTTGTGCTGGCGAGCGTGGTCGACCCCGAGGTTCTGGTCAAGTATGTCTATGACGCCATGGATGAGGTACGTGACGATTACGGGCTGGAGACGAATGAGGCGATGTTCGCACGGCTGTCAAGCGATAGCCGCTATGACGATCCCTGCACCACCTTCGTCAAGCGTGCCCTGCAGCGAGAACTGCCCGAGGCGTTTCGTATGAACCTGGTCGACAAGTTGTTCAGCCGATATGTCTCGAGCGACGAGCAGGACTTTGCCGGTGACCTCTACATGGCTGAGCAGCAACTGACAGAGCTCCTCGATGCCGGTATGTTCATTGGCAGCCACGGCTGCCAGCACTACTGGCTGAATAGCCTCGATCGCCAGGCCCAGATCGAGGAGGTCGACAACAGCCTGGTTTTCCTGGAAGACCTCGGGGTGTCCAGGAAAGATTGGGTCATGTGCTATCCCTACGGCGGCTACGACGAGTCGCTACTCGGTATTCTTCGCTCGCGTGGCTGTGCGGTCGGGCTGACCACGGAAGTCAGGCTCGCCGACCTTGACAGCTGTGATCCCCTGACGCTACCACGACTGGACACCAATGATCTGCCTAGCGCACCTGCGCCTCCGGAATAAATGCTAAATAAGATGGTCGCGCGGACTTCATGGGAGATACTTGCTTAAACTGGATGGCTCGTTTTCTCGAAATTCTGCGCACAGGTTTAATCTCTAAAGAGGTATCTTCCAAGGGAGCGCCTTCAACGTTCTCTTGCTTATATTGTGAATGGAGCCTGTATGTATTGCATGATGAAATTGCTAAAAGATCTAACGCCGCTTAACAGGGTTATATGCTCTAAAGACTATGATAGAACTGTTAGGTATATGCAGAAAGTCCTGCCTTTCCGTGAAATATCCTACCCATCAGGATCAGACTACAATGGATGGAATATACCGCCGAGTTGGGATGTTAAGAAGGCTTCTATAACTTGGAAAGGTAAGGTGATCTACGATGGTTGTCACCATCCTCTTGGTGTAATGGCTCTGTCTTTACCTTTCAAGGGGACAGTGAGTTGTAAAGAACTTAAACGTCACCTTCACTATGATCATCGTTACCCAGAAGCGATCCCTTTCCATTTTCGTCAGCTTTTTCGAAGCCATGATCGCGATTGGGGATTTTGCGTTCCTAAGAGTTTTTACGATAGTCTTGAAGAAGGGAATTACGAAATTGAAATTGAAACTGAGGAGGCATCTGGAACGCTGAGGGTGCTTGACTTTACGATAAAGGGTCGCTTGTCGAAGACTGTTGTATTTGGTGCCAACTTGGACCATCCAGGCGTCGCCAATGATGGACTTTCGGGCGTTGCTGTTGGCGTAGCATTGTTTGAGCTTCTAAGCAAGCGCATACAACAGACCAACTTTAGTTATCGTTTGGTACTTGCCCCAGGAATAATTGGCAACGAGTACTATCTTGGTAATTTGCCACCCGAAGAGCGAGAGGACTTACTTGAGGGGGTGATGCTGGAGATGCTCGGCTCCCCCACTGAGCTGGCTCTGCAGTTCTCGAGGGGCCGTGAGAGTAATATTGAGTTAAGCCTGGCGGATGCGCTGATTGAGCAGGATTGTCACCACCATACCGGGGAGTTTGCCAGCGCACTTATCAATGACGAATACATCTGGGAAGCTTACGGAATCCCCATGGCATCTCTCTCACGCTATCCTTATCCCGAGTATCACACGGATCTCGACAGCTACGACCTAATGGATCACGATCGCTTAGAGGAGGCGGTCAGGGTACTGGTTCACGCCGTCGATACATTGGAGACCAGTGCCATCGTAAGAAAGAGATTCACCGGTAATGTTTGCCTTTCCAGTCCTAAATACAACCTCTACATCGACCCCGGCCAGGTAGCTTTCGGAGATATTCCTGATGAGACGCGTCGCGGAATGCGAAGGCTCATGGAGATGATGCCAATCATTTCTCGACCGACTAGTGTCGCTATGCTGGCGCGTCGTGTTCAATTACCAGTGGATATCGTGGAGGATTATCTAAAAAGGTGGGAACAGCACGGACTAGTCGAGCTAAGCAGCCCCAAGCGGTAAGTTTGAGTGTGTGGGGTCTAACACTTTTCGCGTCACATAGTGATGTACAAGTAAAGAGGACGACAAGAGATGCTACACTCTAGACACTTCAGGTCAATAATTGCCAGGGTGCTGGAAAAACGGTTATTTCCGATTTATTTTCTTTTTTCCTTTCTTTTTTTTAATAAGCGCGTGGTTCAGCTCTATATGCTGAGTAGAAGTACCGGGTACCAAGGTATAGATCTTGATAAGTTAAAAAAGCGGAAAAAATCAGATACTTTATACATTCTAGGTAGCGGTGGGTCAATCAATGATATTTCTATAGAAGCATGGAAGCAGATAAAATGCAGTGACTCGCTGGGCCTAAATTTTTGGATCGTTAATGACCATATACCAGATTTCTACATGCTTGAAATACCAGTGTATAAGGAAAATCGTGAAGTAATGCTTAAGTGGGTAGATAACCGGAAAGCTCAAGTTCTAGAAAAGGAGTCCTGTATATTAATAAAGGATCTCGAGTCGGGCCTTCTTGACTTGTCTTATTATCCGGAAGAGCTCAAAGGCAATAGCTATATTCTATACAAAGACTCACTTTATGGGAGTACCGTAGAAAGCAAGAGAAAATCCTTTCGATATGCGCGTACACTTGGTCTCGATAATCGCAACTTGCTTTATTTTTGCCGTGGTTCGTTATTCTCGGCAATATATCTTGGTTCGAAGCTGGGGTACAAGAAGATTGTGCTCGCAGGTGTGGATTTGTATAACTCTGGATACTTCTATGACAGCGACGCGTATAGCCACAAACTTCTTCCGGTATCTGAACAGGTTGGCGATGTCCACGACACCGTGAACAAGGCTATTAGCAACGTATCAATGGACGAACTGGTAGTCCTGCTTGACCAAGAACTTTTGAAGCCTCAAGGCTGTGAGCTCTATGTGCTCAACTCCTCGTCACTATTGCATCCACGTATCCCACTGTATGATCCTGCAGCGCTGAAAAAAGAGAAATACTCAAGCCTTTTCAGTAAAGCTCATAAGGCTGATGTTGAGGTTAATAGATAAGTATTTTATATAGTTAAATGCAAGTAACATCGCTATATAGAAACAGGTTATTAAAGGGGGAGGTTCTGGTGAAATCAATTCTCTTTAGTGGCTGCGCTATAATGATCAATGCAATACCAAGGTCATTGGCGATTGTTGCTGTTTCTGCTTTTTTTGCAACTTTTGTAACGACATTTGATTCTATGTATGTCGTTGACAGGAGCAATTATATCGTGCACTTTTACTCTGCTGATATAATCTTGAGTAGTTATTGGTCGGGAGGTATAGTATCGTTCCTTGCTAATGAGCCTTTGTGGCGTCTTATGAATTATGCTTTGTTGCATTTGTTTGGTGATGCTGAAGTTGCGATAAAGTCATATGTTTTTGTTTCTGCATTCATTGCTGCGTATTGTATAATAAGTTATGATTTGAGATTTTTCGTCCTATTGGTTGGATTCCTGCTACTCCCCCAGTTTCTTAAAAACTATATAGCTCATTTAAGGCAAGGCGTGGCTATTTCTGTCTTCTTGATGGCATGGTTAGGCATGTCAGGAAAGAAAGGGGGGGGAGTTGCCTTATTAACACCCTTTATCCACTCCTCGTTTTTCTTTGTTCTACTTGTTGTTCTTGTGCAAAAGACATTTTATTTTATGAATATTTCCGTTGGCCTCAGGTTTATATTTTTCTTTCTCGCAATGGTCGGGTTTAGTATGTTTTCTCTGGTTGTCGCTCAACAATTGGGTGCTCGCCAGAGTCAGTATGAACTGTTTGAAGTCGCTGGCACCGGGAAAGCCTTTGTCTTCTGGTTGGTTATTTTTTTTCTGTACGTGTCTCAAGGCTCTGAGTTTCTCGAGCGCCACATGCCTGCTATGGGAATCTTAGGTTTCTACTTGGCTACCTACTTTTTCCTTCCTGTGGCGGCAAGAATATTTGAGAGCGGGCTGATTCTGATACTACTCGCTTCGCTGTCACTGACTCGCGAGCGTCTACTTTTATTTTATTATCTGTTTATGTTCTATTTCATATTCGATTGGTACCCTAGAATTGGCCTCGAAGGTTTCGGGTGGATACGATGATTTCAGATTCGAAAGGCCGTAGAAAGTTCTTAGCTCAAACGACTGTAGCAGGTTCCCTCTTGGCTCTCCCAGCATTGGGGAAAGATGTTAATGTTAAGAGTACAGTTCGGGAAAATCACGGTGATCATTCCGTTCTCTTTCTAACTTCTCTTGACGAAATCGATCAGTATTCTGGGGGGCTGTATCAAGGTCAAATTATCGTAGTTAAGGGCAGCCTTTTCGAGTGGCAAGATTCTTCTATTTTGGCGATGGGGCCTGTTAATGTTAAATCCTTTGGGGCAATTGGTGATGGTGAGGCGGACGATACCAAGGCCATACTCCGAGCTGTGGATTTGGCTAATAGATGTCAGAAAGAAGTATACTTTCCAACTGGTCAATATCTGTGCGCAGAGCGCATTACTGTCCAATCGGGTGCCTTAGGTGATGGTGCCGATAACACCTTGATCAAGGCCCAAAATCGCAGTGCTCAGGAATATAACTTCTTTCACATCATTGGTAGCGGTGTGTATGAGGGTTTTACTGTAGATGGGGCTGTCAGTCGGGATCCTGATCTATGGACTTCCGAAAATTATAATAACTTTACTGGGTGGGGCGCAATAGGAATCTACTCTGATGACGTTATTATTAAAAACTGTGTAGGTAGGAATTCATGGGGTGCCAACCTACGCTGTGAGTTGTCGAGTCGCGTGAAGATCGATAACTGTGTATCCATGCGTAGCCGTGGGGAAATGGGGGATGGTTTCTACATACAACGCAGCCATCAAGTTATGCTAAGAAATTGCCTTGCCTTGGATCATACTCGCATCGGTTTCGTATGCGAGGGGGGAACCTCGTCGCATGGCTTTGAGGAAATATCTGATAATATCTGTTTTGTCGGATGCCAAGCAATACAAGGCCATGACCAAGGAGTGAATTAT
>Ga0209075_1002850_pt1 | contig 14877 bp, 11 predicted proteins | sample Stecom2011_FD_187523 | JGI IMG/M metagenome (GOLD analysis project Ga0209075, IMG submission 187523) | Agricultural soil microbial communities from Utah to study Nitrogen management - Steer compost 2011 (SPAdes) (version 2) | ecosystem: Environmental > Terrestrial > Soil > Agricultural land... | reverse complement strand
TTACGGCGCGAGGGTTGGCGGCGACTGACTGCAGTGATCACCTTGCTCATGGCCGCTTGGTTATTTTGGCAGGGTTTTTCAGGCAGTCATGACGATCATCACGACCATGGCAGCGCCGCTTCGACTCTGTCATCGCCTGCTCATTCTTCTGCCGACCACTCCTCTGCCGACCACTCTGCTAACGATCAGAGCGCACCGACACCGCATCACCACCAGCCTCATTGACGTGTATCAACACCGCCGCGAGCTAGCGGCTTCATACTGGCGCCACTAACACTGTGGGCGCTTGCTATGACTGACTGGAACACTGATCTGCTGCGCCGTTATGGTGACCAAGGTCCGCGTTACACTTCTTACCCTACCGCACTGCAGTTTCACGAAGAAGTCACAGCGCAGGACTATTGGCAGGCAATTGAGCATGGCAACCGTGCACGGCGGCCCTTGTCGTTATATTTTCACATCCCCTTTTGCCAGCATGTCTGCTATTTCTGTGCCTGCAACAGAGTGGTAACCGCGGATACCCGTCGTGCTGCCGACTACCTCAAACACCTGCTGCAAGAAATCAGCATGAAAGCCGAGCGCGTCGACTCCCAGCGGCCAGTCATGCAAATGCACTGGGGTGGTGGCACACCAACCTACTTTAGCGACACACAGATGACGGAGCTGATCTATCACACAGCTCGTCATTTCCACCTGCTGGAGGACGACCGCGCGAACTACTCGATAGAAATTGATCCACGCACTGTTGATCAGTCGCGCCTTGGTTTACTTCGCGGCTTGGGATTCAACAGCGCCAGTGTTGGCATTCAAGACGTTGATCCACAAGTACAAAAAGCGATTAATCGCATTCAACCCTACGACATGATTCGCACTGTGTTTGGCTCACTCCGTGACTTTGGCTACCGCTCTATCAATGCCGACTTAATGTACGGCTTGCCTTTGCAGTCAGAACTCACCTTTGCCGATACCATTGAACAAACTCTAGCGCTGTGGCCCGAACGTATTTCGCTCTATCACTACGCGCACCTACCGGCACGCTTTAAAGTACAGCGGCAAATAAGCGAGCAGGCCCTCCCCTCTACGGATGAAAAGCTGCGCATGCTCAGCCGCGCTGGGAGCATGTTAGAGCAAGCCGGCTATCTGCTCATCGGCATGAATCACTTTGTTCTACCAACTGACCCATTGGCTCAAGCTCAGAGGAGCGGCACGTTGCATCGCAACTTCCAAGGCTACAGCCAGCATGCTGACGCCGACTTGATTGGCTTTGGCAGCTCGGCAATCAGTGCTGTTGGAGACCTCTACGGCCAGAACCAGCAATCTGTCGAGCAGTGGCAAAATGATATTGATGAAGGCTTGCTACCACTTGAGCGCGGCTATCTACTGAGCTTGGACGATCAGATCAGGCGCGACCTAATCACCACCCTGCTGTGCCGCATGTCGATTGACCTAGATGAGCTGTCGGAGCGCTGGCAGATCAATGCGCGCAGCTACTTTGCCCAAGAGCTGGTACAAATGAACCGTTTAGCAGAGGACGGCTTGGTCAGTTTCAGCCTGCCGCAGCTAAAGCTGACCAGCACAGGCCGTTTACTCGCAAGGGCCGTCGCTATGGTCTTTGACAGCCATCACAAACGCCCCGCCCAGAAGCACTTCAGCCAAATAAGCTAAGCTGCTTTCCTATACCATAAGGGGTATCTCGCATACTCCTCTTTGCCATGCTCAAAAAGTCGCTCTAAGCTGCACAAAGCCAAGTTGAGCTGGCTATAATGACTGGGATTACTTCATCTCGTGAGTGTCACCAAAGGACGTTCCTCCATGGCACACCGCACATCCTGCAGTGAATGCAGCCTTAGTCCAATTTGTCTGCCTTTGGCTGTCTCGGTAGATCAGTTGGACCAACTTGAAGACATCATGCTGCGTGGCCGACCGTTAAAACGTGGTGAGTATTTATACCGCGCGTCTGATCCCTTCGAGTCTATTTTTGCCGTGCGCAGCGGTGCTGTAAAAACCTATGCGATGTCCGAGGATGGTGAGGAGCAAGTGACTGGGTTTTATCTACCCGGGGAGATCATCGGCATGGATGGCATCAGCACTGCTCACCATGTCACCTCAGCAAAAACCTTAGAAACATCTTCCGTCTGTGAAATTCCATTTGCTCGGCTGGAAGAGCTGTCTGCCAAAATCCCCACCCTGCAACATCACTTCTTCAGCCTGATGAGCCGTGAGATTCAAGCAGACCAAGAGTTACATATGCTGCTTAGTAAAAAATCGGCCGATGACCGCATTGCCTCACTGCTAGTTTCCATTGCCAACCGACAGAAACTTCGAGGACTATCAAGCCAACGGATAAGATTGCCAATGTCACGTTATGACATTGCTAATTATTTAGGCTTGGCAGTAGAAACAGTGAGCCGAATTTTTACCCGATTACAGCAACAAGGTATGCTCGCTGTAGAAGGCCGTGAAGTAGAAATCCTAGACCGCGAAGGCCTGTGCAATGTTGGCCGCCTACGTACCTGACCAAGAGGTTGTTCAATGAAATCCGTCGTTGTTTTACTCGATAGTGATATCAATGCACCACAACCAGCACTTGAAAAAGCCATTCTTTTGGCGCACCGGATGGGTGTATCACTGCAGGTTTATGTTAATGCCTACTCTGCCGCCCTAGTGCGCGCCGTGGGCTTTGATAAAGAACACTTAGAGCGAGCCCGCGACAATATTATGCAGGGTTGGGAAAATCAGCTCAGCCGGATTTTGGATGAGCTCAGCGCGCCGGACAGCAGCACCCATATTTTTTGGGAGCAGAACGAATCGCCGGTGCTGGCCGACTTTATTCGCCGTACCGATCCCGCTTTACTAGTGCTACATCGTGTCCATGAACCGCTCCTCAAGCGACTCTTGCTGACGCCGCGCGATTGGCGTGTCATTCGCAAAGCACCCTGCCCAGTGTTATGTGTGGGTGAGCAGCCTTGGCCCAAGGTGCCTACCGTATTAGCGGCTGTTGATCCCGATCACGGCTTAGACCAGCCCGACAGCTTAAACAACGACATTGTTGCAGCGGGTCAAAGCTTAGCCAAGCACCTTAATACTGAGCTCAAGCTTGCCCATGTGGTTGAATATCCAAATGAAACTTTGATTATGTTAGCCGGTGAAGCCGTACCCGTTTCTTTGGCTAACGTTGGTAGTCTGCGCGAGCATTATCAGCAGCGTTTAGAAAAATGTGGGCAAGAGTTTAACGTGCCAACAGAAGCTACCTTGCTACTTGAAGGCGCTCCATACCGTGCACTAGGAGATTACATGAGTGAGAACCCTGGCGTGTTGGTATTAGGCACCGTTCACCGCGGCGCAATTCGTCGCTTGCTGCTTGGCAGTACGGCTGAACAAATTCTACTGCATAGCATCACTGACATTTTGGTGGTCAAGCCGGCAAACTTTAGCTCTCCTTGGCTGTCTGAGTGACTTGAGTCAAGTTAACGCCGTCTTTTAGCGGCATACTGACAGTCGAATGCCGTTAAAAGGTCATCTAGGAGTGAGTTATGAGTGAGCCAACATTTATCGATAAAATGCGTAACCAGTTGGAAGACTGGGACTATCAATTAGATCGCTTCGAGCACCGCGTAAAAGATATGCGGGCTGAGCTGCAAAACAAAGCGAAAGTACGCATTGAAGAGTTTCGTGACAAACGCCGTGAGCTAGAAGCCCGCGTGGCAGAGCTAGAAAAATCCTCCGAGCGTGCTTTAGAAGACCTTCGTGATGGTGTTGAGCTAGCGTGGGACGGCCTAAAGACGGGGTTTTATGCCGCACGCAGTGAGTTTGAAAAAGACGAAGATGACAGCAAATAAGAAAATAGATAGCTGATAAAAAAGTGGCACTCAGATAGAAACGCTCTGAGTGCCGTTTTTTTATTTATCCCATTCTATTTGTACCATAATGACCGCCCTGCTTCGCCCGCCTAGCTTGCTCCTTCAGCCCGCCTAAACAGCAATGTATCGGCGTGTGAATCTGCTGCCACAAAACGATAACCAGCTTGGTCGAACTGCTCCAGCTGCTGCACACGCTCAATCTTGTTTTGTATTATCCACGCTGCCATCAGCCCACGGGCTTTTTTGGCATAAAAGCTAATGATTTTATATTTGCCATTTTTTTCATCCTCAAACACTGGCGTAATCACTCTGGCGTTCAGTGCCGCCGGCCGCAGCGCACGAAAGTATTCCTGTGAGGCTAAGTTAACCAGTACGTCGACACCCGCCTCTGCCATATCCTGCTGCAGCAACTGAGTGATGCTGTCGCCCCAAAAAGCATACAAGTCACGGCCAAGAGGATTACTGAGCCTGGTGCCCATTTCCAATCGATAGGGCTGCATCAGGTCCAGCGGTCGCAGCAGGCCATACAAGCCCGACAGAATACGCAGGCGCCGCTGCGCCTGAGCCAGATCAGTCTGACTAAAGCGTTCCACTTCAAGCCCGCTGTAGACATCACCGCGAAAAGCAAATAACGCCGCCCTCGCGTTGTCTGCGTTAAACTCTGTCTGCCAAGATAGATTCCGCGCTACGTTCAACTGGGCAATATTGTCGCTGACTTTCATCAGGCGGCCTAAAGAGACCGCGTCATGTTGGCGCAATATCTGCACAAGGGATTCACTCTGCGGTAGCAATCGTGGCAGACTTTCCTCCACTGCAGGCATAGCTGATGTATAGTCGAGCGTCTTCGCTGGTGACAGCACAATAAACATTATTTCTCCGGATACTGTATCGGCGTTTAATAGAGGAAAAGTATACGGGATGTTGCAAACTATTTTTTCATTGATCGTGCTCATTGCTGCCCTAGTGTTGTTAGTCAACAGCTGGAGAGCAGAAAAACGCCTGTTTGCTGCCACCGCTCTGGTGGTGGCGCTAACGGCCGCAGTCATCAGTGTCGGCTTGATCCGTCAGTTAATGGAGCCAACCGCCACACTTGATCCCAAGCAAATCTTGGTCACCCTTGAGCATGTCCGCTCCGGCGAGCTGGGCGTGCGCATTGCTGGGCAGATGCACAATCAAAGCGATGAGCGCGTTACTTCGATCACGCTGCGTGTAACTGCCTTGGCCTGCCAAGATCAAGACTGTGTTGTCGCCGCCAAGGACGACGTTAAAGTGCTGCTGCAGATCCCCGCAGGCAACACCTATCCCTTTAGCAGCGTGGCAAACATCACCAAGCTGCCCGCCGACGTGGAGCTGCGTTGGCAGGTCGAGCCTGTACACGTCACTATTTATTGAGGTTCCAGCATGTTTGCATTAACTCCGGGCCAGCCAGTCGAAATTGATCATGGCATCTGGCGTTTGCTGGCGTTAAACCCTGGCATGATGAGTGGCCCGGGCACCAACACCTACTTGATTGCTGACCATGACGGCTTAGCGGTGTTAGACCCAGGCCCGGCAGATAGCCGCCATATCGATAACATTCTTAAGGCCGCCGCCACCCTCAAGCTGCCGCTTACTCGCGTCCTCGTTACCCACACCCACCGAGATCACTCTCCCGGCGTGGCGCTGTTGCGTGGGCATTGTCGCGGCCCGGTGCTGGGGCCTGTTATTGTCGATGATCCACTGCAAGACGATAGCTGGGCACCCGATGAGGTATTGACTGATGGCCAGCGTATCGACTTTGGCAAGTTAAGCCTGCGGGTAATCAGCACCCCCGGACACGTCAGTAACCATCTTTGCTACTTGGAAGAAAGCAGCAAAATACTGTTCAGTGGCGATCACCTGATTAATGGTTCCACTGTCGTGATTGCGCCGCCGGAAGGTTCCATGAGCGATTACCTTGAGTCGCTCCGGCGCCTGCTTGATGAACCAATCAAAAGCATCGCCCCTGGTCACGGAGACTTGCTGCTAGAACCAATAAAAACCATCGAAAGCACAATCAGTCATCGATTGGCACGAGAAGAAAAGGTCTTTCAAGCGCTTCGCCAGCAGCCCAACAGTTCAGCCAACGACTTAGTCTCACTGGTATATAGCGACGTGCCTGCTTTTTTGCACGGCGTGGCCTGCTTTTCTCTGGAAGCGCACCTGATTCGCTTGGCGGAGCTGAAGCTCGCCGAGCGAGATGCTGAAGGTCGTTATCGGGTTGTTTAAACTGCAGCCACTACTACAGCCAACCTTTACGTTTGAAATACACATAGGGTGCCAACCCTGCCAACAGCATGATTAGCAAAGCAAACGGATAACCAAACTGCCAATCCAGCTCCGGCATCAAACGAAAGTTCATTCCATAAACACTGGCCACCATGGTCGGTGGCAAGAAAACCACGGCAGCAATAGAGAAGATTTTGATAACCTGACTTTGCTTGATGTTAATGAAGCCCTGCGCTGCCTCCATCAAGAAATTAATTTTATCGAACATAAAAGTGGTGTGCGCCATTAGCGTATCTAAATCGTGCTGCATCTCCAGACACTGAGCACGACGCTCTGTATCGGTACGCAGGTGGCGCTGAATAAATGATACCGAGCGCTGGGTATCCATTAAGCACAAACGAATTTTTCCACTGAAGTCTTCAAGCTTTGCCAGCCGATCAATACTGTCCTCAAGCTCTACCTGCTCATCCTCAAGTACCTGATGACTCACGTCTTCCAACTGGCCATGAACATGCTCAAGCGAGTCAGCCAGATTTTCTACTTTCTGCTCAAGAATGCTGAGTAAAATATCAAAAGGCTCATTCACCTTGACCCAGCCGCGCCGGGTGCGCATACGCATTAAACGGAAATCAGCAATTTCCATGTCACGCAGGCTGATTAAGCGCTCTGGCTGTAAAATTAAGGCGACGGAAGTGGTGCGATGGCGACCTTCGCTGTAATACAAAAACAAGGAGTGCACATGAATGCCCTGCTCGTCAGTAAAAAAACGAGCAGAAGCCTCAATCTCTTCAACATCATCCGAGTCAGGCAGTGGTGCGGTATAGACCGTTTCTAACAGAGCTCGCTCTTGCTCATCCTCACCGACCAGATCAAGCCAGCGGGCAATAGCAAGATTTTCAGGATGGTTATCTACAGATGGCAGCTCAGTGAGCGCACCATCACGAATATCGAAGGTGTGTAGCATGCGTACTCCAAAGGCAGTCCGGCGCCGACGGCATTACCGGAGCAGTTGGCCAGTGAGACGCATACTAACAGCCTTGTTATCGTGCCGTCAGCTTACCACTAAAGTATCCAGCGGTAGCGGTTTCTCCACCCCATAACCCTGCACATAGTCGACACCGATTTCCGCCATCAGCTTGCGGATTTCTTCGTTCTCAACATATTCCGCAATGGTTTTCTTGCCCATCAGATGACCCATTTCATTGATCGACCTCACCAGTGCCAAGTCAGCGGAATCTTCCGCTACTCCACGAATAAAGCTGCCATCAATCTTAATGTAGTCCACCGGCAAGTGTTTTAAGTGGCCGTAAGAAGCCAGCCCTGAACCAAAGTCATCCAAGGAGAAACGACAGCCTAATCCTTGCAGCTCGCGGATAAAGTCTGCCGCATCTTCTAGGTTAGCAATCGCCGCAGTCTCTGTTACTTCAAAACAAATCCTGTCACGGGGCACGGGATAGAGTTGGAACATTTCAAACAAAAACTCCAGCAAGGTGGTGTCATTGAGTGAGTGGCCGGAAAGATTGATTGATAGATGATCAAGCCGGTTCAGTGCCACCGGATTGGCGTGCATCCACCGCAGCACATTAGATACAACCCAACGATCAACTGCGTGCATGCGGTTATAACGTTCTGCCGCTTGCATAAACTCTGCTGGCGGCAGCAGCTCACCCTCATCCGTTGGAATAGAAATCAACACTTCATAGGCTGGCAGTGCGTCACCTGAAACCGTCGCCTCAATACGCTGGCAGCGAAGCAGCAAGCGGTTGGCTTCGATGGCTTCGTTCAAGCGGGTTACCCAAGCCATCAGGTCATCACGCTTAACGATGTCCTTATCATCAGCGCTGTAGCGCTGCAGGCGGTTGCGCCCTGCTTCTTTAGCCGCATGGCAAGCGGCATCTGCTGAGCGCATCATTTCGGCAGCAGTCACGCCCTCGCCTTCACGCTGCACCAAGCCACAGCTCACTGTGATGTGGAATAACTTTCCAGCACAAACAAAGCGCTCATCTGGGATGCGTCGGCAAAAGGTTTCTGCCGCTCTTACTGCGGCTTCAGCAGGCAGGCCTTCCAACCAAACAGCAAACTCGTTGCCGCCGAGGCGCGCAACAAGACTGCCGGGAAACTGTTCTTTTAGCATTCCACTAAAGGCGATCAGCATCTCGTCGCCAGCCTGTGGCCCACCCAGATTGTTGACCACCTTAAACTGATCAATATCTAACTGCAGTAAAGTGCCATGGGGGCCAGCGTTAGATAGCCGCTGACGCAACCGACGCTCAAATTCACGCCGATTAATTAAGCCGCACAAATCATCGTGGGTGGCTTGGTGTGCCATCTGGTCATAGACCCGCTGGACCATGCTTTCCAAACCACGATCAACCGCTGGCGCATCAAGGTTATCGATCTGCTGCATCTGCTCAGTGGCGAGTTGCTCAGCAAACACAGGCAAGCTGTACTCAGTAACTTTCATGCCTTGATGGTTAACGAAGACAAAAGTTTGTTTGTCAGTATCGGTCCAAGCCAGTCGGACGATTTGCTCTTGGCTTTCCTGGTTTTCTTCTCGCTTATCGTCGGTCTTTTCTTGGCTGCCGTTGCCAGCTCGGCCGGCATAGCTAAACCAGTCGCCCACTTCATGACGCTGTGCGATACGTGTCCAGCGCTGAGAGATTTCGCTCTGCCCTTCAGTGCCAGTGCTATCCATCTCATTCACTAGGCCGGCAGGGACATCAACCATGTCCGGCGCCTGCTGCTTGCGCGATTTTTGTGACAGCAGGTCGCGCAGTTCCGATACCAGCCGGGCATTTTGCATTTGGGTATGATCTACCTGACCAATACCGGCTTTAATGGAGCCCAGCATGGCGGTTAGCTCTTCTTGGCTCGGCACTTGGTCAACCGCACGAATCATACGGTCGATAACACCAAGGTACTCGTGCCAATCGCGGCTGTCTCGACCGCCGCGCAGCAAGGTTTGAATTAATAACTGACGCCAGCCCGCATCGATTAAACTGAGCACTGCTTTGGGTGTTTTTTTGCCGCCAATACGACGCTCAAGCGCTTGATTCACTTCGCGTCTTGCCAGTACAACTTTATGCCGTCCCTCACTGCTTTCTGTTACCCGCTTCATATTGCGCAAGTAGAGGCTTTGTTGCCGCTCAGCAAGCAGATCAAGCTTGCCTAACGCTTCAGAAAACACTGCCGTATCACCATCAAACCCAGAGAGAATCGCTGCTACTTCCTGATCAATCTCACTTTCATGGGTCTGTAGGTTGGCTGTGCCACGCACACCCAAGTGGGCAATACGGTTAAGCATTTGTCTGGCTGGATGTGCCTCCTCTTCCAGAAAGGAGTCGTCTTTTAACAGCAAGCGCAGAAACGGCACTTCTAGCTTACGAATCGCCTCACGCACGCGCTCACTCAAGGCGGGGTTGCTAACTATGCCGCCGAACAGATTGTGAATAACTTCAACTGCAGCGTGGGAGTCCTGATCAAGATGGAGCTCCTCACCTTCTTCTCCTCGTAAAGCCTGCTGCAGCAGCTGCGGAAGAGGAACGTGTTGGCCGCCCGTTACCTTGTGCTGCAACTGCGTCAAGGTGGCGGCTAACTGCTCTTCTGCCACCGGCACAAAATTACTTTCATTGCTACCGGAGCGTTGCGCTGCATTGCGTTGTGCCGTTTCTACGGAGTGACTACCAAGCAATTTCTTTACCGTTTCATAGGCATGCTTAGCAATATGTTGCTGCAGGGTAAATTGTCGTGCGGCCAGGCTAATCGGTGGCTTGGCTTTTGTGCCGCTGGCGCGCGACGAGGGCACTGCTTGCGCTGCCGCTTGAGCGGGTGCTGCTGTTGCTTCGGCGGCAGTTTTTTCAGCCGTTGCGCTGCGCCCTATGGCAACACTGCCCTCTTGTTGCTGCTCTACTGTCTCTTGTGATTCGTGCTCTTGTGGCTCACCACTTAGCGGCTCTAATGCCTCACTGGCCGCCTCACTAACGGCCTCACTGGCGGCAGCGCTCTTACCGTAGCGCTCGCTCATGTAGCGGCCAATATCCAGTGCTGGCAATACACCACTGTTTGCCAACATCTTGTTGCACTGGCAGTAAAAGTCATTGAGCTGGCTGATTACCGCCTCATCAAAACAGGCTAAAATAACCCGATCTGTTTTTTGCTTTAGTGGTAACAGCCGTAAGCTCTCACCAAAAGCCGTGCAGAATACCGAAGGGTGTAAAGGATTTTTTCTGCTGCCCAAGGCAGTCGTAAACAGCTCATCAAAGCGTAGCTGTAAGTGCAGTAGCTCTTCGTTAAAGTGGCTCTCTGCTCGTGACGCCATTACCTTAAGTGTTAGCCAATCCTCAAAAACATCTTTATCTACTAACGACAGTCTGCTGTTACGGTTGCTGTCTTCGTTGCTCTGGGAGTCTAGCGATGAACGGCTTAAGCCCTGAGAAAGATGTTCAAGCGCTTGCACTGTGCCGGTAACAAAGTTGCGTGACAGCGCTGCGCTGCTTTGATTGAGTAACTTAGCTGCTTCGAACCAAGGGTGTTGCAGCTCATTGGTGGTAGCCTTCTCTGCTTGAACGAGGAGTGCTTCGCGTGCGGCAGGGAAAAAAACCTCTAACCGTGCCAAACAAAAACGGCGAGTGAGCTCCATCAACTGTGCAGTGGCTTGATTGGCCTGCTCGCGGCTAAGCCCCAGCAATCGTGTGGGTGACTGTTGATCGTTATCAGCTAATCCACGCACATGGTTTTGCAACGCCAGCAAGCTGGTGGAGTCTGGTGCTTCAAAAGTAATACCAAGATCGCGGCCACTTTTACGTGCTAAACGGGCACGCAAAGTCACTGCTCGAGGGCCACGCAAGCCCTGAACATCCACGGATACATTGATAAAGTCATTTTGCTGCAGTGACAGCAGCAGATTTTTTTCATCTTCTGGAATTGTTAGCAGCATGCCGCCAAGACAGAAGTCTCGAACCTGACAAATGCGTTCACTAAAATCTTCAGAGCTCAGTCGTGCCGGCATTTGTACCGGTCTTCTAATATGTGCGCGTTGATTCATGAGGTCTGCGCTTCCTGCATAGACAGTCTGATGAGGGCTAAAGCACTATTAGCCATAGTTATCCTTAATCATTATAAGGTTATGCGAAAAACAAGTAACTGACCAATATAGCCGTAAGTAGACCAGAAAAGTCAGCCGCCAAACCACACCACAGTGCATAGCGAATACGTACAATACCACTACTACCGAAGTAGACCGCCAGTACATAAAGCGTGGTTTCGGTGCTGCCCTGCATCACCGCTGCCATCCGCCCAGCTAAAGAGTCCACCCCCTGTGTTTGCATCACCTCAATCATCATGGCGCGGGCACCACTACCAGACAATGGCTTCAGCAGCGCCACCGGTAAGGCATCAACAAAGCGGTCGTCGGCCCCGGTCAGAGCCACCAGCCAACGGATGCCCTCCAACAGTAGATCTAAAGCACCGCAGGCGCGCAGCATGGCAATCATTACCAGCATGGCGACCAAGTAGGGAATGAGCTTAACCGCCATCATGAAACCTTCCGAGGCACCGTCGATGAAGGTGTCATAGATATTCAATTTGGCACGCCAGCCGGCGAGGATAAATGACATCACTACCAACAGCAGAATAACGCTGCCAGCGATACCTGAAAAGCGCGCTGCCTCCGCACCCGGCAAGGACAAAGCGGCCACTGCTCCGAGCCCCAACAACAGCAACCAGCCGAGGGCCACCAGCCAAATTAACGGCTGATTTAGGCTGATGCGCTGCAGCCGAGCGGTTAGCCAAACGCCAACAAAGGTCGACGCCGTGGTGGCCATCAATAACGGCAAATAAACGTCAGCGGGATTCACCGCGCCCTGCTGCGCACGGTACATCATCACGGTGACCGGCAATAAAGTGACGGAAGAAGTGTTCATGACCAAAAACATGATCTGGCTGTCAGTGGCCGTATCAGGGGTTGGGTTATGCCGCTGCAGGGCCTCCATGGCCTTTAATCCCAGTGGCGTAGCCGCATTATCTAGACCGAGCATATTGGCCGACAAATTCATGGTCACTGGCGCCAGCGCTTCGGGATGGTCCTTGACGGTCGGCATCAGCCGCCCCATTACCGGTGCTACTGCTTGAGCGAGCCGATCAGCCAGCTGGCTTTTTTCCGCCAAGCGAAACAGCCCACTCCAGAGGGTCAGCACACCGATCAAGCCAATACAGACCTCCACTGCTAGGTCCGCCGCGGCAAACATCGCCTGAATAGTGGCGCTGGCGACATCTGGATTGCCACCGAACAGCTGCAGCAACGCCACTAGCACTGCCAGCAGCAGGCCCCCAGCAAATAGTCCATTCATTGAATTGTTGTCCCCCGACGTTGTCGCACTGGCAAGTTGCATTCATTGCTGGATCAGGTCAAGCCAGTCACTGCATGCAATCCGAGGCTGCTTAGTTATACTGGAGCCATGTTGACCTTCTCGCCCTGTCTTGTTGTCTGCTTGTTAGCGACTCAACACTCACAGAGGCACTAAATAAGAGTGGGCCTAAAGCTAAGCCACGTTGGAATCACGATGCGCAATTTGTCCTTATTACATAAGTCTTTAATCGCCCTGACGCTGTCTGCCGGTGTCGCCATGGGTGCACTGGCCTTTAGCACTCAGCCACAGACCAGCGCGGCCGTTGCAGACGAGCAAATAGAGGGCATTCAGCCAGAGCCAATACATGGCCGCACCGCGCTAGAGATTCTCATGCGACTGGAGCGTCATTACCACAACCGTCGTCTTGATGATCAGCTGTCCAGCGAAGTACTGGATCGCTACCTGCGCGATTTAGACCCCAATCGCCTGTACTTCTTGCAAGCGGATATTGATGAGTTTGAGCGCTTTCGTCAGCGTCTTGATGACCAGCTGGGCGCCGGCAAGCTGAACGCCGGCTACATTATTTATAATCGCTACCAGAGCCGTGTTGAAGAAAGTATTGGTTACTTGCTCGGACTGCTTGAGGATGGCGTCGATAAGCTCAGCATGGATTTGAATGACACCGTTCAGGTGGATCGTCGTAAAGCCGCTTGGCCACAAAATGAAACAGACAAGCAAAGCATCTGGCGCAAGCGCCTTAAAGATGCCGTGCTGACCATGCGTCTGAATGGCGATGCCGAGGACGAAATTGGTACACGCCTAGAGCGCCGCTATAGCGGTCAACTTAAGCGCCTGCAGCAAAGTAGTGCCGAAGATGTCTTTCAGGTTTACATCAATGCGCTGACCACCAGCTATGATCCGCATACCAACTATTACACGCCACATAACTCAGAAAACTTCACCATCAGCATGAGCCGTTCCTTAGAAGGCATTGGCGCAGTGCTGCAAGCCGAAGACGAATACACCAAAGTAGTGCGTCTGGTCCCTGGTGGCCCTGCGGCAAAAGGTGGCGTACTCAAGGCGGCTGACCGGGTTGTCGGTGTTGCTCAGGGTGACGAAGATGTCATCAACGTTATTGGCTGGCGTCTCGACGAAGTGGTCAACCTGATTCGCGGCCCCAAAGGCACCACGGTTCGCCTTGAGGTTATGCCTGCTGGCAGCCCGAGCGAACACAACACGCGGTTGATTTCTATTGTCCGCAATAAAGTTGTACTGGAGGATCAGGCCGCAAAAAGTCGCATCATTGAGTTGGCCGATGGCGATGAAACCGCCCGTATTGGCGTCATTGATATCCCCACTTTTTATCTTGATTTTGAAGCCATGCACCGCGGTGATGCGAATTACACCAGCACCACCCGCGATGTCGCCGGTTTAATCATAGAATTGAAACGCGACAATGTTGATGGCCTGATTATCGACCTGCGCGACAACGGCGGCGGCGCCCTGCCAGAAGCCATTCAGCTGGTATCACTGTTTATTGATCGTGGCCCCACCGTGCAAGTACGCGATGCCCGCGGCCGCGTGTCCGCAGAGCCCAACCAATATCCTGGCCAGTTGTATGACGGCCCTATGGCGGTCCTCGTGAACCGTCACAGTGCCTCCGCTTCAGAAATTTTTGCCGGTGCCATGCAGGATTATGGCCGCGCGCTGATTGTTGGCGATGACACCTTTGGTAAAGGCACCGTGCAAACCATGATTCCACTTAATCACGGTCAGTTAAAGATGACCCAAGCGAAGTTCTACCGTGTGTCTGGCGGCAGCAACCAACACCAAGGTGTCATTCCTGATCTGGCCCTGCCCTTCATTGTTGATAAAGAAGAAATCGGTGAAAGCGCCCTACCCAATGCTCTTCCTTGGGACCAGATTAAAGCCGCTAACTTTTCGCCCAGTGCCGACCTGACAACATTTATAGAGCCGTTGCGGCGCAAGCTGGAAAAACGCATCAACAAGGACCCAGAGTTTGACTATGTGCGCGAACAAATCGCACTACTGGATGAAATGCGCAACATTGAAGAGCTACCACTCAACCAAAAGGCGCGTAAGGCATACCAAGAAAAAACTGAAGCACGTCGCCTGGCCAGTGAAAACCGTCTACGCCTATCACGTGGCCAAGCGCCGCTAAAAGATGTGCGCAGCTTGATTGCGCAAGAAGAGGAGCGTGTTGCGGCACTGCAATCCGGCGAAGAAAAAGAAGATAAGCAGGACGCTTGGTTAACCGAAACCGGTCGAATACTGGTTGACCTGATTGATCTGACTAACAAGAAACGGATGGCCGCCATATTGGATCCGGCGGCCTAAATTTCCGCTTTAAGCCATCGCTTTAAATCCCCAGGAGGCAGGATTGCCTCCTAATCCTTGCTCTA
>Ga0209075_1002849_pt1 | contig 14881 bp, 9 predicted proteins | sample Stecom2011_FD_187523 | JGI IMG/M metagenome (GOLD analysis project Ga0209075, IMG submission 187523) | Agricultural soil microbial communities from Utah to study Nitrogen management - Steer compost 2011 (SPAdes) (version 2) | ecosystem: Environmental > Terrestrial > Soil > Agricultural land... | reverse complement strand
TTATACACCATCGGCATGAGCATTGTATTCTAAGGAGAAACACCATGAAATTATTTAAATCTTTCTCCAAACTAGCCATTGCTCTTAGCATGCTGGTAAGCAGCCTAGCCTTTGCAGAAATGGTCGTTATTGTGAACGCTAGCAATGCTAACTATGGTTTGGATCAAATCGACATTGAACAGATTTACCTAGGTAAAAAATCTGTTTTTCCTGATGGCACTAAAGCAGTACCCGTTGACCAAGATGAGTCATCGAATGTGCGTACTACGTTTAACGACAAAGTCTTAGGGAAAACCAATAGCCAATTAAAAGCATATTGGTCACGCAGAGTGTTTACTGGTAAAGGAACTCCGCCACAGCAAGTGGGCAGCGATGCCGATGTGGTAAAACTTGTTTCTGAAAACGCTAACTTAGTTGGTTACGTTAACGCTTCTGCCGTTGATGATTCAGTAAAAGTTGTTTATAAGTTTTAATTAACTGAACGCAACAAAAAAGGGCAGCCAGAATTATTCTGACTGCCCTTTTTAATGGCTAACTGATTATTTGTTAGCGTCTAAAATTGGCTTTAAGAACTGTCCGGTAAAGGAACCTTCTGCTTCTGCCACTTGCTCAGGCGTTCCTTCCGCAATGATATAACCGCCCTTAGCACCACCTTCTGGGCCTAAGTCGACTATCCAGTCAGCTGTTTTAATCACGTCTAAGTTATGCTCAATCACGACCACTGTATTGCCGCCATCACGCAGACGCTGTAAAACCGCTAATAACTGTTCAATATCATAGAAGTGCAAACCAGTGGTTGGTTCATCTAAGATATAAAGCGTATTACCGGTATCACGCTTAGATAATTCTTTCGCCAACTTAACGCGCTGTGCTTCACCGCCCGATAAAGTAGTCGCCGCCTGACCTAGTTTAATATAGCTTAAGCCCACATCAATTAAGGTTTGCAGCTTTCTGGCAACAGCAGGAATAGCATCAAAGAATGGACGTGCTTCTTCTACCGTCATGCTCAGTACTTCGTGAATATTTTTGCCTTTATAGCGAATATCTAAAGTTTCACGGTTGTAGCGTTTGCCATGACACTGATCACAAGGCACATAAATATCGGCTAAAAAGTGCATTTCAACTTTCAGCACGCCGTCGCCCTGACAGGCTTCACAACGTCCACCACGAACGTTAAATGAAAAGCGACCCGCTTTATAACCACGTGCACGAGCTTCTTGTGTGCCTGCGAATAAATCTCGTACAGGTGTAAATATGCCGGTGTAGGTCGCTGGGTTTGAACGTGGCGTACGGCCAATAGGGCTTTGGTCAATATCCACCACCTTATCTAGCTGTTTAAGCCCTTCAATCCTGTTGTGTTCTGCGGCTTTTAATGTAGTCGCATTATTTAAAGCAGTGGCCGCTAACGGCATTAAAGTGCGGTTAATTAAGGTGGATTTCCCCGAGCCTGAAACGCCTGTGATACAGGTCATTAATCCAAGCGGAATGGTTAAATCGACGTTATTTAGGTTATTGCCCTTAGCTCCGATAAGCTTAAGTTCTCGCTCTTTATTGTATGGCGTACGCTCTGCCGGTATGGCAATGGAGCGTTCACCTGATAAATACTGCCCAGTAATAGAGTTAGGATTTTTAATCACCTCTGTCGGCGTACCATGGGCTATTACTTGCCCACCATGCACCCCAGCGCCTGGGCCAATATCTATTAAGTAATCAGCACTGCGAATCGCATCTTCATCATGCTCTACCACAATAACGGTGTTGCCGAGATCTCTTAAGTGAACCAACGTTTTAAGGAGTCGGTCATTATCACGCTGATGCAATCCAATTGAGGGCTCATCGAGTATGTACATGACGCCGACTAAACCCGCACCAATTTGAGATGCCAAGCGGATACGTTGTGCCTCACCACCCGATAACGTATCGGAGCTGCGACTAAGTGATAAATAATCTAAGCCCACATTTACCAAAAAGCCTAAGCGCTCACGAATTTCCTTCAGTATTTTTTCAGCGATTTCACCCCTAGCACCTTCCAACTTTAGCGTTGAGAAATATTCAAAGGAGTCTTCAATGGGCATGGCAGTGCATTCGTGAATGGTTTTTTCGCCAACAAACACATGACGCGCTTCTTTACGCAAGCGCGAGCCATGACAGCTAGAACAGGCTTGAGCACTTAAAAACTTCGCCAGTTCTTCTTGCACCATGGTGGAGTCGGTTTCACGGTAACGACGCTCCATGTTAGGCAACACCCCTTCGAACGGGTGCGCTTTAACTATTTCTTCGCCACGAGAGTTTACATAACTGAAATTAATGTCTTCTGCACCACTGCCATGCAGTAAAATATTACGCTCGGTTTCGGTGTACTCTTTAAATGGCTTATCGATAGAAAAGCCATAATGTTTCGCGACCGCATTCAGCAGCTGATAGTAATAAATGCTGCGTCTATCCCAACCACGTATTGCCCCTTCTCCAATGGTTAGAGATTCATTTTGCACCACTAAACTCGGGTCAAAATACTGTTTAATACCTAACCCATCACAGCTAGCGCAAGCACCAGCAGGGTTGTTAAATGAAAACAAACGGGGTTCTAATTCAGACAAGCTGTATCCGCAGTGCGGGCATGAAAAGCGTGATGAAAACAATAAAGGGTCGGCGTCTTCGTCGTCCATATCGGTAACGAGCGCTAAGCCATTACTCAATTCAATACAGGTTTCTAGTGACTCGGCTAAACGTTGCTCTATGCCTTCTTTAATTTTGAAGCGGTCGACGACGACTTCAATGCTGTGTTTTTTCTTTTTGTCTAGTTCAGGGGTGTCGTCTAAATCACAGATTAGACCATTCACTCGAACTCGAATAAATCCTTGAGCACGTAAGCCATCTAAAATATGCAGATGCTCACCTTTACGCTCACGAATAACGGGCGCCAGTATCATGTACTTACCATTTTCTGGTAGCGCCATAATGCCATCAACCATTTGGCTAATGGTTTGTGCTTCTAAGGCAACATCATGCTCAGGGCAGCGAGGTGTGCCAACACGCGCGAACAATAAACGTAAGTAATCATAAATCTCAGTGACTGTTCCGACGGTTGAGCGCGGGTTATGAGAAGTGGACTTTTGTTCAATAGAGATGGCTGGTGACAAGCCTTCAATCAAGTCGACATCAGGCTTCTCCATCATTGACAAGAACTGTCTTGCATACGCCGACAACGACTCAACATAGCGTCGTTGACCCTCTGCATACAGCGTGTCAAAGGCTAATGATGATTTACCAGAACCACTCAACCCCGTGATTACAACAAGTTGATCACGAGGGATATCGACGTCGATATTCTTAAGGTTGTGGGTGCGTGCGCCGCGTACTAAAATCTTACTCATAACTGCTTTCATAAAAGGGAAAGCAGCTAGTATAGATTATTGTATGCTTTGATTCATGGTTTAATACGCTACAGCAGCAAACTCTTCCAAATGATCTTGCGCCCAGTTCACCGCTTGCATTCGATTAGCGACCCCAATTTTCTTAAATAAATTATAAATATGCGTCTTTACCGTATGCATGCTGACATTTAATTGTTCGGCAATTTCTGTATTAGTCGCTCCTGTAGCCGTGAGCTGTAATATTTGCACCTCTCGCTTCGTTAGCTCGGCCTTCATTGGCATTTTAGGCTTTGGCTTCTTGCGTGTACGATACAGATAGTCAGCCACCAGCTGCCTAGACAGCCAGTATTCCCCTGCAAATAAACCTTCAATGCCTTTACACAATTGTTGTTGTGTGGCGTCTTGATAAAACAATCCATTTACCATGGGCCAAGCGATAAGTTTTTCTACGGGGTGCGACTGAGGCACTGCGTAAAACGCAACACGCAAATCGAGCGCCTGCTCATAAATTTGCTCTAGTAGATTAGAGATTTGTTCTATGCGGGCAAGATTGGCATCAATCAGAATAAGGAGTGGACGAGTATCAGCATTCCAAGCGCACTTCCATGTTGGCTGACTCTCTAGTTGGCATTCTGATTCGGTATTTTGATTCAAATAGCCCACTAGCATGGAGTTTTGTAAGTTTTGTTGGCCAAATAAAATTATTCGATTTTTAGTTTTATTATTCATTTCAAATCCTTTTAGTCTAACCCTTACAAACCTTCATGTTTTAACTTCAAGGGCGTATCAATTTTACTTTCTGTTATACAGGGTATTTTATAATGCTTTAGAGGTATGTCGGTACCAATTGAAAAGCAATATTAAACAAAAAATGATGTTAAACTGTCCGTTTATATTTTTGTATCACCCTTAATTAGTAGGGACCCTGTAATGTCTAATACTTCAGTCTCATCAGCAAACTCGGCTGCCATGAACATCATCGAAAAACGAGCAGCCACTTCGCTAGCTTCTTTGTATGCCCTACGTATGCTCGGCTTGTTTATGGTGCTACCCATCATGATGCATGAAGGCGCAAAACTCGAAGGCGCAACAGTCAGTCTACTTGGCTTAGCCATGGGGATTTACGGCTTAACCCAGGCGTTATTACAAATTCCGGCAGGCACTCTGTCTGATCGATTTGGACGCAAGCCCATCATTATCGGTGGTTTAATCGTTTTTGCAATTGGCAGCGTGGTTGCCGCCACCGCAGACTCTATTTGGGCAATGTTATTCGGTCGCGCCTTACAGGGTGCCGGTGCTATTGCCAGTGCAATTATGGCGCTTTTGACCGACTTAACGCGTGAAGAACACCGTATGAAAGCAATGGCAACCGTTGGCGTTAGTATTGGTTTGTCATTTTCTGTGGCGTTAGTATTAGGACCTTGGTTGGCCACATTGGGTGGCCTACCACTTATTTTCGGTTTAACCGCAGCCATGGCGATTGCCGGTATTTTTGTTGTTCTGTTCTTGATTCCAACGCCCCCTCAGCAAACTCACCGCGACTCTATTGCAGTATGGAGTGAGGTCTTAGTTCAAATTCGAAACAAAGAATTATGGCCATTAAATACGGGAATCTTCTTATTACATGCCCTAATGGTGGCAATTTTTGTTGCTATTCCTAAAGAGTTATCTACCCTAGGAGTGGCTGCTGAAAATCACAGTTGGGTGTACTTACCCACGTTGCTTTTCGCCTTTGTATTAATGGTGCCATTTATCATCATTGCTGAAAAAAAGAAGCAGATGAAAGGGGTTGTCATTAGTGGTGCCGGTATCATTGCCTTAAGCCTACTGCTTATGGTGGCTGCTACTTCTTTATGGTACTGGGTAATAGCAATGATGTTATACTTTTGGGGCTTTAACCTCATGGAAGCAAGTTTACCGTCTTGGCTAAGTAAAGTTGCTCCGGCCGGTGCTAAAGGAAGCGCCATGGGTGTATATTCAACCATGCAATTTCTCGGTGCTTTTATGGGTGGCGGTATCGGTGGTTGGCTTTACAGTGAATACGGCAGTGATACGTTATTTTTAGCCTTCACGATCTTTATTATCTTCTGGCTACTATTACTAATGCGCAGCCCAGCGCCCAAATATTTAACCAGCGTACGTTTAGCAGTAAGTAACGGTGGTAATGAAAAACAACGAGCACAACTTAAAGCGTTAGCAGGTGTTGCAGAAGTGAACCCGCTAAACGATGAAGGTGCAATATATTTAAAGGTTGATGCTAATGTATTCGATTACCAGCAAGCATTAGCCATTATTCAAGAATAGGAGAAGAGTATGAGCCGCAGTGTTAACAAAGTAACCTTAATTGGTACCGTTGGTCGCGACCCAGAAATGCGCTACACCCCAGGCGGCAGCGCCATTGCTAACTTTAGCTTGGCAACTAACGAAAGTTACAACGACAAAAACACCGGCCAACGCGTTGAGAATACCGAATGGCACCGTATTGTTGCCTTTGGTAAGTTGGCTGAAATCATACAGCAGTATGTTAAAAAAGGCGGCAAGCTGTACATCGAAGGAAAGCTACGTACTAACGAGTGGGAAAAAGACGGTATTAAGCGCTATAGCACAGACATTATCGCCAATGAAATGGTCATGCTAGACCGTGCACCTGCTGGTGACAACCAAGGGTTTGCTTCACAGTCTGCTCCAGCTGGCAATCATTACGGCACTGGCTTCCAACCTCAAGGTGACCAAGCCGGTTACCCAAATCAAGCAGCGCCTGCTCCTCAAGCACAACCTCAAGGGTACCAGCAACCTGGTGGCTATCCTCAAGGTGGATACAACACTGGTGCGCCACAGTACCAGCCGCAGCCGCAAGCACCTGCGCAGCAAGCTCCACAACAGCCGGCGGCTCCTCAACCGAGCAACCAGTTTGATGGCCCTGAAGACGACATTCCGTTCTAGCCGATTAGTTTGCTTAAAATTAGCGGTCTAGTTGGACATAAAAGACCCCGAGAAGTTTGTTTAACTTTTCGGGGTCTTTTCATATAGGGCTTCTTCTATGCTAGATAATCTTCAACATCTCTTAAGCGGTCTTTTCCAAACCACATTTCTTCACCCACAAAAAAGCTAGGCAAACCAAACACACCGCGCTCAACCGCTTGTTCAGTATTCTCGACCAGTTGTTGTTTTACGTCTGCCGAAGCAATAGCGGACAAGATTGTGTCTGCCTCTAATTGGCTGCCACGCAGCACATTTTCGATAACCGGCAGCTCGTCAATTTTTAGTTCTTGTTCCCACATTGCGCGAAACATTAAATCTGCGTACTGCTCGACACAACCAATCTGCTGACAGGCAACTGCACCGCGCATGGCCATTAGGCTGCTTAATGGGAAGTGAGGGTTCTTTTTGAATTCATTAATTTTATGCTTAGCAATAAAGCGCTGCATTTCTAGCAGCTCATATTTCATTTTATGGCGGATGTTGGCATACGCCATCATAGGTGATTGATTGTTCGTTGCCTTAAAGATACCACCAAGCAGACAGGGTATGTATTGCACCTCTGCACCAGTACGCGCCTGCACTTGCGGTAAGATTTTGTGGCTCAAGTATGCATTAGGGCTAACCACATCAAAATAAAACTCTATAACGGCCATAACATCCTCTGTGTTTTTCTTATTTTCGGTCTAAACTTAGCGCTCCACCACAGTAGTTTTTACTGTCATTTTATTTTCTAAACTTAATTCAAGTTGGTCACCCACTTGTAATGGACCAACCCCTGCTGGTGTACCCGTTAAGACAACGTCCCCAGGATTCAAAGTAAATATCGTACTCATATGCGCAATAAGCGACAAAATAGGAAACAGCATTTGACTACTATTACCCTGCTGTTGAATGTCGCCATTACGTTTAAGCGTAAACTCGATATTCGTTAAATCATCTATTTGATTAATTTCAATAAAATCAGATAACGGACAGGCGCCATCAAATGCTTTAGCAGCTTCCCACGGGTGTCCTTTCTTTTTTAATTTATCTTGGACATCGCGCAGTGTTAAGTCGAGTGCAAGACCAACACCGGCAATTGCGTCATGAACGTCTTGCTCGTTGGCATCGGTTAATGTGTTCTTTATTAGAATCGCCACTTCTAACTCATGGTGAACACTGCCCCAGTGCGTAGGAATTTTAATTTCAGGTGCCAGCGGCACTACCGCATCCGAGGTTTTGATAAACAGCAGTGGCTCACTGGGTACCGGATTATTCAACTCGGCTGCATGCGCTGCGTAATTTCGTCCGACACATACGCACTTACCGACCGCATGAGCGAATGGCTGATTATTTAATACTGCTGTGAACATGGAAACATCTCTTACAAATGAGCGCTTACTCTAACTCAATTGTATTTATGTGCCTAGATGACTAAGAGATGATGAGGCGTGGGGGTCACTAAATAAAAAAGGGGTTGGCTTAATAACAACACCAACCCCTTAATTATCTTACGCTAAGCGTTTGTACTTCATACGCTTAGGTTGAGCATCATTCCCTAGACGCTTCTTGCGGTCTTCTTCGTATTCTGTGTAGTTTCCTTCAAAGAAGGTTACTTTAGAATCGCCTTCGTAGGCCAGTATGTGAGTGGCCACTCGGTCTAAGAACCAACGGTCATGCGAGATTACCATTACCGAGCCTGGGAAGGCATCAATGGCTTCTTCAAGCGCACGCAGTGTTTCAATATCCAAGTCGTTGGACGGTTCGTCTAATAACAGTACGTTAGCTCCTTGCTTAAGGGTGTAAGCCAGTTGCAAGCGACCACGCTCACCCCCCGACAAGTCTCCGACGCGCTTTTGTTGATCGCTGCCTTTAAAGTTAAAGCGGCCAATATACGAACGGCTTGGGTATTCCTTTCCGTTAATTTCTAGCATATCTAAACCATCAGAAATGGCTTCCCAAACGGTTTTCTTGTCATCCAGTTCGTTACGTAACTGTTCAACAAAGGCTAGGTCAACGGTCTCACCGATAACAATTTCACCGGAGTCGGGCTGCTCTTGACCCGCAATCATACGGAACAGTGTGGATTTACCCGCACCGTTACCACCAATAATGCCGACAATAGCACCTGGCGGTACAGTGAAACTTAAATCGTCGATAAGAACGCGGTCACCGTATGACTTAGTGACGTTGTGGAACTCAATGACTTTATTACCTAAGCGCTGACCTGGTGGAATATAAATCTCGTTCGTTTCGTTACGGGCTTGGAACTCACGCGAGTTCATTTCTTCAAAGCGCGCCATACGAGCTTTGCTCTTAGTTTGACGTCCTTTTGCACCCTTACGCACCCACTCTAGTTCGTGTTTAATAGCTTTAGCGTGTGCATCTTCCTGTTTCTTTTCTTGCTCAAGGCGTGCCTCTTTAGCTTCTAACCAAGTGGTGTAGTTACCTTCATAAGGAATACCATGACCACGGTCGAGCTCTAGAATCCATTGTGCGCTGTTATCTAAGAAGTAGCGGTCGTGCGTAATAGCAACCACTGTACCTGGGTACTCTTCTAAGAATTGCTCTAGCCAAGCTACCGACTCTGCGTCTAAGTGGTTAGTAGGTTCGTCTAGCAGTAGCATATCGGGCTTTGACATCAATAGTCGGCATAACGCTACTCGACGGCGCTCACCACCCGACAGTTTAGAAACGTCGGCATCCCAAGGGGGCAAACGTAAGGCATCGGCGGCTACTTCCATCTGACGTTCGATATCATGACCGTCTGCCGCTTCAATAATTGCTTCAAGCTCGCCTTGTTCTTTAGCGAGTTTGTCGAAGTCAGCATCGGGTTCTGCGTAAGCAGCATACACTGCATCAAGCTTTTCACGCGCTTCCATAAGCTCACGAAAACCGTCTTCAACGTTTCCTTTAACGTCTTTGCTTTCATCAAGCTCTGGTTCTTGCGGCAAGTAACCAATACTTAAACCAGGCTGAGGACGTGCCTCACCAATAAAGTCGGTATCGACGCCTGCCATGATACGTAGCAAAGTCGATTTACCTGAGCCATTAAGACCAAGCACACCAATTTTTGCACCCGGAAAAAATGATAATGAGATATCGCGCAAAATCTGTCGTTTTGGCGGAACCACCTTACCTAAGCGGTTCATTGTAAATACATATTGAGACATTGAATCGTTCCTCTAATGATTAGGCGCAAAGCTACTTAAATGTGTTTGTAATAGCAAATTCTAACGTTTTACCGCTATACTGAATTTCAAGGGTAACCGCTTTTTTTGGATTAATATTATTAATGAGCACCAATAATAAAAACTTCTTCAGCTCAACCAAGGTTCATATCCCAGCTTTACTACTGAGCACATTGTTTTTAGTGGTTTTGCTGGCGCATAATACTTTTCAGAACTGGAAGGAAGAAGTTCAACGTCAGCACCAAGAAGCACAACAAACCACTGATAACTTTGTTCAGCAATCTACCCTGCTTGCGCAAGCGAGTTACCGCACCAATCGTATTGTAACAGTCAATAACAATACGTTAATTCAACAGAGCATAGAAGATCCAAGCTCGTTAGAAGAGTTAACTCATGTAATCAAGAACTCCATTTTCAATTACACCGGTTTTTTCATCTTCAGCAGTCATGGTGATGTACTGCTCACTAACGGTGGTGACATTGCCGCGACTGAAACCACCAACATCTGGACCAACATTAGTAGCAGTAACGCTCGCGAAGGTTTATTTCTATTACGCTACGCCGACACCGGTGGTTTTTACTTCTACACTCGTTTTTCTACCCCTAAATACGACAACCTCTATTTTGTAAGCCGACGTGCATTCAGCAGTCTTTCGAGCATTATTTATAAAGGTGATTTTCATAACTACGAATTATTGCTAATCGATAACAGAGACCAGAGCATCAGCATGCGTAAGGGCCATTATATCGAAAGCAACAATCAACCGCCTTTATCTGAGCATGATCTTGAGCGTCTTATTTATCGCACTCCCATCCCCACAACGTTTTGGGATGTCGCGGCCGTCTCGCTGGATAACCCACAAAAAATTTGGCCCCTGATAAAACAACCGACTTATGTTTTAGCGACTTATTTTATTATCAATATTTTGTTTTGGTCGCTTTTTCATTATCAGCGCAAGAAAACTCGTTTCTTTCGTAAGAAGCAAAGCTTACAGGCACACTTTGCCAACCAAGTCCTCAACTCTAGCCGCGATATTATTATCACCACAGATGCCAATGGCCGTATTCAATACGCCAACCAACAGGCTAAGCTATTATTCTCTAAGCTTGGTTTTTCCAGTTTTTACAAACAAGAACTTAACCGCTTGGTAACACTGCCTGACGCCCTGTGGAACTTAGAACTATCCAATCTAGAGCTGCAAGAAAACAAGTCACCTCATACGTACGCACTTGAAATAGTAGTCGATAACGAGACCACTACTTACGAACAATCGTGCACACTATTGTATAACGACAATAAGCTCAGCAATTATGTCTGGCTATTGCACGATATAACCGCCGAAGTTGACCATGCAAAGAATGCGTCATTAAACGAAGAGCGTTACAGAGCGCTATTCAATGAGGCCGGTGTTGGTCACTGTATATTGGATATTAGCCGTATTAATGAAGACATAGTCATACTGGTCGACTCCAACCAAACCGCTGTCAGAATGACCGAAGCGCCCAGCAAACAAGAGTTTTTAACTAAGCTGCATAAGCTAGCCATCGGCGAGAAAGGGGTTTTAAGAAACGAACTGCACTCAGCCCTTAAAAATGGATTGGCAAAAGCCGAGTTTGAACTGCCCATCAAAACGTTCAAAGGCAACATCAGACATTTATGGGTATCGGCCAACCTAGCCGCCAATCTAGACAAAGAGTCACATATTATCGTCAGCTTTACCGATATTACCGACCAGGTAAACTCTCACCAAATGCTTAAAGAGCGAGAGCACTTCTGGAAAAACGTGATGGACGCTATTCCTAACGTTATTTATATTGCCGAGCCCCACCCAGATAAGTTTTTCAGCCCCGTTTACTTTAACCGCAGATTAACAGAACTGTTAGGGTTACCGAGCTCAACCAAAAGTATTTGGTTTGACCAAATTGTTGCCGAAGACCACGAGAAAATTAAAAAGATTGTAAGTGGTATCAACCGACTCAAACCACAAGAGGTTATAGAGGTTTCAGCACGCTTCCATCATGCTGACGGCAGCATACGCATTATTAAATTCAGAAACACCCCCTTCCTGTTCGAAGACAATAAGGTAACTCAGTATATTGGTATTGCGCGTGACATTACCGAAGAATATGAGCAGCAAGAAGCTGTACTAGAGTCGGAACGTCGCTACCGCCTACTGACTGAGAATATTAGTGACATCATCTGGACAACAGACATACACCTGAATTTTAACTTTGTGAGCCCTTCCGTTCGCAAGGTATTAGGATACGCACCGAGCGAGCTGGTAGACGGCGACTTACTTAAAATATTTAAAAAACGCGATATTCTGGATGTTACTAAACGCCTTCACCGCAGCATTCAAGCCGTTAACAAAGAGGTGAATGGCTACACAAGTTCGCACAAAGTAATTATTCAGAAGGATTTACGCGCCTATAAAAAAGATGGTTCTGAAATACTATTAGAGATTCAAGCCAGCCCTTTATGGAATGACTCCAAAGAGTTGATAGGCATTATTGGAATCAGCCGCGATGTCACTGTCGCGCGTCAAATTGATGACGAGCTCAAACTGTCTGCAGAAGTATTCGCTAACACCAACGAAGCCATTATTATTACTGACCGATATTTGAACGTTGTTAAGTTCAACCCTGCATTTTTCCACACCACCGGATACGACTCTGAACAGCTGATTGGTAAAAAGCCTAAGTTTTTAGTAACGCCAGAGCAATATAACGCTGACTTTATTGGCTCTATCCAAAGCACATTAGAGCGAGACGGCTATTGGCAGGGTGAAATTAACTACATTCACAGTGATGGCACTACTCGCACAGCCTGGTCTGGTATTAGCGCCATGACCAACCGTGAAAACGAAGTGCAACGCTTAATTATTGTGCTTTCAGATATTACTGAACGTAAAAATATTGAAGCCAACATTCATCGTTTAGCTTACTTCGATTCATTAACCGGCTTAGCAAATCGTAGTCAGCTGAACGAGCACCTAAATAAAACTCTGGCACAAACGAAAAAATCGGGTGAAGCCTTTGCCTTGCTCTTTATTGACCTCGATCGCTTCAAGCCTATTAATGACACCATGGGGCATCCTGCAGGTGACCAAGTGCTTCAAGAAGTGGCTAAACGATTGTCTGGTAGCGTTAAACGCTCCGACTTAGTTTGTCGCATGGGCGGCGATGAATTCACCATCGCCTTAACTCCTCAGCCTGATGCCGCCACCGCTGCTGACGTTGCTTTCTATGTTGGCCAACGCATATTAAAGCGGGTTAGCCGCCCCTACTTTATTGATAAACAAGAAGTGTTTTTAAGCGGCAGTATCGGTATCGCGATCTACCCTCAAGATGGCAGTTCCGCCACTGAGCTGTTAAAAAATGCCGATATGGCGATGTACCACGCTAAAGACCTTGGTCGCGATAACGTGCAGTTCTATCAACTCTCCATGAATGAACGCGCCAAAGTGCAACTGGAAATAGAAAACGATTTACGCCATGCCTTAGAACGTAATGAGCTTGAGCTCTACTTCCAATCGCAGCATGCAGCACAATCTGAAGTCGCCACCGCAGCCGAAGCCTTATTGCGCTGGAATCACCCTGTTAAAGGCTTAATGTCGCCTAACCAGTTTATTCCTATTTTGGAAGACTCTGGTCTTATTGTGAGTATTGGCAAATGGGTGCTCGAGCAAGCGTGCCATCAGTTTGCCCAGTGGCACGCGCAAGGTCTTGGTTTACAACGTGTTGCAGTCAACGTCTCGGCACGCCAGTTCCACAAAAAAGACTTTGTGAACATGGTGCGCGAAACTATTGAGTCGACTGGCATCAAGCCACATCACTTAGAGCTCGAGCTTACTGAAAGTATTTTAATTCAAGATGTGACCCAAACATTAAATAATCTTAATGCGTTAAGAGCCATGGGAGTGCGCATTGCCATCGATGACTTTGGTACTGGCTACTCATCGCTAAATTACCTTAAGCAGTTCCCAGTCGATACGTTAAAGATTGACCGTATATTTATACAAAACCTACCCACCAATAAAGATGACGCTCAAATCACACGCACTATTATTGCCATGGCACACAATTTAGGCATGGGCGTTATCGCCGAAGGGGTTGAGAAAATTGAGCAGCTGACCTTCCTACGCTCAACGCAGTGCGAAGAAATTCAGGGCTTTTATTTTAGTAAACCTATGCCTGGTCACTTATTGCTTGAACATTTACAGAAAAATAACGCTGAGTGAGTAACCTTCATGCACATTATGATTGCTTCTCAAGTGCCAGATGCGTTTGTTTAGGCTAAAATAGGCGACTTTGTATTATTCTTACCCGCCACCCTAAATAGAGGAAGGTCTAAATGTTTAGCCGTAAAATGAATATAGCTGACTTTGATCCAGTTGTATGGGACGCCATCAACGCTGAAGACAGCCGCCAAGAAGATCACATTGAGCTTATTGCTTCTGAAAACTACACAAGCCCACGTGTAATGGAAGCTCAAGGTACTCAGCTAACAAACAAATACGCTGAAGGCTACCCTGGCAAGCGTTACTACGGTGGCTGTGAGCATGTTGATATCATTGAACAACTTGCTATCGACCGCGCAAAAGAATTATTCGGTGCAGGTTACGCTAACGTACAACCTCACTCAGGCTCACAAGCAAACGCCGCTGTGTACTTTTCTCTATGTGAACCAGGCGACACCATTTTAGGGATGAGCCTTGCACACGGTGGTCACTTAACTCATGGGGCGGGTGTTTCTTTCTCTGGCCGTGTTTATAACTCTATTCAGTACGGTATTAAGCCTGACACTGGCGAAATCGATTACGAAGAAGTTGAACGCTTAGCCGTTGAGCACAAGCCAAAAATGATCGTTGCTGGTTTCTCTGCGTACTCTCGCGTGGTTGATTGGCAGCGTTTCCGCGACATCGCTGACAAAGTAGGCGCATACCTATTTGTTGATATGGCACACGTTGCAGGCTTAATTGCTGCAGGCGTTTATCCTTCACCGGTTGGTATTGCTGACGTAGTGACTACGACTACTCACAAAACATTACGTGGTCCACGTGGTGGTTTGATTTTAGCGAACGATAACGAAGAGCTAAACAAACGCTTAAACTTCGCTGTATTCCCAGAGTCTCAAGGCGGTCCTTTAATGCATGTTATCGCTGCTAAAGCGATCTGCTTCAAAGAAGCGATGGAGCCAGAGTACAAAGAGTATCAAGCACAGGTGGTTAAGAACGCACGCGCTATGGCAAAAGTGTTTATTGAACGTGGTATCAATATAGTGTCTGAAGGCACAGACAACCACTTACTATTAGTGAACCTAATTGGTAAAGAATACACTGGTAAAGATGCTGA
>Ga0209075_1002848_pt1 | contig 14885 bp, 10 predicted proteins | sample Stecom2011_FD_187523 | JGI IMG/M metagenome (GOLD analysis project Ga0209075, IMG submission 187523) | Agricultural soil microbial communities from Utah to study Nitrogen management - Steer compost 2011 (SPAdes) (version 2) | ecosystem: Environmental > Terrestrial > Soil > Agricultural land... | reverse complement strand
CGTGCGCCATGGTTACCGTCGGCAATGCGAGGATGGCGGCAGCAAGGGAGGTGGTAAGAAACGTCGACTTTTTCATTAGTACTCTCCTAATGGTCATGAATGCGTATGGTTTGCATCCTAGGAGTTCGCCTTCCCCCAATTCTTGATCTGGCTCAAAATATCTGGGCGGGCGGCGAAGTGAACACTGAAAAATTGATCTGGATCGGTATTTCTGGAACCTCCCGGCTTCGGTGTCGGCAGTGGCCGAGGGTTGTTATACTGGCACCTTTTATAGAGCCGTTTTTCCTGGGCAGTGGGCCTGCAAAATGGCGACCCCTGTATTTTCTGGATGTGGATACACCTCATGAAATACCTGATTATTCCTGTGACCCCTTTTGAACAAAACTGCACGCTGATCTGGTGTGAAACAACCCGGAAGGCGGCGGTGATCGATCCTGGCGGTGATCTGGGTAAGATTATGCAGGCAGTTGAGCGGGAAGGGCTCACGCTGGAGAAGATCCTGGTGACCCATGCTCATATTGATCATGCCGGTGCCGTGGCGGAACTGGCGGAAACCCTGCAGTTGCCGATCGAGGGACCGCATCAGGACGACCAGTTCTGGATTGATATGCTGCCTCAGCAGAGTGCCAGGTTTGGCTTTTCCGCCGCCAAAGCCTTCACGCCAGACCGCTGGTTGCAAGATGACGATCGCGTCCAGGTGGGCGAGCTAACCTTGCAGGTATTGCATTGCCCCGGACACACCCCAGGACATGTGGTGTTCTACCATCCCGAGAGTAAATGGGCCCAGGTGGGGGATGTGCTCTTCGCTGGCTCGATTGGCCGTACTGACTTTCCCAGGGGTAGTTACCCCGACCTGATCCGCTCGATCCGGGAAAAACTCTGGCCGCTGGGGAATGAGGTCGCCTTTATTCCCGGCCACGGCCCGATGTCGACTTTTGGTCAGGAGCGCAAGACCAATCCATTTGTTGGCGATGGCGTCTAAAACGCTCCCGGTCAGGCCGGAATGATGCCGGCCTGACTTTCTGCTTCCTCCCGCTCGTGTTCTGCCTCCGGCCTTTCTAGGGCCGCATCCTCGTTGATTTCTCTATCTCGTCTCAGTGTCGCTGCCATCTTGCAGGCATTTCCTTAAGATTATTCAAGTCGTAAGTAATTGATTTTACTTGTTTTATTTCTGTGGATTTTAGCCGTGCCTTAGAGATAGTTCACAAAAATAATAATACATCTTGTTTTCTAAATGATAATCAATATCATTAAGCGCCTGAGAATGATAAAGATTATCAGTAATGGAATTGGCTGTTATGCGCGAATTTACAAGGCGCCTCACCTCGTCTGCAATTTGCGGCTCACTTTGTGCGTATGGACTACTGGGCTTGGTTGGTATGCCTCGGGCCCATGGGCAGGAGCCTATGCTGGAGTTGGCCAGGGCCGGCCTGCCGGTGAAGACCATGGAGCAGGTCGTGGTCACAGGGACCCGCTCTGAACGGCTTCTGCAGGAGTCGCCGGTTCGCACGGAGGTGGTGACGTCCGAGGAAATCGAGCAGACCCATGGGACTAATTTGACCGAAGCGCTGCGCTATGTACCCGGATTGTTGCTGCGGGAAATACACGGCAAGTCGGGGCATGAGGTTTGGTTGCAGGGTATCAGCTCTGACCGGGTCCTGATTGTTTACGATGGCCTGCCTGTCACCGCCACCACGGGCTCTTCCGCGGATGTCTCTCAACTCTCCCTGATTGATGTGGATCGGGTTGAAGTCGTGAAGGGAGCGACCTCGGCTCAGTATGGCAGTGCCGCCATGGGAGGCGTGATCAACATTGTACCTCGGGATATTCCCATGGGGTTTAGCGGCGAGGCCACCTTGCTGGGCGGCACCCATGGGGATCAGAACGGCGATGGCCAAAAAGATGAGCTGGGCCGCTATCAAGGACGCCTTCAGATGGGGCTGGGTTCCCGGCACTGGCGTGGCCGAGTTGCCCTGGAGCAGAACGAGCACGACGGGGTCGATCCAGATCCTTCAACCTGGAGCCAACCGGGCGATGCCACAAAACGTCGCCATCTGGATGGGCGTTTGGAATGGCACCCCAGTGATCAGGGCCGCGCTTATCTTCAGGCTTCCCAGCTACATGACGAGTCGGAGAGCCGTTACAACGTCGAGGTGCCTGGCTCCCGCCTGGATCAGTCCAAGCATGAAATCCTGGATCGGCTACGGCTCAGTACCGGTGCACTCTGGCGTTTTGAGCAGGACGTTGAATGGCGGCTGGATCTAATGCATGAGGAGGTCGAGGACGAAACCTATAAACAAGGCGGCAGATTCCGCTTTGACCGCCGGGACGCGGAGCTCGGCACGACTCACGCCACCACTCAATTGACCTGGAACGGGTTGGATCACCATCAGCTGCAACTGGGATTGGACTACCACCGGGACACCCTGGACCAACGGAAGGATGGCATCTCTGAATTGGCGCTGACGGAACGGGCGGATCGTACCAGTCACGAAATTTATCTGCAGGATGATTGGTTTATCGGCGAGCGCTGGGAGCTGCTGAGCGGCATTCGGGTGCAGGATGACTCGGATTTTGGCACCCATGTGGCGCCTAAGATCAACCTTCGCTATGAGCTGGGCTGGGGCCAGGACTGGCGCAGTTTCACCCGGCTTAGTTGGGGGCAGGGTTATCGGGTTCCCAATCTCAAGGAGCGCCATTACCTGTTTGACCACAGCTCGCTGGGCTACATCGTGGTGGGTAATCCGGACTTGGAGCCGGAGCGATCCACTAGCTGGCAGCTTGGCTTGGGGGGCGTGTGGAGAGAACAGGTGTGGTTTGATCTGAACCTGTTTCACAACCGCCTCAAGGACCTGATTGTCACCGATGAGGATACCGATGCCTCGCTGACTCGGGGCCTGATTGTCTACAGCTACCAAAATCTGGAGCGCGCCAAAACCATGGGGGCAGAGCTGGCCCTGGGCTGGCAGGCCTCCCCGGTGTTGCGTTTGGACCTGGGGTACACCTGGCTGCGTACAGAGAATGAAGAGATCGGCCAGGAGCTGACCCGGCGTCCCCGTCATCAGGTCAGTGCGGGGGTTGACTGGCGCGCGCTGCAAACCCAGGCCGGGACTAAATTGGGGTTGAGCCTGCGTGGCCGCTATCAAAGTGATGAACTGGTTTCCACTGAAAATGATGCCTATTCGCCGGCCTGGTTTCAGCTGGACGTCAAGGCCAACCTGGATCTGAGCGAGGACTTCAGGCTGTTTGCCGGCGTCGACAACTTGTTCGATGAACAGCGCAACTTCGCCGATCCCTACGATTACGGCCCGGTGGCGGGCCGCTATTTCTACCTCGGGGCTCGTTACGCCTGGGGTGGCTTCTCCCACTGATACATTTTCTTAAGGAACAAGAGAGAATAACTCATGAATAAACAGAAACTGGCAGACGTTTTCATCCTGTCGGCCCTCGCTTTGGCGCTTGTGGCTTGTGGTGGTGGCGGTAGCAGCAGTAGTGGTTCGGATCGTGACGAGACTCCACCTCCGGCAACCGGAGGAGGTCATGAGCCAGAGCAGGTCCGTTCCGCGACACTGGATGCGACTTCCCAGACCGACTACACATACTTCAACTTGACCAGCGGCCAGCAAGTAGCACTGACCGAAGCCCAGGCAGCCACCTCAACGGACTGGCATATCGCCTTTCGCCGCACCAATATCAAGCTCAATGGTGGCGACTCCGGCCCAGGGAAAGTGGCGGGTGCGCTGCTGGTGCCCCAAGACGATTTCTATGACGAAAACGGCGCTTATGTGGCCAACGTCTTCCTCAATGCAACGGCGGCTTCCGAGCTGGAACATCTGACTGGATCTTTGACCCCGGCCGAAAAGCTGGTTTCAGACAAGGTTTCCAGTGTTTTGGAGATCCCCTCTGAATCTCAAAACGGGGTCTACGATTTTGGCTGGTATTTCTACAACATGGATGGTCATAAGATCAGTGAAAATGACCAGACCGCCTGGCTGCTTCGCTCCGGTGAGGGTGACAGCTATGCCCGGTTCCGGGCGATCAGTGTTTCGTTTAACTCCGGTACCGGTCTGGCGGCCACCTTCAGTTTTGACGTGCAATCCGCCGGGACCAGCCAGTTCAGCAGCACGGCAGAGTTCAGCACAACCGTGGCGACCGGTAACGAGGCCTGTTTTGATTTTGATACCAATAAAATAGTGGACTGCACAGGTAGTGCCTGGGATTTGAAGCTGGGCGTTGCCGGTAGAAGTTTCTATCTCCGTACCAATAGCGGTGTGAGTGGTTCCGGCAAGGGCGGGGCCTTCGGACCCTGGACCTGGGACGAGCTGAAAGACTTTCAGAGTGCCACCACTGATCCGGCAGGCAACAGCCTAAGTTTCCTGTACACGGCTGACTATACCGGCGGCATCTTCGTTGACCAAAGCTGGTATGGCTATGGGGTGACCCAGCAGGCGGGCGACCACAAGATTTATCCCAACTACCGCGTTTATCAGATTACGACTGACGCCGATCAGGCAGAAGCGCCCCGGTATGCCCTGCAGATCACCAATTACTATCATCCCGACACCGCTGCCAGCGGGCACGTCAGCCTGCGCTGGCGGGAGTTGAAGGCAGACTAAACCGCAGTGTCGCAAACCGTTGGCAGCTCCCTCCGGGGGCGCCAGATTGACTGAAAGAATCAAAGGAGATTGATATGAATGCAACAACTGCGCAACTGGATGTGCCAGCCGAGTCCCTGACACAGCGCTGGCAAGCACTACTGGAGCAGCAGCCTGGTCTGCGGATTCGGAACGCCGCCCAACTGCTGAATGTCAGCGAAATGGAACTCTTGCTGGCCCAGCGCGAGAGCCTGGTGGTTCGGCTGAAGCCGCAGGCGGGTGACATTATGCAACGCCTGGAAGGGGTGGGGCGGGTGATGACCCTGGCCCGCAACGAGGAAGTGGTGCATGAGACCAAGGGCACCATCAAGAATTTCAAGGTCGGCGGTAAAAGTAATATCGGGCTTTGTGTCGGTGAGATTGATCTGCGCACCTTCTTCAATCATTGGCGGCATGCCTTTGCCGTGTGTGAGAAAGGCAAGGACGGGCAGGAGCGTCACAGCCTGCAGTTCTTTTCAGGAACCGGTGAGGCGATCCAGAAAATTTATCAGGTGAGTGAGACGGATCGGGCGGCCTGGCAAGCTCTGGTTGCAGACTTCATCGCCGAGGAACAACGCCCGAAACTGAGTCTGGTGGAGCGTCGTCCCTTGGAACGTAGCCAAACACTGCCCCATGGGCTGGAGGCGTTTCGTGAGGACTGGGCCCAGTTAAAAGATGTTCATCACTTTCACGCGCTCACGCAGAAACACGGTGTGGACCGGCTCAGCGCCCTGGAACTCATCGGGCGGGAGTGGGCCTATCCGGTGGCAGATAACAGCCTGGAGGTTTTGCTGGAGCGGGCAGCCCAGTGTCAGGACTCGATCATGGTGTTTGTTGGCAACCCTGGAACGGTGCAGATTTTCACCGGGCCGGTGACCCGGCTGATGCGTACCGGCCCCTGGTTCAATGTGCTGGATGCCAATTTCAACCTGCATGCCAATACGGAAGCCATCACCTCTACTTGGGTGGTGCGCCGCCCCTCTACCGATGGCGATATCACCTCCCTGGAGTGCTTCAACCAAGCAGGAGAACTGGTGGTGACCCTGTTTGGCGAGCGTAAGCCCGGCGCCCCGGAACTGGAAAGTTGGCGCGAGCGGGTGCGGGAGTTGCAACCGTTATGAATGGGGCGGGCAGTTGTGACCTAAGGCACGCTCAACGGAGCGTGCGCCCTGCGCAAAAGTCCTGGTATTCGCGCTGGCGGCTTGAACTGAGCGGGCTGCTCGGAGCTTTGGGCCTGGCCGGGTTGTTAGTGCTGACCAATGCAGCCCAGGCGGAGCCGGGGCGAATTGTGGCGGCCGATGGCGCGGTGACGGAGATTATTTATGCCCTGCAGGCCCAGGATCGGCTGGTGGGTGTGGATAGCACCAGTCACTATCCGCCTGCTGCCAAGGAGCTTCCCAATATCGGCTATCGCCGCACTTTGACTGCGGAGGGGGTACTCTCGTTGCGGCCCCGCAAGCTGATTGGAACCCAGGAAGTGGGGCCCAAGCAGACCCTGGACCGTTTGCTGCAGGTCGGCGTGGAAGTGCATCTGTTGCCCGCCTTGCGGCGGCCGGAGGATCTGATTGCCCGGGTGCGCCAGGTTGCCGCTCTGGCAGAGGCGCAAGACAAGCTGCCACTGCTGGAGCAGGCGTTGAGCCGATCTTTGGCGCAAGTGCGCTCCCAGGCTGAGCAGGTTCAGGGGCACAAGGTGCTGTTTTTGTTGGCGGCAGGTCCCCGCGGGGTGATGGTGGCCGGCAAGGATACCCAGGCCCAGCTGCTGCTGGACTGGCTGGGACTTGAAAACGTGGCGATCACCACGCCGGGCTACAAGCCCCTGAACCGGGAGGCTCTGCTGATGCTCAAGCCCCAAGCCATTATTGTGGCGGAAACCGAGCCCGGGGCTTTTAAGGAAGAAGACTGGCCCGGCCTTAAGCTGACCGAGGCGGGCGGGCAAGGGCGCATTCTCAAACTCGACAGCATGTACCTGCTGGGTTTTGGGCCGCGTCTGCCCCAGGCCATGGGCGATATTCTGGCCTTGGTGACGGACGCTGCAGGAGGCCAGGTCAACACCCATGACTAAGGCATTGCAACTGGTTTTGCGAAATGTCCGTCGCTGGCAGCTGAATACCTTGGCAGCTAGTTCCCTCCGGGCCTGGAACCTTGCCTCGCCGGCAGGTGCCGGGGTGCTGTTGGTATTGTTGCTGACTGGGGTTTCCACCCTGGGTATGGTCATTGGGCCCATGCCTTTGTCCCTGGAGCAGCTGTGGACCGGGCTTCGGCGTGAAGCAACTGCGGACCCGGCCGTGGTTATGGTGGTGTGGGAGATGCGCATGCCCCGGGTGTTGCTGGGGGCTTTAGTGGGGGCGGCCCTGGCCATGGCCGGCGCGGTGATGCAGGGGCTGTTTCGCAATCCATTGGCTGATCCGGGCTTGATTGGCGTAACGGGGGGCGCCGCTTTCGGAGCGGTAGCCTATATCGTGCTGGGGGGAACCCTGTTGCAGTTCTGGGGGCTGCAATGGGGACGGTTAGCCTTGCCCCTGGCGGCCTTTCTGGGTGGGGCGATGGTGGTTTGGGTGTGCTGGCATATTGCCCGCCGCCATGGTGAAACCGATGTAACTATCCTGCTGTTGTGTGGTGTGGCCGTCAATGCCATTGCCGGCGCCGGCACCGGGGTACTGACCTATGTGGCCAACGACGAGCAGTTACGTTCTTTGACCTTTTGGAGCATGGGCAGTCTGGCCTATGCCAGTTGGGAGGATCTGAGCCTGGTAGCACCCTGGTTGCTTTGGGGAGTTGTTTTTCTTCAGGCCCTGGCCCGTCCCCTGAATGCCTTTTTGCTGGGGGAAGCGGTTGCCGGACACCTGGGTTATGCCATTCAACGGGTAAAGCGTCGGGCAGTGCTACTGGCCACCCTGACGGTGGGGGCGGCGGTGGCTGTGGCCGGACCCATCGGCTTTGTGGGGCTGGTGATTCCCCACTGGATTCGTTACTGGGTCGGGGCCGATCATCGCATGTTGCTGCCATTGTCTGCCTTGGCAGGCGCGGCGCTGCTCGTGGGTGCGGACTGTCTGTCCCGCTCGGTGGTGGCCCCGGCGGAACTGCCGATCGGGCTGGTGATGGCGCTGTTGGGTGGGCCGACCTTTTTGGCCATGTTAATCCGACGCAGCGCTGCCCATTAGTTGAGCGAGCACTTATGACCATAGTGGATAAAGACGGCACCAGTCCTTTGCTTCGGGTTTCTGATCTGTGCTGGCAGGAGGGCAACGCCTCCTTGCTTAAAAATATCGGGTTTCGTCTCAATAATGGCGAGTCGGTGGCCCTGTTAGGGCCCAATGGCGCGGGTAAATCCAGTCTGATCCGTCTGCTGGCGGGTGATAGGCCGGCCAGTTCAGGGGGCATTGATATCCACGGCCGTCCTCTGGAGGCCTGGTCGCGCCGTGAACTGGCCCAGGTGCGGGCTGTGATGCCCCAACTGCAGGCGGTGAGCTTTCCGCTGCGAGTGGAAGAAGTGGTGGCACTGGGGCTGCCCGATGGGCTCAAGGGCAATACCCGGCATCCTCAGGTCGAGCAGATGCTTGGCCTGTTGGAAGTCGAGCATTTACGGGGCCGACGCTTCCCCACCTTGTCTGGTGGGGAGCAGCAGAGGGTGCAGATGGCCCGTGTGCTGGCCCAGATTTGGGAGGCGCCCAGGCCTCCCTTATTGCTGCTGGATGAATGCACTTCCGCCCTGGATCCAGCCCACCAGCACCGCATTCTGCAATTGATCCGGGATATCACCCGCCGCGGGGTGGGCGCCTTATGGGTGGTGCATGACCTGAACTTGGCCGCCCGCTATGCCGACCGGATTTTGCTGATGCAGCAGGGGCGGCTGCTGGTGGATGATGCTCCTGACCAGGTGCTGACACCAGACTGGCTGGCCCAGGTGTATGGGCTTCGGGCTGATGTGATTGACCATGGCGGCTTGGTTGTGGTGGAACAGGGTTGCCTCTGGGGGCGTTCGGCGGGATAGGTTCAGGGCAGCAGGATAATCTGCTGGGCTCCGTGGGTGCTGTATAAACGCAGTAGATCGGGTGTTTCCAGCGGATGGGTCAGGCTCTGACACCAGGCGAGAAAGGCTGGTAAGTCGTCTTCATACTCAATGTCGGTCGCGATCCGATATTGGATACGGCTCAAGCCGGCGGAAGAAATCCCCCAGAGAGGCCCGGGCCGGGTGATGAAGTACAGCCGTTCGAGAAAGTATCCCCCGGGCTCAGCCTGGAAAAGCCGGAAGGACTCTGGCCCGAACAGATAGTCCTGCCCGGCCTGGGACCAGCGCACCGGCCGATCGAAATGTCCGCGGGGAAAGGAGCGGGTACGATATTGCGCCGGGTCGTAGCCTGAGGCGGCACCAGTCAGCCAGGCCAGGTTTTCCTGACGCTGGCGAAAACCATGGGCCAGGTCATTGATGTTGTGCTTGGTCTCCACCATCGCCAAAACCTGTACCGCCTCCTCTGGCTGAGCCGGCTGCTGGATGATCAGCTGGTCCAGCTCCATCCGGGCAGCACCTAGCGTGACGCCGGTCAGGATCCGGAGTTCCGTTAAAGAGGCGCCCGGAGGTTGAACTTGAGGCAGGATCAAATGCCGGGCGGCTTGAATCGCCCGGCGCTCAAACTCCACTCCGGCCCGTCCACTGCCTTGTCCCTGGCGACGTAGTAACGTGGCCAACCGCTGTTCTTTTTCATTTAATCCTAATTGGCGCTTTAGCTGATCTAGTTGTTCTTGGAGTTGCAGGACCCTTTGTCGACTGGCACAGGTGTGAATCAGGTGATTCAGGCGACACTCCAACTGCTGCTGGCGTAAGCCAAAGCCTTCCAGTTTTTCCCGTAGTACATTCTGGCGCCCAGTCTCTGTCGTGGCTTGTCTGGCCTGCTCCAGTCCTTTAAGTGCTTTCCTGGTATTGGCAAGTTCTTTTTCCAGCTGTGAGATTTCGCTGAAGTGGGAGGAGGTTCGATCCTCATGCTCGGCCTGGCGCAGCTCCCGTTCCAGTCGCCTTAACCGGCTGGAGACGTGACGGAGGTCGCGAATTTCAACTCTGATTTGGAAGACAGGGTTTTGCTGCCACTGATATAAAAGAGGGGTAAGCCAATTGAGAAAGGTGATAGGCTGCTGGTTTCGCAGGTCCTGACACTGTTCGGCTAACAGATTTCGAAGTGTTTCCTGACTGGCAAGACCCCAGCCTGTGTCATTTGTGCTATTGGCGTTTATAAAACACCCGACTAGAATGATTGGTTATTCATGAGCCTGTATGTGTATTGACTGGCTATTCTACAGGTAAAAATAGCCAGGCAGAACTGATTGGCTGCAAAAGCAGACCAGACATCGAGGAGGTAAGGATGTCCTTGTCTTGGTTTGATTTTGATGGCACGAGCTGGCTTCGTGGGACGTGGCAAAGGAGTAACGTCACCCAAACTGGCTGCTCAAGGGACGGTTCAAGGCAAAACTGACGTCCAAGGATTGCTGTGTTGCATGTCGGGAGCAGGCAAGAAAGATTCGCAAGGATTTAGCGAGGCAATATGTCGAAAGGCATTCTGTATCTGGTGATCGGCTTGTTATGGGGGAGTGTGGGGTTGGCCCATGCCTCTCATGTGCCGCTTACGCCGATCACCGTTCAACTCAAATGGCTTCATCAGTTCCAGTCTGCCGGGTTTTACGCCGCTCAGGAAAAAGGCTTTTATAAGGCGGCGGGGTTCGATGTGCGCCTGCTCGAAACCGGGCGCGGGGTTGACCCTGTTATCGAGGTGATCGAAGGGCGCGCCGACTATGGCGTGGCAGACGCGCCGCTGGTGTACTACAAGATGCAAGGCCTGCCGGTGACGGCCTTGGCAGTGTTATTCCAGCACTCGCCCATTGTGCTCATGAGCCTTGCGGAGTCCAACCTCACCACCCCTGGCGATCTGGTTGGCAAACGGGTGATGCTCTCCCAGGATTATCGTGGCAGTGCTGTGCTAGCCATGTTCAGGCGGGAAGGGATTCGCCTTGATGAACTGCAACTGGTGAATCACAGTTTTGACCTCAATGAGCTGATCGAAGGCCGGGTTGATGCCATGGCCGTTTATGCCACCAGCCAGCCCTATCAAATGGCGGAGCGCAATATCCCCGTTAACCTGATTCATCCCCGTAACTATGGTGTCGACTTTTATGGCGACACGCTCTTTACCCTGGAAAGCCATGTCTATAAGAACCCTGACGAAGTGCGCTTGTTTCGGGAGGCCACCTTGCAGGGTTGGCGTTATGCCTTGCAACATCCGGAAGAAATTGTTGACCTGATTCTGGAGCATTACCCGACCGGGCTGAGCCGAGCGGAGCTACTGAGAGAAGCGAAGGTTACCGCCAGTCTGGTGGGTGATCTGGAGGATCTGGGCCGGATGAATCCAGGGCGCTGGCTGGCCATGGCGGATGCCTATGCAAGCCTGGGCATGGCGCCGGAGAACTACGACCTCAAGGGGTTCGTCTATGACCCGGCAGCGCTGTTTGATGACACCCTCTTACGCTACGTGCTCTGGGGGTTGGCGCTCGTCTGTCTGGTCGGTGCGGTGGGTATTTTGATGCTGGGGGTGTTTAACCGGCGCTTGCGTAAGGCGGTGGGAAGCAAAACGGAACTGCTGGTTAAGGCCAACGAGGCGTTGTTTCGGCACACTCAGAATTTGGTGGAAAAGGAGCGGGCCCTGTTCCGGCTCAACCAGGAGCTGGAGCAAAAAGTTGAGGAGCGGACCCAGGAGTTGGCAAAAACCAACCTGGAGCTCCAGCGAGAGCTTGATGAACGGGCTCAGCGGGAGTTGTCTCTACGGTTGTTGTCCAAGGCCGCCGATAGTAGTCGCAGCGGAATTATCGTGACCGATACGGTGGGGGTTATCGTATATGTCAACGCCGCTTTTCTGGGGCTGGTGGGCCTTGAATGGGAGCAGGTGCGTAACAAGCATGTCTCCTCACTAAAGCCGAAAATCCAGTTGCCGGATTATGGCACCAATGTTTTGGGGCGGCGTTCTCAAAGTCAGGTGCGGACCGAGCTGGAGTGCGTGGGGCCGGACAACCAGCGGCTATGGGTGCAGGTTTCAGTGTCCGGTATTCAGGATGATCAGGGCCAGGTTTCTCATTATGTGCTGGCCTGTGAAGACATTACCCAACTCAAGCGTAGTAAAGACGAGATGGAGCGTCTGGCCTACCATGACAGCCTGACGGGGTTGGAGAACCGGGAGCTGTTCCGGTTGCGGCTGGAAAGCGCCATTGCCCAGGCCAAACGGGAGCACATCAAGACCGCGTTGATGTTCATCGATATCGACCATTTCAAGAAGATCAACGATAGCTTCGGTCACGATGTGGGCGATGAGGTGCTGCGAGCGGTGGCGGCCCGCATCAAACAGAACATCCGTACCCAGGACACCGTGGCGCGGATCAGCGGGGATGAGTTCACCGTGCTGATCAGCCGCGTGCTGAGCAACGATGACGTGCGCAAAGTGGCCCAGGGGATTCTCAAAACACTCACCGCACCGATTAAGTTAAACGGCAGCGAATATTTCGTCTCGGCCAGTATCGGCATCTCAATCACCCCGGATGATGGTCTGCGGGTGGATGAGCTGATGAAAAATGCTGATCTGGCCATGTATGAGGCCAAGCGTCACGGCCGCAATAACTTCCAGTTCTTCAGCAAACGGCTGAATGAGGAAGCCCGGCATAACCTGAAGCTGGAGCAGGAGCTGAAGCTCGCTCTGGTGGAGCACCAGTTCTTTATCGATTATCAGCCCCGTATTTGTCTGCGCACGATGCAGCTGGCGGGGCTTGAGGCGCTGGTTCGCTGGGAACATAAGGACAAGGGCGTTATCTATCCCGATGCCTTCATGAATTTTGCCGAAGACTCCGGCCTGATTATTGAGCTGGGTAAATGGGTGTTGCAGGAATGCAGCCGCTCGGCGCTGTCATTGAAAAGCGCAGGCTTGGGGCATATCCGGCTGTCGTTGAACGTGTCGGGCCGCCAGATCCGCGATCGCAGCTTTATGTCGGATATCTCCGCCATTGTGGAACGCGTTGGCGATGTGGCCCACAACCTGGAACTGGAGCTGATCGAGGCCTCCTTGATCGAGCAACACGCAGAGAGCATCCAGAGCGTGCAGGCTCTGCAACAGATGGGGTTTGCCCTGACCCTGGATGATTTCGGCACGGGCTACTCATCCCTGAGTTGCCTGAAAAGTTTCTCGGTCAACTATGTCAAAATTGATGAATCTTTCGTGCAGGGACTCCCTCATGACCGGGCTTGTGTGGAAACGGTCCGCGCCATTATCGCCATGAGTCATAGCCTGGAAATTCTGGTGGTGGCGGAAGGGGTGGAAACAGAAGAACAGCTGCAGTTTTTGAAAGAGTGCGGCTGTGACTTCGCCCAAGGCTATTACCTGGGCAATACCATGCCGCTACGGAACCTGATCAGTCGTTATACCGCACGGCCCATCGCTCAGGTTGAGGCCTGAGCGGGCCGCTCTTGAAAGCCCCAATGACTGGAGCGAGGCTCCGGTCACTGAAGGTCGAAACTACAACAAAGCGTGATAGATCCTTGGTTTTTGTCGCTCGATCTTGGCCTCCAGGCTGCGGGCAACCCGTAACAGCACATGCTCCTCCCAGGGGCGGCCAATGAGCTGCAGGCCAATGGGCAGACCCTCGGGTGTGTATCCAACCGGCAGGGTGAGGGCTGGGCAGCCTGTCAGATTGCCGATGGTGACATAGCGCATCAGCTCATCCAGCACGTTCAGGTTGGCCTCACCGGCGGGCAGGGCTTTCTCGTTAATTTCAGGTGCTTCAATGGCGGTGGTGGGGGTCACGATAACGTCCACCTGTTCAAAGGCCCGGTTGATCTGCTGGATAGCCAGTGCCCGGATTTGCTGGGCTTTGACATAGTCACGCCCGGTAAAGGCCTGGGCCAGCCCCAGGTTGAGACGGGTATCCAGCCCAAAGCGGGACTTGTCCCGCCGGTATTCCTCGTCCACCGCGGTCAGAATCTCCGTGGCGATCAGCACGGCGTGGGCGACACGCTGGGCATCCAGTTGCTCAATGGCCACCTCGTGCACGCTGGCGCCCAGTCGTTTGAGGGTTTCCAGGGCCAGCTGACAGGTCTGTACCACCAGGCGACTGCCATGATTGAACCAGGGGGTATAAACTCCCAGGCGAATATCCTTGAGCTGATTGTCCAGGTAGCCGTCCAGATGAACCGGCGGCTGCTCCAGCGACCAGCTATCTTGCGGGTCTGGGCCGGCAATCAGGCTATAGGCGAGGGCGACATCGTCCACCGTGGTGCCCATCGGGCCGATATGGGCCAAGCTCCAGTAAAAAAGCATATCGCCATAAGTGCTGACCCGGCTCCAGGTGGGCTTGAGGCTCACCAGTCCACACAAGGCGGCGGGTACCCGTACCGAGCCGCCTCCATCAACGCCCAGGGCGATCGGGCACAGGCCGGCTGCCACGGCTGCTGCCGAGCCGCTGGAGGAGCCGCCCGAGTGACGGCTGGTGTCGTAGGGGTTGCGGCACACCCCATGGTGAGGATTGCCGCCGGTCACACCGAAGCCGATTTCGTGCATGTTGGCTTTGCCAATCAGCAGGGCGCCGGCAGCTCGCAGGCGTGCCACCACGGTGGCGTCATGTGCCGCGGAGTGGTCGGAGCCATAAATGCGGGTGCCGGAGGTTGAGGCATAGGGAACCTGGTCCAGCTCGTCCTTAATGGCCACCGGAACCCCGTCCAGCAAGCTGAGGGGCTTGCCGGCCTTGATTCGTTCTTCCGAGGCGCGGGCCTGGGCGCGAATATCCTGCTCATTCCAACTGATGATGGCCCGCAGCGCCTGATCGCCACTGTTCGACGCTTTAATGGCGTCGATAACCCGCTCCGCCACCTGGGTTGGGGATGCCTCGCCGCTACGATAGGCGCGGGCAAAGCCCTGGGCTGAAAGAAACTGAAAGCCGGGCGTGACCTGCTCAGGGAACCCCTCGTTTTGGAACGATGTCAGGGAGGCCCGGGCCTTGTCTGGGGCCGGAGCTCTGCCTAGCGGGTGTTTGGGAACGTAACAAGGCGCTTCCTGTATGGTCAGTTTGCGCAGGCGATCCAGGCCTGCTTCCTTGATAATGGGAAACTCCAGCAGGCGCCGGGAATAGCCATTTTCCAGCAGATTCACCGTGGCTCTTAAGGAATTTCCGGAAAGCCTGGGAACCTTGAGGGATTTGAGATCGTAAGGCATGAGTGCATCCTTGAGCATA
>Ga0209075_1002847_pt1 | contig 14887 bp, 15 predicted proteins | sample Stecom2011_FD_187523 | JGI IMG/M metagenome (GOLD analysis project Ga0209075, IMG submission 187523) | Agricultural soil microbial communities from Utah to study Nitrogen management - Steer compost 2011 (SPAdes) (version 2) | ecosystem: Environmental > Terrestrial > Soil > Agricultural land... | reverse complement strand
AGAAACAAAAATAGAATAGTCATTATTTAGACTCCTCTGTTTCTGTCAGCTTCATCGCATCAGCAGCTTCATCAGCCAAGCCTAAGCCAACTTGCTGGTGACGAATAATTCTCACGAAAATCTCAGCAAAACGAATAAATACCATGGTAAAACCAATCGGCACAATCACACCGATATGCCATTGCTTAACGCCAAAATGGCCTAAATCATCGGCACCAATCGAAGCCTGCATTAAAGTGCTGATCCACTCAAAACTAGCCACACTTAATAGCGCTGCATAGCCAAGGCAGAAGAGGCAAGCGATGATTGCAATAATGCGCTGCGTTGGCCGCGAGGTAAGTTTAACTAACGCGTCAACACCGATATGCCCACCAATACGCACGCCGTAAGCTAAACCAAAGAAAATCAACCAAGCGAACAATGCTTTAGTTAAGGCATTACTCCAAGTCATGGTTTGCACGATATCTAAAACAAAATCGCCAATACTGTAAAAAAACTCAGACACGCCTTCTGAGCGTTCTGAAAAATACGCAGCCACACTGTAAAACAAGGTGTAAAGGTTATTCAAAATCACATAAACAAAGGTTACTAACGTCATCGCCGTTAGCAGAAAAACTATAAAACCTTCCTCAAAGCGATCCCAAATCAGGCGTATAGCGTTCATAAATATTTCCCCCGAAACGGATAGCAAAACATCAGCCTGCAACGTCGTGTCGATCTCCGTACAACCCTTAGGCTGCACGGAGATTCACGGCATTACTCTTGGTTCGCGGCTTCTGCTGCTTTGATGCGCTCTGCACCAATTTCTTTTTCAAACTTCTTCCAAACCGGTTTAACCTGATCACGCCATTGATCACGCTGCTCTTTCGTCAAAGTAATAATTTCGGTTTTACCGCTATCAATAATTGACTGTTTGTCACGCTGATTCAGTTCTTCAGCATGCAGGTTCACCTCGACAGTGACCTCATCCATAATTTTAGTCAGCTCAGTACGCACATCTGCTGGTAAGCCACTCCAGAACTTGGTATTCGTAATCACCATGTAGTCGAGTAAGCCATGGTTAGACTCGGTGATGTACTTTTGCACTTCGTGCATTTTTTGCGAGTAGATATTGGAGTAGGGGTTTTCTGCACCGTTGACTACGCCGGTTTGCAGGCCTTGATACACTTCAGCAAAGCTCATTTTACGCGGGTTAGCACGCAGCGCTTTAAACTGCTCATCCAATACTGCAGAGGCTTGTACACGGAACTTTAGTCCTCGTGCATCTTTAGGCAAAACCAATGCCTTGTTGGCTGACAGCTGCTTCAAACCATTGTGCCAGTAGCCCAGACCGGTGATGCCTTTATCTTCCATGCTGGTCAATAACTCTTGGCCAACTGGACCTTTCTGGAAGCGGTCAACAGCGTGAATATCATCAAACAAGAATGGCAGGTCAAAAATCTGAATTGGTTTTGAGTAATGCTCAAATTTCGCCAATGAAGGTGCAATAAGCTGCACATCGCCGAGTAGCAAAGCTTCCATTTCTTTACCATCACCAAACAACGAGGAGTTCGGATACACCTGCACTTCAACTTTGCCTGGCAAACGCTCTTCAGCGAGCTTTTTAAAGAGTAGCGCACCCTGACCTTTTGGCGTGTGCTCGGCTACTACGTGGGAAAATTTGATGACAATAGGCTCAGCGGCATTCACTAAGCCTGCCAGTCCCAATGAAACAGCACAAACCAGTGCTTTAGCGGTCATTTTAAGCATTAAAATTTCCTCTTACTTTGAATAGTCAGTGCCGCACAATGCGACAAATTATGTAATACGTCATGAGTGCATCTCATGCACTCCATACATAACGCAAATTGCGTACCCATTCATAGATAGCGCGACTAAAGTCGATAGCTTGTGCACTAAAAACAAGCATTGACGATCAATTCAATCAAGAAGAAAGTTTTTCAAACAGAGCATGGCGAGTTTTCGCCAAACTTATTCTGCAGATGGCGAATTTTCGCCAGCACCAGAAAAACTTAAACCGTATTTGCGCAACTTATCATGCAAGGTTTTGCGCGGTAGTTGTAAAGCTTCTGCGACTTCACGCAGAGACTGATGTGGATTGAGCAGTTCTCTGGCGATCAAACTGCGCTCATAGGCGTCTACCTGCTCATTTAAAGGCAGATCATCTGCTGCGATGACTGCAGTTGCGAGCGCAGGACTGATTGCCAAATCCAGCCCTAGAGCAAAACGCTCTGCAGCATTCTGCAATTCACGCACATTGCCCGGCCACTCATGGCCTAATAATAATGCTCGAGTGACTGGAGTTAATGTCGGTTCAGGAATAGCGTGTTTGTCACTGGCAGCACTAACAAAGTGCTGAAACAGCGGCAAAACATCCTCGCTACGCTGACGTAAAGGTGGAATATTAATCTGTGCGACATTCAACCGATAATACAAATCGGCACGAAAACGTCCTGCATCAGCCGCGTCTAATAAGTTTTCTTTACTTGCAGCAATGACACGGATATCCAAGGGAATCAGTTGATTCGAGCCTACACGTTCAACCACCCGCTCTTGCAGTAAGCGCAGTAATTTAACTTGTATATCGAGGCTCATACTTTCTATTTCATCAAGAAACAGCGTCCCACCATTGGCATATTCAAACTTACCAATACGGCGCTTTTGCGCGCCGGTAAAAGCGCCGCTTTCATGACCAAATAATTCACTTTCAATCACTGACTCTGCCAGCGCACCAGCATTGATCGCTACAAAAGGAGCGTCGCGACGTGCTGATAAATCATGCAGAGCACGCGCCACGACTTCTTTACCACTACCAGTTTCACCTAAAATAAGCACGTCAGCTTGGATCGTTGCCAATGCACTCACCTGTTCACGCAAACGCTGCACGCTCGGTGAATGCCCCAACAAGCGCTCTCCCAATACACGCTGTTCGCTCAAAGCCAAGCGTAATGAGCGGTTTTCCAGAACTAAACGCCGCACTGCCAAGGCTCGTCGTACACTATCAAGCAGCAACTCGCTGGCAAAAGGCTTTTGTAAAAAATCATAGGCGCCAATGCGCATTGCTTGTACTGCTAACGGCACATCCGCGTGCCCCGTAATCAGAATCACCGGCAATTGCCCATCCAGATTCTGCAGCTGCTCTAAGAGCGCCAGCCCATTCATACCAGGCATACGAATATCAGTGACTAATACGCCGGGCCACTGCGCCGGCACAGCTTCAACTATACCTTCAGCGCTGTCGTATGCTTGCACGCGCAAGCCTGCCAAATCAAAGGTTTGCGACAATGCCGTGCGCAAATGGATGTCATCATCCAGCAGTAGCACATCGGTTTCATGACTGATCTGTATCATTCAAAACGATCCTCGTTCGAGCGCAAATTCACCGATGATGGAATCTCGCGTAAATAGAGCGTGACTTGCGCACCGCCGTCAGGGTGATTGGCTAGCAGTAAACGTCCTTGTAAGGCTTTCATCAAGGTTGCACAAATTGCCAAACCAAGTCCTAATCCGCGGGCACTGGTCTTTGTGGTGTAAAAAGGCTCACAGGCTTGCGGCAAAGCCTCGGCACTAAAGCCCGGGCCATTATCATGTAAAACCAAGACCACCCAACCATCTTGCACCTGGGTGTTAAGCCAAATCCGCCGTGGTGTCGCCCTTTCACTGAGGGCATCCAAGGCATTACTGATGAGATTACTCAAAACTTGGCGCAAACGCGTTTCTCCCGCCTCAACCCATAAAGTCGCGTCAGGAATATCGCGAATAATTTCCACCTGCAAGCTACGTTGCCGGTTCGCAGTGAGCGCCAAGGCATCATCGATCGCTGGCTGTAACGCCACATGCTCAGAGGCTAAACGGTCACGGCGAGCAAATGCGCGTAAATGACTAATGATCGAGGCCATCCGCTCAGTCAACTGTGCAATTAAATCTAAATTATTGCGCACCTCAAGCGTGCGCTGCTGATCCAGTAAGATTTTTGCGTTATCGGTGTAGCTACGAATGGCTGCCAAAGGCTGATTCAACTCATGACTGATACTGGCCGACATCACCCCCAAAGCAGACAGTTTTCCCGCCTGTACCAGCTCATCCTGGGCGCGCACTAAGTCTTGCTGAGCAGACTCGCGCTCTAACACCTCTTGTTTAAGACGGCTATTAAGGGTTTGTAAGTCTTGGGTACGGGTGCGCACACTCTCTTCCAGCACCGCTTTGGCATGTGTATCCATCGCAATGCGCTCAAGGTAATGCCTGCGCCGCTGCATTAATAAGCCCAAAACTAATAACACAGCGAGCAACGAAGCCGTCACTACCGCCATAGCGGTGCGCACGGGCTCATTGATTAAGCTTTGCGGAGTTAAAACGCTAACCTTCCAACCGATTTCATCCAGCGGCTTTTCTAAAACCAGCCAGTCTTGCGGTTTGAGGTTGATCCTGCTGGGATGAATCGAGGTATAGGGTTGATGCTCGGCAACGCTCCGTTGTTCTTGTTCAGTCAGTTGACGCGTCGCTGTGAAGCGCCAATCCGCGTGGGAAGTTAGAATCACCACGCCATTCTTATCAGTCACCACTAACTGCTCAGGAGTCTGCCCCCATAGTCTTTCAGTAAAATCCAGATCAACTTTCACCACAATTACGCCAATCACTACACCATCGGCATACACCGCGCTGCCAAAGTAATAACCGCGTTTAAATGAGGTATTACCTAAACCAAAAAAAACGCCCGTTTCACCCTGCAATGCATTGCGAAAATAGGGACGAAAAGAAAAGTTATTGCCAATAAAGCTGCGCTGCGCATCCCAGTTCGATGCGGCGAGGGTTAGACCATTGGCATCCATCAGATAAATGACATCAGCACCGGTCTGCACTTGAATGCGCTTAAGGAGCTGATTCGCGGTATGCACCGCCAGCTCATCGCTCGGTGCCAATAAAGCCTGCTGTACATTGGGTAAGCGCCCTAAAATCTGTGGCAATACTTCATAGCGCTGCAGCGTGCCTAATAAGTTAGCGACAAATAAATCTAAGGTTTGCCCGTTTTTACGCTGCAAACCTTCTAAATAGTAGTTTTCCACCAAGCGCTGAATTGGCCAAAGCAAGGTTAGAAAAAAAAACGCTAGCCACAGTAAATTGCGCCAACGTGGTTTTGCCGATGCCATGCCTCTCCTCCTTTACGCTCTCTATGCAATCAACAGGCTCACTAGATTATCGAGCAAGTTGAGTTGGCGGTTGCTTAACCAATAGTTTAATTAAGGTTTTCACATACTCTGGTAATGCTTGCGAATCACGCACGATGATGCTGCGCTCACGAACAGCCCAAGGTTCATCAAGCTGAATAATCTGTAAACTCATGGTTTGTTTATGCCGTAAAGCAGAGGATTCCGGCATGATTCCGATACCTACACCGGCTTCAATCATTCGACACATCGACTCGAAACCAAACACCTGAATCCGCACATTGATATCGCGCTGCAAATTATCCACTTGGCTTTTTAAAAAGCGCAGCAGACTTGAGCCCTCCTGCAAACAAATATGCGGATAATCGAGGGTTTGCTCTAAATCAACCGATTGTAAGTGCGCTAAAGGATGCTCGCTGCTGGTCGTCAACACCAGGCGGTCAGTACTGAAGTGAATCACTTCAAGACCTTGCGCCTTAATAGGACCTGCGGTAATGCCTATATCGCTGGCACCTTCAGCGACGCCACGTAACACCTCAAGATTGACTCTTTCTTGCAAATCAATGGTGAGCTGCGGATGCTGAACCATCAGCACTGCAAGGGTTTCCGGTAAAAAATCGGTGACTGCTGTCGTATTAGCAAAAATACGAATATGCCCGACCTGCTGATCACTAAACTCAGATAATTCATTGTGTAAGTACTGCACCTGTCGCAAAATAATCCGCGCATGTTTAAGCAAAACCGCACCTGCCGAGGTTAACTCAACCCCTTGCGAGTCACGATAAAGCAAACGAATACCCACTTGTTCTTCTAGTTTTTTAATTCGATTGCTGGCCGCTGCAGTAGAAATAAATGACTTGCGCGCCGCTTGAGTAATACTCGGTGCTTCAGAGATATGAATAAATAACCGTAAATCAGCAAGATCAAAGTGCATCGCTAGGCGCCATTTGCATTAACCAAAAGTTAACACCCTATTAAAATAAAGCAGATATACAAAACGCTAGCCAGTTTGCCATGATGGCGCAATCAAACCAACAAGCGCTGCCAAAGCGCCAGCAGCGTTAATGCATTTTATGCTCTGCTCGCTAAATACGCTCAGTTTACCTGCATAGCTCACTCGTCACCTTAAAAAGGCACCGGATAACGTGATCGATTTTATTGTTAATATTATGATTGGTGGCCTGCTCGGTCTATTCGGCGGCCTACTTGGCATCGGCGGCGGCCTGTTTGCTATTCCGACACTCAGTTTGCTCTACGGCATGGATCAACAACTCGCGCAAGGCACAGCACTCGCTATGGTGGTGCCAAACATTGTATTGGGCATCTATAAATACAATCAACGCAATAAAATTGACTGGAAAACTGCGCTTATGTTGGGCGGCTGCGCCTTTGTTTTGTCATGGTTTGGCGCATTGATTGCGATTGATTTAGATCACCGCTCGATGCGCAAAATTTTTATCGGCTTTTTGATTTTCATTGCTCTGTGGACTGTTTTACAAATGCTAGCCAAACGCGCCAGCAGCGGTTTACGTTTGCTGCCTTGGCCTTATTTTGCGGGCTTAGGCAGTATTTCAGGCTTTCTCGGTGGCCTGTTTGGTGTTGGCAGTGCAGTGATTGCCACTCCCGTTTTAACTATGTTTTTTGGCGCCAGCCAAGTGGTCGCGCAAGGCTTGTCTCTTGCCATTGCCGTGCCAACCACCGCTGCCACGTTGGTCACTTACAGCGTGCACGGGCAAGTGGACTGGAGCACGGGCATCGCGATGGCCATCGGCGGTGTTTTAACAGTCAGCTATGGCGTACGCGCAGCGCACAGCTTGCCGCAGCATATCCTGAAAATCATCTTCAGTATTTTTGTCTTAATCAGCGCCGGCCTATTGTACGGACAATTATAAAGACGCAAAGCTGATGGCTTATGAACCTTGCCTTCATAAGCCGTCAGTTCCAGCAGTTATCCGCTTTAATGCACAGGCTGAACAAAACCTGTATCGCTGAAGTACTTAGCATAATCATGCAGTGCGCCAACGAGTTTTACCGCACCTTTACGCTTGTCCTGCAGATCGCCCTCACTCTGTATGAGCTGCGCGCCATCCATTAAGCGGGCAATCACAATGTGCAATTGCGCATCGGCGGCAGGCTCTAACTGACAATTTTCAATCATATAGGCCACTTGCTGATTCACTTCTTCAGCTATGTTCTCATAGCCCGTAGCATCCAGCTGATTGTTATGAATCGCATCTAATGAGCTGTTTACCGCTTGACCAATTTCACCCATAGCCTGGCGCAAAGGAGCATCAGTTTGCCACTTTTGCCCGGCATTTAGCTGCAACTCAACAGCGTCTATATCATGGTGATCATGGTCCTCGGCCATACTCGGCAGTGCAGTTAAACTCATCGATACTGCCAAACCTAATCCAGCCAGAGTCCATGCCAATGAATGCTTTTTCATTTAATTTTCCTCATTTGGTCTAAATAATCCAGCATTTTTGCTGTTTCCATTAACACCTTAGCAACCAAGCTTAAGGACATCCTTGATCAGCCTTATGAAAATCTGCCGCAGTTGCGCAGCTACATTTTTGCAATTGTTCTAAATCAACTTTACAAAAAACCATCGCCTATAACATTGCAATGCCTCCACAGCACTGCAAAGATAGCAGTCAATTACTATTCATTATAGGCAAGTGTATGCAAGCGCCCAGCAAATATTTACCAGCCGATGAACGCCGCGCTGTCACCGTTGAGGCCGTGATTGAATTGGCCGCGCAACAAAACCCCAGCGAGATTTCTACCGCGGCCATTGCTAAGCATATGGGCGTCACTCAAGGCTCGCTGTTTCGGCACTTTACGAATAAAGAAGCCATTTTAGAATCGGTGATGAATTGGGTGGCTCAACGCTTGCTAGCGCGTATCGATAAGGCGATGCACGCTCAGACAACCGCAACAGCGTCTTTGCGTGCAGCCTTTATGACTCACATTCAGTTTATTAGTGAGCACCCTGGTGTGCCTCGTCTGTTATTTAGCGAACTGCAGCGCAAAGAAAATACCGCAGCTAAAAAAATGGTCAATGCCTTGCTCAGTCAATACCAACAGCGCCTGCAACAGACCTTAGAACAAGGTAAAGACAACCAAGAGTTCGCTGCAGATCTGGATGTAAAGGCCGCTGCCTTGCTGTTTATTGGCAGCATTCAAGGTCTAGTCGTGCAAAGCATTGTGCAAGGCAATAGCGATACCTTGCTGCAAGCCGCGCAAGATACTTTTCTACTGTACCTGCGCGCAATTGAGGCCCGTTAACGATGTCCGATTTTTTTAAACAGAAGAAACTGCTGACGGTGTTTGCCACTATTGCACTACTGGCAACTGCATTTATCTGGGTTTTACTGAGCTCAGGACCGCTGGCGAAAATTAAAATAGTGGTAACCGAGGTGCAAGAACGCCAACTTGAACCTGCGCTCTTTGGTATTGGTACAGTCGAGGCGCGCCACACCTATCGAATTGCCAGCAATACGCTTGGACGAGCCGCCACTTTAAATGTTGATGTCGGCGCGAGCGTAGAAGCTGGCGAGATTCTTGGCATGATTGACGTGGTCGATCTGGATGAGAAAATCAATGCGCAAGCGGCGCTGGTCGATAGCAATAAAGCACGTCTCAGTGAGGCGCAAGCACGTTTAGACTACACCAGCAAACAAGCTGCGCGTTACCGCAAGCTGCTACCCTCACGTTCCGTGAGCGAAGAAATTGATGCCGCCAAACAACACGAGTGGACGCTGGCTCGCAATCAAGCACGCAGCGCCAACAGTGAATTACTCCGTGCCCAAGCAGAACTGCTGGCACTGCACGCACTACGCAACGATAGCTATTTACGCGCACCAGTGTCAGGATTAATTATCGCTCGGCATATTGATCCCGGCGCCACTGTGCTGGCTGGGCAAACCCTATTTGAGTTGATTGACCCAGAGCAACTATGGATTGATGTGCGCTTTGATCAAGCCGGTTCAAAGCACCTTGCCCAGCAGCAGCCTGCGCAAATTATTCTACGCTCACAAGAACTGCAGCCTCATACTGGCCATGTGGCTCGTCTCGAATGGCTGGCCGATGCAGTGACCGAGGAGCGCCGGGCAAAAGTACTCTTTACGCAACAGCCACAGCCTGCTCCAAGCATTGGTGAACTGGCCGAGGTGACGGTGCAATTACCCCTGTTAGCCAGTACGCCAGTGATCAACAATGCGGCGATTATGCGTCAAAATAGCCAATTAGGTGTGTGGCTAATTGATCAACAACAACCGGTCTTTCAGCCCATTACTCTAGGGCGCAGCGACTTAAAAGGTAATGTGCAAGTGCTCTCTGGGCTCAGCGCTGGCCAACAGGTGGTGTTATATAGCAGCAAAGCTTTAACCGCCAACAGCCGCGTCCAGCAGGTTGAACAGCTGGTCGACACACCATGATCAGCTTAGCCGGTCGCGACATTCTGCATGCCTGGGGTAAATTTGTTTTTACCGGCATTGGTTTGGGCTTGCTGATTGGCGTGACGCTGACCATGGCCGGCGTCTATCGCGGCATGGTCGATGACGCACAAGTGCTCTTAGATAACAGCGCCGCCGACTTATGGATAGTGCAAAAAGATACGCTCGGCCCCTACGCCGAACCATCCAATTTACCTGATGATACGTGGCGCGCAGTGGCCAATATGCCCGGTGTTGCCAATGCCGCAAACGTCACCTACTTGACCATGCAAGTTGTGCATGACGGCGGTGACACCCGCGCGTTAGTCACTGGTATTGCCAATACAGGACCGGGTTCTGCGGGTTGGCCACTGCGTTTATTAGCCGGCCGCCAAGTCAGTAAAAACCACTATGAAGCTGTGGCTGATATTGCCAGTGGTTTTAAGCTTGGTGATCGCGTACACATTCGCCGCAACAGCTATCTGATCGTTGGCTTAACCCAGCGCATGGTGTCCTCAAGTGGCGACCCAATGATATTTATTCCACTACTGGATGCTCAGCAAGCACAGTTTCTGAAAAGTAATGATGCCATTGCTCAAAACCGTCGGCGCATTCAGCGAAACCCTGTATTTAATAACCCGCGTAACCCTGAAGTATTGCCTGCAGTGCTGGAGTTGCAAGAAAGCAACACTCAAGTCAATGCGGTACTGGTACAACTCAAAGCACAGGCTGAGCCAGCACAAGTCGCAGAAGATATTCGGCGCTGGCTGCGTTTGCAGGTCTACGATCGTGAGCAAATGGAAGGTATTTTAGTCGGCAAGCTGATTGCTACTTCGGCGCGGCAAATCCTCATGTTTTTAGTGATTTTAGCTGTGGTCAGCGCAGCCATTGTGGCTTTTATTATTTACACCTTAACCATGGGTAAAATCCGCGAAATTGCTGTACTCAAGCTCATAGGTACCCACAATAAAACCATTGTGGCGATGATTATCCAGCAAGCCTTAGCTTTAGGTGTGATTGGTTTTATCGTCGGCAAAATTGCCGCCACCGTCTGGGCCCCCTTTTTTCCAAAGTATGTGTTATTGACCACCCAAGACACCATCAGCGGACTGATTGCAGTCTTATCTATGTGCGTTCTCGCAAGTTTTGTGGCGATTTACGCGGCACTACGGGTCAACCCTGCAGATGCGGTGGGAGGTTAATTCGATGCAAGCCTATGGCATTAAAATCTCAGGACTAAGTAAATCATTTGGCAGTGGTGATACCGCTGTGCATGCGTTAAAGCAAGTGAATATGCAGGTAGCACCGGGCGAAGTGGTGGGTCTGATTGGCCCGTCTGGCTCAGGGAAAAGTACGCTGCTGAAATGTTTAGGAGCCATTATCGAACCCAGTGCTGGGCAGATGTATTTGGGCGAGCAGCTAATTTACGATAATGCTTGGAAAATCTCAGACCTGCGCGCGCTGCGCCGCGATAAAATTGGCTTTGTTTTTCAGGCGCCCTATTTGATTCCATTTCTGACCACGCTGGATAATGTCGCACTACTGCCCATGCTCGCCGGCGTCAGCAATAAAGAAGCTCGGCAGCGCGCCTTAGAGTTACTGACCGTTTTGCAAGTCGAGCACCGCGCTCAAGCCTTACCTTCGCGCCTGTCCGGTGGTGAGCAACAGCGTATTGCCATTGCCCGTGGACTGATTAACCGTCCACCGGTGATTTTAGCCGATGAGCCCACTGCAGCCTTAGATAGCGTGCGCGCGTTAACGGTGATTCGCATGCTCAATGAGATTGCCCGTGATTATCAAACCGCGGTGATTGTGGTCACTCACGATGACAAAATCATCCCGACCTTTAGGCGTTTGTACCATATCCGTGACGGCATCACTTACGAGGAACAAGGGCAAGCACGCGACATTTCATAACAGCCGTAACTGCTCAACAATGGCTTAATCGGGCATGCCAACTGCAACGCCAAGCGGCGTGGTCTACATATTGCTCGCCTTTGTGGGTACAATACGCGCTCGCAACACCTAGCTTAGGTGCTCATGGTTCCCTCACCCCATTCAAAAAGGTGTCTTATGTTTGCTCTAACCGGCCCCCGCCAGCGGGCGGCGGTGGTGACGCTGATTGCGTTCCACATTTTTATTATTATCGCCAGTAACTATCTTGTGCAGTTCCCTATGCAGCTCTTTGGTTGGCAAACCACTTGGGGCGCTTTTAGTTTTCCCTTTATTTTTCTAGCCACCGATCTAACCGTTCGTTTACTCGGTAAACAGCCGGCACGGCGAGTGATTGCCTATGTGATGCTGCCAGCCTTATTGGTTTCGTATGTCGTCTCAGTGCTGTTTCAAGAAGGCTCGTTTCGCGGCGCCGCGGCATTGCTGGTGTTAAATACTTTTGTTCTGCGTATCTCGTTAGCGAGTTTTGCCGCTTACGCAGTAGGGCAACTGGCGGATATTCAGGTGTTTGATCGACTGCGCCAGCTTAAGCAATGGTGGATTGCTCCAACCGCATCAACTGTATTGGGCAATCTGCTGGATACTTTTGTGTTTTTCTCGGTAGCCTTTTGGTACAGCAGCAACGCCTTTATGGCCGAGCACTGGGTTGAAATTGCAGTGGTTGATTACGTGGTTAAAATACTGATCAGCTTACTGCTGTTTATTCCGCTGTATGGCTTACTGCTGAATGTGTTGCTGCGCTTTATGGGTGCACCAACTGAAGCTAAGCGCGCCGCGCATTGATTCCTATTATTTGAGCGGTACGACATACGCACATGACATCTATTACCTTGGTTTTTTATGTGCTGATTAATGTGATGTATGCCGTACTTCGGAATTGGTGTTTATCCGTCGATGAACCCATCCAGGATTCAACTCCGGCGCTCGCCATCCTTGGCTCGCTCATCACACCAACCCCGAAGCACTCATTAACTATTTGTAAAGCCTGCTAGAACCCCGCAGCCATAGATCAAAAGCATCCAATCAACAATAAAACCTGCAGCGACTAGCCCGCTTTTAAAAGAGTCGTGCTACAAACTAGCTAGCCACTCAAATGTTCAAGCCGCGCCCTGCTGGTGTCGCGACAAGCGGAGCATGGATGCGCAGCGCCCGAATTGAGGCAGGATGCCTCATTGAGGGAAAAGCAGCACTAGCAGGGTGTGGCAGGCACAACTACTGCTGCCTTTGATTTTAAAAACAAGAGAATTCAGGGTATGCCGTACTTCGGAATTGGTGTTTGTCCATCGTTGAACCCATCCATGGTTCAACTCCGGTGCTCGCCATCCTTGGCTCGCTCATCACACCAACCCCGAAGCACTCATTAACTATTTGTAAAGCCTGCTAGAACCCCGCAGCCATAGATCAAAAGCATCCAATCAACAATAAAACCTGCAGCGACTAGCCCGCTTTTAAAAGAGTCGTGCTACAAACTAGCTAGCCACTCAAATGTTCAAGCCGCGCCCTGCTGGTGTCGCGACAAGCGGAGCATGGATGCGCAGAGCCCGAATTGAGGCAGGATGCCTCATTGAGGGAAAAGCAGCACTAGCAGGGTGTGGCAGGCACAATTATTTCTTGAAAATACGCACTGCTCACACCCTCACAGCATCAAAAGACACTCTTAGTGATTAAACTCATCACCAAACATAGCATCCAAATCCGGCTCACCTGGAATAGCGTGTTCTTCTGCCGCCCAAGCACCTAAATCAATTAACTTGCAGCGCTCACTACAAAAAGGACGTGACGGACTCTGCTCACCCCATTCGACTGGTTTCTCACACGTAGGACAGGCCACCGTTGTTACTGAAGTCATAACTGACCTCCTGTTAAAGTTAAGTAATAGTCATGCAAACGTAACACTTCTCGCTGCAATGCGGCTTTATCTGCGGCATTACACAGCACATCATCAGCATATTTTAAGCGCTCATCACGATCTAACTGAGCCTGCATAATAGCGCGCAACTGCGCTTCAGAAACTTGATCACGCTGCAGAGCACGAGCAACCTGCAGTTCACTCGGTACATCCACAACTAGGATACGCTGGACGGTTTTATACTGGCCCGACTCAATCAGTAAAGGCGAGACCAAGATGGCATAAGGTGATTGTGCCGCCGCTAGAAACTGACTGATTTCGTCACGGATCAGCGGATGCAATAAAGCCTCCAGCCACTGCCTTTGTTCTGGCTCAGCGAAAATACGCTCACGCAAAACAGCACGATTGAGCTGGCCATCATCAAGCAATACTGCATCACCAAAGCGATCGACTATTTTTGCCAAAGCCGGACGACCTGGCTCAACCACCCAACGCGCGGCATGATCGGCATCAATCGTAGCAATACCTAACTGCGCAAAGGCATCGGCGGCAGCACTTTTACCGCTGCCAATACCGCCTGTGAGTCCTAAAATCCAAGGCTTACTCAACTCATTGTCCTTATTAGCTAATTCTTCTTGCTCAAGCGCAATCTCAGCAGTAGAGCATTTTCTCAAACTCTGGCAACTTAATCACAGCTTTATCGTCGTACTATCGGTTAACGTAGCCTACAGATTAAACTTTTTACAGCAAGATGCTGACTTGTATTATCTATCACGGCAAAGCAGTCATTAATGACTGTATTATTGAGCCACAGACAATGACCTTTTATAGGGATTTAAACATGCTCCAATACTTTTATCGCTCTATTCTTGCTGCGCGCTGGTTGACTTTGAGCCTAGTAGCCGCGGCGACTTTCAGTGTTGCCGAACCGCTAAGCTTAGACAGCAGTGAACAGGTCAATTACCTTAGCCAACTGAAACGTCAACATGGCACATCGAATGAGCGCGCAGCACTCTTAGCCGAGGTTAACCGACTACTGTCTGAACATGCTTTACGCGCAGGCTATCAGGTTGGTCATAGCAACCCTCAAGATTTTTTATACAGTGTTAGCGTTGCTCAGCAAGGTGACTTGATCATTCGCGAAGAAATTCGTAGCAGCCAAAATAATGCAATGGAAGTACGCAGCAATCGTATCAATGTGTTTGGTGCTGACCCGTTTGTCAGCTATGCCTGCCCAGCGCAAGGTATTCGCTGTGTGATTTTTGGCGAAGATAAGAAAACAGCGATACTGACAATTGTCCGCGATCAGCAAGCAGCCAAAAACTTAGCGCGCGCTTTTTCGTATTTAATTCGCAATATCCAACGCGGTTAAGACAGCGATAACGCAGTGCGACTGACACACAAATCTACAGTGAGTCGCACTAGGTTATTGGTATGTGTTACTTAGGAAAAAACAAACGTTTCAACTCGACGCCCGGATCATT
>Ga0209075_1002846_pt1 | contig 14888 bp, 10 predicted proteins | sample Stecom2011_FD_187523 | JGI IMG/M metagenome (GOLD analysis project Ga0209075, IMG submission 187523) | Agricultural soil microbial communities from Utah to study Nitrogen management - Steer compost 2011 (SPAdes) (version 2) | ecosystem: Environmental > Terrestrial > Soil > Agricultural land... | reverse complement strand
ACTTTTCACGCCCTTGGCTTTGAGATAAGCCTCGAGAATTTTATTGGTAGTGCGTGGGTAAACGTAGTCAGTACCGGCTAATACCCAGCGCTTTACCTTGCCTTCGCTCATCAGGTAATCGACGGCGGGAATCGCTTGCTGATTAGGCGCAGCGCCGGTATAGAAAACGTTACGTGAAGATTCTTCACCCTCGTACTGCACCGGATAAAACAAAATTCCGTTGAGCTCTTCAACAACCGGCAGTACAGATTTTCGCGAAACCGATGTCCATGCACCGAAGATCGCGTCGACCTTTTCTTTATCGAGTAGCTCACGGGCCTTCTCGGCAAACAGCGGCCAGTTCGAGGCAGGGTCAACAACCACCGCTTCAAGTTGTTTGCCGAGCAGCCCGCCTTTTTTATTCTGCTCTTCGATCAACATCAGCATGGTGTCTTTCAAGGTTGTTTCTGAAATTGCCATGGTCCCCGAAAGCGAATGAAGCACGCCGACTTTAATCGCGTCTTGCGCGTAGGTAGAAAATGTAGTTAGTGCTATGCCGCAGGCAATGCCCAATGCACCGATATTATTTACGATTTTTTTAAGTTTCATGGATCAAACTCCGCTGTGTTTTAGTGGGGGTCAAACAACTGCTGGTATCCGGTAATGCGCGTGGCTCCGTGGGTTTAGGTAATCACTTCCATTGTTGATTCGTAGATAAGCTTCAAGTGCATCGGTGTTTTCCGGTGCGATGGTGGATGCGCAAGCTTATCCACCCTACGGTTGTGGTTTTGCAGGGTGGGTAAGCGCTCAGCGCATCCACCAGCTTTAATCAATATTGTCTGCCGCATATTGTTGAGCCTCGTAAAGCATATGTAGCGTGATTCGTCGTACTTCAGATTTGCTCGCTTCGATGTGCGTTTTTAAAAACATCTGCACATCTTCTGCACGCCGTTCCATAATTTTGCGCAGGATTTTTGCGTGTTCTTCATAGGTCGCTTCGATGCGAAAGCCTTTGGTAAAATCAATGCGTCTGACGATACGTAATCGCTCGGTCAAGTCATGATGGATACGTGCCATCTCGTGATTTCCGGTGGCTTCCACCAGTTGTTCATGAAAGCGTTCATCCAATGCGCAGACACTTGGTCCATCTTCCAGTCGCTCGCTTTTTGGTACTAACCAAATGCGCTTTAAATCATCGAGGTCGGGCGAAGGTTCCATTTCGCACAGTCGTTTCACTGCTGCCATTTCCAATACAATACGAACGTCGTAAAGCTGCTCGAACTGGCGAAAGTCAAAGGGTTTGACTTGCCATCCACTGCGGAAAGAAACATTCACAAAGCCTTCGCGTTGCAAGCGCGATAATGCTTCGCGTACCGGCGTGCGACTTGCCGCTACGCGCTCGGCAATTTCATTTTCACTAAAGCGATCACCGGGCAATAAGCGAAAGTCAAAAATATCCTGCTTGATTTGCTGATAGATTCGTTCGGTTAAATTAAGCCGTGGCTCGGTATTTTTTGTTGCTTTTCTCACTGTTATTTCCTGTTGGCTTGAATAAGTGAGCGGTTTCTATTCGGCTTTTGTGTCGGATTACGCTGCTCGTTGCACTCGCAGCTAATCCGACCTACGATTTTCCCTTTCCTTATTCTTCCAGCACCAACAGTAAATCCCCGGCGTTTACCTGTTTGCCTGGTTCACAATGAATTGCACCGACTTTGGCAACTCGGTCGGCATAGACAGAAAACTCCATCTTCATCGCTTCAACTATGAGCAAGGGCTGATCGACTGCAACGGTTTCACCCGGCTGAACCAGAAGTCGCCAGATATTGCCGCTGATGTCGGCGGTGACTGCATGACCATCCACGTCGATAAGGCCACTGTTAATTTTTATTTCCAGCGCTGCCTCTAGCTGTTCTTCTTCGTCGGCTTGCCATAGCGCCACTTCTTTATCAAAAGCTTCTTGTTGACGAGTTTTGAATGCAGCAATGCTTTCAGCGTTTTTCGCAAGAAAAGTTTCATGCTCGGCGAGACTGAAGGTCTCTTCTTCGATGCGAATGGCGAGACGGCCTTCGCGGAAGGCTTCACGTTGTTCGGTGAGTTGTTCTTCGGTAACTTCGTAATAGCGCACGCGATCGAAAAATTTCAGCAACCAAGGCTCGTTGTTTTCGAAAGCGGGATTTTTCAGAAATTTATTCCAGATAGGTAAGGTGCGCCCGACCAACTGGTAGCCGCCGGGCGAATCCATGCCGTAAACACACATATATACGCCGCCGATACCGACTGTGCCTTCGGCGGTGTAAGTGCGGGCGGGGTTGTATTTTGAAGTGAGCAAACGATGGCGGGGATCGACCGGTACTGCACAGGGCGCGCCGAGATAAACGTCGCCTAATCCCAGCACCATGTAACTGGCGTCGAATAAGATTTGTTTAACCTGATCAATGCTTTCCAGCCCGTTAATGCGACGCATAAATTCGGTGTTGCTCGGCAACCAGGGCGCGGTATCGCGTACCGACTGACGATAGCGCGCAACCGCGTCAAGTGTTGCTGAGTCTTCAAACGCCATGGGCAAATACACCACGCGGCTCTGAACGCTAAGCTCGGCAGCATCAGGCAAGGTGAGTTCAATCGCTAACAAAGCCGCGATTAAATCGCGTTGATGAATGGTGCGGCTATCGTAATTAATTTGTAACGAGCGAACGCCCGGTGACAGTTCAATAACGCCATTGATGGGTGATTTTTTTAAGGCCTCCATCAACGCATGTACACGCAGGCGCAGGCGTAGGTCGAGAATATTTTCGCCGTACTCGAGCAAAATATATTTGTCGCCTGCCTGACGATAAGTCACCAGTGGGCGGCTATCTTTTTCAGGCAGCTGGGCAAGAATGCAATGGCCGGGATTATCTTTAATTTCAGTGGTCGACAGGCCTTGGCTTGCTGCGGGTAATGCGAGCTGTGCAATGGCGTTATCGGTGGCCAGCTCCATTGTCAAAGCTTCATCAAAGCTTAAGGGTTTGAAACGAATTTTATCGCCCGGTTTCACTTGTCCGACTTTCCACAGTTCTGCTTTAGCGATGGTGACCGGACAAACAAAGCCGCCGAGGCTGGGGCCATCTTTGGTTAAAATCACCGGCATGTCACCGGTAAAATTGATGGAGCCAACGGCGTATTCGGTGTCGTGAATATTGGAAGGGTGCAGGCCCGCTTCACCGCCATCGCTGCGTGTCCAGGTGGGCTTGGGGCCATTCAGGCGAATGCCTAAACGGTTGGAGTTGTAATGAACTTCCCACGCGCTATTAAAAAACATCTCGATGGATTCTTCGGTGAAAAAATCGGGCGCCCCATGAGGACCATAGAGCACACCAATCTCCCATTCGCGCGCGCCCTGACCAGCGTTAACATAATCAGGAATCAACTCGGCAGGTGCGGCGGCGGGCTCATAAATGGGTGCCGATGTTGTGCAGGCTGCTATTGCCGGGTTGCTGATGGGGAGAATATCGGTTGCACGTAAGACGCGTCCTGCATGACCGCCAAATTGTCCCAAAACAAACGTGGAGCGACTGCCGAGATATTCCGGCACATCAAAACCATTGCGCACCGCAAGGTAAGACCGGCAACCGTTTTCGGCTTTTCCGACATCGAGTATTTGTCCGGCTTTAACCACAACAGGTGACCAGAAGGCGATTGCTTCACCGTCAAGTTTTGCTGTCGATGAAGCGCCGGTGAGCGCAATGACGGTGTTCTGGTGGAAGCGCAGCTTCGGCCCGATGAGCGTGATTTCGAGCGCGGCGGCATCGCTGTGATTGCCGACGATGCGATTCGCCAGACGAAATGCGTAATCATCCATCGGCCCGGAAGGCGGCACGCCAACACTCCAGTAACCGACGCGGCCAGGATAATCCTGCACCGTGGTGTAAGTGCCGGGTTGAATCACCTCAACCGCGGGCGGTTGGTACGCGAAGCTTGCAAGTTTATTGGTAGCAACATCGCCCGCGATAAAAAAATCGGAACTGATTATCTGCCGCAAATAATCGAGGTTGGTGGCGATACCGGCAACGCGCGAGGCGTTCAATGCTTTGCGCATTTTAGCTAGCGCATCGGCACGGTCTGATCCGTGAACAATAATCTTGGCGATCATTGGATCGTAGTAAGCTGAAACTTCGGTGCCGGTAGAAACCCAGGTGTCCACGCGTAGATCGAGAGAATCTTCTTCGGCAAATTTCACATCGGTCAACACGCCGGGTGATGGCTGGAAATCGCGCACCGGATCTTCAGCGTACAAGCGCACTTCGATTGCTGCGCCCTGAGGCTTAATTTCGATGTTCAAATTCGGCGCTTCTTCGGCCGAGGTTTGAATCATCCACTCCACCAGATCAATGCCGGTACAGGCTTCGGTAATGGGATGTTCAACCTGCAGGCGCGTATTGACTTCGAGAAAATAAAAAGCATCGCGCTCGGCATCATAAATATATTCGACAGTTCCGGCGGAGCGATAATTTACCGCTTTACCGAGATTGATAGAGGCCGCTAATAATTTTTCACGTGTTGCTGCGGGTAAATTTGGTGCAGGTGTTTCTTCTACAACTTTTTGGTTGCGCCGTTGCAGTGAACAGTCGCGTTCGCCGAGTGCAAGAACATCGCCCTTGCCATCACCAAAAATCTGCACTTCAACATGACGGGCATTATCGACAAAGCATTCCAGAAAAACGCCGCTGTCACTAAAAAAATTTTGCCCCAGGCGCTTTACACTTTCATAAGCCTGAACCAGTTCTGCTTCGTTGTTGCAGCGCGTCAGACCAATACCGCCGCCACCGGCGGTGCTTTTTAGCATGACGGGATAACCCAGCTGCGCTGCCGATGTAATGGCGTCTTGCAGTGAATCCAACAGCCCGGTTCCGGGAGTGAGCGGAACACCTGCCTGGTGAGCGATTTCACGCGCGGTATGCTTTAAACCGAATTCGCGAATTTGTTGTGGCGTCGGGCCACAAAAGGCAATGCCGTTAGCTTCGCATTCTTCGCAGAAATTGGCGTTTTCAGAAAGAAATCCGTAACCGGGAATAATTGCCTGGGCATTGGTCTGTTTGGCAATGGCGAGTATTTTATCGGCTTGCAAATAGCTTTCTGCTGCGGTGTTCCCACCTAGACAAACAGCAATATCACAAGCCGAAACATGCGCACTGTTTCGATCAGCATCGGAGTAAATGGCAACAGATTTTATGCCCATCTTTTTTAATGTTTTTGCGATGCGCACAGCGATCTCGCCGCGGTTTGCAATCAGAACTGTATGAAACATATTTTTCTCCGACATGATGGGCAATCGTTTTTTATCCGACTTTTTCGACTTTTTTCTGCAGTGATTTGATATAAGCCCGCCAACCACCCAGATGGGTAATATCCTGTGCGTCTTTTACCGCTGCACCTTCGCAAATAAATCCTTTCACGTTCCGCCCATCTGTCAGCGTTAAGGTGCCTATACCCAGCGGGGCGGGAATCAGCGCAACAAAACTTCCGAACTGATGCAGCGGGATATCCCACAACTCCACGATAATTTCCGCACCTGTGGTGCTGCGAATAAGTCCGGGCTTTGGCGGTGTGGTATTGGGCAGAGCGAAAAGTTGATAGCAGCTGGCGGTTCGGGTTTGCTCTACAAACAGGGCGTTACGTTCGGTAAGTTGGCTGTTCAGCGGCATGCCCGATAGATGCGCGCCCACAACCGCCAAACGTAAATAGCCGGTGGGGGGCTCGTTACTCACAACTGCAGCAGGTGCGCGCGCTTGTGTTGCTCCCAGAGGTAATGCGTTGAAGTTTTGCCATTGCTTGCCAAACTTCACTAACGCATCGTCCTGCCAAGCGGGGGCAATCAGCGTGATCCCGAAAGGCAATCCGTCTTCACGAAAGCGAGCGGGCAACGCCAGTGCAGAACAATCTGCGAGGTTGACGAAATTTGTCCAGGTGCCGAGCTGGCTGTTAACCACCATTGGGTCAGCATTGACGTCGGTAATGCGCGGCAGGCGTGGTGCGGTAGGAACCAGCAGCGCATCCACCGATGTCATAATCAATTGAATTTCGCGCGCAAGATGTGCACGTCGATATTCAGCACGGAAGCCGTCGGTAGCGCTGAATTTTTTTGCTTGCTCGATAATGCTGCCCACAACGGGGTTCATTTGATCTGTATGATTTTCAATAAAGTTTGCTATTGCAGCGTGACGCTCGGCGACCCACGGGCCACCGTATAAAAGCTGCGCCAGCGTTTGCATCGGCGTGAAGTCGAGCGGGATTAAATCGACACCGAGTGCATTGAATTGCGCAAGCGTTTTCTGCCAAGCCTGTTCGGCGGCGTGATCGCCAAACCATTCCGGGTGAACAGGAATACCAAAACGTGGTTTGCTTGAAAAATAATTGGCGGGGAAGGCACAGCTGCGCGAATAGCTATCTTCCGCATCAAAACCTTCAAGTAAATTGGCGACGGTGTCGGCATCGTCCACCGTCAAGGCAAACACCGACACGCAATCAAGGCTGCGGCAAGCGGGCACAACACCGCTGGTACTAAAGCGTCCCTTGGTGGGTTTAAGCCCGACAATATTATTGAAACCTGCGGGCACGCGACCTGATCCGGCGGTATCTGTGCCGAGGCTGAAAGGCACCAGTCCTCGTGCAACTGCAACAGCGGAGCCGGAACTGGAGCCGCCGGAAATATAATCAGGATCAAAACTATTAGGCACGGCGCCGTAGGGCGAACGTGTGCCGACCAAACCTGTGGCGAACTGATCGAGATTGGTTTTCGCCAGGATAATTGCACCCGCCGCGCGCAATTTCGCAACACAAGTTGCATCGCGGGTGGGTGTGTAGGTAAACGCGGGGCAGGCGGCGGTGGTCGGAATTCCGCTCACATCGATATTATCTTTTACGACGAAAGGTACACCGTAAAGTGGCAGATTAAGTGCGTCCTGCTCAGCGAGTTCGAGCTGATCCAGTTGAGCATCCAGCTCCGCCGCCGAAAGAATATAAATCCAGGCAGGGTCATCGCTCTGTAGAAGATTACGTAGTCTATGCAAAGCGGTGCGCGGAGAATCTTGCTGTTGGCGATAGGAAATTAACCACTCGTCAATCGTCCAGCCCAATTGTTCACTCATTATTGTTCCTGCCATTCGAATGTTGCGAATACCATCATGTATGCAAGATGGTATTCAGCAGAAACTATGCCAAAGCCGGTTAGGTGGATTTAAGTCTTCAGTGATTCTGAGAAAAATTAAGCGAGATCAATAAGTTAAAAAGCGCAGACAAAAAATGTTCGCGCACATGAGCGTGGATTGATGAGTTAAAAACATGCGCTGGATTTGTGCAGGAAGTTGCGCGGCTTGTGCCAGTGTGGTGCGAAAAGAAGAGGAAAGGGAAAAGAAGGAAGGGAAAAGAAGAAAGGGAAAAGAAAATGCAGAGAGAAAAAGCGAGTGGAAGGGGGCTTGCACTCGCTGAGAGTTATTCCGGTCAGGAGATTTAGCTTCGGCTCAGGGCTAACAAAATAATAGCGACCAGTGCGAGTGCTATTGCTACGCTGGTGCGGCGGGTGAGTTTTTCGTTAAATAAAAATGTACCGGCGAGTGTGCCGAGAACTACTACGAGAATATTCATCATTGCAAAGACAATAGCGGGTTGCTGCGCTAGCGATTGGTGCGCGAGGATATAAAAGCCGACGTTAGAAAAGTTGAGTACGCCAAGCCCCAACCCTATACCGCAGTGGCTGATGGTCAAGGCGCGAAGGGCGCGGATATGCCGGTAGACTTGCCAGCCCATCATGCCGATAAAGGCGAGACTAAAACTGATCAGCAACGATAAGGTAAAAGGAACACCTGCGGCAGAGATATCTTTTAGCAGCACATCGACACTGGCATAGCCAAACCACACCACCATTAAAACTGGCCATATGCGCGCTTGATTTGATTCGCTGGATTTTGCTGTACCGGTGATTAAGCCGAGAATGGCTAACAGCCCGAGTGCTAGCCCGGCGATTTTTAGCGCGTTAATTGTTTCGCCAAACCAGATAAATGCAGCAGCGAGCGAAAGCAAAAGCGATAGTCGCTGCGCAATTTCTGTTTTTACCAGACCGGCGGTTTTTAATGATCGCGAGAGCGCTAAAAATATCGTCGGCAATAAAACCGAAAGTAATAATAGCGATACCCAGGGCGTATCCGGGTGAAGCACATGAGAAAACGACGGGCGAAGAAAGCCCGCGCACAAGAGCGCGGCGGCGAGGTAATTCCAGGCAATTAATTGCCCTGAATCAAATCCACGCTGCAGTGAAAACTTTAATAAGATGGCGACACAAACGCTGCACAGCGCGCTGAGGATGATAAACGTCATAAATGCTGTAGCCTGCAATACCTGAGAGAGAATTCGATTGGATGCTTAAAAAAGCCTCATAAGCAGCCCATTAAATGGGCGCGATTATACGTTCTTTTAACAACAGTGTTTTTGTGTCTGAGGCTGCATGATAGCCAGCAGAGGGTTTTCCCGTTAGCCTTGGCAAATAGCGGCAAAGTATGCTCGCTGCTTTTGCAAAGCCATTCGCCAAGCCACGAGTACCAAGCAACACCAACGCGTAAGGACATACTATGACCATGAACTGGACCCAGCTTCTATGCGCCGAGCGCCTCGGCAATCGACCCGTCAAACATGAAGAAGGGCGGTCGCCGTTTCACTCGGATCACGATAAAATTATTTTCTCCGGCGCTTTTCGCCGGCTTGCGCGTAAAACGCAGGTGCATCCGCTCGCGACTAACGATCATATCCATAACCGTATGACCCACAGTCTGGAGGTTGCCTGCGTCGGGCGCACGCTGGGTATTCGCGTGGGTGCAGCCCTCAAACGTAGCGGGGATTTACCCGAACCTTTTTTGCCCACAGACATCGGCGACATCGTGCAGGCCAGCTGCCTCGCCCACGATATTGGTAATCCACCTTTTGGTCATACTGGTGAAGAAGCGATTCGCAATTGGTTCCAGAAAGAGGGCGCAGCCTATCTTGAGGGGCTGAGCCCCGCCGAGCGCGATGACATTCGTGTGTTTGAAGGTAATGCTCAAGGGCTGCGGGTATTGGCCGCTTCTGAATACCATCAGCATCAGGAAGGCATGCGTTTGACCTACGCGACGCTGGCGTCAGCTATTAAATATCCCTGGTGCTCGGAGCCGACGGTTAACAATCTACGGCCAAAAAATAATAAATACGGCATATTTCAGGCCGAACGCGATTACTTTCACGAGATTGCATCAAAAACCGGTTTGATCAGTCGCGGCGATGACTGGTACTGCCGTCATCCATTGGTGTATTTGATGGAGGCTGCAGATGATTTTTGCTATGGCATTATCGACCTTGAAGATGGCCTTGAGATGGGCATTCTCAGCTGGGATGAAATCTACGAGCTTTTGCGTACAGTGATTGAACCCGCGCAAATTCCTGAATTGGAAAAAGCGCTGGAAAAAGTCACCGACGGACGCAAGCCCGCGATTTTGCGTGGCAAAGTTATTGATGCATTTATCAATGCGGGAACCAATGCTTTTATCACTCATCAAGCAGAGTTTTTAAACGGCACAGTGGAAGGCGATTTAATTTCGTTGTGCGACGAAAAAGTCATGGTCGCCGTGCAGGCCGCCAAAGATTTAGCAAAACGAAAAATCTTTAATCATTCAAAACGTGTGGAGCTGGAGATTGGTGCCTACTCAACTATTGGTACCTTGTTGTCGACAATTTGCAGCTCGGTCGATATGTTTCTGCGCGATCCCGACAAAATGACTTATAAAGATAACCGCGTGTTGGCGCTGATTGGCGATAATAATTTTCATCCCTCGGTGCATCAAAAGTCGGGGCGTTATCAATATCTGGCGCTCATGGCGGTGATTGATTACATCAGCGGCATGACTGATAACTACGCCACCAATCTTGCTAAACAATTTAATGGCATGGGCGACTCGCGCTATTAGGTATCCACCAGTGTCTTTTTGTAGGTCGGATTAGCCGCGAGTTTAGCGAGCGACGTAATCCGACTGCGGTGCTAAAAAATATTAATTATCCAATAACCATTGTCGGGTTACGGTGTTCGCTAAGGCTCACGCCTAACTCGACCTACAGGCTACAGATTTCATTAATGAGGATTAATGGACACGTATTTGCTGTAAAGCCCATCGGTATCGAAGGTGGCAATCTCAAATTCATAATCACCTTCGAGATAATCAAAAATATATTCCTCGAGGTCGGCTTCCAGATAAATAGTTTTATACACCTCTTCGGATCGTAATTTGTAGCGCAATTCATAGCCGCCAATTTCATCGTATTCCAGATACTCGCCATTTTCCCGCTGATCCGGTGTCGACCAATAAATGGCCACCGGTCCGTTTACGGCAACAGCGGGTGATGAACTCGCTGACGAAGAACTGTTCTGTTTTGGCGTGATTGATGGTGCAGTTTGCTGCGCGCTTGAAGACGCAGCGGAACTTGCGGGTTTTGGCGATGGGGTTTGCCCCAGAGAAGACGATGAAACTCCTGTCTGTGAATCGGAGGGTTTGGGCGAGTTAACCACTTGCGTACTCGCCCCGGTAGTTTGCGTGTTGCCCGTACTTGTATTGGCCGAGGCTGCGCTCGCGCCGCCACCGCAGGCCGCGGTTAGCAAAGGCGCAATAAAAGCCATGACCATGGTGGTTTTTCTCAGGCGGCGCTGCCAGGTTAATCCGCTGTCTAATTGCCGACGGTTAATAAACCCCAGATCAATTAATACTTCACCCAGTTCGGACTGTTTGGAAACCGGGCGATTATTTTGTACGTCCTGCAGGCGACGCTCTTGTTGAACTTCAATAGCCTGTGCAAGTTGCTGGCGGGTAATGGCCCCGCGCTCAATCAATAGATCGCCTAAACGTGTCGACTTATGAGTATCCGACATGAAGTTGTCTCCGAGTCTGGTTGTTCAAAAATGAGCCTATAAAACCTATAGCAGTTGCTTCTACTATAGACGCTGCGAGTGTTTTTGAAAGGCGCTCTGAAAGCGCCTGATTAACTCAAATTATAGATAGCCTTATCGCATTCATACTATTTATTGTTAGTGATAGATAAATGAATACACGAAAATGCGTTATTTGTTTATAACAATTCCTCGCTGCCTAATGCTTTCAGTTATTAGGCGGCTTTATAATCGGCTTTTTTGTGGATTTATGCGCCGAAGAAACGTTCATGTTTACCCCAAGGTGAGTTGCGTCTTTGTAAAACTCAACAGCTTGAGTCAGGTTTAACACTACTAATCAAAGGAAACCTCTGTGCGCGTTTTATACGACATTTTTCGACGTGATCCTTCACTCTTCATGTTGGTGACACTGGTGGTAATTATCGCCCCGTTTTTCTTTATCGGCGGGCCGGATAAAACCTCTGGCCCGATCTTCGGTGCGATCTGGAACCTGGGCCATATCATCTTTTTTGCGCTGGTGTTGATGGCAGTCCAGATCAAGTACACCCTTTGCAGCTGGAAGTCCTGGTTGCTCGTCACTCTGGTGGTGTTGTGCCTTGGTTGCTTGATTGAATATCTGCAAAGCAAAATTGGCCGCGAGGCAAACTGGCAAGACGTGATTAACAATCTCGCCGGCGCCTGGTTTGGTATGTTCTGGCTACAGCGTGCAAATCTTGTGGTATGGATTGCACGGCTTGCGGTTTTGGTTTTACTGGCTCCGCCGTTTGTTAATCTCGTTCAATTGGTGCACAGCAAATATCAAGCGATGCAGATGTTTCCCGTACTGGCAGACTTTGAACAAGGTGCGCAGATGCATCGCTGGGCTGGCCCGGGAACACGCTCCGTGGTGCAGTTTTCACCGGACAATCGCGTGTTGAAAGTTGAGCTGGGAACCGAGCGCTATTCGGGTATGGGGCTGCGAAGATTTTTAGGTGATTGGCGCAATGCCGATTCTCTCGCGTTCGATTTGTACAACCCCGATCAGGAGCCGTTAACGATGGTTGTGCGCGTTCATGACCTCGAACATGAGCTGGGCAACTACGCATTAAATGATCGTTATAACCAACGTCTGGAGATTCATCACGGCTGGAATTATTTTCATATTGATATGAGCGAGATACAAAACGCAGCAGTCACACGCAAACTGGATCTGCAAAAAATACGCGGGATAGAATTCTTCGCCAGAGAGCTGCCCCAGACGCGCGTGATCTATGTCGATAACCTGCGCCTGGAGTCACGGCCGACTAAAAATAGTCAGGATTAATTACCTACAGTTGGTACAGAACATTCAATAATTTCCAGGTAACCCCAAGCTGATAACCAATGGAGTAAAAGATGGACAAACAAACCCTTGAAAAACAAACCCTTGAAAAATTAAAGCTGCAAGAAGCGGCATTAACTTTCACGCATTTTGACGCAGACCTGGCGTGGCAGATTGGCTATCGCATCCGTGAACTGGCGGTGAGTCGCGGTCAAACCGTTGCGATAGAAATTGGCCTGACCGGGCAGGATCTTTTTTATTGTGCGATGCCAGGCACCGCGCCGGATCACAAAGAATGGCTGCGTCGTAAACGCAACACGGTCCAACGCTATCATAAAAGCTCGTATCGCGTCGGCATCGAGTTGCGGCAGCAACAAACAACCCTGACAGAAAAAACCGGTTTGCCGCTGTGTGATTATGCCTGTCACGGCGGTTGTGTACCCATTCACATCAAAGGCGCCGGGCAAAGTCACTCTATCGTCGTTGGCACCATTGCGGTATCGGGCTTGCCGGAACGTGCGGATCACGAGCTGGCGATTGAAGCCATCGCCGCGGTTATCGGTCTTGATTATCAAAGCCTTGCACTCGATTAATAAATTAATCCAAACAAAATCGAAAAAAACTATTTGAACGAAAGGCGCTCGAATTCGGTGGCGAAAAAAACCAATACACACGTCCTGATTAGGACGGCTTTGCACACACCGCCCATCGTCACTTTGGTGACATCTGTCATCACCGATTAATGACAATTGCCGCTACAGTGGCTCGGCAATTTGCCCCAAACTGCAGGTGTGTCTACTCAATCGAGAAAGCTTGGTTTTGCCAGGTAAGGGTGCTTTAATCGATGACTATTGATATTGACGCGACTTGCGCGCAAGTTCTCACACAGAATAGTTAAGGATAGATATTTGTGAATGATAAAAGCGAACTCCTGGGGCAACTGCGTATAGACCGTAATGTTAAAACTACTGAGAGCCGTGGCTGGAAGTGGGTGTTGGTTGCGCTCATTACCGTCTTGCTTATCGCTCTCGCTACGTGGATGTTTTTGACGCCCGAGCCGCGCAAGGTACGTGTGCAAATGGCGCGTATGGCCGAGATTAATCCGGCGGCTGCCAGCGTTCTGGACGCCACCGGTTACGTGAAAGCCCGACGCTATGCCACTGTCTCATCCAAGATCACCGGCAAGGTGATGGAGGTGCTGGTGGAAGAGGGAATGGCAGTTGAAAAGGATCAGATTGTCGCGCGCCTTGATGATTCCAATACGCAAAAATCCATGGCTTTGTATCAAGCCGAACTGGTCTCTGCCAAAACCCAGATTGCCGAAACACGCGCGCACTTAAACGAAGCAAAACTGACGCTGCAACGCAATACCGAACTCGCCGATAAAAACCTGATCAGCAAAGCTGCGCTGGATGCCGCTAAAGCTAATTTTGAATCGCTGCAGGCGCAACTTGCGAATCGTGAAGCCGGTGTGGTGTTGGCCGAGCGGCGCATTGCCATGGAGCAACAGGTTCTCGATGATCTGATACTGCGCGCGCCTTTCGCCGGTGTGGTGATCAGTAAAGATTCGCAGCCCGGTGAAATGATTTCTCCGGTTTCCGCCGGCGGCGGATTTACCCGTACCGGTATTTGTACGCTGGTGGATATGTCCTCGTTGGAAATCGAAGTCGATGTCAATGAATCCTACATCCAGCGAGTGCGACCCGAACAGCGCGTACAGGCAACACTTGAAGCTTATCCGGATTGGAAAATTCCTGCGCGCGTGATTGCGATTATTCCCACCGCCGATCGCCAGAAAGCGACGGTAAAAGTGCGCATCGGTTTTGATCAGCTTGATCCACGAATTCTTCCTGATATGGGCGTAAAAGTCGCATTTTTAAGTGGAGAGTTACCCGCCGAAGGTGAACCACAACAACAAGGAATACCCGTGCCCGCCAGCGCAGTGCGCACACAAAATGGCGAACGTATTATGTTTGTGGTGAAAAATAATCTTGCCCAGCGCCGTGTGGTTCAGCTAGGCAGTGATTACGGTAACGAGATGTATGTCACCAGCGGATTAAATCCCGGTGAAGATTTTGTGGTGGAAATGCCGCTGGATCTGGAAGATGGTGATGAAGTTATTTTTTAGTACGGCTCAACAATACGGCATCATCATTTATTCTTTGTTAAAAAAATAAGAAAAAACGTTTTCTGATTCGTGCAAACCGGAGCCAGGAGCCGTTGAACCCGTAGGGTGGATAAGCCTCAGACGCATCCACCAGTTCATAGGATGTTGGTGGATGAACAAGCTTATCCACCCTGCCGCTCTCGTCTTGCAGCGATATTTTTTTGCTCCACTAAGTTGATAATTTTATAAAAAATTCAGTTATGCTCCGCCAGTTGCTGGAAATTCTCGTTCCCACGCTCCCGCGTGGTAATGCATAGGAAAGTTAACTCATGAGAAAAAGCCGTTAAAATTATCCGATCTCAACAACCTCATTTCGTTACATTAACGATATTACGAAGCAAGTTTGCATGCTGCGAATTAACGCTATGTGTTACCACGCGAGAGCGTGGGAACGAGTTACGGTATCTGGTGAGAGGTTCGTGCATTTGGTGGATGCGCTTCGCTTATGCCACCCTACAATTGCTAGTTGCTAGTTGCTAGTTGCTAGTTCATCAAAGTTTTAT
>Ga0209075_1002845_pt1 | contig 14889 bp, 9 predicted proteins | sample Stecom2011_FD_187523 | JGI IMG/M metagenome (GOLD analysis project Ga0209075, IMG submission 187523) | Agricultural soil microbial communities from Utah to study Nitrogen management - Steer compost 2011 (SPAdes) (version 2) | ecosystem: Environmental > Terrestrial > Soil > Agricultural land... | reverse complement strand
CTATGGTGGAAAAAGGAGAAGGATGCGGTACGCTGCCTGCTCTGCCCCCACCGCTGCCTGATGACAGAAAATGAGACCGGTCTGTGCGGGGTACGTCAAAATACAGCAGGGCGCCTGATAACGCATGCCTACAACAGGGTGGCTGCCTTGCACATCGACCCCATAGAGAAAAAGCCACTCTACCACTTTCTTCCGGGCACTCGAACCCTGTCGCTGGGCACGCATGGCTGCAACCTGCGTTGCCTGCACTGTCAAAACGCCGGAATCTCGCAAACGGTACCATCCGGGGGAGGCCAACTCCTGACTCCCCATCAACTGGTTGATTTGGCTTTAAAAAACAACTGTCCCTCCATCTCCTACACTTACAACGAGCCCGTGGTATTTTATGAATTGATGTACAACACGGCCAAGCTGGCCAGGGAGGCGGGACTCAAAAACATCTTGGTCAGTTCGGGCTTTATCAACCCCAACCCGCTTCGGCAATTATTGCCTTTACTGGATGCCGCCAACATCGACCTCAAATGCTTTCGATCTGAGACCTATCGGAATTTATGCGGAGCCGAACTGGCTGTGGTGAAGCAAACCTTAAAAACCCTGCTTAAGGCAGGGGTTTGGCTCGAAATAACCACCCTGCTCATTCCCGGACAGAACGACAACGCAAGTGAAATCAACGACATGTGCCGGTGGCTGGCCCAAAACGGTTTTACAGAAACGCCCTTGCACTTCAGTCGCTTTTTTCCGGCCCATCGCTTAAGTCACCTGTCTCCCACTCCGCTATCGATGATCCGAACCGCCCTGTCCCTTGCCCATCAAAACGGCCTCCGCTTTGTTTATCCCGGCAATGTGCCCCCTTCCTTCTATCAAATCAACTAAATTCACTAATTTTAGGGCTTTGTATTATTTGAATTGACCAACCTTGTTGCACCAACTACGCGTCCTGTTTATGTGCCTTGCACTCCTAACTGTCCCCGGGCTTGCCCGGGGACAGACCAGTGATCCTGTGCTCAACAGCAGGGCCGCCGACAAACAAATACGCAAGCTCAGGTTTGAGGGCAACGATTATTTTTCCGACAAGGAACTGACCGAGGCCATTTCTTTTTCGTCCAACCGCTGGCTGGGCCAAAAACTCCTGGGGAAGGAGGCGGTTTGGTTTTCACGGGACGCCTACCAAATGAACGTGCGCGAACTGCAGCACTTTTACCAATCGGAGGGCTTTCTGAATGTGGAGATTGGCGAACCCCAAATTCGCCTTAAACGTAAGGGGCGCAAGATCGAACTCACTTTTCGCCTTACTGAAAATGAAGCCATACACATTGACTCCCTTCGTTTCGTGGGGCCCAACACCACCATCAACGAGGATCTGCAAGTTCGACTGCAAGGCAGCCGTAAATTCCTGGAAGCATTGCCCGGATCTCGCTTTCGGGATGCTTTGATATGGAACGACCAGGAAACCCTGACCATGAACCTCATCAACAAAGGCCATGCTTATGCCGCCAGCAGTCCCCATGTTAAACTCGATACCGTTCAACACAAGGCAAGCATCGACTGGGAACTGGAACCGGGACCCTTATGCTATTTTGGCGACATCAGTATAGAGGGACAGGAGCGCACTCCGGAACACTTGATAAGGAAACAGTTGGCTTTGGAGAAGGGGCAGGTGTACAGTCGCGCAGCGCTGAATCGTTCCCAGCAGCAGATTTACCAACTGGGCACCTTTCGGATTGCCTCCCTAAGGGCCCAACTCACTCGCGACCAAAAGGACAGCATTCCGGTGCGCATCAGTCTGACCGAAGCGCCACGCACCTCCACCCGGGTGGGCCTGGGCTATGGGCGGGAGGATAAATTCCGGACTTTTGTCGATTTCCGAATTTTAAATTTCCCGGGAGGCGCCCGTCGCCTGAACCTCTACGCCAAACATTCGGCCCTGGAGCCCTACCGTTTTGAAGCACGCCTGACGCAACCGGCCGTCTTCAGTCCCAATTCCACACTGGAACTGGCTCCCTCTGTAAAGAAACAGAAAGAAGCCGGCTACGAACTCTTTGCCTACGGCAGCACCCTGGGGCTGCTGCAGCGCTTAAGTAATCAACTGAATGTTTCCCTAAGCCTTTACTACGAAAACGTAAATCTGGACACAACTTCGGTGGCCCGGACCATAGACGTCACCGAGGTGTTGAAAAACTACTCAAAAGGAGGTTTGGCGGGGGGACTGCTTTTCGATTCGAGCCAACCGCGTTTTGATCCGGCACGGGGATGGGTCGTGGGCCTCAACGCCAAATCGAACAGTCAACTCTTACCCGGCAAATACTCCTTTTTCAAGTACCAACTGGAAGTAAAGCACTACCAGCAAATAGCGGAGCCCTTGATTTTGGCCATGCGCGCCAGATACGGCGGCATACGGCCCGGCCAAAGCAGGGGCCCCATTCCGGTAGAGGAGCGCTTCTTCGCCGGAGGCAGTCGCTCCGTCAGAGGCTGGGCACGACAGCAACTGGGGCCGATTGACGACGAGGGCGTTCCGCTTGGAGGCAACACCCTCATCGAGGTCAGTCTGGAACCGCGTCTCCGCCTTTTTGGCCCCCTCAGCATGGTGGTTTTTGCCGATGCGGGCAATGTATGGCCGCAGCTCGGCGATTTCAGCGCCCAGGACTTGCGCTTTTCTGCGGGTGGGGGACTCCGTTTCTCAACGCCCATTGGTCCGGTAGGCATCGACCTGGCACGACCGGTGGCCGACAGCGACAGCAAATGGCAATTGCATTTTAACATTGGACACGCCTTTTAATATGAAGCGAGCAGCAAAAATAATCGGATGGATTTTCACCGGCCTGGCACTGCTGGTGTTGCTGCTGCTGACCCTCAGCCAAACGGACTGGTTCCGCTCCTGGGTAAAGGACAAGGTCATACAAGTGGCCAATGAGCAGCTCGAAGGCGAGCTGCAGATTGACCAGCTGAAGGGTAATTTTTTTACCCACCTGGACCTGCGGCACCTGGTGGTCTTGCTGGAAGATGGGGATACCCTGCTGGCGGTGGACCGCCTGCAAGTGCGTTACGACCCCTTGGCCCTGCTCAACAAGGAGATTTTCGTTGAGCACATTCGCTTGAATCGGCCCCGTGTGTGGTTGGAGCAATTTAACGACAGCACCTGGAATTTTGAAAGTCTTTTGCCGCCGTCCGACACCCCGACCCCAGACGAGCCGGAAGATGGAAGTCCTTTCGGACTCAAAGTCTGGCTGCCCGAATTGACGCTGCAAGAAGGCAGCATCAGCATCGACAGTCCCGACAGCCTGCTGCCCGCCTATGTGGGCGACCTTCAATTGCTGTTGGCAGCGAGCTACAGTGCAAAAAAGGCAGAAGTCTCCCTAAAAGAATTTGGCTTTTATACCAGGCAACCCGACTTTCGCCTGCACAATTTAAGCATTCTGGCTCAAACCGATTTTGTTCGCCACCGGCTCGAGAAACTGGATGTCAAAACCGAAAACAACCACATCACCGCAGAGGGGCACTGGATGGATCTCGAGAATTTCCGTTTGAAGCTGAACTGGCCTAAGGTCCTCCTCGACGAATTTGCGTTTATTGTGCCCGAAACGGGTTTGATGGCGCAACCACAGCTGCAATTACTGGGCGACGCCAACGACGGTGATTTGCAACTCGATTTCTCCGTCGATTACGCCGGCGAGTCCATCCGTCTTCAGGGCCGGGTGCCCGCTTTTCAAAACTGGCTCAGCGACAGTCTCCGCCATTTGGGCAATATGGACCTGCATCTCAGCACCGTAGCACTGGAGCCTCAACATTGGCTGGCTATCGATACGCTGCCCCTGGTGCTCAACACCTCCTTTCAAATCCAGGGCAACGGGCTCTCTGCCGAAGCGCGCCCCCTGAAAGTCGAAGGCCGTTTTTTAGACAGCCGCTTCGAAGGGCACCGATTGGAAGCGGGCCAAATGGTAGTGGAGCTGCAACATCCTTTGGTAAGCACCCAGGTGGAGCTGGGGGGGACTTTTGGGCAGCTTGAGGCGGTAGGGCAAGTCGATTTGCGCGATGAGGGGCCTTTTGCCCTGGAGGCACAGCTGCGCCGACTGGCCCTTCACCAGTTGCTGCCCCAACAGGTAGACAGCACCCTACTCAACTTCAACATTAAGGCAGCAGGAAAAGGAGCGCTGTCCGACCACCCCGAAGCCACCTTCTCAGGCATATTGCAAGCGTCCGTTCTCGAAAGCATCCCCATTGATACCTTTGAATTCCGGGGCTTTTACCGCGACCAGGATCTCCAGCTCGACACCTTGTTTGTAAAAAACATTTCGTTGAAGGCGGGACTCCGGGCCCGGTATTTCAACAACGGCACCCTCGAAGCAGCATTGGCTGGAGAACTGTTCAACACAAAGGCTTTTACAGCCTATACGGACGAAGCGGTAGAGTGGGAGCAACTGGATTTTGACGCTTCGGCCAGGGGCAGCGTCGACTCCCTGCTTTTCCAATTCAACACGCAGCTTGCCGCCCTGGAGTTCGACACCCTTCTTAATCTGAAACAAATGGACCTTTGGGCCGGCGGCCAACTTGTGAAAGGAGCTCCCACACTGGAAACCCAGCTCCGGGCCAGTGGCCTCAGCAGCGGGGACTACCTGGTGGACACGCTTAGCTTGGATGCCGCCCTGCACGACGCCCTATGGAAGGCGCAAGTGGACTTGCGCCCCAGAGACTTACCGGAAGTCCATCTGGCGGCCAGAGGCAACACCAGTGATTCCCTTTGGGTGGTGCTCGAGCAGTTGGACCTGAATGCGGAAGTGGCCCAATTGTATTTGCTCAACGATTCGGCCAAACTGCACTACCATGAGGGCAGGGCCAGTCTGTCCCATTTTAGAATGGGCGATCGGCTCGACTCGCTCTTCATGTTGGAAGCAGATGCGCGTGCCGAACTGCCCGACAGTCTGGGGCTAGACCTTCATCTTTCGAATCTCAACCTGGCATTGCTTTCCAAACTGAAACTAAGTCCCCAGGAAATCAAAGGACGGGCCCATCTACAGCTTAATGCAGCGGGCAATCCCAAATCTTTTCAATTGAACGCAGGCACGCAGCTCGAACAACTGAAAATGGACCCGCTGACCATAGCACAACTCAGCGCAGACATCTCTTATGCGGGCGACACCCTACACTTCCAATCTTCCTTGCTCAGCCAACTGGGCGATGCCCTGGTCTTGGAGGGCAGCAGTCCACTCGACATCCAACTCAGCGACAGTCTTTTGGTGCACTGGCCCGGCACCCTCCTGGCCCGATTGCATACCCATGCCTCGCGCCTCGAAGGCTTCCTGGCCGAACAGGAGGGTCTGCCCAGTCCCCAAGCCCTAATGAGTATGGACTTTCAAATCATGGGACAAGCCCAGGATCCGCAAGTCAAAGGCTACATCGATCTTAGTGAAGGTACCCTGCCCCTGCCGCGTTGGGGCATCGACTATACCGGACTGCGCCTGAAAGCCAGTGTGGAAGAAACACGGATAAGTCTCGACTCCTTGTTTGCACGACACGGCAACGGAACCCTGCTGGCTCAGGGTTATGTAGATATGGACAGCAGTCTCACCAGTGGCCGCCTGTCCGACACCAACCTGAGACTTACAGCGCGAGAGTTCCACCTTTCTCGCCACCGCAACCACGAAATCCAAATCAACGCCGACGCCTTTTTTCGGGACCAGGATCAACAACCGCGTTTTGGCGGAAACATTGAAGTGCTTCGTTCCAACTTTTACTTACCGGCCCTGCTCGATATGGCGGGTGATGGCAGCGAGCTGAACGACCCGCTTTTGGTGCAGGCCCTCAAAAACCAACAGACTGAAGCGCTGCACACTGAAGAAGCTGCCCTTGCCGACAGCAGCCGTCAACAGAGCATTGAGCAAAGGCCGACCTACAACCTTGTGGAACAACTGACGGGTCGTATGCGTGTCGACATCCCCCGCAATACCTGGGTACGCTCGCCCGATATGCAAATGGAGCTGTACGGACATTTGGATGTGGTTAAAAACAGTGATATTTTTGAACTCTTCGGCTCCCTTGGCATCCACCGGGGCTTTTATGCCCTGTACGGCAAAAAGTTGGTCATTCGCCAGGGCGAGCTGACTTTCACTGGAGGGGAGGCCTTCAACCCTGCAGTTAACCTGAAGGCGGATTATACTTTCAGGGATCCGGAACGCCGGAAAAGATTGCTGACCCTGCTGGTGGGCGGAACAGCCATGGAGCCGGACATTTCCTTTGACCTGGACGGCCAACCGGTTCCCGAGGCAGATGCCATGGCCTACCTGCTTTTTGGTCAATCCTTTGACCAACTCAGCTACGGCAACCAGGAAGGCGTTTCCAATGCCTTACCCTCGCGCCTGATAAACAGCGTACTCTCGGCCCAGCTGAGTAAGACGCTGGGCTCGACCCTCAACCTGGATATGATTGAAATTGATGCCGGTGACGACTGGCAGAACACCAGCTTTATGGTAGGCAAATACCTCACCAATGACCTGTTTGTCACCTACCAGCGAAGTTTTGGCCAAACAGACGACGAATCCGTTTCGCCGCAAACCATCACCCTCGAATACGAAATCAGCCGCATCTTTTCGCTGCGACTTTTGCAGGGCCAAGCCAAAGAATCGGGGGTCGATTTGATTATTAAATTTGAAACCGGACGAAAATCAACAGACTGATGCAAACAGCCCACTTACAACATAGTACAAAAAGCATTAATGAATTGCTTCACCAAAAAAGGTTGAAGGAGGCACTGGATGCCTTAAACGCCATGGTGCGGGAAACCCAGAACAGTGCGCTCATCGACACGCTCTACAACCTGGAAATGACCTACAAAAACCTTTTGCACTACACGATAGAAGGCTTCAGCGACCCGGAGCGCCAAAAGATTTACAACCACCTGGTGGCCGATCTGTTCCGGGTAAGTGATCAGATTTTCCGGGAACGAAAGTTGAAAACAGAACAAGGCCGTTTTGCGGAATTACTAAGAAAGCATCAGCACAGCGACCTCGCTGTGCTGGACAAACAAATCGGGATCTGCCAACAAACACTGGACCGCAGTCGTTTGATGGAAGATGGCCTTCCGGGAGGGGACTTCGACGAAGCCCTGGGGCAGCTCTTCGAAATACTGATGACCCAGGGCGCAATATACCAACATCAGCAGGAATTACAGACACTGTTCTCTGAAAACACCCTGCCCTGGCCCCAGCAATGCCAACTGGTCAGCGCCATAAGTATCCACCTCTTGCAGTTTTTTAATGAAGGCGCACTACTCCTCCTGTTTCAATTGAGTCAACATAAACACCTTGAGCTGCGGCAACGCGCCCTTACCGGTCTGCTGCTGGTCTTGTTTCACCACGACCAACGCCTGCCCTACTTCCCCGAGGTGCTGCGCCAAACGCAAAAGCTGGGCGAACGTTTCGCAGGCAAAGAGAGCCTCCAAAATATCGTTATTCAACTGATTAGAACACGCGAGACCGAAAAACTGGCCCGTAAACTCAGCGATGAAATCCTGCCCGAAGTGGCTCGTATTCACCCCAACCTGCGCGACCGGCTCGACCTGGAAAACATCATTGGCGATAGTTTTAAGGAAGGTAAAAACCCCGACTGGGAAGATATTTTTTCCGACTCCCCGGAGCTGATGGGTAAGTTGGAAGAGTTCTCTCGTCTGCAAATGGAAGGAGCCGACCTGTTTCTATCCACCTTTCGCATGCTCAAGCACTTCCCCTTCTTTAACCAGCTTGAAAACTGGTTTCTGCCCTTCCCCTGGCCCAACCCCATTGCCGAAAACATCCTGAAAAACGAAAGCGGCCTGTTCAAAAACCCCGACCTTTTGCAAGGCATCGCCCAATCGGGCATCATCTGTAACTCCGACAAATACTCACTCCTCCTGAGCATTCCGCAAATGCCTTCGGCCCAAAAAGAAATGATGGGACAAATGTTCATGGCCGAACTCAGTGCCCTCAGCGAAGTAGAAAAAAGCGACCAGCTGGTGGATGCCCACAAAAAGGAACTGGCCATCTCCAACCAATACATCCAGGATCTGTATCGCTTTTACAAAGTATATCCGGCACGCAACGGGTTCAACGACCCCTTTGCCGGGAAAATGGATTTCCACAACTCAGCGGTGATTCATCACTTATTTCCGGGGAGCCACTTTTTGCAAAAACTGAGTGCCTACCTTTTCGAAAAAGACCGTTACCAGGAAGCACTCGAAGTCTTTGCGCTGCGACTGAAGCAAGAGGAACCCGACCGACAGCTGCTTCAAAAGCAGGGCTATTGTATGCAGCAGCTGGGAAATTACGAGGGCGCATTGCACTGCTATTTGCAAGCCGATTTGTTTGACCATGAGCAGGTATGGAATTTGAAGAAGATAGCCCTTTGCTACCGCTACCTTAAGCAGCCTGAAAAGGCACTCGAATACTACCAGAAAGCTGAAAAAGTGCAACCAGACAATCTGCACACTCAGGTGAGCATCGGCCACTGTCTGTTGGAACTGAAAGATTACGAACAGGCGCTCAAGTATTATTTTAAGGTAGAATACCTCGATCCGGGCAACCAAAAAGTATGGCGTCCCATTGTGTGGTGCGCATTGGCCCTGGGAAAATTTGAGCAAGCCGAAAAATATGCGCGACAATTAATCGACAAAAAGCCCACCCAGCATGATTACCTGAATATGGGACACCTGTCTTGGTGCATGGGCAAGCGTCAGGATGCCCTGCAATGGTACCAAAAATGCGTCACCTTTCCGGGACAATCCATGCAGGCCTTTTTAGAATCCTTCAACAACGACAAGGAAATGCTGCTTAAACACGGCGTTGATGAAATGGATATTCCCATTATGCTGGACCAGTTAAGATACCATTTAGAGTAAACCAAACATGCCCAAAAAGAAACCGGAAATTGAAGTCTACAGCCATGGCCACTATGAACCATGGGACAGAAACAGCAAGGATTTACCTCGGCTTAAAGCCATTACCACAAATATTCTGATAACGCCCGATGTAGAGTTTGGCTATGTATTAAAGATAAAGAAAGCAAAAGGGGCCCTGCTGACTTTCACCATTTTTCATCCGCCCTTTTTAAATGAGGAGGGAGAATTAGCTCCGCCTTTTGAAGGTAGCGAAGTGGTGGGGAGCAACGACTGGTCCTTTTTTCTGGGCGATACCGTTTGGCCACCGTATGAAGACAAGGCCGGGGTTTGGGAACTCGTCACCTGGTTAGACGGAAAAGAAATTGCACGTAAACAATTTGAACTGTTTTTATCGTAATTTTTAACACAAAAAAAAGACATACAGAAACTGTGAATCACTCACAGACTGTATGTCGTTATGGCTGCAGGCACCTGGGCGCCAAAATATTTTCAGGCTACGAAAGGGTGATGCTGAACAAGAAGGTACCAAATGCAATCAGTACCAGCACAATAATCACCTCCACGACCGAATAAATGAAAATCTTCCGCTTCAGCCTTGCGATGGCCTCGGTTTCATTTTCCTCGGTTTTTAATACATTAAATCTCACTTTGCGCTTGTTTTTTTTCAATTCTACTTGCTTTTGACTCTTTTTATACCGACAAAGAAAACCATTAATTCCCAATCGACCAATGAAGCCCCTGGTACCTTAGGAGTATTTAACTATTTTTTTACAGCATTTAATCCCCTCTGGATCAAATGATACAATACCTGCAAAAACCGATACTATTTATTTATACATTAAAACGGAAGTGCATGATGTCGCCATCCTGAACCACATATTCTTTACCCTCAACACTCATCTTCCCGGCCTCTTTACAGGCCTGTTCCGATTTATAGTGTACGAAATTTTCGTACTTAATCACTTCGGCACGAATAAAACCCTTCTCAAAATCGGTATGAATAACCCCTGCAGCCTGCGGAGCCAAAGCTCCTTGAGGGAAAGTCCATGCGCGCACCTCTTTTACACCTGCAGTGAAATAGGTTTGCAAATTCAGCAAACGATAGGCCGAACGAATCAGCTTGGCCACTCCAGATTCATTCAGGCCAAGATCTTCGAGAAAAAGCTGGCGCTCTTCAAAAGAATCCAGCTCGGCAATTTCCGCCTCAGTTTGTGCAGCAATAACCATAACTTCGGCCTGCTCATCTTTCACCGCTGCTTTTACAGCCTCAACGTGCTTATTGCCGTCGACCACCGAAGCCTCATCAACATTACAAACATACATTACCGGCTTATTCGTCAGGAGAAACAAGTCCTTGGCTACCTTGGCTTCGGGCTCAGTCAACTCCACTGTACGAGCAGATTTCCCAGTCATCAAAGCGTCGCGGTACTTCACCAAAACCTCGAAAAGCTTTTTCGAATCTGCATCCTTTGCAGTTTTAGCAATTTTCTCCACTTTGGGCAGTCGGGCCTCTACCGTCTCCAGATCTTTCAACTGCAGCTCAATATCAATAACCTCTTTATCCCTCACCGGATCTACGCTCCCGTCCACATGGGTAACATTGTCGTCTTCAAAACAACGCAATACATGAATAATGGCATCCGTTTCCCTGATGTTCGCCAAAAACTTATTCCCCAATCCTTCTCCCTTACTGGCGCCTTTTACGAGACCTGCAATATCAACAATTTCAACGGTTGTAGGAACAACGCGCTGGGGCTTTACCAGGCGCTCCAACTCCGTAAGCCGTTCATCGGGCACAGTGATTACGCCCACGTTGGGTTCAATGGTGCAGAAGGGAAAATTGGCCGACTGCGCCTTGGCGTTCGACAAACAGTTGAACAGAGTAGATTTCCCCACATTGGGCAAGCCCACGATACCACACTTTAATGCCATCTTTATGATTTAAATATTATTGAACTGTTTTTTCGCAGTTAAAAGCTTATCTTTTAATTTTTTGCATTGCGCAAAATTAGCGGGTGCAAAAGTAATCCTTTTTTTTGGAAAGGAGAATTATTTAACTTCACAGCCCCAAAACATTTTATGTCGGTTAGCGATCAGGAAATATTGGCTTTGGCCTGCATTCCGGGAGAAAAGGAGCAAGCCTTTAGCCTGTTGGTAAAAAAATACCAACAGCGCCTTTATTGGCATTTGCGCAAAATGCTGGTTGTTCATGAGGATGCCGACGATGTTCTGCAAAACACCTTTGTTAAGGCCTGGCAAAATCTGGATCAATTCCGGGGCGACTCCTCGATTTACACCTGGATGTACCGCATCGCCACCAACGAAGCGCTCAACTTTTTAAATAAAAAACGTGCCGAGCTCATCAACAACCCCGAAGACCTGGAGGTTTTATTAAGCAAGCAACTCGACAACGACCCACTTTATTCGGGCGACGAAATTGAAAAGCGACTTCTAAAAAGCGTACTCTCGTTGCCCGACAAACAGCGACTGGTATTTAACATGAAATACTTCGACAATATGAAATACGAAGAGATGGCCCGAATTTTAGACACCTCGGTAGGGGCCCTCAAAGCCTCCTATTTTCATGCTGTTCGAAAAATCGAGGCCCTTATTGATCAAGAGCTGTTTTAAGGAGAGCACCCTAAGATTTAAACCTTTTACAAGTTTGTGTGTCCAAGAGACAAAGCAAATCACCATCGTATGAAAAAGTTGAACAAAACCGATGAACAAGCAGCCTTTCAGGTTCCTGCCGGATACTTTGAGGATTTTGAGCATCGGCTTACCCAGCGGATTCACGGGAAAAACGACGCGTCGCTCCCAGACAAAAAATCGAGCCTGTTTAAACCATGGATGACGATGGCTGCCGGCTTTGCCCTTATCGCCCTGATTTACACGCTCATTCCGGAAAAGTTCACGCAAAAACAAACCCAGGAAAGAACCAGCGAACTTTTTCTCTTCGAGCAACAAAGTGAACTCCTCAATGAATACGAACTGATTGAATGGCTCACAACAATGAGCAGCGACGAATTTGAACTGTATCCGGACAGTCTTCTTTTCTACGAATTCAATGAAGAAGAACTACTCTATCTGAGCTATATTGATTAAACCCTTTAATACCAGAAGTTATGACACGCCCAACAGCCATCCTCTTACTTTTCCTGTTTATTCACACCTTGTCGGCTCAGGGAGATCGTAAAAAAGATGCCCGCATTGAACAGCTCAAAGCGCAAAAAGTGGCATTCTTCACCGAAAAGATAGGGCTTTCATCGGCTGATGCCCAACACTTCTGGCCGGTTTACAACGAGTTTTTTGCTCAAAAGGACAGCCTCAATCACCTGCGTTGGGAAATAAGAAAGAATTTGCAGGACAACCTGCAGCAACTGTCGCAGAGTGAAAAAACAAAGCTGATGAACCAACAAATCGACATCAAATGGCAGGAGGCAGAACTGGATCGACATTACCATCAAAAATTCATGGAAATACTCTCCATCGATCAGGTAATAAAACTATATGAAGCGGAGCATGAGTTTAAGATGCGCATCATTCGACAGATTCGCGAGATAAAAGCGGAAGCCAATTAAAACCAGTTGATAAGCGCAAGTAACCAATGCCATTTAAGGCTTAGCGCTGAAGCAGGCGCTGCACCTCTTCCGGTTTAACTGTTTTCTGCTCACCGCTCTGCATATCCTTTAAGGTAAGCACGCCCTCTTTCAATTCAGATTCACCTAAAATGGCCACGTATCTGATGCCCTTTTTATCGGCATAGGTCATTTGCTTTTTCATTTTGGCTGCGTCCGGAAACAGCTCGCAACGAATGCCTTCTTTACGTAAACGCTTGGCCAACATCAGAGCGTGAGCCGCTTCCTGCTCCCCAAAATTGACAAAGAGCAACTGACTGGCTGTTTCCACTTCGTCAGGATAAAGCTCGAGCTGGTTCAGCACATCAAAAATGCGATCCGCGCCAAAGGAAATCCCTACCCCCGAAACCCCTTTGAGGCCAAAAATACCGGTAAGGTCGTCGTACCTTCCCCCGCCGGTGATGCTGCCGATGGCCACATCCAGGGCCTTCACCTCAAAAATGGCTCCCGTATAGTAGTTAAGTCCTCGTGCTAAAGTCAGGTCCAGCTCCACTTGGGACTGCAAGGCCAGCGCCTGGCAATGTTCCAACACCGTCTTCACCTCCGCGATGCCCTTGCTCCCCACCTCTGAATCCGCCAACAGTTCTGAAAGCGACTCCAGTTTTTCTTCATTACTCCCCTGAAGGGCCAATACCGGCTGCAGCTTTTCAATGGCGGCAGCAGACAAACCTCTTTCGCTGAGTTCCAGATTGACTTTCTCCGCCCCGATTTTATCCAGCTTATCTATGGCTACAGTAATATCCACCAGACGATCACCAGCCCCAATGTATTCGGCAATACCAGCCAGTATTTTCCGGTTGTTCAGTTTCACAACAACCCGAATGTTGAGCTTTTGGTAAACCTCATCAACAATTTGAATCAACTCTACCTCGTTGAGCAGACTGTCGCTCCCAACGACATCCACATCACACTGAAAAAACTCGCGATAACGGCCCCGCTGGGGACGATCGGCCCGCCATACCGGCTGAATCTGATAACGCTTAAAGGGGAAATTCAATTCGCTTTGATGTTGCACCACAAAGCGGGCAAAGGGCACCGTCAGGTCGTAGCGCAAACCCTTCTCACTAATTTGCCCGGTCAGTTTGGCTGAATCCCCTGCAGCCAGCATATCCGGCTGGGCCTTGGACAGGAAATCGCCCGAATTCAAAATCTTAAACAGCAACTTATCACCCTCTTCCCCATACTTTCCCAACAAGGTATCCAGGTTTTCCATGGCCGGCGTTTCAATGGGCACATAACCGTACAACTGAAATACCCCTTTAATGGTATCAAATATATAATTGCGTCGCAGCATTTCTGCCGGTGAAAAATCCCGTGTTCCTTTAGGAATGGATGGTTTCTGAGCCATGTAAATCTTAATTTGTGCGTAAGTAAGTCGCCGTTAGCAAAGCTGCAAAGTTAAAAAAGAATCGCCAATTATCATCGCGGCAAGCGCAGTCCTAAACCATACTCCACCCAATCGGCCTTAAAGCCCGCCTGGGTTTTAAGGCCCACTTGTACAAACCAACTTTTTCCGGGTCGCAACTGGAGCGCAGGTCTGAAAAAATAAGCCCCTTTGTAATCGTGTCCTCTGCTGTGCAAATAAGTGCCGGCCTGCATACGAAAACTCAGTAGCCAAAAGGAATAGTCGTAGCCCAAATGCGTTCCGTAGAAGTGATGCGGCTTATTGGGGTAGGAGGCCCGGAGGCTGTTGTCGTAAAATCCATCCAGCCCGACGACTACGGCGCTTTTACTGTTGAAATGATAACGATACTCCACAAAGCTGCTGAATGTAACATACTGCTTATCGGTGCCCTTATCCTCGTCGTTTTGAACCACTCCCCCGGCCCCATATACCAGGAATTCGGCGACATGCAGCGGCTCGGCTTTTAGAAACACCTGAGGATTTGGACGCACAGGCAATATGGTTTCTGGGTGCAGGCGATTATCCACCAGGTTTTGCTGCTTATTAAAATGATAACGAAATCCGAGATTCAGGCCAGCCAGATTCAAGCCCTTATTGGGACGAAAAGTTCGCCCATTGCTAAAATGTGTCAAATCCAGACCGTAAACCAAATCCATCTCTCGGTTAAGTCGGTAGGCTGCGCCAAGGTTAAGCGCAAAATACACGTTAAAGCGAGATCCAATGGCATCATTGTGCACATTGGTCTCCGGATTATAAGGTTCAAAATCATAACTAAGCCCCAACGACGGTTCCAAAAACATCCTGTGTCGCCGATACTGGTATAGAGGAAAGGATACAAAACCGAAAAAAGCGCCAGGTGTTCCCAATACTTCAGGATCACCTATAAAGGCAGTATACCAGCCCAAACCATAAATGGGATACTGATAGCTGCTTTGCCACCCTCCCGCATCGGAACTTTGCCATCCATAGCGTACCTGGGCGGC
>Ga0209075_1002844_pt1 | contig 14898 bp, 13 predicted proteins | sample Stecom2011_FD_187523 | JGI IMG/M metagenome (GOLD analysis project Ga0209075, IMG submission 187523) | Agricultural soil microbial communities from Utah to study Nitrogen management - Steer compost 2011 (SPAdes) (version 2) | ecosystem: Environmental > Terrestrial > Soil > Agricultural land... | reverse complement strand
TAATATGTATGCGTCATAACCTGTATTTAATAATCGTCAAAATTCCTGAAACTTATTTATAAATCAAAATATTTGTGTACTCATTATTCCATTTCGTTTGCTTTTTATTAATCGATTAAAGGTAAAGTAGTTGTACTCTCGCAATTGTTTCATTTTTATAAGTATTATATCGTAATTTTGTATATCAAACATCTTCTTATGTGTACCCTTACTTTTTTTCCGCTTGCCCACGACAAATTTGTTTTAACAACCAATCGGGACGAACAACCTGAACGCAAAACGATCCCACCGATGGAATATAACCACAACGGCACAACCCTGATTTATCCCAAAGACCAAAAAGCAGGTGGCACTTGGGTGGGTGCCAACAGCAAAGGCAGAGTTGCTAGTTTGATGAACGGCGGAAAAACACCGCATATAAGGAAAGAAAGTTATCGACTTAGCAGAGGAGTTGTGATGACAGAATTGCTCCAAGCAAACGATGTTTTGACGTTTTTGAAAACGTTTGATTTTAGGGGCATTGAGCCTTTTACCTTAGTTTTAATTGACCCACAAAACGAATCAAATACCGATAAATTTAAAGCGTATGAACTGATTTGGGATGAGGAAAAACTGCATCTAAAAACCTTGCCTTGGGAAACGCAAATCTGGTCTTCTACCCCACTCTATACAAGAAAAGTCCACCAAAATCGGATAAAATGGCTTCAACAATTTATGAAAGAAACGCCCAAAATTACACCCGATGCTATTTGGGATTTTCATCATACCGCCGGAAATGGCGACAAAACCACCGACTTTATTATGGACAGAGGATTTATCCATACCAAAAGCATTACGCAATTTGTAAATGATGGTATGATTGTGTGGAGGTATGAAGATTTTGGGGAAGGTGTATATACCAGTCAGCAAAAGACTACTTAAAGCAGTTAGTTAGCACTTGTCGGAAAACCAATTGTTGGGTGTATTCCTGCAAGGTTTTCAACCAAACAACATTTTCTGTTATCATTTCTGTAAGACTTCGTGACAAAAAACTGTCAAAATATGGAAACATCCGAACACCTTTACCCCAATTTAGGTTCTCATTTAATAAATGCTTTTCGGAAAAACACTTACTTCACTCCTTCAAAAACGCCTAAGCCAAATAAGGCAAAATCGTATTTTACAGGATCATTAGGATCAAATTTTCGCAATGCGTTGTCTAATTCCTGTAAAGCTTTTTGATCGTTTTGTTTGCGTTTTAAAATTCCTAATGAGCGGGCTACATTTCCTGAATGCACATCTAAAGGACAAGACAATTCGCTTGGAGCAATAGATTTCCAAAGACCAAAATCTACACCTTTTTTATCGTTTCGGCACATCCATCTCAAAAACATATTTATTCTTTTGGAAGAAGAACCTTTTAATGGATCTGAAATATGTTTGGTGGTTCGGCTTGGATGCTTCATCTCAAAAAAAGTTTGTTTAAAACAAGAAATCCGTTGTTGTAAATTCAACTCTTTATCTTTAGAAAAAAGGTATTCCAGCCCTTGATGCTGTTGATAAATATTTTGTAACGATTTGATAAAAAACCTAAAGTCTTCGGTGTTAAAAGTTCGGTGAACGACCGAATCAATAGCTTCGATTTGGCGCTCATTGGCATTCATCACAAAATCATAGGGATTATTTCCCATAGCTTGCATCATTTTGGTTGCACTGTTGATAATCATTTTCCGGTTTCCCCAGGCAATCGTCGATGTTAAAAAAGCACTTATTTCAATATCCTCTTTCAGCGTATATTGATGTGGAATTTGTATCGGGTCGGATTTAATAAAATCAGGATGGTTGTATTGGTCTGCTTTAAAATCCAGATATTCTTTTAATTCGTCAAAATTCATTTAACCGTTTATTTTCACACAAAATGTGTGCTGATTTTGGTGTTTCCGTAATACATTGCCTTGACAATACCGTCCGAAAGACCTATTTTAGGGACATACAAATGCTTAGCATTGCTCCATTTCATTGCGTGAGCATAAATTTTAATCGCAGGAATAATCACATCTGCCCGATCTGTATTCAGACCCAAACTTGAAATCCGTTCCTCGTAAGAAAGAGTATTCAAGTATTTCAATTGCTGATTAAGGTAAGATTGTGTGAGTGGTCTTTCCTGATTTTTTCCGGACATTTTAAAAACTTTGTTGATGTTTCCGCCGGATCCGATGATTTCGATTTTATCAAAATCCTGTGTGTGCTGTTTGATCCATTTTTCAATTTCAGTCCAAACGGTTTCTGGAACCATATTGTTTAGCAAACGAACCGTACCGTTTTTAAAAGATTTGGAAACAACTTGTTTTCCTTTAGAAAATAGGGTAAATTCAGTACTTCCGCCACCTACATCTACATACAGATAATGACCGTCGTCTTTAATATAAGTTGCTAATTCGGAATTAGAAATAATAGCTGCTTCGGTTTTTCCATCAATAATATCAATTTCTATCCCGGTTTTTTGAGTAATTTCCTCTACCAACTCCCTTCCATTAAATGCTTCGCGCATTGCTGAAGTAGCACAAGCAGCAAACTTTTCTACTTTATAAACTTCCATCAACAACTTAAATGCCTGCATCGCTTTAATCATTCGTTCGGCATTATCTTCCGAGATTTCGCCCACGGTAAATGCGTCCTGCCCCAAACGAATAGGAACACGTACCAAATGACTTTTATTAAACTGTGTAGGTTTGTTTTCTTCTTCTATTACGTTGGCAATCAATATTCTCATCGCATTGGACCCTATATCTATTGCCGCATATTTTTTTATATTTATCATTCTTCTATTACAACTTCTATCTTGTCACGATAATAATTATACATTACTTCTTGGGCTCTGCAACGTTCTTCTCCGACACGCTTGTAACGGTTTTCCAATCGCTCGGAATGCAGTCTTACTTTTACATTTCCGTCCCAATAAATTTTAAATGTTTCTATGAGTTCTTCTTTAAGGTTTTCGTCATAAATCGGACAACTTACCTCTACCCTTTCGTCAATATTCCGTGTCATAAAATCGGCAGAAGAAATATATATTTTTGCATCATCATCCGTCCCAAAAATATAAATCCGTGAATGCTCTAACAGATTGTCCACAATACTAATGGCTTCGATATTATCGCTCATTCCTTCAATACCCGGAATCAGACAGCAAATGCCACGTACAATCAATTGAATTTTTACACCAGCACGACTTGCTTCATACAGTTTATCAATCATTTTATAATCTGATAAACTATTCATTTTCAATCGAATCATTGCCGGTTGATCGTTCATTGCTTTCTCTATTTCTCCTTCAATCAGTTTCACAAACTTGTTGCGTGTATAATGAGGCGATACAATCAGGTCTTTGTAACGATAAATCCGATAATTGACTTCAAAAAATTCAAAAACACGGTTTACCTCTTTCATAATACGGCTATGAGAAGTCAATAAAGTAACATCGGTATAAATCATTGCGGTGCTTTCATTGAAATTTCCTGTGGAAATAAAACCGTAACGTTTTACTTTTTTATTTTCCATTCGTTCAATGACGCATATTTTGCTGTGAACCTTTAATCCTTTTACGCCAAAAATCAGTTTAATACCTTCTGCCTGCATAATTTCGGCATAATTGATGTTACTGGTTTCATCAAAGCGCGCCTGAAGTTCGATTTGAACGGTCACTTGCTTTCCGTTTTTGGCTGCATTGATCAACGAAGAAATAATCTGTGAGTTTTTTGCCAATCGGTACAGCGTGATTTTGATGCTTGTAACTTTAGGGTCTAAAGCGGCTTCTCGCAAAAACTTCACGATATAATTAAAGGATTGATACGGCGTGTGTATCAAAAAATCTTTGTCTTTTATTTGTTGTAATATACTTTCTTCCAGCAACAATCCGTTGACAGGTAATGGGTGAATCTTTGGAGGAATCAGATCTTTGCGTCCCAAATTCGGAAAACTCATATAATCGCGTCGGTTGTGGTATCTTCCTCCGGGAATGATACTGTCCACTGCTTCGATATCCATCTTGTTGAGAAAAAAATCGAGTGTATCAATATCAATTTCATTGTCATAAACAAACCGAACTACCTCTCCTACCCGGCGGTCACGAACAGAATTGGAAATTTTTTCCAAAAAAGATTTATGTAAATCAGAATCAAAATCAAGTTCGGCATCGCGCGTGATTTTTATCATATGTGCCGAAATACGCTCATATTCAAAGATCGAAAAAATATAATCCAAATTAAATCGAATCACATCATCTAACAACATAATGTATTGTTTGCCGTCTTTTTTTGGTAATTCCACAAAACGATTGATATCAGCAGGCATTTCGATCAAAGCATAACGCGTCCGTTTTTTAAGGGATTTAGGCGATTCCTCACTCACTTTTTTAATGAGTTTTACCGCCAGATATCCATAAGAATCTCTCAAATGCGGAAATTCAGCCAAATCGTTTAATACAATAGTAACTAATACCGGACTGACCCTGTGAATAAAAAAATCTTTAACGAATTTTTGCTGTTTTGTGTCCAAATGGTATTCATCCACTATATGTATGTCTTCTTCTTCTAACTGGGTTTCGATTTCCTGTAGGATTTCGAGACTTTTTGCCTGAAGTTTAATAACAATATCGGTTATTTCCTGTAAAAGTGTTTTGGCATCAATGCCGCTACTCAGCTTTTTATTACCTTCTTTAGAAATCGAAATTCTTCGGACAGTGGCATAACGTACCCTGAAAAACTCGTCTAAATTGTTTGAAAAAATACCCAAAAAACGCAACCGATCCAACAAAGGAACGGTTTTGTCTGCGGCTTCTTGTAAAACCCGTTCATTAAAAGCCAACCAGCTTTTTTCTCGGTCTATGTACTTAGGACGTACTATTTGCATTGATTAAATCTTTTGGAAATAAAGTGGTTAAAATTTTACCTTTATTGATTGTTTTCCAGTCATCTTCTTCAAATTCCAGCACCACGATTCCCGACGTCGGAACATTCTCAATATATTTATCTCCAAATGTATTAACAAAATCTGTAATGGCATTATTATGTCCAAAAAGAATTAAATGCGGCACCGAACTTTCACATTTTCTTATCGTTTTCATTAAGTTTTGATGATCAAAAGTATATAATTCAGGTTTTACAATCGTCAATTCCTGCGGAATGCCCGATACTTCATTAAAAATTTTTGCGGTATCGTATGCTCTTTTTGCCGAACTCGACCATATAAGAAACCGTTCGGGCAAGTGAGGTTGAATCGTTTCAAAAACCCTGTTATTGTTGAGAATTCCTTTGTTTGAAAGAGGTCTTTCGTGATCTTCAAGGGGTTGATCCCACGAAGATTTTCCGTGTCTAATTAATATTAATTTCTTCATATCTTATTTTTTGTTGTTTCTATAATAGTTCGTATTTCTTTTTAATAAATATAAAAAAAAAATGTTTCACTTTTCATACAAAGCATTTTTTTTGTGTTTCTATATTGATTATTTTTGTTAAAATTTTCAAATTGAAATGGGAAAAATAGGAATTGAGCTGAAATGGGCAGCAATTATAACCCTTTACGCCTGTGTTTGGGCAGCAATGGAAAAAGCTTTGGGCTACCACGAAGACTTTAGTAATATTATGTTTATTGCGTTTTTTTACTATATCATACTTACTTTTTTGTGGGCCGCCGCTTTCGTTGACAAGAAAAAATCACTTGGAAAAAATACGGATTGGGATTTTAAACGTGCTTTTAAATTTGGTTTGTTTTTAACCGGATTGACGGCTATTTTAAGCCCTATTGCTCAATATATTATCTACGAATCTATTTCGCCGGATTATTTTAAGAATGTTATAGCGCATCAATTGAGTTACGGAAATCAAGACAGGGAAAGCCTCGAAGCGATTCATAACCTGGACTTTGGCATACGTACGGGCGTGATGAATGCACTTTCGTTGGGCGTGATTTATTCTACTTTGTATTCTTGGGTATTTAAAGCAAAAACAGTCGAAAAACAGACTATTGAACCAAAAACAAAAAAAACTAAAAAAACTAAAAAATGAATTTACAACACATTCCAAACATAAAAAACTTAGACAGTGGCAACTTTTTTATCCTCGCAGGACCTTGTGCCATTGAAAGCGAAGAAATGGCATTTAAAATTGCCGAACGCTTAGTAAATATTACCGATACTTTAAAAATTCCTTTTGTTTTTAAAGGTTCTTTCAAGAAAGCAAACCGTTCCCGCATTGACTCTTTTACGGGAATTGGCGACGAAAAAGCGTTGAAAATTCTCGAAAAAGTTTCTAAAGAATTTAATGTACCCACCGTAACTGATATTCACGAAAGTGCTGATGCCGAAATGGCTGCTGCTTATGTTGACGTGCTTCAAATCCCGGCTTTTTTGGTACGTCAAACCGACCTTGTAGTTGCCGCTGCAAAAACAGGAAAAACAGTCAACCTTAAAAAAGGACAATTTATGAGTCCGGAAAGTATGAAACACGCTGTTCAGAAAGTTTTGGATTGCAACAATGAAAATGTAATGATTACCGACCGCGGAACGATGTTTGGCTATCAGGATATGATTGTTGATTTCAGAGGGATTCCTGCGATGCAACAATACGCTACTACTGTTTTGGATATTACACATTCGTTGCAACAACCCAATCAGGCAAGCGGTGTTACAGGCGGAAGACCCGATTTGATCGAAACCATTGCCAAAGCAGGAATTGCCGTAGGTGTGGACGGTATTTTTATCGAAACGCATTTTGACCCTTCCAATGCTAAAAGTGATGGAGCCAATATGCTGCACTTGGATTATTTTGAAAATCTGATGAAAAAGTTGGTAGCTATCAGACAAACAGTAAATACGTTTTAAGCTTAAAAATTCACTTCTAAAAGAGAAAAACACCCCTGATAATAAAAGGAAAGCTTTCAGGGGTGTAACATAATTTTCTTTGATTAAACTACAAAAAAACATTCTCTTACAATAATTAAAACTTAAGTTTTCATAACCCAAATTATAATTGTAATTTTGCCGGGTTTAGAATACAACAACGCAACATACTTATCACAATGAAACAATGTAAATATATTTTCGTAACAGGCGGTGTCACATCATCACTTGGAAAAGGAATTATAGCAGCATCTTTGGCAAAACTATTGCAAGCCAGAGGATACAGAACCACCATACAAAAATTTGACCCGTACATCAACGTAGATCCGGGAACATTAAACCCCTACGAACACGGCGAATGTTTTGTAACCGACGATGGTGCCGAAACGGATCTGGATTTAGGTCATTACGAACGTTTTCTGAATGTTCCTACTTCTCAGGCAAACAACGTCACTACCGGTCGTGTGTATTTATCGGTGATTGAAAAAGAACGCCGTGGCGAGTTCTTAGGAAAAACCGTTCAGGTGGTTCCGCATATTACCAACGAAATCAAAGAGCGTATGCAGTTGTTGGGTAAATCGGGTGATTATGACATTGTGATTACAGAAATCGGTGGAACGGTTGGTGATATTGAGTCTTTGCCTTATATCGAATCTGTGCGTCAGTTGGTTTGGGATTTGGGCGATAAAAACTCCATCGTTATCCATCTAACATTAGTGCCTTATCTGGCAGCCGCTGGTGAATTAAAAACAAAACCTACACAACATTCCGTAAAAACCTTGATGGAAAGCGGAATTAAAGCTGATATACTGGTTTGCAGAACCGAACACGAATTGTCTTTAGATATCAAACAAAAATTAGCCGCATTTTGTAATGTTTCGCAAGAATCTGTTATTCAATCTATTGACGCTCCTACAATTTATGAAGTTCCCAACAATATGCTGGAAGAAGGCTTGGATACCGTTGCCTTGAAAAAATTGGATTTACCAGAAAAAGGTTTACCAAATCTTACCAAATGGAACGACTTTTTACATCGTTTAAAAAATCCGCAACACACTATCAATATTGGTTTAGTAGGAAAATATGTGGAATTACAGGATTCCTATAAATCTATTTTAGAATCGTTTGTTCACGCAGGAGCCGAAAACTATACCAAAGTAAACGTAGTCAGCATTCATTCAGAATATTTAACTCCGAAAAATGTAGCTGACAAACTAAAGAATTTAGACGGTATTCTGGTAGCTCCAGGTTTTGGTTCGCGCGGTATCGAAGGAAAAATAGAAACGGTGCGTTATGCCCGCGAAAACAATATTCCGTTTATGGGAATTTGTTTGGGAATGCAAATGGCGGTTATTGAATACGCACGCAATGTTTTGGGTTATGAAAATGCTAATTCAACCGAAATGAACGACAATACACCGCATCCGGTAATTACCTTTATGGAAGAACAAAAAACGATTACCGACAAAGGCGGAACAATGCGTTTGGGTGGCTGGGATTGCGAAATCAAAGAAGGAACCAAAGCGTTTGATATTTACGGACAAACGTTGATCAACGAACGCCACCGCCATCGTTATGAGTTCAATAATTATTATTTAGCCGATTTTCAAAATGCCGGTATGGTTGCTTCGGGAATTAATCCTGAAACAAAATTGGTGGAAATCATTGAATTGCCCAAACATCCGTTTTTCGTAGCTGTGCAATATCATCCTGAATACAAATCAACGGTTGCCAACCCACATCCTTTGTTTGTAAATTTTGTAAAAGCAGCTGTAAACCAGAAACTCCACACAACATCGTAATCTGATTGATTTTAAAAAAAATATAATTTTTCAAGAATGGAAGAAAAAAAATTAGATAAAAGCAGCCTGATTGGAATGGCTTTGATTACCATCTTATTGATTTGGATGATGTCTGGAAAAATGTTTCCCGATGCTTCAGAAAATCAAACGGAGGAGGCACAAACAGCGGTTGCTGTAACGCCTTCAAGTGCTCCGGAACAAATAGCAGCAGCCACAAATGATACGATTGCCAACGAACAATTGAAAGCTGCATTGGGTTCTTTTGCCTACGGTGCTTCGCTCCCAAGTGTTGTAAATGCCGAGGATATTAAAGTTGACAATGGGGTACTTTCTGTTGTTTTTTCAAGCAAAGGCGGTTACATCAAAGAAGTAACTGTCAACGACCAAAAAAGGATTTCAAAACAATCTGACGAACTGGTTAAAATCATTAAAGACAACAATTCTAAATTGGATTTACAGTTTGCTACCAAAGACAACCGTGTACTTTCTACCAAAGATTTGCTTTTTGAACCTACAGTAACCAAAGAAGGAGAAAATACGGTAGTTTCGATGAAGTTAAAAGCTGCGGAGGCCTCTTATTTAGAGTATCATTATGTATTGAAACCCAACGATTATATGATGGATTTAAACATCAGAACCGTTGGTTTAAACAATGTGATGGACGCTACAAAACCAGCGGAACTTCATTGGCAGTTAAAAGCAACACGCAACGAAAAATCGGTTACATACGAAAACCGTTATGCCGAAGTAGTTTTTGAATACGAAAACGGTAAAGATGATTATCTGAATCCTGCTAAATCAACTTCCGACAATGTAAAAGATTTGACGTATGTTGCTTTTAAACAACATTTATTTACCTCTGTTTTATTGACCGACACAGCAATTAAAAACGCCGTGGTAAGTCAGGAAAACTTAGTAAGTGATGAAGATGATGCACAGGAATTTTTGAAAGATTTTGAAGCTAAAATGCCTTTGGAATATAAAGGCGGAGAATTGGCATATACAATGAACCTCTATATGGGACCTGCCGATTACAACATTTTGAATGATTACGACCGTAACTTAGATGAAATTGTACCTTTAGGTTGGGGAATTTTTGGTTGGTTAAATAAATTGATTATTGTTCCGTTGTTTACCTTATTGACAGGTTTTATTCCGCACGGAATTGCCATTATTGTTTTCACGATTGTAATCCGCTTGATTATGTCGCCGATTCAGTACAAATCGTATGTTTCACAGGCAAAAATGAAAGTTATTCGTCCAGAAGTAAACGAAATCAACGAAAAGTATAAAAAAGACCCGATGAGAAAGCAGCAGGAAGTAATGAAGCTGTACAATAAAGCGGGCGTAAATCCAATGGCGGGTTGTTTGCCGATGTTTTTACAAATTCCTGTATTTTATGCCTTGTTTATGTTTTTCCCATCTGCTTTTGATTTAAGACAAAAAGCATTCCTTTGGGCAGATGATTTATCTTCTTATGACAGCATTGCACAACTGCCTTTCAGTATTCCGTGGTATGGAAGCCACGTGGCTTTGTTTCCGATTTTAGCTGCTTTAGCAACGTTTGTTTATATGAAAATGACTACCGGCGATCAGGCAGCAATGCAACCCCAACAAGAAGGTATGCCGGATATGAGTAAGATTATGAAAGTGATGATTTACATATCTCCGGTAATGATGTTGTTTTTCTTTAATAACTACGCTTCCGGTTTATCACTGTATTATTTTATTTCTAACCTGATTACTATTGGAATTATGTACGTGATTAAAAATCAAATTGTTACAGAAGATAAAGTAAAAACGATTGTTGAAGAAAATAAAACAAAAGAGCGTCCTAAATCAAAATTCCAGCGAAAAATGGAAGAAATGATGGATCAGGCTCAGCAACAACAAAAAGCACAAAAGAAAAAATAATTTCATTCTCTGTCCCGTCCTGAAAAAATGATAGGATTAAAAACAGTACAAAGATTCGTTTTTGTACTGTTTTTCTTTTTATAAGATTTTGATTAACCCGAATTCAATTCTTTCCTTGGATTCCTATCACTGAATACCCGATTTTTTTATGCTTTTTCAACTTCCCAATAAATTAAAAACACAAGAGCCATTCAATGATTTTAAGGCTTATGATCTGGTAATTATTAGAACGAAAACTACTCTTTGTCTTAATATTCTTACCTTATATTTTTTTGTAATTTTATATTTTCAGGAATAAGAATAAAAACGATTCGTAAAAACGGTTTAAATAATTATATTTGTCATTAAATGTACTAAAAGGTATTTTATGAAATTATTAGAAGGTAAAACAGCTATTATTACAGGTGCTACCCGTGGAATTGGAAGAGGTATCGCATTGACTTATGCCAAACAAGGTGCAAATGTTGCATTTACATACAGTTCGTCCGAAGCAGCGGCATTAGCATTGGAAAAAGAACTGATTTCGTTGGGCGTTCAGGCAAAATCCTATAAATCCAACGCGGCGGATTTCAATGAGGCTCAAAAATTAACAGATGAAGTATTGGAAACCTTTGGAACTATAGATATTTTGGTAAATAATGCCGGAATTACCAAAGATAATTTATTGATGCGAATGACCGAAGCAGACTTTGATCAGGTAATGGATGTCAATCTAAAATCGGTGTTTAATATGACAAAAGCCGTTCAAAGGACGATGTTAAAAAACCGTAATGGAGTGATTATCAATATGAGTTCTGTTGTGGGAGTAAAAGGAAACGCCGGACAAGCAAATTATGCTGCTTCCAAAGCAGGAATTGTAGGTTTTTCAAAATCAGTCGCTTTAGAATTAGGTTCCAGAAATATTCGTTGCAATGTAATTGCTCCAGGATTTATTGAAACAGAAATGACCGAAAAATTAGGAGAAGAAGTGGTAAAAGGCTGGACAGAGGCAATTCCTTTGAAACGAGGCGGAACTCCGGAAGATATTGCCAATGCCTGTGTATTTCTTGCATCGGATATGGCGACCTATATTACAGGTCAGGTTATCAATGTGGACGGCGGAATGCTGACATAATTATACAAAACTATTTATTAAATATACAAACCCCATCGGATAAATTCTGATGGGGTTTTATTTATCAAATAATTATCCGTATTTTTAAATCAAAAATCTATGAAAAATATTCTTTTTAAAAGTCTTATCTTTTGTGTTATAGGACTTGTAGGTTGTAAAAGCAAACAAACAACAGCGGTACAGAAAGATGGAACAACCATCGAGTTTAATGAAAAAACATTTGATCCTTATTTTAAAGGATTGGGAACTGAACCGTTTTGGAACATTGAAATAGACGATTACTTTATTGTTTACAAAGATTTAGAAGGTAATTCAGAGGTTTTTCCTGTAAACCGTATTGATCAGGCACAAGATGCAAATGTGCAACGAATTACTTCAGAAAACAGTCGAAATCAGATTCTTGTGACTATTTCAAAACAATCGTGTTCAGACGGTATGTCTGATAATAATTATGATTTTAAAATCGAAATAGCACTTTCGGGGAAAACAATTCAGCTAAATGAAAAAGGATGTGGTTCGTTTATCGTTCCTAAAAAGTTGCAAGCTTCTTGGGAATTAACAATGTTTAATGGAAAAGAAATTGCAAAAAACAAATACCTTAAAACGCCTTATCTCACTTTTGAAAGTAAAGAAAACAGGCTATCAGGCAATGCGAGTTGCAATGGAATTAATGGGCGTTTTTTTATTCAAAACAAAACACTTCGTTTTTCCCAACTTGCCACAACACGAATGATGTGCGTTCACGAAAATATGGAAGAAGCGTTTCTAAACGAACTTCCAAAAATCACTAATTATAAGGTTGTAAACGATGAATTACAGCTGTTTTCAGGAGATGAATTAAAAATGAAGATGAAAAAAATGGGAAAAGCAGAATAGTAAAAGCTAAACACTATAACATAAACGAAGTAATCTCATTGGTTACTTCGTTTTAAATTGTTCTTTCAAGCCCTTATATTTCCAACGTTTATGTGTCCAAAAATAAAATTCAGGTGCTTTTCTGATTTGTGCTTCCATTTTATCCAGAAACAATCTGGTGGGTTTGTATTTTGGTTCCTTTTTAATGTCGTCTGTAATTTCTGAAAAAGTTGCTTTGTAATGCCCTCTTTTGACCTTTTCAATATGAAGATACAACATATTCATATTTAATTTACGGGCCAAAACCTCTGCTCCTAAATGCACCGGTACCTCTACTCCCATAAACTTTTCCCAATGTAAATTATCGCGTAGCAAAGGTGTTTGGTCACTTAGAAACAAATAAACGCCGTACAATCCTTTTGTTTGATTTTCTCGGATTACTCCTGTAGTTTGCTGTGTAGAAATCAATTCGGCATTGAAACGTGAGCGAATATCTCTAAACAATTTATCAAAATATTTGTTTTTAAGCTTTTTATAAATACCAAAACCTTTGTAATCCAAATGATTCCCTAATCCGATAATCCATTCCCAATTGGCATAATGAGGCAACATTAAAATAATGCTTTTTTCTTTTTGTTCGTATGCTTTGATTAATTCGGGATTATCAAATACAAAACGCTTGTTTAATTCTTTAGAAGAAACAGTAATAGTTTTAATCATTTCCAGAAACAAGTCGCACAAATGACGGTAAAATTTCTGCTCAATTTCTTTTCGTTCTGCATCATTTAACTCAGGAAAAGTAAGTTTGAGATTTGCACGAACTGTTTTTACCCGATAACCAACGATTTTATAAAGTAAAAAATAAAAGATGTCCGATAAAAAATACAATACAGAAAACGGAAGTATCGAAATACTCCACAAGATTGTATAGATTATTATAAACAAAACATATTTCATTGAAGAAATTTTTTGCAAAGATAAGCTATCCTCCTATTAACAGGAATTATTTTCAGAAGTTTTAAAAATGGAGGTTGATTATTGGAATTATAGATAAAAAAACAAAATCCACTGACACACAGTTGTCACAACTGCTTTTTAATTTTGAAGAAATAACATTAAATCAAGTAGTATGAAAGCAAACATTTTAACAAACGTAGAATTATTAAACCATTGGCAAGGTCACAGAAATTTGACACGCAGAGTCATTGAAAAATTTCCCGAAAACGAACTGTTTCATTACAGTATTGGAGGTATGCGCCCTTTCGCTGATTTGGTTAAAGAGCTCTTATCCATTGCAGTTCCGGGATTGCAAAGTATTGTTACAAACACCACAGAAGGTTACAATCACCATTTGCCCTACCACACAAAAGCTGAATTATTAGAAGCTTGGGACAAAGACACACCAAAAATTAATGAGCTGTTTTTGCAAATTACCGAAGCGCGTTTTAAGGAAGAATTTAATTTGTTTGGTGAATATAAGTTTCCTGTTATAGAAAATATTCTATATTTTATTGACAACGAAATTCATCACCGCGGACAAGGTTCTGTTTATCTAAGAGGTTTAAATATTGAACCGCCATTTTTCTGGGAACGTTAATGGAAGAGAGCTAAATGCGCTCTTTTTTTATCAAAAAAATTCCTCGAGGCTTGCCTCGGGGATAGTCGATTTCAAAAAATATAGCCATCACTTAAGTATTGATTTTCAAACCACATAGATTTTTTATAAAAGTTGTCTTAACAAAAACACAAACAGCTCCTTGTCTATGTGTTTTTTAACTTATTGAAAACTATCCAAATCTCTTTTCATTATTCAGAAAAACTATAAAGCCTATGCGGTATATGTGGTTAAAACGCATTAAGTTACTGTTTTTTTTCCGTGTACTGAACGCTCTTTTTTTACTTTATCGATCGCTCTATGAAGCAAATCTGTAACTTTTTGCTTTAATTCATTGGGTTCAATGATTTCCGCTTCGGTACTGTACATTAAAAACCAACGAGCAAAATAGTCTAATTTTATAGTGGTTTCAAAAGTCATTTCAATGGAATCATTGATTTCTTTTTCGGAGATAAAACCATACGAATTTTTATCCCAATTAAAATAATGTACGGTTTTTTTTGAAGCCCGAATTTTTACAAGTACTTTTTCGGATTCAGCGGCATTTTTTTGTTTTAAAAAATACCCTAAGCTTTTATGTTCTTTAATATACGGATTATTGGTTTTAAGAACCTGCTTCACCCTATCAATTCTAAACTGTCGATAATTATTCCTTAAATGACAAAATGCCATAAAATACCAATAATCGTTTTCATAAAAAATCCCAATAGGCTCCAACAAC
>Ga0209075_1002843_pt1 | contig 14900 bp, 5 predicted proteins | sample Stecom2011_FD_187523 | JGI IMG/M metagenome (GOLD analysis project Ga0209075, IMG submission 187523) | Agricultural soil microbial communities from Utah to study Nitrogen management - Steer compost 2011 (SPAdes) (version 2) | ecosystem: Environmental > Terrestrial > Soil > Agricultural land... | reverse complement strand
CATGCTCTTTGATAACTTTAATAATTTGTTCTTCGGTAAAACGTTTTTTCATAGCGAGATCTCCAATGGCTCACAGTTTAATGGAAATCTCATCGAAGTCATGGTGCTAATTCATGGGAGAAGGTCACTGGTTCTTCAGAGGCGATGGTGCGGAGATCATATCCATGCACTTGGATATTGATGCTTGCTTCAACTCTAAGGCCGAAGAAGCTTTAGTTCATCTGTTTAACAAGAGCATAAACTACCAGCTAGAAAACGAAATAGCTGAACTGCCATACTTCTTACGCTCAGACGTAAACATAGCTGAGGGGTGCTAACGTTTAAGAAAGGCTGCCTCATTTTATTGGGGCAGCTTAGTTTTAAATTAGCCTCTTTAAATAGTTGGTCAAGCTAGCGATGCCATTACAAAGTGAGGCCTAACACCTCTCATTGAAGTGTCTATTTGAATTAGACCAGAACAGTTGGAACCAAAAAATGTAGAAAAAATTTCTTGTTGCAATTACAGGAAACAGCGGATAAAAGAAGTAGCCAAATGCTAAAGCTCTTTTTTATGTTTCTCTTTCAAAATGATTTCGTACTACTAAATCTCCACCGACCACCAACAAAGACTTAGCACGGCTAATGCCTATGTACAAATGCTCTTTAGCCTTTGCTAGGTCAATATTATCCAATCCCCATAAAAACACTACTGGTGATTCCAATCCTTTAAATCTCTGAATTGTATCTATAAGAACAGTGGACTCAGATCTTTCTCCTTCTTCGAGCCACATGGAACCCCTAGGCAGAGGAAGTGCTTTCAACTCAGCATAATAGCCAGCTTTGTGATAAGCATCGCCAAGTAGTACCACAATATCACCTGGTGAAACCTCTTGTTGTGTAATCAAATCTACAATGCTTGAGTTAATTTTTGCAGCTTGTTGCCTTCTGTTTTGTGCATAAATAAATTGGATTTTTTCACCATCATTTTCGGGTGGTGTTACGGGTGAGCCTTGGTAACCCTTGTAAGCAGCTTCATGAATCGGAATGGTGTTACGACAGTTTGTTGTTAATGGAAAAGCCTCATCATGAATTGGAAACGTACCAGCTCTAGCATAAATATTTTGGTTATCATCAAAAAAGACATAAAGAGGACTATTATCTAAGTCTGCAAGAAGTAGTTCTAGTGGCACCCAAAACTCTTCTCGAAAATCTTGTCCCTCATCACAAACAATTGCGTCATATCGCTCAGGAAGAATCTCTAGCGAATATCCGAGCGCATTGGGCAGCTGAACTTCAAATACATTTGTTCTCGGATATGTAATTTTAGCCTCGGCTAGAAGGTCTCTCCCTGAAACACTGTTAGCTATTTCAACCCGTCGGTAACACAACTGATGAAAACTCATAACATCAAGATTTGGAATACCTTCACAAAGTTTAGAAAGGTGATCAGCTAGTTGCCGGTTATAACAGGTTAAAAGTGTTTTAAATCCGTCTGCTGCTAAGCGACGTGCCTTTTCAAGAGCGAGTACAGTTTTACCTGTGCCAGCCCCACCGCTAATCGCAACTCTACGACGCGAACGTAATAGATCGAGTACTCGCATTTGATCTTTTGTCAAAATAAGGCGCTTTTGTTCTTGCTCTGCAAGATGTGTGGACGTTAATGGCAAGGCTTCAAAAGACCGGGCAAATATTTCATGAAAAATATCCAAGCCCCGTTTGCCTAAAGGAGTGATGTTTGAGTTTCTTGCTCCCCAACATGAGAAAACTGTATCAACCCAAGAGGCAATATCATTCAGAGAGTTTGACGTACCAATTAACTCTTGCGGCATATCCGGGCGAGATAAAGCAAAGGCATTACCAACATCAGGGAAAAACACCGCATGCCCAATGAGCACATTAGTTAAAGCGAGATCTTTCCAACGCTTCTGCTCATTTAATTTAGTTTTAATTGAATATTTTGCCTTTAGCCCTTGGTTGATAGGGTTATTAATTGAATGCTTTTGCTTATGCCTGTCAATAGAAAACCAGTTACCTGTTTCTGAATCAAAGCCAACACCACCACCTTTAACTTCAATACAAACATAGCCAAAATCTGGATGGCATATCACAAAATCTGTTTCGCCATCTCTAGCACTTTCTTCTTCACGCTGGAGTATCCACCCAACCTGGAAAAAAACTGTATATTTATCTGAAAGATTATCTCTTAGTGCACGATAAACTTTTGCTTCGGCTCTCGAAGGTAGTTCATTAATCTGTGACTCAGAGAGAATAGGAATTATCGATGTCATCAGCTTCCTCTTCTAACACACGCATTGAATACAAATTTAAAGGAACATTGGGCGTTGTTTGTGGCTTATCATCAAACTGTATGGTTAATAGCTTTGTAGTGCCACGTGTCTGAATGTTCTGGATCACGCCTTTCCCCATGTTATCGTGCTGAATACGCGCTCCAGGGATAAACTGTAATGATGGATCTGCCTTTTCATCTACGGCAGCATCACGCCAATTGCCGTCAAACATAAATGCTGTAACTTCTGAAGCTGGGCTTTGGATCGTATGCACGCGAATATTTTCTGGCGAAGATACAAACTCAACTACATACAACCAATAATGTTCACCATACCGTTGTGCATTTTCAAACTGCAGGCGAGAAAGTCCGACTCCCGTTTGTCCCCATTCACCATTGACGCCTTTAACCTCTATAAATCGCTCTTCCTTAGTGACAGGATCACGGCTAATAATATCGTAGCCTGGATGTGTTTGGGCCATTTGCTCAGCTATACGTCCACGCTCTTTTTCATATTCACAAACCGCTGTTCGTGCAACAGTTTCAACTGCAAGATTGTGTTCTGTTGTATTTTTTCTTTCTATAGATTCATTGGAGTCATTAGACTCTTTTTGAACATATGAAATCAAACGTCGATCCCATTGTTTTTTATACTCTGGCCGCGACTTTTTGATATGAAGATTTTTAGTCCTCGATGTGTTTTCTTTCAGACTGCCATCTAATCGTGTTCTGTCTGAATAACTAGATTGACCGCCACTATGAGATGATAGATTGTTTTTTAAAGACAACGATGGATGTTCATTATTTTTCTTAGCTCCATACTTTTGCTGGTTCTCATCTGCGTCAATTGAAATATCAGAAGCTTGCTTAGTTTCTATAGGCTTTTTAAATTCACCATGACCAAATAATGAGGTTTCAACTACATCTTCTTCATCAATTTCCGTTAACTCATCGTTGCTAATAGCAGAGGCCTCTTCAACAGGATCTCCAAAATCATCTAAACTCAATGAAGCCAGCTCTTCGAGATTAATCCCTAAATCATCATCTTCTAAATTTGGGATACCCGCATCTGTTAACAGCTCATGTGCTTCCTCAACGTCCATCGTCAAGTATTGGTTAAAATTAAGAGTTAATTTAGAGATTTCACTTCCTGATTCCTCGGGCATAAGCTGGTGTAAAATGCTATTAAGCGCTGATATCCAGACACGATTAACAATAGGTCGTGTCAATACCAGTTGAAACTCGTTTTCATTAAAAAATGCACTTTCTTCCACTGGTGAAGCTTCAATCCAGTCTTCTCCTACCTGTGCATGAGCTTGAATCCGAATAGAGTCGTAACTTGTAATTTTTAACTTAGAAAAAGAGCTCTTCACCTTACTTTGAATGTCATTTGGCTTATCATGCAAAAAGCGAATTAGCACACTAACTCTTTCTTTTAATACATTAGCTGACTCAGCTTCTTCATGTGCCGCCCCATTGACTGACTCAAGAATAATTCTTACATTATCGCTTAATCGTTTCAGGCCAATCTTTTCATTGATCTCCCATAATTCAAGAGCAGATTTGCATAACGCTTGGTTCAAATCTTTATTAAAGAATTTAGTATGCCATTCACTATCTTGAAGAAGCAGTTCATCTGGAAAGTTAGGCAACCCTGCCAAGTTTAATATGCTTGGTGATTTCCTTAATCCTTCAACCTCCTCATCGGACAATTCACCGTTACTGTAAGAATCTGCTATACCACGAAGACACGCGTCATATATTGCTCGCTCAGTTCCAACAACCGCTTTTGATTGTTCAATATGTTCTTTGACAATCTCTAATAAAATATTGAGGTACTCACGCCCCTCTGGCTTATCTTTAACTCCAATCACGTTAAATAAAGGCTTAAATATTTCGAGCTTAGTAGGGATGGTAAAAGCATAATGCCCAAGTTGTTGAGGAATCCAATAAAGCCTGTTTGGGTATACAAATGTCTTTTGGCTCTCAACATACACACAGCGAGAATTTGCCAGCACTGCAGCCTTATCTCCAAGTTCCTCAGCTCTCTCATTGAGAATTTGGTATGTCATATAATGAGGTGGCTCTTTGTTTTCTATACAATGCAATAAATGATCAACAACCAAATATGTTTCTGGCTTGGTTGTAACTCCTAACTCCTCCAAAAACTCTGTTTTCAAACGACTTGCATTTTTAAAATTCAAAATACTTGCTTGTGAACGAAATGCTTCGGCACGAAAAGGCGTATATAGCTCACTGGCTGAATACCAGTTTTCTTTATCATCATCAGCGGGGAAGCAATCAGCTTGACTAAGCATATCGATCGCCTCTTGAAAAAAAGGCTCATCCTTCCATTTTTCATAACGGTCACATAAAAAATAGAACGATTCACTACTAGCTTTTTGAGCCTCTTCTGTCGGCAAACTATCTTCAGCAATAGAGATCATACGCTCAACTAAATGTTGTGCTATTGGGCTATAGCGAAGGCCCAGTTTTTCTATAAATGAGCGCACTGACACTTCACTAGGAAGTCGATTTTCATCTAGCCAAAGTTTTTTGTTATCTCCAAGAACCTTTATTAGTTCATCCTTACGCTTATAAACATTATCTGGTCTTGCCCATCCACCATCTTGTGTGGGAACAATTAATAAATTACCAAGCAGTTGGCGAGTTTCTTTTTCGTCTAACAATGATGGATAATTTGCCAATTCTTTAATGAGGCGAGGATATTTGCTTTCATCTTTAGGGCCTGCTTCATCAAAAAAGTTTGGCAATACATTGTGCACGAAAGCCTCAATACTCTGCGTTTTCACACCTAGCCTGTATAATAAAAAATCTCTAGCTGCTATGTTCAATACCGAAGTATCGAGAAGGTTGGCTTGACCAGTAGGATCCGTAAAGTTACCTGGTAAAAGTGCTTGCTCTGCTGAAATTAAATACCCCTTAGAAAGCCAAATTGGTAACTCTACAAGTGCTTGGTATGTTTCACCATCAGAATCACTAGAATGATCAAGCCCTGCAAGCAATGCATATAATTCTCGTAACTTGTCCTTCTCAATACTTATCACGTCTTCAATTTCATCAGTAATAAGTAATTTCTGGATATGCTTTGCTACAGCATCAAGGCTTAGTTGTTGAGTCTGCTCTGCTAATTTAGGGAATTTGGTGAGATGGTGAGTTGCTATTGCTAATCTTGGTAAAAGCTCAGCAACATGCCTTGCACTTAAATTATCTGGCGTTAGATGGGTTTGTGCCATGGTTACAACAAACAAATCCTCTGTAACCATCAAGGGGATGTTTTCTAAACGCACAAATTGATCTTGAGTTAATCTATATCTTACTTTAGGTGCAAGCTCGTTAATAACTTCCCATAAAGGAAGATAAAAACGGCTTAAATGCTCCTCTTCTATTTGCTCATCCTGAGGCAACAAATGCTCTTCAAGCAATCCCATCAAACGCTCAAAGGTTAAAATTGGCAATCCCAACTTAGTTAAAACTGCCCTGAATTTCCGTAACTCTTCAGATATAGTTTTTACGCCAACTTTTACAAGTACGTTAACTTGTTCCTCGGTTAGCTCTCTATCTGAAAAAAATACTTCTCTAGGGCAGAACAAACCATAGCTTCGCGTACGAACTACTGGAGCATTTGACATTGTAATGGCAAGATGTTGCCAAAACTTTTTAAAACAACGTGGGCCGTTTAGATTCCTTGATAATTCATAAGCCTTTGAAGCTATTTGCCAAAAAGATTGCTCCCCAACAATTCGTAAAAGCTCTTCCGGATTTCTAGCTAATTCTTTAGCTGCTATCTCAATAAGCATTTCGTTCCATTTTTGCTCATGTTGGTGTCCAGCAAAAATAATTGCTTTACGATCAGCTTCAGGGAAAAAATCTGCATTGATATGCAAAGGTAAACCAGATGATTGCTCTGTCGGTAAAAAGGCGTAGAGTAATCCTTCATCCTCAGCTAGTGGTTCAGGACTAATTTTTAAACCGATACTTACATCTGTTCCGCGCTCAAGTTTTTTGAGATGAGGATAAGACTTCACTAACTCCTCAGCCAACGCCTTAGCATCGGTGCGCAGTATGTACCATTGTTCAACATCGTTTGATGGGCTAAACGCTATCGTTAAGTTTGAATCATCTTTTCTGTTTAAACCACAACCAAAAATGAGCTTACCGTTTCTTCGTAACTCCGCCGTTTTGATATTCCTTAAAAAAAGCAGGCTCTTGCGTAATACTTTCTTAAAATCCTCGATAAGTTGGTCGATATGCTCAGAACTAACGTGTGAAATGCAAAGTTCTGTACGAGAAACACTCTTAGGGTCATTTGCCCATGGAAGGAAAAAGGTTGTCCCTGATGGTTGATGAAAAGACTCAATATTCCATTCTCCTTTTTCAGGAAGTAGCGTTAGTTTAATTCCCGATGAACGAATTTCTGGGTGATCCGTGATTTGGTATGTTGAAACAAAGCCAATCCCAAACCGCCCAATATTTTCATTCCGCGCAAGTTTTCCACCACTACCTACATCAGTAATCCTATGGTAATCACACTTATAATTGCTTTCAGCAAGAAAAGCACACTCATTATTTAAATCACCACAGTAAGTAAATTGCCCGCTATTAAAAACATAGAGCCCTTCGTCGGTAACATCAAAAATCACTGACTCTGCTCTGGCATCATCAGCATTTTGAATTAACTCCAATGCCATGATGTCATAGCCTTGTAAGCCGGCTAAATGGCTACGAATATTACCTAATAGATTTGCTGTATAAGCACCACTACTCTTTGTTTGATGAGGACTATTCACGAGCATCCCTTTTATTTTTATAATTTCAATTTTTATTAAAGCGAGTGTAACAAAGCTTTAAATAATTTAATGATTGTAGCTAGATAGCTGTTCAATTTACTGCTCTAGCTCAAGTTCTCCAAAGCAAATCTTTGCAAGCGAGTCTGTTTTCTATTAATCACAACTTTAGCTGAGCGCTGCTTGATAATAATGAATCACACTAGCTACTTCAGCAAGTGCCGCTACGACTCTTGTGACCATAACCCGTCGTCATCATGCTCCCTAGCTTCACGCTCGTAAGACTTGGCAAGGTTTTTAATCAACTCAGCAAGATTGGGTTTGGAGTTTTCCCAGTAGGAAGCAAAAAACCTGAATTGCTTAGCAACATCGCGTTCTTGCTGGCCTCCATCATAGGAACCGCGACTAGTCACTCCACGGGCGCTGCGTACCCCTGAGTGAAAGCCACTCTTAATATCTTCGTGGTCATCCTGATCAAGCAACTCGGCAATAATAGGTTCTGGCCAGCATTCTAAATTTTTACCAATTGGCCAGTTAGATAGCCACCTGCCTATTATCGAATCGGCTACAGCCTCTCGATCTTTCTCTTTAGCTATCTGCCTGACACCATTAACCCAAGAAAAAAACTGCTCCCTATTTACGTCTTTTTTATCCAGAACTCCATGCTCTTGATAAAAAAGGGACCAGAGCGTATCAGCCATTCCCTTCGAAATTTCAGGCATTGACTCATGTTCTCCATGACGAGGCTTGTAAACAAAGCAAATAAGTTCCATGAATGATTCAGGCTCACTAAGCAGCTCCACCATTAAGTGGGGCGCGCCATATTCATCATTTTTCAATATCGAATAATAGGTAAACTCTAAACTTACTAGATCAGAAAGAACATGATCCTCTGCCTTGGCAAGCGCCTCAAAAGCACGACCTATATTCCAGCGATCAGGAAAAGGAGTATTGTCTTCAAGGCTAGCTGCCATATCTTTGAGCATTTGTGTTAGCAAAGCTCCTGACAGCTCACCAGCACGATTTCCTAAAGCATGCATGGCTGTCCTTGGCCTGCCTACATTTAATAGGTTTTCGATAAAGAAACACAGATGTTTGCTCTCTACTCTTGTATAGTCTGGCTGAACTCTTTCCCAGAAATCACTCTGAGACTCTTGTGACAAAGCTTGAACAAACTGCCATAAATCCATATTTTGGGGCGCATTAACTAAGAAGCTAGCGATCTTAGGCTCTTGTTTAAACAGTCTCAGGCATGCCCTCAAGAAATCCATAAGCTCGGCCTGAGGCAAAGCATACAATACACCTCTGGTTAGTGCATCAAAGGGCAATGGATCTGGTTTCCCCTCGTACCACTGAGGCAGCCATTGAATTAGTTCATTACGTTTAAATAGCTCTTTTACCAACTCTCGGCCCACAAGCCCTGGATCACCACATCGCTTCGCTAACCGTTCAATTCCTTGCCAGCCCTCCGCCTGATAAATATCTTGTAGAGCAGAAGTACGTGCTTCAGCTCTAGCCTCCTCAGATTTTTCAAAATCATCTTCACGACCATCTGGAAAATCTACCCAACCATTAGCAAAGATCCAAGCATGGCGAATAACTAGATCATCAGCTGCCAGTTTGTCAAAAAGGGGCCGTAGCGCATCGGCTGTAGTGCGATCGTGCTGCTCTTCATTTTTATTGTAGGAGTTTTCCCAACTCAAAAACTTCCTGATGGCGCTTCGAACTACTTCTTTTTCCTCATCTGGCGAAGTGGCCGTACTGATAACCAGGCTTATTAGCCTGTCCCGACGATCTGTATCGAACTCATTAATCCTAGGTATCAACTCAACTATACGCAGTGAATTTCCTGACGCTTTTTCTATCAAAAGCTCCGCTGTAGGAATCACAATATCCCAGACATCCCCATAGGTAACTTGACCTACTCCCGCGTCATCATCACGCCATAGTGGTTTGGCATTGGCTGTTACGAAGCTAGTACGATCAGGAAGCAACGCTATTAAAAGCTTCCAACTTACATCTGAATTTTGAGCAGCAACTATTTTCAACGCATTAAGGCGCTGTTCAACCGATGCAGTAGTTTGTGGAGCCCAAGGGCGAAACAAAGACACAAGAGAATTGAACGGTGTATTTGCCCAATTTCCCTTTACCTCTACATTAGATAATTCAGCAAGAATATTCGCGACCCGCCTTAACCGTGTGGGATACCACGCCAGCAATTCCAAAGCCCAAAGCAAGTTGGCATGCCAACAGCGTCCCATAACGCCCGATGTTTGTGTTTCTGTAATTAAGCGAGTAACGGGTTTATCTGATTTCTGTAAACTGCTTTGCACAGCATTTAGAAACTCATTGGGGGCTGCCTCAGCAAATGACCGAAGAAAAGATGAAACGGAAAGCCAACGCTCACCATCAGCATTTTCTAGAAGCTCCTTAACAAAACACCGCACATAATTACCGATTATGGCAGAGTCGAAGCTATCAGAGAAATAGCCTAGCTTGGCAATAGACTCTGCCATAGCATCCAGCACCACGCCAGACTGTTCACGAACCTTGCCGTAAATAGAAGCCATCCAGCGCTGGTCTTCTTCTAACTCCAATATAGGGTCAGCTTTTTCAAAGACAGCATGCGCAACTTGAAAAAACCTTTTCAAGATAGCATCCGTCAGCCTAGGTGCCATTAACTGCAACAACTCCAATGGAGCCTTGGCTTTCCAGGTGGTGCCAATTTTTATTACAGGGGCATCGTCAAGAGTTATCAAGCGAAACAACTCATTTTCAATATCTTCGTAAGTGCGATCAGCAATTGCCTCAACACAAGCCCTGTCTCCCTCAGACGCACCACTCCAAGAGCCAACCAAGGTTAATATTAGCAAGCTAGTAGCATCGGCACTCTCAGTCCAATATGGTTTCTTGAACGCTGGATTTCGTGCATACATTCGACGAAAGGCTGTCCATGACCTTCCTAAGGTACGAGCGTATCGCGCAGCATCCGAAGCAGCGATACCCAATTCACAAATAGACTTTTCAAACTCATCTGGTTTAGGACGGCGTAGTTCCACTGTTTCTTTGTGAATTGCTTGCCCTCCAATTCCCATCAAGTTGAACTCTTGGTCACCAATAGCCATGGGAACAATCAGACACACTCCCTCTCGTGGTGCAGGCTGATTTCCAATCCGATTATCCGTAATGACCAATAGCTGAAGACCTGGGTTAGCATTAACAAATTGCCAGCCCTCGTCTGAGGTTATACAGGCAGCATGAGAGAAATAACCTTCTTCAATCAGCAGAGCACACACAAAAGCCACAGCCTCAGACTGGCTATCGGCGAGAACTGTAATGATTGGCTTACGCTTCTGGATGTTTTCTTTGAGCTTTGTTTGGGCATTTTCTCGGCCTAAAAACAAGGCTACTGCCGTTATGACAGGATCAGACTGACAACTCCAATTCTCCCAATATTTTTCTACAGCTTCTATGCCGTGACCTGCAATATTCAGCTGCATTCCCATCCATAAGCTAGTTGAAGGCGAAGTCTCTAGCCAAGCTTCTAAATCGTCTGCATCCCAAACCAGCACATCCGCCCATATACTTTGGCTTCTAGCTTTTGCCTGCCATGCCTGCTTTCCAGCCCAACGTCGGGGAGTGACAAAAACAAAAACTGCTTGTGCAGCTTCTGATGCAGATATTTGATCCACACGCTTATCAAAGTCACTGTTGGCTTTACTTGCTGGGTCTTTAGATGTGCCTATTTCCCAATAGCTTTTTCCTACAGGAACCCATGGGCAGCCCTCAACAACCTCTACCACACCGTCCCAGCCAGGACGACTAACCGAATCTCCACCAGGAATAGCAAGCGCTGTGGTGTGGCTCGTTGCCGAGATCAGCCTTCTCACCAACACAGGAAGCATACCCTGAGCTTCGCGTTGATCTGACCATTGAACTAGGTGAGTACCTGTTATATACATAGTGAAAAGCTCCTTTAAAAATCCCCACTGCTTCTTACGTCAAAGCTGCATCGAGGTCTTCTAATGCTGACACAATACTACTCACTGTGTGCCTGTCGAATTCAGAGCGATCACTTTCTTCATGTGTGCCCTTATTTAGGTAACGCCATTCACGTGAATCCCCATTTATCCCCAATAAAGTATTAATAGGATTAAGGATAGTATCTTTGTTTGGTGCTAAGAAGTTGCCTTTACTGATTTTACTCTTCAATTGTTCAGTAAGATTCCTAAGCTCAATTGGAGCTGATGCTCCACGTAGCTTTATGCTTAAATTCCCATCCCCAAATTTACCTAAATATTTCCACACTTTATCTTTTGTTAGCGCTTCTAAAGCTTGGCGTGACTTAGCCAACGCATCTCTTACTTCACTCTTATCAATATGTTCACGTGCAGAAAGAATATAATTACGCGGAGCACAATTAAAATCTATACGTATATGCTGTTCGCCAAGACTGGGAAGAAAGCTAAAAGATTTGACCAGCTTAGCTGTATTAGATGGTAGTAAGTTCTGTATATCCTTGAAAAACTCTTCTCCATGGCACGTCAGAATTATTTGTTTGTTAGCAAAATACTGATCTTCAAACAAAGTCAGACGAATTGATTCTCTATGTTCATCATCAATAGCATTCACAGGATCATCAAAAATTAATACAGGGGCGTTTTCTTTGAGATTCTTAGCTAGCAAAATTGCCAAACCCAAGCAGCGAACATGGCCCTCACTAAGAATATGTAATGCATCATGAAGTTGGCCAGGATTATTACGGAATGCCACTTTCAGGCGCTGGTTTTGGGTCAATGGTAGCGCAACACTTGCTAATAACTCCGCGTCAGAGTCATTACGATTAAACGCGTTATAAAGTTTAATTACTATTCCACCGAGGTCTGCCACTAACTGTGCAGGCAGACTTTTATTGTATCTATCTAACTTCTGAACAAATGCAGCGTAAGCAGAAACTATCTCTTTGTTTCTTCCCACTATGTTTTTTTCAGTTTCAACCTCTGAAATTAGCTGAGCATTTTCAACTTGAAAGTTATCAATTAGTTTCTGGGCATCCGCAATAGCTTTATCTGCAATTTCTCGACGTGTTTGTAGTGCAGATATTTGGCGCCCATATTCTCGTAGTCTGTTTAGCTCAGCCTGCTTATCATTTTTTTGCTGCATCTCTTGATCAATTTTCACATCATTTTCTTGAATTTTCTGAACCTGTGAAATTAGGTGTTGCCAAGGTGTAAATCCGTCAGGCAACTGACTAAACAGAGACTCCCACCATTGTATTTCAGGCTGCATATTGTTAAGCACTTGATATTGTTGAAGAGAATTATTCAGTGAAAAGTGGTTCAAGCAAATATTTACGATTTGGGAGAGCTGAAACAAATGCTGCTTTGCGCTTTGTTCAAAGCTACTTGAAGCTTGCTGAATAGCCGCCAATTGTTGAAGTTTTTGTAGCTCTTGGCTTGCACGTGTATATGGATTTACTGTGACTTCATTTAGCGGAGTTAGGCAGGCAGGGCAATTATCCGAGCTGCTTTGCTGAACTTGCGATACCGCTTCGTATAGCTGTTTAAAAGACACCTGTTGACTGGCTAAAGTTAACTCTTGCTGTTTACCGCGCAGCTCCTGAATTGCTGCAACAATGCTATTTTTTAATGCTTCTAATGCAGCACTGGTTAAATTTCTTTTAACTGCAATGGGCTTCTGTATCTCGGCTTCAAGACGTTCAGTTGCTCCAGGTGTTGCATCATCGCCATTTACTTCAAGCGCCATCTGGCTAAAAGTAATATTTTCCTTGTATTGCCTCGCTAAAGCCGATTCCTCTATGGCAATTGCTTCAAGATTTTCTTTGTTGCTCTGAATTTGCTGATGTGCTCCTGTTAACCCCTGTTGTTTATCAATGAGTAGCGTTGCTTTTTTTCCTACAACATCAATATACTTTTCATCAATTTCAGCACTAAAATTGCGTACAAAATCGGTAAACGAATCCAGCCCAAATAATGTAGAAATTAATTCCGTTTGTTTTGCAGGTGCTTGAGCAGCAATACGCGAAAAGCTATCGATGCGGTTCTTTTCAACAAAACAAAAGCGATATGCAGCCTCATTTGAAGTAATCTCTACGTCATTGCCATCACTATCAATTCTGTAAACCTTTGGTGGTAGAAACCGATTTACACAAGCATTTTTTAAATAGTCACTTTGATCACGAAAGCGATTACTTTCTGCTTCTAGAACCTTGCCTAACAACCCGTATTCCAAGGCTTCACAAAAACTAGTTTTGCCTGTTCCATTGGGGCCGTAAACCAACACTAGACGGCTATTAAGATCAAACTCTTCTTGTTTACTAAAACCACGAAAAGGGCCAACTACTAAACGATTTAACTGAGAAAAATTTATTGCTTCATCTTTTTGTGCAGTCGAGATAACTTGAGTATTTGGCTTAATAGTTGCCCAGCTTTCTTGCGCTAGTTCAACAAGCTTCCTAACGCGCTGCCCTTGATGCGTGCTTAATGGATATAAAGTATCAAAGTCAGCCGCTACTATCTTTGCTATTTTTCGTACTGGTTCAGATGTGTTTGAGTTTTCGAGCGTTTTCAAAAAATGGAAATATTCAGACCTAGCCATAAGTTATATCCTTTATTTTATAGTTATTTGTCCATTCATAAGCATTAGTAGGAGCCAGTCACGGAGTTTTAACAGCTCGGTACGCTCATTGTCGTTCAACATGGCGCCATTAGCCTGCTCTTCTTGCTGCTGCTTCCAGTTATAAATTTGGTTAGGATTTGCCCCCAACTGCTTCAGCAACGCTATAGCCTTGATCAGTCACCAAGGAAACAGCCTCTTCTTTGAACTCTTTAGAGTAGGTTTTATATTTACGCATCTGATTAATATTTCACCTCATACTAGACTGGGTCTATTGTCTCTAATTGAAGTGTCCATTTGAATTAGACCAGAGCAATACTTCCTAGTTATCAAGTATCATGCCAACAAGCTTTATTATTACAACCTCGTCATTAACAACAATAATTAGATGTGTAGGTTCTAAGCAAGGGGATTTACTCACACTTATAGGTGCTTTATTTTACCTTTAGTGGGGTGTAGCTTAAGAGTTTATAAGAGAGGGGAGCATATTAGGGAGTGCAGCGCTTGCAACCGTCACTGTCACCACAATTTGTTGGACTTTTCTATGGAGATGAGCAGCGCTACCCTAACGGTATTTATGCAGTGAAAGGATGACGAAAAACAAGCAGAAAAGGAACCTTGTCAGAGCACCTTCACTGTCCTTTTGATCGCACTATCATTACAGTTTTTTCCTGCTGAAGCTTGCTACGAGCTAAGAAAAGTACAGCTCTTAGCTGCTTAACTACTAACATGTCCAACAAATAGGGGGGGCAGCTCACTATAGCTGCTCTCTTTATTTAGCACGTTATGAAATAGAGCTGTGGCGCCAACATTACAACACTGTTAGGCCGCATAGCTCGTTAAATTATTTATCGCTTTCCGAGTTTATGAAGAAGGCGGCATAATACGAAATCTCATCCTAGTAGTGGTACAAGCTGGGGAGAAACTCGGATCAACACTGACAGCTGCATCGACTCTAACTCACACGTCACCTAAGAGAGTTAAAAACTGTCTAGAGTAGTGACACTGTGAATCTAGGCACCTGTCAAAAAATTTTACACATATATATTTGCTTGTCGTAATCACTCCGCCTCTGTAGTAAATTCAATCCCAGATTTCTTCTGAACTAATTCTCTACTACTAATCAGGTTAAGCAGTAATAATGACAGGCTCTAACGTTCGAATAGACAGCTATTAATGCTTAGCATCTT
>Ga0209075_1002842_pt1 | contig 14900 bp, 9 predicted proteins | sample Stecom2011_FD_187523 | JGI IMG/M metagenome (GOLD analysis project Ga0209075, IMG submission 187523) | Agricultural soil microbial communities from Utah to study Nitrogen management - Steer compost 2011 (SPAdes) (version 2) | ecosystem: Environmental > Terrestrial > Soil > Agricultural land... | reverse complement strand
AGGGCTGCTTCGCCATCTGCGGGTTTTGGGAAATTACAGACATTATAAATTACAGGCTTCTTATTATAAAGTTTGGATTGGGTTACGAAGTTGGACATCCAAGCTCCGCCTCGTTTACTAGGTCGGGCATAGAAGTCGGTATAAAACAAGCCCAGAGGGTCACCATTTTCCTCGAAAAGCTCATACACATTCACATCTTCGTGATAAACTGGGATGTCGGTGCGTTTCTTAAAAGTGATTCCATATAACTTTTCAGCTGCGTAGAATACACCCTTTTCCAAAACATTGTTTATCTCAAAATACGGTTTGATTTGATTCTCATCCAGATCGTATTTTGCTTTTCGCACCATTTCGGCGTAATAATCCCAATCCCAAGGTTCTAAAGTGAAATCTCCTCCTTCCGATTTTATCATTTTCTGAATTTCGTCCGATTCCGCTTGTGCCTTTGCAGTACCAGCAGAAATGAGCCCATTAAAAAATTTATTTACGTTTTCTGGAGTCTTGGCCATGGTTTTTTGAAGGCTCCATTCAGCATAATTATTAAACCCCAACAACTTGGCTTTTTGAGCGCGTAGTTCCACTATCTCCTTAACTATTTCCCTAGTGTCGTTGGCACCGCCATCTGCACGGGACCAAGCTGCTTTAAAGAGCTTTTCACGACTGGCTCGGTTATCCATGGATTGCAACAAGGGTTGTTGGGTGGTGTTTTGCAATGGAATCGCCCAGCCCTTTCCGTCCTCATTGGCTCTCGATTTAAGAAAATCCTCATCAACGCCAGCCAAATCCTCTTTATTTGTGAAAGTGACAGCACCTGCATTGTTTGCTGCCAGTAATGTTTTTCCGAATTTAGTAGTAAGAGTCGCTAATTTTGAATTGTACTCCTTTAATTTCTCCTTGTCTTCCGATGGGAGATTAGCCCCTGCGATTTTGAAATCCTCGTAATATTCAGTTAATAATTTTAAGGATTCAGGATCTAGATTTAGAGATTCTCTTTTTTCGTATAAAGTTTTGAAACGCTGGAAAAGATTTTCATTCAGATAGATAGCATCTCTCTGTTCGGCAAATTTAGGAGCCATGGCATCATTGATTTCCTGAAGTTTTTCGTTGGTATTGGCCGAGATCAAGGCACCGAAAACCTGTCGCGATCTTTGCAGTAATTCACCGCTTTTTTCAAGGGCTATTACTGTGTTTTCAAAAGTTGGTTCTTCTTGATTATTTGCGATTTCTTCTACAGTGGCCTTCTGTTGCTTTATCCCTTCCAACATAGCGGGTTCGTAATGCTCATCATTTAATTTTGAAAAATCTGGAGCGCCATAGGGGAGCGTGCTTTCGCTCAAAAGAGGATTTTCTTGGTCCATCTGTTCTTCTTTTTGGTTTGTGTTGTCTTTCTCTTTTGAATCCTTGCAGGCCCCAAGAATTAAAGCCAATGCAATAAAAGGTGTTACTAATCTCATTATGAAGTTTTTTAAATTAGGATGGTAAATATACGCAATTAGAAGAAGAATGTTTTTCTGACTCAAAGTGTATTTGAGTTGGAACTGTTTTCTATTTTTTGAAATAAAATGTGATTCAGAGTTGTTTTACTTTGAAACTTTTATTCTGATGTCATTATATTCAAAATCAAAAACCCCCTCAGCATAGCTGAAGGGGTTTCCTGATTTGGTTGGTTATTAAGTGAATTATTCAATAATCAAGCGCTTCACAGTGCTTGCATCCTCACCAATAATCTGTACCATATACACACCAGAGGCGAAAGATGATACATCCACCGACTTCTCGCCCTGCATAGAGCGAAGGTCGATCTGGCTGATCATTTTACCGTTGATGTCGAATATTACCATCTTATCCAAAGATAGGTTGGTCTTGTTCACAAGGTTCACAATACTGCTAGCAGGGTTTGGATAAAGCATAACTCCTTTTTCCAAGTTGTTTTCTGCCACGCCAAGAACCGACTCTACTTTCAATTGGAAAGAACAGGTTGAAACGTTTCCGTACTCATCCTCAGCGGTTAGGGTGATTGTGTAAGTACCATCGGACAACGGAGTTCCAGCTGCTGGACTCTGGGTGAAGATGGTCACTGGGTCTGTACAATTGTCTATAGCCGTGGCCTCTCCGGTCGCGAAGTAGTCAGGAACTATATAGTATAGGTTTCCAGTACCTGGATCTTGGGTCTGGTTGGCCGGACAGGTGATCACAGGGGCCAATCTGTCCACCACATTGATCTGTGTTGTACAAGAGGCTATGTTGCCACTGGTGTCACTTACGAAAATTGTTACGTTTATCGGTGCACCTATATCTGCACAGGTAACTATTGGCACATCAATAGCTATACTACTGATACCACAGGCCTCATCGATACTTCTAACAAGTGAATAAGGATCAATGGTAGTGGTACCATTTGGTCCAAGCTCTATATCTACCGGCGTTGCAACAGATACATCGTAATTAACTGTAAAGTTGTCGATTCCTGCACCCCAAGACCATCCACCTTCATCATCATAGATAAAGCGTACCTGGAAATTGGCATTTACAAAAGCAGCCATATCCAGAGAACCTGTGTTGGTCGGGTTGGTGTTGGTATCCACATAGAAAACTTGTTGCCAAGCGGTTCCGTCGTAAGCCTCAACCGTAAGTTTTCCATCTCCTAAATACTCTTGGAATGCATAGTCAAAGGAGATAGAAGTGTTTGTAGAACCAGTGATGTTGTAAACTGGCGACATAAGGGTCGCTTTGTTTGCTTCTCCACTTCCTGCAGCGTCATCATTGAAGATAGCTGCTTTGCTTGGGAAACTGCCACCGGTTGGCATTGCGCCAGTACCGAAGGTCCAGTCCCTATTCCCAGTTTGGATCTCTGATGTCCATCCTGATGGGATCGTATTTCCTTCAAAGTCTTCTACCTCAGAATTTGGACCGGGAGTACCAGCACAAACGATGATCGGCGCAGTGATGTCGTATACATTCACTATTGCCATACAAGTTGTTGAGTTTCCACTGTCATCCGTAACGGTCACCTCGATGATGTTCTCACCAAGATCGGCACAGGTAAAGTCAAGACCTGAAGCCGCTCCTCCTATGTAATGGATTGTTCCATTAAAAATACGGGGTGCGAAAAGTGGAGCCGTAAAAGGAACATTGGACGCGGAGCCCAAAGTCATTGACATGTCTGCATTTGAAAAGTTCTGGTTGGAGCCATCCCCATTGGTGTAATAATGAGCATGTGTTGCATCCAGAACCAAAGCTATCCCGTATGAAGTATTAGCAGTCAAGGTAATCGGACTTGCCAATACCGCAGGGGAAGGGTTGTTATTTCCTGCGGCTACACCAGAAGCTGTAGAGGACATGGTCCAAGCGGCCTGGTTAGTCTCGTTGCCCACGTAAGTACCTGCAATGGTATATACATTCATTGTGAATGCATCATTCCCAGCAGTGTTTACATCGATATCGGTAATCTCGATATCTGAAGGTCCCACGGTAATATCAAAATAAACCGCATTTCCTGGGTCTCCGTTATTACCGGCCACGAACATAGTGGTCAGGGAGCCTGTGGTCCCGCCTCCTGTTCCGGCAGCTGTAATTGTATAATTACAGGCTTCTGTAACGCTAAGCACCAAATCATTTGGAGAGATAGTTGCGTGGCCATTGGCATCAAGGTAAACATCAAGTCCACCACCACCGGCTTTCTCGTATTCCAAAAGGAAAGAGTCCACTCCCGCGCCCCAGGCCCAACTATCGTCATCGTCATAGGTGAAGCGTACCTGGAAAGCTGCATTTGCATATCCAGAAGCATCAATAATACCTGAGTTGATAGGTGGTTGGTCGGCATCGACAAAAAGAATGCTCTGCCAAGCAGTACCGTTCCATACTTCTGCTTCTAAAGTGCCATCACCAATAAATTGTTTAAGGGCATAATCAAAGGACAGTTCCACATTGCTGGCTCCCGTAAGGTCGTATGCCGGTGAAACCAATCTAGCTTTGTTGGCACCTGAGCCGCTTCCGGCCGAGTCGTCATCAAAGATGGCTGCGTTGCTTGTAAAGCTAGGACCAAAAGGCATGGTTCCGGAACCAAACTCCCAGTCGTGGGCACCGCTTTCAATAACGGTAGTCCAGCCAACTGGAATGCTAGCACCTTCAAAATCCTCTTGTTCGCTAAAGGTGGCAAAACCGCCCACGCAAACTACTTCTGGTGCGGTTGTGTCCTGCACGGTAACAGTAGTAGTACAAGTAGATGTGTTACCTGAATTGTCTGTAACAGTAACGGTCACGGTATTGGCTCCAATATCTCCACAGCCAAAAGATGACTGGCTAAGGGTAATGGTATCAATTCCACAGTTGTCGCTTGAACCATTGTCCACATCGGCGCCAGTAATGCTGGCCATACCAGTTACAGGATCAAGGTCTATGGTAATGTCTTTACATACAGCTACTGGAGCTTGAGTATCCAATACAGTAACATCAAACTGACAAGTAACAACGTTTCCGTCGCTGTCAGTAGCGGTAAACTCAACAGTAGTTACTCCCACTGGGAAAGCACTTCCACTTGCAGGACCAGCAGTTTGAGTAGTTGCGATTACGCCATCTTCAACATCGATAGCGATAGCATCGCTGAAATTCACAATTGCAGAACAAAGGCCTGCATCGTTGTTAGCGCTTATGTCAGCAGGACATACAATAACAGGAGGATTTCCAATTACTGGTACTTGTACGTTAACGGTATAGTCTTCCACTTCACCATACGCAAAAGTGCCACAAGGATTCGGAACGCTTCTATTCCAAGCCGCCATAACACGCATTCTGGTATTACCAAGATCCGCACCAGCTGGAACCGTAATGTTCAAGGTGTGTGGTCCAGGAACGCCAGTTCCTGCTGCCACGATATAAACCTCTCCTGCATCGTCCAAAATCCCATTCTGGTTCCAGTCTATAAAAGCATGGATATGGTCACCACCATCAGCTAATATCCTTACCGAAAGTTGATTTGTATCTCCACGATATACAGTGGCTACTTGGCCAGTAAAATCATTGTATCCTGGATGAGGAGCAGTTGTGGTATTGTTAATGCCCGCATAAGTAACATTTGTAATATGCTCCCAAGTGCGGTTACCCCCAGATGAGGCGCAATATGTGATAGGAGGTGTACCAGCATCGGCTTCTCCAACAACATTCATAATCATCATAACTTCAGGGAATCCAATGGCAGCAATATCAGTAGGTACTGTAATACTGCAAGTATTAGCTTTAATCCAAGAAGTACCTGATTGTCCAAGATCATTTGATCCTAAGTAGAATTGATTGGTTGCTCCATCATTAATTTTAATTTCATATACCATTTTAGACCCTAGTGGAATAGTAGCCGTTAAAGGAACGGAGACTATGCTTAGGTTGTCTGCAACAGTAACGGTGTAATTTGCAGTTCCCTTTAAAGTTAGGGAGCCTGGAAATCCAACAGGAAATACTGCTGTAGTTGAGTATATATTAAGTGTAAGGTTTATAGGACCAGTTATGGACTCTACGCCAAACTCAACACTAGAAACTGTTAAGTCACTTGTAACTCCAAATTGGTTAACTAGATCGAATTCACGATAATAGTTGTTTTCCGCAGGAACATTTCCGGTTCCACAGGCTACAGTTCCAGGCTTGATTGTCTGCGACAAACTATGAGTAATAACTATAGGTGACGCGTTGTTAAAAGTTTGTTGAGTGTTTTGGTGATTTTTTGATGCCGTACCTGCTGGCGGATTCTGAACGCTCATTCCAGATTTGCCAGAGGTTGTTAATGACGTCTGTCCCACCACAATGGGGATCGCCAAGAACATACATAAGATTGTTAATAAAGTAATTTTTTTCATAAATTAATAAAATTAGAATTAAAATTTGATTGTTAAAAAGTGGTTAAAAATACATAAAGTTTTCCTAAAATAAAATAAAATGATACAAATCACTCCGCCCCAAGATGAGGTGTTTTTTATAGTAATCTATGCAAGATGTGTTGAATTATTACACTACTCTAATTATGAGCCTATTATATAATAAACCTACAATTTTACAATAAGAAATGATGAGTGTTATTCAAAAAAAGGTCGATAAAGTTCTACCCGAAAATCTATGGTAGTCTTTTCAGGAAATTCAGATTTCATTTTTTTATAGGCATCAAGACTTCCCACAGCTCTATTGGCAGCGCCAGAAGGAGCGATCAAGGAGACGGTTTTAATCCTACGCTGTGTTTGGGGAAGATGAAACTCGTGGATGCGCGGGACAATATTTGATACAAGTTTAAGATGAATATTATATTCCTTAATACTTCTTCTAAAGAAATATTCGGGACCGTTTTTACTGTTACCTCCGGTGAAAAGTAAGGTGTCTATCTTAGGCTGTTTCTCAAGTATTGAAATCATATCCCGTAATTCTACATCTAACATTCCTATGTCCGATGCATCTATTTTATCCCGTTTGGCAGATGCCACCATATCACAGATGCCAATTCCTTTTTCTTTTAGAAAATGTTCGCGCTGAAAAATAGCTTCCGCAGTGGATTCAAACTTTAAATCTAAATTGAAAATTTTATCAAGGATTTGCCAAAGCTGTCCATCGCGACTTCCATAGCAGAAATCTACATCGCCATCTTTTAATTCCCCAGTTGTAAATCGAGGGGGAGGAAGAGTTCCAACAATCAATTTTGTTGCGGTTTCTGGAATATATGGAGAATATGGATGGATGTGGTGGAATAAGGAAGTTTCTTGTTTCTTGTTTCTTGTTTCTTGTTTCGATTTCATTTTGGACTATCTTATAAAAACAGGTTCGCTTTCTTTTTCGGTGTATTGTTCGCTATAAGCATAGCCATCATAATCGAAGGCTTTTAAATCATCCGCCGATTTTATAATTCGGTCTAGGGCAAAACGCGCCATGCTGCCACGCGCTTTTTTAGCATAAAAGGAGATTATTTTTAATTTCCCATTTTTGAAATCTTTAAAGACAGGAGATATTACTGGAACTTTCAATTTCTTTGAATGGATGGCACTAAAATATTCAATACTGGCGAGATTGATGAATAATTCGTCTTCATCCAATTCTGAATTCAGGGTTTCGGTAAGAGTCTGTTTCCAAAAGGCATACAAATCTTTTTTTCCGTTTATGGAAAGCTTGGTGCCCATTTCCAGACGATAGGCCTGTATTAGATCCAATGGTTTTAAAATTCCATACATCCCAGAAAGTATGCGGATGGAATCTTGCAATAAATCTATTTTTTCTGTAGGAATCGTGAAGGCATCGAGACCCGTGTAAACATCCCCAGCAAAAGTATAAATGGCGGGACGGGCATTCTTTTTTGTGAAGGGAGTCTGGAATTCTTTATATCGTTGATAATTCAGTTCTGCCAATTTATCACTGATATTCATCAACTCCGAAATAGATTTTTTGCTTTTGTGCTCCAGTTTGTTGTTGATCATCTCTGCTTCCTCCAAAAATTTCGGTTGAGTGCCTCGTGAAGTTGGCAGTGAAGTTTTAAGATCTAAGCTTTTGGCTGGAGAAAGTACTATTTTCATGAAATAAAGTTTTTCAAAAATAATTAATAATGAATCGTTAACGTGGAAAAAGAGATTATGCTTTAACCTCTTCCAATTGTTTTTGATATGTTTTTATTCTGTCCCGGAATTTGGCAGCCAGCATAAAATCGAGATCCTTTGCAGCTTTTTCCATGGCTTTTCGCGTGTCGCGAATTTTCTTTTCTATTTGTGGTTTGGTCAAATATTCCACTTCAGATTCCGCAGCAAGGGTTTCCGCATTCTCAAATGAGTAAGCCGCTTGTTTCGACTTGGCTAACGAATTTTCAAAAGATTTTTTAATAGCGGTTGGTGTAATACCATGTTCTTGATTATAAGCTATCTGTTTTTGTCTCCTATATTCTGTACCATCAATAGTGGCTTGCATGCTTTTGGTGATTTTATCAGCATACATAATCGCTTTTCCGTTTAAATTTCGAGCGGCACGGCCAACGGTTTGAGTTAGAGATCGATGGCTTCGAAGAAATCCCTCTTTGTCGGCATCCAAAATGGCCACCAAGGAAACTTCCGGTAGATCCAGACCTTCCCGCAATAAATTCACCCCTACCAATACATCAAAAAGTCCCAGGCGAAGATCCTGCATAATTTCAACCCGTTCCAAAGTATCTACATCGCTGTGGATATATCGGCAGCGGATTTGGACCCTGGTCAAATATTTGGTGAGTTCCTCGGCCATGCGCTTTGTAAGAGTTGTCACCAAAACCCGCTCATCTTTTTCAACTCTCAGTTGGATTTCCTCAAGGAGATCGTCAATTTGATTCAAGCTTGGGCGCACTTCAATGGGGGGATCGAGTAGGCCCGTAGGACGAATAACTTGCTCCACATAAACTCCACCGCTCATTTCCAATTCATAATCTGCCGGAGTGGCACTTACATAAATCACTTGATTCTGAAGTGCTTCAAACTCTTCAAATTTCAAAGGACGGTTATCCATGGCAGCCGGTAAACGGAATCTGTATTCTACCAAGTTTTCCTTTCTGGAACGGTCTCCTCCGTACATCGCGCCGACTTGAGGAATAGTTACGTGACTTTCATCCACTACCATTAGATAGTCCTTTGGAAAGAAATCCAACAAACAGAAAGGACGCGTGCCTGGCAAACGGCCATCCAAATAGCGGGAATAATTCTCGATTCCGCTGCAATAGCCCAGTTCTCGAATCATTTCCAAATCGAAATTGGTGCGTTCGTCCAACCGTTTTGCTTCCAAATGTTTTCCAATTTCCTTAAAATATTCTACCTGCAAAACCAAATCATCCTGGATTTCCCTGATGGCACCTTGAAGTACATCTGGTGAAGTCACGAACATATTGGCGGGATAGATGTTAAGCTTTTCGTATTTAGCTTTGATGTTGTTATTTAAAGGATCAAAGATTTCAATTTCTTCAATTTCATCTCCAAAAAAGTGAATCCTAAAAGCGTCGTCCGCGTAGCCAGGAAATACATCAACCGTATCTCCTTTTATGCGAAATCGTCCGTGGTTGAAATCCACTTCGGTACGGGAGTACAGGCTCTGTACCAACTGATGCAGCAACTTGGTGCGGGAAATAATTTGTCCTTTTTCAAGAGAAATAACGTTTTTTTGAAATTCCACAGGGTTTCCGATACCGTAAATACAGGAAACCGAAGAAACTACCAATACGTCTCTTCTGCCTGAAAGTAGAGCAGATGTGGTGCTGAGACGCATTTTCTCAATTTCTTCATTGATAGAAAGATCTTTCTCGATATAAGTACCGCTGCTAGGAATAAAAGCTTCGGGTTGGTAATAATCGTAATAGGAAACAAAATACTCCACCGCGCTTTCGGGAAACAGGTTTTTAAACTCTGTAAAAAGCTGGGCTGCAAGTGTTTTATTATGAGCGAGTACCAAAGTGGGTTTTTGAACTTGCTCCACCACATTGGCGATGGTAAAGGTTTTTCCACTTCCGGTAACTCCAAGAAGTGTCTGGTATTTTTCATCAGAATTTAGACCCGCAACCAATGCTTTTATAGCCTGGGGTTGATCTCCTGTGGGCTCGAATTCTGAAGTTATTTTAAATTTCATAGAGTCTTTTTCAATGCATTGTAAAATTACTCAAAAATAGTCGAAATGACTTCTTGAAAATTACAGGGAATAGCCTTGAAGTTTGGAAAACGCGAAAGTTTGAAAATACGGAGGAGAGCTTCCTACTATATTCTTTCTTTAAAATTATTTCAGGAAAAAATGTAAGTGCAAATATTTTGAACTGTTCCAGCTTTAATTAAACAGACCTTTTTAAAGCTTTAATTTGAATGGGCCACAAGAGCTTTATGTCAGTAATATTGTTTGTTTTCCTTGGCACCATTTAATCTGGCGAGATCCATGATGGCTTTTACCACTCTGGAAGCTTTTTCCTCATCTTCGAATGGGAAATAAAAATCTGTTACGGTTTCTGTTTTTTTATTCCTTCCATCCCTAGAGATGCTTCTTACTTTAATCACGAAGTTTGTGATATTATAGGGATTTGAGCTACTTCTTTTTTCTAGAGTCTCAATATTTTCATACAATACATCTTTTAATAGGATGCTGTGTTTTATTTCAGTATGTAAGTTGTTATCCATATTGTTTACATAATGAATACTGTCTTTATCGACTTCTAGAATAGAGAAATATAAAGGGAAATCATTTTGACTCGAAGTGGTGTTTTCAATTTTGCTCAAACTAACCCCATTGGTGTTGATCCATTGAATAGTCTTCTTTTTAGTTTGTCCATGAAGAGAAGGGGTGAAACTAAAAAGGAATATAAAAACAAAAAAAACAACTATTAAGAAATTATTTTTGTGAAGATCTTTTTTTGTGAATAGAAAATCCAAATGCATTTGCTGATTTAATTTAAAAAGCTATCTAAAGTTATTTAGATAGCTTTATTGGGTTTTTCATTATTAATAAACGCCTGATTTTCTAGCTTTTTTCAGAATTCTAATTTCTTTACGCGTAGTAGGGACGTGCTGTTGAGGTGCTGATGTGCCTACATTAACATTAATTGGTTGAGGAGCGGCAGCCACTACTCTTCTAGCGCATGAGGTGCTTACCATAGTAAAAGACATTGCAATTACTAATGTCATCACTGCGGCAGGAAGTTTTCTTTTGAACATGATTTTTGATTGATTAAAGGTTAATAATTTGTAGTTCTACCTGAGATACTTTCCCAGGCATATAAGCAAATAACAAACAAATGCCTCTATGCAAAAAAAAACAGGCGTAACAAAAACGTAACAAAGCGTAATGTTCTGTTATATAGGATGTTATTATAGTATTATATATAAAATTGTTTCAGATTCTTGTTTTCTAGCTGATTTTCTCGGGATTTCCGAGGCCATTTTAACTGCTTTTTGAGCGGATTCTTGAACAATCCAGGTCTTTATTTAACTTTATTTTTGATATTTAAGTTTTAACAGTAGTTTCGTGTTGTATTATGAATTGTTCATTTGGTCGTGACATGAAATACATAAAAGCCAAGCTTACTCCTTGGTTTTTATAATGTTGGCTTCCTTTAAAGCCTCGTAAACAGTGAGGTTATGTTTAAATTGTCACCTTTGAGAATGCTCGGAATAGCGACATTTTTTAAGAAAACATTATGATTATAGAAAAAGTCCCCAAAACTTTATTTTTAAGTTTTTTATATTTTTTACTCCCAATAAATTCTCCTGCTCAACACGAACAGTTAATCGACTCCTTAGAAAACCTAACTTCCTTCGAGAGAAGACGGGTTGTGTTTGGGTATTTGGAATCTGCATCCGATTTGTTGAACCAAAAAGGCGAAAGAGCTATTTTTATGGAGCAGGTCAATAGATGGGCGACTTTAAAAAAAGACAAGGATTTAGTGAAAGAACTTCGGTTCATTAAAAGAAAACAAACCGCGGTAATGAATTTTCCCAGAGAGAATAGGGAGAATAAATGTCTTGAGCACATTGAAAGTCACAAGAATTCAGATGATTTGTTCTTTCTTGCCTTTTGTCATCACGAATTAGGGCAAATCCTCTTTCAGAATCAAAACTATGAACAGGCATTTGAACACGATCTAAAAGCATTGGAAATCTATGAGAAAATAGGTTTCCAAAATGTTCCTAATATTGGGAAGATACTTCACGAAATAGCCTTGCACTATTATTTTTTTAGAGATTACCAAGAGGTGGTGAAACTGATGAAAATATCCATCGAATTTCCGCCCTTCAGTAAGGGATTAGACATGCAACGGTATAATAATCTCGGGATGTCTTATATGAAAATGGGTAAAAATGACAGTGCCGCAAATTTCTTTAACGAAGGGATTTCTGTTGCAAAACGTTATAAATCAGAAATATGGGAAGGAATGTTCTTCGGGAATTTAGGGGAATTGTATTATATCGAAAAGGAATACGACTCCTCATTAGCTTACTTCCGTAAGAATTACATATACAATAAAGATGAAGCCAAGCATATTACAGTAAAAATCAATTCACATGTTAATATGGCTAAAGCACTTTTGGCGTTGGATTCTGTTCAAAAGGCATATAATTTCCTGAAAATTGCGGAGGACACATTTTCTTATTTAGAATTAAACCCGTCTTATGTCGGCGCCAAACATGTGGGAGATAGACAGCAGATTGAAATTGCAAAGAGGCAATATTTAGAGGCTCAAATTAACTACCTCGTAAGGACGGGACATTTTCAGATAGCTATACAATATCAGGACAGCCTGCTGAAAATCCGAAAGGAAATTGAGAGAAAATATAATTCTGCTGTCGGGAAAGTGGCTTCAAAAAAGATAATGATTCGCGACAAAGAATTACAATTGGCGCAAAAAGAACAGGAAAAAACCAAGGAGCGGCTCACATATATTGGGTTGCTATTGGTAATTATCATATCGGGTGGTTCTGGGTATCTTTATATGTACAAGGTTAAACGAAAAAGAAAGCGTCAAGTTGAAAGGCTTATTACCACAAATAGAATTTCAATTTTAGAGAAACAACAAACTCAAAAAGATCTAGAAATTGCCCAAGAAGAAATCGATCATTTCCTTTCAAAATTCAATGAACAGAACGAAATTATCTTCAAGTTCGAAAATGACTTAAAAAGGCTGCAAGGATTAAAGGAAAACCAACAAATACAGATTCGCGAGACGCTTGACAAAATGAAGAAAGTGAAAATTCTAACCGATGATGACTGGATAAACTTTCAAAACAATTTTGATACGGTTTTTTCAGGGTTCAGAGTTCTTTTAAAGCAAAAAATACCGACTATCACTGCTTCCGAAATGAGGTACTTAATGCTTTCGAAGCTTCATTTTTCCCATAAAGAGATGGCAAGAGCTTTAGGAATTTCGGATGCGGCGATAAGAGTAACTTGGAATAGGGTACGCAAGAAGTTTAATGGAACATTGGATGACACTCCTTCCGATTTGATAGAAAGAGTAAAGCAAGCTAACAAAGAGTCCGTGATGAAAATAAATGAGGTAGTAGAATATTAGGACAGTAACGAGGATGTGTTATTTGTTTCAATTCCATATCTTTAAACCTTTCTCACTTTCCTTCCGAAGCATATTATTTTAAGGATTTTTAAAACCCAATATTATGCCGACAATTTTAGACACCCCCCCTGTTGAAGTGCTTGAGAATCTTCGTTTACTTTCTGAAGATCTCGATGTTAAAATCCCATCTAAAAAACTTGACAAAAACTTGCTAATCGCTACTTGGAACATTCGTGCCTTCGGAGATTTGACCCGAAAGTGGACGTCTTCTGGATCCGATTCCCCTAAAAGAGACTTGCAGTCTATCCTCTGTATTTCTGAAATTTTAAAGCGTTTCGATGTTATTGCTGTACAGGAGGTTAAGGCCAATATTCGTGCGTTGCGGGATACTTTAAAATTGTTGGGCAGCCATTGGAGCATGATTCTAACCGACGTAAACCGTGGCGACTCTGGCAATGGGGAACGAATGGCTTATTTATTCGACACTAGACGCGTAAACCTTTCCGGACTGGCGTGCGAGCTCGTCGTGCCCAATGAATGGTATGGAAGAATAGATCAGGGGGCGTTGAGCGAACAGTTTGTGAGAACGCCCTATGCGGTTAGTTTTCGATCTATGAACTCCACTTTTATTTTGGTCACTCTCCATATTAAATACGGTAAATCCTCTGCGGAAAGAGTGGCAGAATTAAAGGGAATCGCTAAATGGCTGGCAGACTGGGCGGGAGATTTAAATGCTTATGATCAAAACTTAATTGCCTTGGGCGATTTTAATATTGATGCTCGTGGCGATTTGTTGGACAGCACTTTTTTATCGGAAGGGTTATATGTGCCACCTGCTTTGCAAAGTCCGGAAGTAACCAGATCCATTTTCAACCAAACTAAATACTACGATCAGATTGCTTGGTTTCAAGGCCATCAGCGTTTGCCTAATTTGTCCTTGGCGTTTATCAATGCCGGAAATTATGATTTTGTTCCCTTAGCACTACAAAATCAGAATCTAAGTAAATTGAGTTTGTCGTGGCATATTTCGGACCATTATCCGTTGTGGGCTGAATTTGCCGTTTAGCTTAAGTAAGATGGACTTGCTTTTTGAAATCCGGGATTATAAATCAGAAACTGCTGTGGTTTAAGTGCTAACCTTCGTAAGAAATCTCAATAATTTCTACTTTCCGTGTTTCATTTCCAAGTTTAAAAGGAACTATATCTCCTTTCATATGTCCGGTAATAGCGACTGCAATAGGGGAGACGAAAGCTATTTTTCCTTCGGCAACATCTGCTTCGTCCACGCCCACAATTTGGAATTTTTGAACGGCAGTTGCGGGCAGCATTTTATAACTGACTAAAGCTCCAAATCGTATTTCGGATTGAGGTTGTGTGAGAGGGTCTAGTATGCGAGCGGAAATTATACGTTCATTCAACAGGTCCAGTTTACCTTGGATTGTTGTCCGTTCTATTCGGTCGTGCTGTTCGTCGGAAATAGAGACATTTGCAAATTCATTTTCCAAAACCTTCCGCTCGGCATGAAGCATTTTCATCCCATTTGGAGTTACATAATTTATCGAGTTAGGCGGCAATGGCGCGCGAGGAGGAATAAACGGCGCTTCCTCTTGGTCTTCTTCTCTTACAAAACCTCGGCTCATGATTTTTCTATTGATATACGGAAAGTTATGAAATCTTAACCAAATACTTCAGTTGAATATAGGGATTGCAAGTAGCATTATTCCTGAAATCATTCTTATACAACCATTTCTTTCCATTTAATATTGCAACCCATGCTCGGTTTTTGGTCTTTGCGTTGAGGGTTATTGCTCAATACACTATCCAAGGCTTCACGTAGATCTCTTCCGTTTACGGGAATGCCATTTCCAGGTCGGGAATT
>Ga0209075_1002841_pt1 | contig 14913 bp, 11 predicted proteins | sample Stecom2011_FD_187523 | JGI IMG/M metagenome (GOLD analysis project Ga0209075, IMG submission 187523) | Agricultural soil microbial communities from Utah to study Nitrogen management - Steer compost 2011 (SPAdes) (version 2) | ecosystem: Environmental > Terrestrial > Soil > Agricultural land... | reverse complement strand
CATGGCCGTGGATGCGCCCCTGCACCCAGTTGCCGGTCAGTATGTCACCGTCAGCTTTGGTGAGTGTGCCCTTGCCGTGAAACTCGCCGCGCTCAAAGCGGCCGGTGTACTCGGAACTGTCGGCACCACGCCATTGGCCTTCACCGTGGGGTTGGCCGGCTTCCCAGTCGCCTTCGTAACGGCTGCCATCCGGGTACCAGGCGGTGCCGCTGCCGTGGAATTCACCACTGACAAAGTGGCCTTCATAGCGCAACCCGGTACTGTCTTGCCAGCTGCCATCGCCGGTTTTCACTCCGCCAATCCATTGTCCGTCTCGATAATTGACGGTGGTGTACTCTTCCAGCTTGCCCACAAGGGTCAGTTCCTGGCCTGCCTTCAGTGCTACCGCGTTGGTCCAGGGCTTGTACCCAGGCTTCTCAATAGTGACTTCGTAATTGCCAGGGTCCAGCTCCACATCAAGCCGGGTGGCGCCGTAGGTTTTGCCGTTTATGGTCACCAGGTCGTCCACGACGTTGGAGCGCAATACGAGGGTGCCCGTTTTCGGGGGCTCTGGTTGCTTTTCAGGTTGCACGTCGGTGATGGTTTGCACGGCAGAGGCAGGCTCAGCGTAGGCGAGCACTTCCGGGTCAGCCGGCAGGGGTTCAACTGCAAAGGTTTCTGCTGTAACGGGAAGCTCGTCAGGTTGCTCAGCAGCCACTGGCGGCTCGGGTATCAAAGGCTCGACAGGCGTTTCGGGTGCGGCTGCGATTTCTGCCCGTGGGGCTGGTTCAGCGACGATGTCAGGTTCGGCTTTCGCAGGCTCGGGCTCAGCCTCAGCCTCAGCCTGAATGGAGGCCGGTTCAGCTGAGTGTGTGGCGTCTTCGATGGTTGCTGCAATCGTGGGCGCTCCGGCTTCTGGCGCTGTCAGGTCTTTGCGGACCGAGGCAAAGCCAGCGGTAACCAGTAACATCAGTGCAAGCGCGTTGACGAATAGCAGCGGTCTGAAATCGACCATGGTAAAACCTCTTATCCCAACATCCCGGATACTTTTGTTATGGATTCATCTTAACCACTGTCTGCAACGTTATGTAACAGAAAGTCACTGAAGTTAGCCAGAATGCTGGCCAAATCACACTTTGTCCGGAAGCTGATCATGGTTGAGCTGTTCCCAGGACTTCATGTACACATCCGCTTCATATTGGTAGGGAGATCTGAAAGGGGTCAGCACGAAATCGAACACCAGGAAAAAGGAACCGATTGAGAACCAGGCGATCATAAGGGTGCTGATGGTGGTGGCCTGCTCCTCGGGGTTGGAGTTTACAAATCCCTGAAGGATCGGAATCAGATCGGTGGCGAGGACCACTGGATTGAAACTGGACATGACGAACGGCAGCCAGAACGCGATAAAGATTGGAAAGAAGCCGTACGACCAGAGCAAGCGCCGGAGCAGGTAGACGGCGACTTCGCGCCAGAATCGCTGGCGGATTTCCGGAACCCTGCGGATGCGCTCCAGATATTGTCTGCGTTCGGCCCACCAAGCGGCTACTTCGGGGGCGTCTATGTGCTTTGCTGTACCGGTTTTGTCTGTCATTGATTGGCAGGCTACCTTGTTGAGTCCGTTCCATGCATCATATCTGATAGTACGTGTTACCCTGTAATTCTCCAATTGTTCAATACACAGGATCGTTTTAATGGCGGCAGTGACAGACAACGCAATCCATCCGGCTTTCGAGAAAATTCGCAGCCACCGGATCAGTACCCTTAACCTTGAGGTGGAAGAGTATCGCCACAAGAAAACCGGTGCGCGCCACCTGCACCTGGCGGCGGATAACGATGAAAACGTCTTCTTTGTAGCCCTGAGAACCTTCCCGATGGACTCCACCGGCGTTGCCCACATTCTTGAGCACACCGCTCTGTGTGGCAGTGAACGGTATCCGGTGCGCGATCCGTTCTTCATGATGATCCGGCGTTCGCTGAATACCTTTATGAACGCCTTCACCAGCAGTGACTGGACCGCCTATCCGTTTGCCAGCATGAATCGCAAGGATTTCGACAATCTGTTGTCGGTTTATCTGGATTCGGTGTTTTTTTCCAAGCTTGATCCCCTGGATTTTGCCCAGGAAGGCCATCGCCTGGAGTTCGATAAGCCGGACGATCCCTCCAGTGATCTGGTATACCGGGGCGTGGTTTACAACGAGATGAAGGGCGCCATGAGTGCTCCAACTTCCCAGTTGTGGCAGAACCTGACCAGCCACCTGTTTCCGACCACCACATACCACTACAACAGTGGCGGTGAGCCAGACCACATTGTTGATCTGAGTTATGACGATCTTGTGAAGTTCTATCGTCACCATTACCACCCGAGCAACGCCATTTTTGCCACTTACGGCAATATTCCTGCCTATGAGCACCATGAGAAGTTCGAGGAGCTGGCGCTCAAGCGGTTTGATCGCCTTGATATCGAACTGCCGGTGCACGATGAGAAGCGCATGTTTGCGCCAATGAGAGTCGAGCAGGGTTATGCGGTAAATGAGGGTGAAGGTACCGAGAATAAAACCCACATCGTGATGGGATGGTTGTTGGGGCACAGCTTTGATTTGCAGGAGAACCTGGAGGGCCAGTTGCTTTCCTCGGTTCTTCTGGAAAACAGTGCTTCACCCTTGATGCGGGCCCTGGAAACCACTGACATCGGCCATGCGCCGTCGCCCATGTGTGGCCTGGAAGACTCAAACCGTGAAATGACCTTCGTGTGCGGTATTGAGGGTAGCGAACCTGGCCGACGAGAAGACCTTGAAGCCCTGGTAGAGGCCACGTTGCAGAAGGTTGCGGACGAGGGCGTCAGCCTTGAGCGGCTGGAGGCGATATTGCACCAGTTGGAACTGCACCAGCGCGAGATTGCAGGGGACAGTTTCCCCTATGGCCTGCAGCTGATTATGCACGCGATTGCGCCCATGGTGCATGGCGGCGATCCGGTTGAGCTGCTGGATCTTGAGCCGGTTCTGGCAACGTTGCGCGAGAAAATCAAAGATCCGGATTTCGTGCCGAATCTGATTCGCCGCAAGTTGTTGGACAACCCGCACCGGGTAACCCTGACACTGAGACCGGATGAGAGGCTGGATGCTCACCATCAGGCTGCGCTTCGGGAGGCTTTGGCCAAGCGTAAGGCGAGCCTGACAGACGATGAGGTCCAGGCAATTGTTGAGCGGGCGCAGGCGCTGGAAGAGCGCCAGCTGCGTAAGGACGACGATTCCATCCTGCCCAAAGTCGGGCTGGAAGACGTGCCCCTGCAAATGCCGGAACCTGAGGGTACTTTCGACGCCGAGACCGGCGCGACTTTGTACTCCCGTGGTACCAATGGCCTTATCTACCAACAGGTTGTGTTGCCAGCTCCTGTGCTGAGCAAGGACGAACTGCTGTTGTTGCCGTACTACACCACCTTGATCTCCGAAGTCGGTTGCGGCGAGCTGGATTACCTGCAAATGCAGGACCGTATTTCGGCGGAATCCGGTGGCATTGGCGCATCCTTCAGCGCCAAAGGCCGTATCGATGATGTACAGGCCATGTCGGGCTATCTGATTTTCAGTGGCAAGGCGCTGGCCCGAAACAGCAAGGCGCTGACGCAGCTTTTGAAAGACGTCTACACCGGTGCGCGATTTGACGAGAAAGAGCGCATTCGGGAAATCATTGCCCAGGTACGGGCGCGGCGTGAGCAGGCGGTGACAGGTAGTGGTCACGGTCTGGCCATGGGTGCTGCGGCCCAGGGCCTGAGCGCGGGTTCATGGCTGAGTTTCCGTTTGGGTGGGCTGGCCGGTATTCGTGGTACCAAAGAACTGGATAAGTCCCTGAAAGACGACAAGGCGCTGGACGAATTCTGTGCGAGCCTGGCGGCGTTGCACGAGAAGATTCGAAACCAGAACCGGCAGTTCCTGTTGATAGCAGAGGATGCGCAGCTGGCTCCTATGCGGGAAGATCTGAAGCATTGCTGGCAAGGCGAAGTAGGGCAGTCCGATGGCGTTTGGTCCATGGAGCCGGTCAGCTACAGCACCCGGGAAGCCTGGCTGACCTCCACTCAGGTGAACTTCTGTGCCAAAGCCTATCCGACGGTGGCCGTGGATCACCCGGATGCCGGAGCACTGACGGTACTGGGTGGTTTCCTCCGTAACGGCTATCTGCACCGGGCGATTCGTGAGAAGGGGGGTGCCTATGGAGGGGGTGCCGGGCAAGACAGCGTGAACGGCGTATTCCGCTTTTTCTCCTATCGGGATCCACGCTTTGCCGAGACACTGGATGATTTTGATTCAGCGCTGGAGTGGTTGCGCACGGAAGACCACGATCACCAGTCACTGGAAGAAGCCATTCTTGGTGTGATCGGCCAGTTGGACCGGCCCCGCTCTCCGTCTGGCGCGGCGCGCCATGCCTTCCATAACAATCTGTTCGGGCGGTCACCGGAGCAGCGTGCCCGGTTCCGTGAGCGCGTTCTCGGGGTGACTCTGGATGAGTTGCGCCGGGTAGCAGATACCTGGTTGAAGCCGGAGCATGCCAGTGTCGCCGTGGTTACAAGCCCGGATAATCGTGGCGTAGCGGAACAGCTGGGCCTGAGTATTCAGGAGCTGTAACACCGGGCCGGAAATGACGTAGGAAAGGCGAGAAAGGGCGGAAGACTGACATCTTCCGCCCTTTTTCTATCAGGTAGGGCCTTAGCGGTGGCGTTTCAGCCCGGTTGTTACCATGATCCGTGTGGAAATCTCCTCAACGGAATAGGCGGTGGTGTTGAGGTAGGGGATGCGCTCGCGCTTGTACATCAGTTCGATCTCTTCAATCTCGTGCATGCACTGCTGAATTGATGAATAGCGGGAGTTAGGCCGCCGCTCATTGCGGATTGTAGCCAGCCGTTCGGGCTCGATGGTCAGGCCAAACAGCTTTTCTTTGTGGGGCCGAAGTGCCGCCGGCATCGTCTGGTCATCCAGATCCTCTTCGGTAATAGGGTAGTTGGCGGCTTTGATGCCGTACTGCAATGCCAGATACAGGCAGGTGGGTGTTTTGCCGCTTCGGGATGCACCGATCAGAATCAGATCCGCTTCGCTGTAATGACGGGTTCTGGCGCCATCATCGTTATCCAGCGCGAAATTGACCGCGTGTATGCGGCGTTCGTAACTGCCGGCGTTGTTGATGGCGTGGGATTTGCCGACGGAATAAGAGGAGGACGAGCTCAGCTCCTCTTCCAGCGGCTTCAGAAAAGTACCGAAGATGTCGATCATGAAGCCATCGGCGCCGCTGATGATGTCCCGGATGGCGCCGTTCACGATGGTATCGAATACCAGGGGGCGTTCTCCGTCAGACGCTGCCGCCTCATTGATCCTCTGGACCATGTTATGAGCTTTTTCCTCGTCGTCTATATAGGGCACCGTAACGCGTTCAAATTCAATCTTTTCAAATTGCGCAAGGAGCGCGTGACCCAATGCTTCGGCAGTCAATCCGGTGCCGTCAGAGATAAAAAAAGCGGTTCTTTTCATGGTGTCATCCACTCTGGTTTAAGGCGAGTCCCTAGGTAATTCCCGCAGCTTACAGTATCATACACGCCAGATTCGAGACTCCGCGCCACACAGATACAAGGGAGACCACGCTTTGGAAGATTACATTATCTGGTTTGACCACCTGGGAATGTCCGATGTTGACCGTGTCGGGGGCAAGAACGCTTCCCTCGGTGAAATGATCAGTAATCTCGCCAATGCAGGGGTTACCGTCCCTGGCGGTTTTGCCACAACGGCGCATGCATACCGGGAATTTCTGGCAACGGACGGCCTGAAAGACCGTATTGATGAGGCTCTGGATGCGCTTGACGTAAACGATGTTAACGAGCTGGCCCGGGTTGGCGCAAAAATTCGTCAGTGGGTTATTGATACTGCGTTCCCCGACGTACTTGAGAACGCCCTGAAAGACGCCTATGCAAAACTGCGGGACGGCAATGAAACCATGGCCGTGGCGGTGCGTTCGTCTGCGACCGCTGAAGATTTGCCCGATGCCTCTTTTGCCGGACAGCAGGAAACCTTCCTGAATGTGGTTGGGCTGGAGCAGGTTCGCACTTCTGTGAAGGAAGTGTTTGCCTCGCTGTTTAATGATCGCGCGATCTCCTACCGGGTACACCACGGTTTTGATCACAAACTGGTGGCGCTGTCGGCAGGTATCCAGAAGATGGTCCGCAGTGAAACCGCATCCAGCGGCGTCATGTTTACTCTCGATACCGAATCCGGTTTCCGCGATGTGGTGTTTATTACCTCGTCCTACGGCTTGGGTGAAACCGTTGTTCAGGGTGCTGTTAATCCCGACGAATTCTATGTTCACAAGCCCACCCTGGAAGCCGGTCGCCCGTCCGTGTTGCGCCGCAACCTGGGTAGCAAAGCCATCAAGATGATTTACCACTCAGAGCCTGGTGAAGGTAAATTTGTCGAGACCGTCAAGGTGGACCACGAAGAACGCAACCGTTTCTCCATTACGGATGCCGAAGTGGAAGAGCTGGCCAAACAGGCCATGATCATCGAGAAACACTATCAGCGCCCGATGGATATCGAGTGGGCCAAAGACGGCGACGACGGCAGGATCTACATCGTTCAGGCCCGCCCTGAAACCGTCAAGAGCCGTGCGTCGGCCAACGTGATGGAGCGTTACTTGCTGAAGGAAACCGGCAAAGTGCTGGTGGAAGGGCGCAGTATCGGCCACAAAATCGGCAGCGGCCCGGTCAAGATCATCACCAGCATTAACGAGATGGACCGTGTGCAGCCGGGTGACGTTCTGGTCACCGACATGACCGACCCGGATTGGGAGCCGGTAATGAAGCGCGCTTCTGCCATCGTGACCGATCGCGGTGGCCGTACCTGTCACGCCGCTATTATTGCCCGTGAACTGGGTATCCCGGCTGTGGTGGGCTGTGGCGATGCCACGGAAGTACTCAATGACGGGCAGAACGTAACCGTGTCGTGCGCCGAAGGCGATACCGGCATGATTTACGAAGGTGCCCTGGACTTTGAGTTGCGTGAAAATACCGTCGATTCCATGCCCAATATTCCGTTCAAGATTATGATGAACGTGGGTAATCCGGACCGTGCTTTTGATTTTCAGGCGCTGCCCAACGAAGGTGTGGGCCTGGCCCGTCTCGAATTCATCATCAACCGGATGATCGGTGTGCACCCCAAGGCGCTGTTGAATTATGAGGGTCTGCCCCGCGACATCAAGCAGACTGTCGACAAGCGCATTGCCGGTTACGAGTCGCCGGTGGATTTTTATGTCGACAAGCTGGTGGAAGGTATCTCCACTCTGGCGGCGGCATTTGCACCCAAGAAAGTGATTGTTCGCCTGTCGGACTTCAAATCCAACGAATACGCCAACCTGATCGGTGGCACCCTGTACGAGCCAGACGAAGAAAACCCGATGCTGGGCTTCCGCGGCGCTTCCCGCTATATCTCGGAAACCTTCCGTGACTGTTTCGAGCTGGAATGCCGCGCGCTCAAGAAGGTGCGTAATGAGATGGGGCTGACCAACGTTGAGGTGATGGTTCCGTTTGTACGCACGGTGGGCGAGGCAGAGCAAGTGGTTAAGCTGTTGGCTGAGAACGGCCTCAAACGCGGTGAGAACGGTTTGCGAGTGATCATGATGTGTGAGCTGCCGGCCAACGCGATACTGGCTGAGCAGTTCCTGGAGCACTTTGACGGCTTTTCTATCGGCTCTAACGACCTGACCCAGCTCACACTGGGCCTAGACAGGGATTCCGGCATCATTGCCCACCTGTTCGACGAGCGTAATGACGCGGTCAAGGCGCTGCTGTCCAATGCCATTCAGGCGTGTAAGAAGGCGGGCAAGTACATTGGTATCTGCGGCCAAGGGCCGTCAGACCATCCCGATCTGGCCAAATGGCTGATGGACGAAGGTATTGATACCGTGTCGCTGAACCCGGATTCGGTGCTCGATACCTGGTTCTTCCTGGCCGATGAGAAAATTGATTAAGCGCGAATTTTTCGGGAAAAGGAGAGTAACAACGTGAGTAACATCATTACTCCGGATCTGTGTGACGAGTTTCCGGAAGTTCAGGTAGTTGAACCTGGCTTCAACAATTACGGTGGTGTGCGCCAGTTTGGCGGTGAAATCGTGACCGTAAAGTGCTTTGAAGACAACTCTGTTGTGAAAGAGCAGGTCGGCCTGCCCGGCAATGGTCGGGTGATGGTGGTTGACGGTGGTGGCTCAAAGCGAAACGCTCTGCTGGGCGATATGCTGGCCGAGAAAGCGGCGGAGAATGGCTGGGCCGGCCTGATCATTTATGGCTGCATTCGCGATGTCGATGAGATTGGCAAAACCCACCTGGGTGTCCAGGCGTTGGGCACGGTGCCGCGCAAGACAGACAAGCGCGGCATTGGTGATCTGAACGTATCAGTGACCTTTCACGGTGTGACTTTCCGCCCGGGTCAGTACGTTTATGCTGACAACAACGGCATTATCGTCTCCGAGAAACCCCTGGTTTAATCCCGGGGCAGGCCCTTGCATACAAAAACGGCGGCTCCTGGAGCCGCCGTTTTTTTGCTGTCGTTTATTGCGTGACTTCAATAATGTTGATGCCAAGAAGGTAGCCATCACCTTCTGGCTCGCAGCGCAAAACTTCACCAATGGTTTCAAGGGGCGGGAATTGATCGCCGGCGGCTTCCATTCGAGTTTTCAGTTCTTCGCCAATTGAATAGGGCCTGTCCACGTGCAGCTGCATACCGGCAGCGCTGAGGTCACGACAGACACCAGTGATGGTTTCACCGTTGCTGCCGGTAATCTCGATGTCGCTGTTAACCTGCATCCGGTAAAAATCACGCTTTTCCGAATAGTCTTTCATGGTTACGCCCAGTTGTCGGTTTTTCTCGTTGGCTTGAGCATCGGAATGAGCAGCGCCAACAGCACGCCACCAAGAACCAGGCCTGCGCCCAAAAGCATGAAGTCGGATTCTTTGCTGGCTTCCAGGCGTTCATTCTCCGCTGTGAGGACTTCAAGATCGTTGCGCAACTTCTGATTTTCTTCACGCAGTTCCCGGTTGCGGCGCTCGAGGTTGATGGAGTCTGCGGCAATGGACTTTATCTTGCGAAGCTCTTCCTGCAGGTTACCGGCCTGGTTTGACAGGTTGTTTTCGGCGTTCTGGAGGTTGTCGCGCTCCTCGGTGACGGAGGCCAGTTGTTGGCGCAGCGAGCTGACGTCTTCCTTGGCTTTTTCCAGTTCGCGGGTAGCTCTGGTCAATTGGTCTCTGGCGATCGGGGTATTGCTGAGATATTGGGTAGAGACCCAGCCCTCAGTACCTTTCGGGGTGCGGACCTTGGTGTAGCTTTCACCGGTTTCAAGCACTTCAAGCGGAGTTCCGCTGGGTACCGCGTTTTCGATAATCCGGAATTGCGTGCCGGCGCCTGATCGAACGGGCAAGTAGAGTTGGTCGTCTACCCAAACGGTTCGGGCCTGCGCCACAGAGATGGAGCTGATAATAAGCAAAAAGCTTAAAGCAAGACGGAGCGGTGTCACTGATTACGTTCCCCGGTTTTGGCGGTTGTTGATCTTACAAGGCAGCAATTTTGTCACAGGTTGACCGGTATTCAAGCAGCGGTGGGTTACAATCCGCTCATACTGGACGATATGGCGTGAAAAAAGCCAGATCCCGGATCTGATTCTTCAGGGCAAGGCCACTTTATAAGGTTTGACGGTCACCGCCTGATACACGCCTGCCTCCAGGTACGGGTCGGCATCGGCCCAGGCCTGCGCGTCTTCGAGGGAATCAAACTCAGCAATCACCAGGCTGCCCGTGAAGCCCGAATCTCCCGGGTCTTCAGAATCAATCGCCGGGTGGGGGCCTGCTACCAGCAAGCGGCCTTCTGCTTTGAGCGCTTCGAGCCGGGCAATGTGCGCAGGGCGGGTTTGTTTGCGCAGCGGAAGGCTGTTGGGGATATCTTCGCTCATGATGGCGTAATACATTCCTTGCTCCCATATCGTTCGTGTCAGTGTTAGGGCCTGGTGTCCTTGGCTGATACACTGGTAACCACTTTATTTTCAGGATTGTTCGTGACTATACCTCAAGACCCGAAACCGTGCATTGACCTGCATTGCCATAGCACCGCTTCCGATGGTGCGCTTGCACCAGCAGATGTGATTGCGAGGGCTGCCGAACAGGGTGTCAGCCATCTGGCATTGACCGACCACGATACCATTGCTGGCATCCCCGAGGCGCGGGAAGCTGCTGTAAGAGCAGGCATGGTGCTGATAAACGGTATTGAGCTGTCCTGTGTATGGCGAAGCCATACCATTCACATCGTGGGCCTCGATTTTGATGAGGCCAGTCCAGCGTTTCTGGCGGCGTTGGCACGTCAGAATGATAACCGCTGGCAACGCGCCCGGATCATTGCTGAAAAGCTCTCCCGCCTTAAGGTAGATGCGCTGCTGGAGCGGGCAACTGAGCTTGCCGGTGGCGATGTGCCGGGTCGCCCGCATTTTGCCCAGGCATTAGTTGATGCTGGTGTAGTTCCTAAAGTCGCTCATGCGTTCAAGCGCCATCTGGGGGCCGGTAAGCCCGGTGATGTAAAAGCCTGCTGGCCGGAATTGAGCGAGGTTGTACAGTGGGTGAATGATGCCGGAGGTATTGCGGTACTGGCGCACCCGCGAAAGTACAGGCTTTCAGCCACGAAGCTCAGGGAGCTTGTGAGCGATTTTCGGAAGGTCGGTGGACGCGGAATTGAGGTTGCAGTTTCGGGGCAATCCAGCGGAGACCTGGGGTTTATTGCGGAGCTTGCTCGCAAGGAGTCCCTGTTGGCCTCGCAGGGGAGCGATTTCCATTTCCCCAGTGCACCCTGGTGCGAGCTTGGTCGAATTATGAAAATGCCAGAGGGGCTGGAGCCCGTCTGGCATCATTTCCGAGAGCCTGTGCTCGGCTAGCGTTACTCCGGCGCGTGGAACAGCAGGTAAAGATCCGTCAGTGAGTCGGGTATGGCTTCAGCCATCCGGCTCGCAACTTTCTCGTCTTCACGGGCACGCTGGAAGTCTTCATCTTCAAACAAGCCGGACAGTGTCAGTATCGGCACCATCAGATCGGCTACCTCTTCCTCGCTAGCAGCGTCCATCCAGACTTCCTCATGCTCCAGGAAGGTTTCCACGAATCCGGCACACCAGTTTTCCAGGGCGTTCATCGGGTCGCCATCTTCCGGCTCGGGAAGTTCGAGAGGCTGGCCCATGTCGAGAGACTGTGTCATCTCCCGGGTCAGGGCGCTTACACACTGAGCGAAGATGTCTGGCACCTTGCCGTCAGGCAAGGTGTCTGAGCCTGTTGCCAGGCGGAAGAGCCCTTCCACCTGCAGGCTGACCGGCCCGATAACACTGGCGCACACCGCTCCATGCAGGCCGAAAAAATCCAGGGCATCATCGCCCCATGGCTCAGCAAAGAGGATGTCTTCCAGTGCTTCGATGTCCGAATTGGTCAGCATAATCAATTACTCCCGGCCTTTTTGGCTGCTTCGGCCGCACGTTGACGCTTGCGGACCTCTCTTGGATCGTTGTAGGCACGGCCCGGGGTAACCGGAACGTCAACAGCTCCGCTGCTGGCGGCTTGGTCCTGTTCGGATTTGGGCTCTGCCTGGGGTTTGGCAGACTGTTCTGGCCTGGGTTCTTCAGTTTCACCCGTCGCCTTCGGCTTCTCAGCGGGCTCGGCTTGGGTTTCAGCCTGGGCCGCTTCAGGTTTGGCTTCAACGGCAGGAGCCGGAGCTTCCTCTGCTTTGGGTGCTTCGGCGGCCTTGCTGCTAGCCGGGGTCTTGCTGTCGGTCGCCTGGTCGGCTTCCGCTGCAGTCTTTTCAGATGGCTCGGGGGAATCAGCCTTCTCTTCTTTGGCTGCCTGCGGCTTGCGCTGGCGCTGTGCCGGCTTGCGCCTTGCTGGCTTGCGTTCTTCCGCCTTGGCTTCAGTTGTGCTGTCCGCGTTGTCAGTTTCAGGCTCGCTGACCTTATTGGCGGGTGCTTCTTCTTTAGCCGTTTGTTTCTGCTCTTTGGTCGCAGATTCGGCTTGTTCAGCTTGTTCAGCTTGTTCTGCCTTCGGCTCAACAGCAACAGTCTGGGCCTTGGAGGTTTGCTCTACGGGCTGCTCTACGGGCTGCTCTACGGGCTGCTCTGCCGGCTTCTGCTGCACGGTTGCCTCTTTCGCCTCAGCGGCAGGCGCCTGAGGTGCCGAAGAGGGCTGGTCATCCAGCGCTTTCTCAGGCTGGGTGTCCTTCTGGTGCCTTTCGCTGCGCTCTGCTTTACGGTCGGCCGGGTTTGATGCCGCTGCTTCCGCTGCTGAGCCGTCGCGGTTGCGCTGACGTCGAGGTTTACGGCGCTTTTCGTCACCGCCGGTCTTTTCGCTGGCAGGTGCTTTCTGTGCTTCCTGGGGCTCGCGGGTGTCCTTTTGATCCTTCAGGTCTTTCTGGTCTTTGGGATCCCGCTGTGGGCGGTTACGGCCCTGGCCACGGTTCTGACCCTCTTTGCGACCGTCACGGCGGTTGTCGGAACCTTTGTTATCGGCAGACTTTTCCTGCTGGCTCTGGCGCCCCTGGTTGCCGCGACTTTGCTCTTCGCTTCGGTTAGGACGATTGCGATTACGGCTGTCGTCGTTGCGGCCAGCCTGGCCGCCCGAACGCCGATCGTTGCCACCGCGATTGCCACCTGAGCGCTGGTCGTCGCGGGCTACCCGCGTTTTACGACGGTCCTGACGTGCCTGGGTCAGGCGGTCTTTGTTCCGATCGGCGCTGGCGTTGTCTACGCGCTGGCTTTGTTCTGCTTCACCGCGGAAGAAGTTCGCAATTTTTTTGCAGAGCTTGCGGAATGAGCCTTCCTCGGTGTCGGTACTCGCTGCCTGTTGGCTCGCAGCGGGAGTGGGCGCCGGTGCGGATGGGCGAATCGCTTTGACAGCAGCCTGTTCGCGGACCGGCTTCTCTGCGCTGGTTATTTCAACGGCGGACTCTTCTTCACGCTCGTTGTATTCGTGGGCAACCTGATGGCTGGAGATGTGCTCAGCCGTGGTTTCGTCCTGACGTATACGAATGATCTCGAAATGCGGGGTTTCCATGTTCGGGACAGGTGCAACCACCACGGAAACGCCCTGGCGTGCTTCGATATCAGCCAGCTGTTTGCGTTTTTCGTTCAGCAGGAAGGTCGCAACAGAGACCGGCACCATGGCGCGGACTTCTGAGGTTTTCTCCTTCGAAGATTCTTCATAGATCAGGCGCATGATGCTCAGCGCCAGGGATTCAATGCCCCGGATCGTGCCCTGTCCTTCACAGCGTGGGCAGACTTCGCTACGGGTCTCGCCCAGCGACGGGCGCAGACGCTGGCGTGACATCTCAAGCAGACCGAAACGGGAGATCTTGCCGACCTGTACGCGGGCCCGGTCAATTTCCAGGGCTTCACGCATTTTCTGTTCGACTTCACGCTGGTGCTTGGCCGGAGTCATGTCGATGAAGTCGATAACAATCAGGCCGCCCATGTCTCGCAGGCGCAGCTGGCGAGCGATCTCTTCGGCCGCTTCCAGGTTGGTCTGCAGGGCTGTTTCCTCGATATCCTGGCCCTTGGTAGCCCGGGAGGAGTTGATGTCGATAGAGACCAGTGCTTCGGTTGGGTCGATCACAATCGAACCACCGGAAGGCAGCTTCACTTCCCGCTGGAAGGCTGTTTCGATCTGGCCTTCGATCTGATAGCGGCTGAACAGGGGGATTTCGTCCTTGTACAGCTTGATCTTGTTTTCGAAGGTCGGCATGACAGCGCGAACGAAGCTGAGGACGTCTTCGTATACGTTTTCGGCGTCGATCAGTACTTCACCGATGTCCTGACGAAGGTAGTCGCGAACCGCGCGGATGATCAGGTTGCTTTCCTGGTGAATCAGGAACGGCGCCTTGCGTTCACCGGCAGCCTGGGTGATGGCTTCCCAAAACTGGACGAGGTAGTCGAGGTCCCACTGAAGCTCTTCCGTGGTGCGGCCGATACCGGCCGTGCGCACAATGATGCCCATGGACTTGGGAATCTGTACGCCGTTCATGGCTTCTTTGAGCTGGGTGCGCTCATCGCCCTCAATGCGGCGGGAGATGCCACCGGCGCGAGGGTTGTTGGGCATCAGTACCAGATAGCGGCCGGCAAGAGAAATAAAGGTGGTCAGGGCCGCGCCCTTGTTGCCACGCTCTTCTTTGTCGACCTGAACGATGACTTCCTGACCTTCGGAGAGAACATCCTTGATGTTGATCTTGCCTTCGATCTGGCCGGGAGACTTCTTGAAGTATTCTTTAGAGATTTCCTTCAGGGGGAGGAAGCCGTGGCGGTCTGCGCCAAAGTCGATAAAGGCGGCCTCAAGGCTGGGTTCAACGCGCGTGATCCGGCCTTTGTAAATGTTGGCTTTTTTCTGTTCGCGTGTACTGGATTCGATGTCCAGATCAAACAGTCTTTGGCCGTCTACCAGCGCTACGCGCAACTCTTCAGGGTGAGTTGCATTGATCAGCATTCTTTTCATGGAAAAAGTAGGTTCCTGTCGTTTGTTAGTGACAGAAAACCGGGGCGTTCGCATCAGCGAAGCAGGATGTGCGTACCGCGGGCCCTTATACAGCAGGGCAGGCCGGCGGCCAGACGAGTCATACCTTTATGGGATTTGACCCTGTATGTCTGAGACCACCGCCGATGCTTTGCCTGCCTGTTGGCAGGTTAGGATCGAATAGGGTGAGTGTCTGTTGACGCATAATATCCGTTTTCAGGTTCACACAGATTCCTGGGTCTCACGTCGTATTGGTTAGCTGACGGCCCGGATCTGCGTGGCAATGATTCTTCGCGATGTTTTCGCCCGACGGTTTTCCAGTCGGTTTTTCATCTCCCGGGCAGGTCGCAGCCTCTCTGGGTCAGCCCTGTTGGCCGGGAGTTTGTTCTATACCG
>Ga0209075_1002840_pt1 | contig 14915 bp, 11 predicted proteins | sample Stecom2011_FD_187523 | JGI IMG/M metagenome (GOLD analysis project Ga0209075, IMG submission 187523) | Agricultural soil microbial communities from Utah to study Nitrogen management - Steer compost 2011 (SPAdes) (version 2) | ecosystem: Environmental > Terrestrial > Soil > Agricultural land... | reverse complement strand
ATGTTGGAATTGCTCAACGGTCGCTATCGGGCCTATGGGCAACGTTTAGAGTTGCGCCGTGCACGCTTGCTGTTTGCCGGCCCTTTGAGTCAGCCCTTTCTAGACATTGAAGCGGTGCGGGTGACCGGTGATGTCACTGCAGGTTTGCGGTTAACCGGCCCCGCTGCGCAACCGCGCAGTGAGATTTTTTCTAAACCAGCGATGAGCCAAGAGCAAGCATTGTCTTGGTTGTTGTTAGGACGACCACTGCAAGGCGGCGGTGATGACGGTAACGTGATGGCTCAAGCCGCTTTAGCTTTAGGCTTAATGGGTACCGCACCGATCACCAATAAGTTGGCGCAAGTTTTTGGTGTACAGGATTTCTCGCTAGAGAGTGAAGGCAATGGCTTAACCTCTAGTGTGGTTGCCAGCGGGCGTATCAGTGAGCGTATTAGCTTACGTTATGGTGTTGGTGTGTTTGAGCCAGCCAGTACCTTGGCGCTGCGCTATGAGCTGACCAAACGCTTATATTTAGAAGCCGCCAGTGGTTTGGCTAACTCATTGGATTTGTTCTATAAACGTAACTTTTAACAGGTTTTAGCCGTTGCTGGGCGGCGGCTAAGCGCGCTAAATCTGACTTTAAATTAGGTGGGGCTGGGCTTTTATGCTACACTACGTGCATCGAAGTCACCCAAAAGTGGTTTAATGTTTACCTTGCGTTCAAGTTTCACCCCCTTCTTTATGCTCTATCTCTTTGAGAAATGCTGGCGCGGCGGTCTGTAGCTGGTTTAACTCTCACATCTCGCGATGTCTTATTAAGTTTTAATAAAAGAGTCACTTAAGTTGTTTATAAACTTAAGTGAATAGCTGTATCTAGAAGTTATGGACGCTCTAAAAGAGCTGCTGCTTATAAGTCAATTGATTCAATGACTTAAGTGCTTTTTCAGAGAATCCCTAAGGGGTTTCAAAATGTATTACTGGTTTATGTTAGCTTTAGCCGTCGTTGCTGAGGTGGTAAGCACAGTAGGTATGAAATACGCTGCAACCAGCTCGCCAATCTTTGGTTATCTGGTGATGGCGCTAATGATTTCTTTCTCGTTTTATGCGTTTTCACGTGCTGTTGTGCATATCCCATTGGCGGTGTCTTATGCGATTTGGGAAGGCCTAGGTCTGTTCCTGATTGGTATTGCCGGTGTTGTGTTGTTTGGCGAGTATCTGTCGTTAGGTGAAATGTTTGCGATTGCTTTAATGCTAGTGGGTTTACTGCTAGTGACCTTTGATAAGGGTAAAAAAGCTGGCGCTGATGAAGCATCACCTGTTCTACAGTTAAGCAAACACAAACCTGTGCAAGTTGCCCGCATTCAAGTTAACCCTGCGCGTCGCTCAAATTTAGGCGAGGTGGCACTATGATAGTCCCAGTCTCTTTGTTGATCGGTTCAGTGTCCCTTGATCTCTTGGCCTGTTATTGCGTTAAGCGCTCGAAAGGCTTTCAAAAAGTCATTTGGGGCTTAGCTGGTTTGCTGGCTATCATCAGTGCCTTTGTTCTACTCAGTTTTGTTGTGCGCGACATCCCGTTAGGTATTGCCTATTCAGTTTGGGGCGGTATGGGTGTGCTAGGTACGGTGCTGTTAGACCGTATGCTATTTAACTCGCGTTTAGGTAAACAAGGCATGATTGGTGTGGCGTGTATCGTCGCTGGTATTGTGGCGATGCAACTCTAAGCTACAGCTTGCGATAGCGATTAATGAGTAAAGCCTGCTGAGCAGGCTTTACTCATTTAAAACTGCTGAAACCTTAACATGTCTAGTTAAGGCTGCGAGATTGCCCAACTTTCTTTACAATGCCGCTCCCTATTCAATTATGGAGCGGTTTTCATGCAGCATCATCCAGCGCAAGATTCTCCCTTAGGCAAAACCAGTGCTTATCTGAGTCAATATGATGCCAGTCTGCTGTTTGGAATCGCACGTGCCACAAAATGGCGTGAGCTTGGGTTTAATGCAGAAAATCTGCCCTATGTAGGCGTTGATGTTTGGAACTGCTATGAGTTGTCATGGTTACTGCCTTCAGGTAAGCCTGTGGTGGCGATCGGGCAGTTCACTGTTCCAGCGAACTCGCCAAACATCATTGAGTCAAAATCTTTTAAGTTGTATTTAAACTCCTTAAATCAAAGTGTTTATGCCAGCTTTGCTGAAGTAGAAGCCTTGCTTGCGGCTGATTTAAGCAAGGTCGCGCAATCTCCGGTGAATGTTGAGCTGAAGACCTTGCGAGAAGTGGTGGCTGAAGGGCTGCATGAACCGCAGGGGCTGTGCATTGATGATTTGGATATCACCATCAGTCGATACGAGCATCCGTCAGCACAGCTGTTGTCGTGCGCGAGTGACGTTGTTGAAGAGCAACTGTACAGTCACTTACTTAAATCCAATTGCCCAGTCACAGGGCAGCCTGATTGGGGCACAGTGCAAGTGCATTACCGCGGCCCGCGCCTTGATCATGCAAGTTTGCTGGCGTATTTGGTCAGCTTTCGTCAGCACCAGGATTTTCATGAACAATGCGTTGAGCGTATCTTTTTAGATTTACAGCAGTTGCTTAAACCTGAATTGTTAACCGTCTGCGCACGTTATGTCCGTCGCGGTGGCTTGGATATCAACCCGTATCGCAGTAGTGAACAAACGGTTCTGTCTAATTTGCGTTTAGCACGGCAGTAATCGAGTACTCAGCAATCGCTTAGCTTGAGTTCAGGACAGTTCTACAGGCAACAAAAAAGCCGCGCATAATCAGCGCGGCTTTTTTGTTTAATTCAATATTTTTTAGTGTTGGATTGAAGCTTGTTAGAGCTTGTTAGATTTACCCGCTTTGGCGCGCTCTTCTTGCCACTGCTCTTGGCTTTGCGCTGCTTGACTGGCTTCTACACGCTCAAGGATTTTAAAGTAATCCTGCTTGGACGGGTGCGCCATAACATCTTTGCGAGTGTTGGCTTGCACGACGTATACCGTTTGCACGTTTTGATGATCAAAGGCGCGCCACTGCGCAGCATCTTTGAGCAGGGTATAGTCGTGGCCTTCCAATGCTTTAATCACTGCTTCGCTATTTAAGCTTTTGCTGCGGGTGACGGCATCGGCCCATTGTTTGACTACGGTGTAAGCTGACGCGGCGGCACTTGGTGGGTACAGCTCATAGGCTTTATTAAAGTTTTCAACAAAAGCTAGGCCTGCTTCTGAGTTTTCCAATTCAGGTGCGCGCCATAACCAATGTTCAGTACCGATCACGCCAGCCATCAGGCCTGGGCCTGCCTGCTCGATTACTGATTGAGTCAAGTTCGGCGCGATAATCTGCACCTTTTTGGTTAGACCCATGGTTTCTGCTGTGCGCATGGCACGAACTAAATCGTGTCCATAAAGCACTAGAGCAACGATGTCTGCACCGCTTGCTTGGGCTTGCTTGAGTGTAGCGCTGTAATCTGACTGCTTTGCTGTAGGGAATGGCAGTAACACACCTTGGTGTTTGTTTGTATCAGTGCTGTTAGTGTTTTCGCGTAAAGCTTGTTCAGAAGAATGCCCCCATGTGTAATCAGCGGTGACATAAAAATAGGTTTTGCCTGGCATTTTTTCTGATAAGTATTTGCCCAGTGCGCGGCCAGTCATAGTGGCGCTAGTGCTTTCACGGAAGACATAGCGGTGGCCATTTTTGCCTGTTACGTCGTTTGAGTAACCAATGGTGGCAAAGTAAAGCGTATTAAGTTGGCGTGCACGCTCACTGGCGGCAATAGCCACAGCGCTGGAAACGCTACCAAACAGCATCACCGCGCCTTCTTCAACAAGCTTTTCTACGTTGCGAATCGCTTTTTCAGGGCGTGAAGCTGTGTCTTTGCTTAAAAGCTTAATTGGCTGGCCGAGTAAACCGCCTTGCGCGTTGATTTCCTCAATGGCCAGTAAAGCTCCACGCATTTGTGCGAGACCTTCTTCCTTGTAATGTCCCGTACGAGGGTAGTTGAGACCGATGAGGATAGGGTCAGCTGCTAATGCTGAAATAGTCGAGGCGACCCATAAGGTCAAAACAGTAAGCATGCGAATCACGGAGATCTCCTGATCTTGGAGCATAAAACGGTTTATGAGGTTGGTGACTGTGCAGTGATACCTGAACACAGGGAACTGTATTTTAGTCGTAGATATTGTGAGGGTATTGCACAGACAGACTTATTTGACCGGGCAGTCTAAGTAAATTAAAGCGCTGAAGTTTTGACATCGAGCAATACAATGTGAAAAATTACTGCTTAGTTGTTGTTTTTGTTGGGTTATTCACATTTTAACGATCCACCAGACTGCTGCTGCCCATTGACAAGTTATCTAGGCTTTCCTAGGGTGCTGTTTTTTACCGAAGGTTGCAGCATGACGCAGTATGATCGTATTAAGCTTGAGAAAAGCTGGAAAGAGGCTTTATCTGCTGAGTTTGAGCAACCTTATATGCAGCAGTTATCGAACTTCTTGCGCGACGAAAAACAACAAGGCAAAGAAATTTACCCGCCAGGCTCGCTGATTTTTAATGCGCTTAATTTAACGCCTTTACCTGCGGTGAAAGTCGTCATTCTCGGTCAAGACCCTTATCACGGTCCAGGGCAGGCCCATGGTTTGAGCTTTTCGGTGCCAGAAGGCATCGCCGTACCGCCGTCATTGTTAAACATGTACAAAGAACTGCAGCGCGATTTAAATATTCCTATTGCTAAGCATGGCTGTTTACAGAGCTGGGCTGAGCAAGGTGTGCTATTGCTCAATACCACTTTAACGGTTGAGAGAGGACAGGCGGGGGCGCATGCAAAAGCCGGTTGGCAGCGTTTCACCGATCACATTATTGACTGTGTCAGTCAGCAGCAAGCGCACGTGGTATTTATGCTGTGGGGCGCGCATGCACGCAGTAAAGGCGAGCGCATTGATGCCAGCAAACACCTGCTGCTGACCTCGGCACACCCTTCGCCTTTGTCTGCTTATCGCGGCTTTTTAGGTAATGGTCACTTCAGTCAGTGCAATAAGTTTTTGCTGCGCACCGGACAAATACCGATTAATTGGCGCTTGCCGGAGCTTACTACGAGCGAACAGGCAGAGTTATCGCTCTGAGACGCGATTATTGCGCGCCTGCTTGCTGAGATAAGTGAGCCAGTAAACGGGCAATCGCTGCGTCCAGTTCATCCAGCGCTGGATCAATCTGCGCTACATTTTCTTTAATCAAGATTTCGCAGGTTTTGCAGATGGCGCGTAACTGCGGCACACCACAATATTGGGTGGCGCCATGAATGCGGTGAATACGCTCCAGCAAGGCATTGCGATCTTGTTGTGCACGCGCTTGCTGCAAGTACAAGCGGTCGCTGGGCAATGATTCGGCGAGCAGATGTAGCAATTCTTTGGCTAAAGATTCTTTGCCGTTGGATAAAGCTCGGCCTTCTTGCAGGTCAATAATGGGCAGTTGTTGATGCTGGGTGATTTGCTCCTGCGATAGTGTAAATGTGCTTTGGTTGCCGATGAAAATGCCTGTCCATTTCGCAATGGCCTGGGCCAATGATTGCTCACTGATTGGTTTACTTAAACAATCATTTAAACCCGCTTGCAGAAAAAGATGAGTCTCGTGTGGCAATGCGTGAGCGGTTACCGCGATGATAGGTGTGGCTTCCAGTTGTTGATTGCGCTCCCACGTGCGCATTGCTTCAGTGCACTGCTGGCCACTCATCACCGGCATTTGAATATCCATAAACACAATATCAAAAGGTTGTTGCTGAAATAGAGCCAATGCTGAGTGTCCGTTGTCGGCGACACTGACTCGCGCGCCCATATCGTTTAAGAGTGTTTTGATCAGCAATAAGTTGGCTGGGTTATCGTCAACACACAGCGCATGCACCGCGTTTAAACCAAGCTCTATTTGTGGTGGTGCAACAGGGCTGGTGTCGATGCAAAGTAAGTCGTTTATTGCATGTTGCAAACGGCGATGGCAAGTAGGTTTGCTGAGCATTTGCTCACAAAAAGGTCTGCCGAGATTATTTTGGAAAACGGTAAAGTCGCTGGTGCTGCACACCAACAGAACTTCGCAGTTTAATTGCTGCAAGGCGTTGAGCAACTCTTTAAGTTTGTGCAGTTGGTGCTGCTGAGTGTTAATGCCCAGCACGGCGATATGGTATGGCAGCGTCGTGTCTGCTGCTTGCTGCACCTGTATCAGTAGTGCGTCTAAGCTGTTGATGCTATCAACGTGCAAGCCGCAATCTTCTAATTGATGAGCAATGGCTTGCTGAGCGAGAGGGTGCGGCTCATGCAACACAGCACGATGGGTTAATGCTTTGGCTTCGATTGCATTAAGGTCACTGCTATAGGTTTTTGCTAAGCGCAAACTAAACCAGAACTCAGAGCCCTCGCCAGGCACGCTGTTAACGCCGATTTCACCGCCCATGTGTTCAACGAGACGTTTGGATATCGCAAGTCCCAGACCTGTGCCGCCAGCTTGTCGAGTCAGCGAGTGGTCGGCTTGACTGAAGGCTTGGAAGAGCGTGCTTTGTTCAACATCATGCATACCGATTCCGGTGTCTTGCACGCTGATCCGCAGTTGCGCAAACTCCTCATTTTCATCTTCCAGCATAGCGCGTACAACAACACTGCCTTCGCGAGTAAACTTAATCGCATTACCCGTCAGGTTTGTGAGGATTTGTTTAATACGTTGTGCATCGCCCATCAGCGTGCGAGGGGTATCACGGTAAACGAGGCTGAGTAGTTCTAGATGTTTTTGGTGCGCCGCGGGAGCAAGCAAGGTTAGGGTGTCTTGAATTAAATCACGCAGATAGAACGGTGCGTGATCCAACACCAGCTTGCCAGCTTCAATTTTCGAAAAGTCTAAAATCTCATTAATGATATTAAGCAGGCTTTCAGACGAATTAATAATGGTGTTGAGGTAGTCCTCTTGGCGAATGGTCAGATCGCTTTTTTTCAATAGCTGAGTAAAACCAATAATGCCGTTGAGTGGCGTACGAATCTCATGGCTCATATTGGCGAGAAATTCTGACTTGATACGGCTGGCTTCAATGGCTTCTTTGCGGGCTAAATCCAACTCGATATTTTGAATTTCGATGGTTTCTAGATTATGCCGCGCATCATCTAAGGCCTGATCAATGTTGCTTTGTAACTCTTCTTGGGCATGTTGCAGCGACTGCGCCATCAAATTAATCCCGTTTACCAAGTCATCTAACTCATGGCTACCGGGTGAATCAAGGCGCGTATCAAGGTGGCCGTCACGAATGCGGGCGACACCTTTTTTAATATTATCCAAGGGAATATTGATAGTGCGACTGAGGCGTAAAGCTAAAAGAGCGGTAATCATTAGACCAATAAGAATCATCGAAATGGTAATGAAAACGCTGCGGTAGCCTTCTAGCAAACTCGCGTGATGTGACAATTCCAGGCTGATCCAACCAATCGGTGCCTGCTTCGCTGCATCTTCTAGAGCGCCATCTGCGCTGTTGGATGAGCGCGGGTAGAGTGGCAAAATCAGCTGTGAGCTTGCATCTGTAGAAAAAGTGGTGAGTTTGGTTATCGCACTGAAGTCCTGCTTACGCATGGACGGGCCGTTGTGCACGATGACGCGATCCGGCGCAGCGACAATACGAATCGAGCGAACGTCCTTAAGCTCAATGGCATCTTGCGCAATGCGAATCAGCTGTTCACTTCTGTCGTTATCTAAAGATTGAGCACCGGCCAGTGATAGTTGATTGAGAATCAGCTCGCCGCGCTGTAACAGTTGTTGCTGCAGGTCGTTGAGCTGTGAATAGCTAAACCATGCGCCCAATAACCCGGCAAACACCCCAGATGGCACCAATGTCAGCAGTAAAACGCGTCCTTTAATGCCAAGGTTGGTCAGCATGCTTTGATTCTCCAAACAATAAAAACAATTATCACGGCAAAAATAGCGCGGCTTTATAACCTAGAGTTATAAATTGATACCTTCGTGAGTTATGGACTCTAGGCATTTGGCGCTATCATAGGCTTCTTTTTATTTTGATGCCGCTGCTTATCATGACCGTTCACTATCCAACTTTGGCCGACTGCATCGGCAATACTCCGTTAATCCGTTTACAGCGTCTTGCGGGTGACAGCTCCAACACTTTACTGGTAAAGCTGGAAGGCAACAATCCAGCCGGTTCGGTGAAAGACCGTCCAGCCTTGGCAATGATTGAGCGGGCTGAGCTTAGCGGCCGCATTAAGCCTGGCGACGCGCTAATTGAAGCGACTTCCGGTAACACCGGGATTGCCTTGGCCATGGTCGCAGCGATCAAAGGCTATCGAATGCTGCTGATTATGCCAGACAACTCAACTGCCGAACGTAAAGCTGCGATGACGGCTTACGGCGCTGAATTGATTTTAGTTGAATCAATGGAAGCTGCGCGTGATTTGGCGTTAGAGATGCAAGCGCAAGGTCAGGGTGTGGTGTTGGATCAGTTTTCCAATCAAGACAATCCAACTGCGCACTACAGCACAACAGGGCCAGAGATCTGGCAGCAAACCCAAGGGCAAATTACTCATTTCATTAGTTCGATGGGCACAACCGGCACTATTATGGGTGTTTCGCGCTATCTGAAAGAGCAAAACCCTGATGTGCAAATTATTGGTTTGCAGCCCACCGAAGGCGCTGCGATTCCTGGGATTCGCCGTTGGCCTGAAGCCTATTTACCCAGTATTTTTGATGCCAGCCGTGTTGATCAAGTGATCGATATGGGCCAGCAAGAAGCCGAAGATTGCATGCGCCGCTTAGCCCGCGAAGAGGGCATTTTCTGTGGTGTCTCTTCCGGTGGTTCTGTCGCAGCCATGTTACAAGTGGCAAAAACCGTCGAAAACGCGGTGTTAGTTGCCATTATTTGCGATCGTGGAGATCGCTACCTATCCAGCGGTATTTATGCACCGGAGTCAGTATGAGTCGCCCTAAAGCACCAAAAACATTACGCTTTCAACCTGCGGGTGGTGAGCGTAATTCGTTGCCAGTGGGCAAAAAACAAGTGCTGAACATTGAGCGTTTAGCCCATGACGGTCGAGGTATCGCGTTCCTAGAGGGGCGCACTTGGTTTGTCAGTGGCGCGTTACCTGGCGAACAAGTACAAGTGCAAGTGTTATCGGCGCGCAGTAAAGTCGTCGAGGCGCAAGTTGTTGCCATCCAGACCAGCAGCCCAGAGCGCATCACGCCTGAGTGCCAGTGGGTTGGACAGTGCGGTGGCTGCACTTTGCAACACATCAGCCATGCGCAGCAAGTGTCTCTTAAGCACGACAATTTGGTTGAACAACTAAATCGTGAAGGCGTGACGCCGCTCGCCTGGGCCGAGCCGCTAGTTGGGCCAGCTTTTGCTTACCGCCGGCGCGCCCGTATTGCAGTGCGTTATGAGGTCAAGCAAAAGCATGTGGAGGTGGGCTTTCGCGGTTTAGCCACTACGGCGATTGTCGAAGTGCAAAATTGCGCTATTTTAGTCGAAGATTTACAGCCACTGTTTGCAGGGTTAACGACCTTGTTCAATGCTTTCCAACAGCCGCAAGCGCTGGGTCATGTAGAGTTGTTTAGCGGTCGCAGCAATGCCTTGCTACTGCGTCATACCCAAGCCTTGCATGCAGATGATCTGCAGCAACTGCGCGCTTACTGCGCAGGGCATAATGCACAACTGTGGTTGCAGGGCATTGGTGAGCCGCAGCCGGATCAAGCAGGGCAGACGCTCAGTTATCAATTGCCAGAGTTTGGCTTAGATATTGCGTATCAGCCGGGCGATTTTGTCCAAGTCAATGCGCAGATGAACGAGGCCATGATTGCGCAAGCCTTGGATTGGCTCGCGCCGCAAGCGGATGAGCGCGTATTGGATTTGTTTTGCGGCTTAGGTAATTTCGCTTTGCCATTGGCGCAGAAAGTTAAAGAAGTGGTTGCGGTCGAAGGTGTTGAGTCGATGTTGGCTCGCGCCAATGAAAATGCTCAGGCGAATCAGCTGAATAATGTGCACTTTTTCCATGCTGATCTGTCTACATCGCTGCGTGACAAAGAGTGGTCACGACAAACCTATGCGGCGGCTTTACTGGATCCGCCACGTGAAGGCGCACAAGCGGCAGTGACTGATTTAGCCAAAATGAAAGTTGCGCGTATTTTGTATGTGTCGTGCAACCCCGCCACTTTGGCGCGTGATGCAGCAGTGTTGATTGCCCGCGGTTATCGTCTCCACAAAGCCTGCGTGCTGGATATGTTTGCACAAACAGGGCACACCGAAGCAATGGCACTGTTTGTAAAGAAAGAAGCGGTAAAGAACTAAGCGGTCTACCAAGTGTAGTCGATGGGGTTGAAGAGTCTTTGGCTCGAAGGATTGGTAATGGTACAGGTCAGAACAGAGCAGCCGGTTAGCCAAGATGGCAGTATTGATTTGCAAAGTTGGGTCGCGCAAATTGTCGCGATTGATCCGCAGTTGGATGCCGAAGGCTTACTCAGTGCTTGTCAGTTTGCCCGTGATGCTGAGCAAAAAGCCAAGGCTGCAGACAATATCTGGGCAGAAGGCACGTCAAGCTTACAAATTGGCTTAGAAATTGCGCAAATCTTAATTGATTTAAAACTCGATCAAGAAACCCTGATCGCGGCGATTCTGTACCGCACTGTGCGTGAGGGTAAAGCGCCTTTAACTGAGATTGAGAAGCTGTTTGGCCCTGTGGTCAGCAAGTTGATCGACGGCGTGCTGCGTATGGCGGCGATCAGTGCCAGTCTCAACCCAAGGCAAAGCGTGGTACTTAACTCGCAAGCCCAAGTGGAAAACCTGCGCCGCATGTTAGTGGCAATGGTCGATGATGTGCGTGTGGCGCTGATTAAGCTGGCTGAGCGCACCTGCGCGATTCGTGCGGTGAAAAACGCCCCAGAACACAAACGCTATCGTGTTGCCCGTGAAGTCTTTGATATTTATGCACCGCTGGCGCATCGCCTAGGTATCGGTCATATCAAATGGGAACTGGAGGATCTGTCCTTTCGTTACCTTGAGCCTGATCAGTACATGCACATTGCCGGTTTGCTGCATGAACGACGTATCGACCGAGAGCAATTTATTCGCAACGTTGTGCAGCAATTACGCGACGAGCTGAAAGACGCGCAGGTTGACGCCGACGTCAGTGGGCGAGTCAAACACATCTATTCAATCTGGCGCAAAATGCAGAAAAAAGGTCTGCAGTTTAGCGAGATTTATGATGTGCGCGCCGTGCGTATTCTCGTCCCCGAGGTGCGTGATTGTTATACCGCGCTGGGCATTGTGCATACGCGCTGGCGCCATATTGCCCGTGAGTTCGATGACTATATCGCCAACCCGAAAGAAAATGGCTACCGCTCATTGCACACGGCGGTGATTGGTCCAGAAGGCAAGGTGTTGGAAGTACAGATTCGCACCCAAGCCATGCACGAAGAAGCCGAATTGGGTGTGTGTGCACACTGGCGTTACAAAGGCACCGATGTTGATGCGCAGTCTGATCACTATGAAGAAAAAATTGCTTGGCTCAGACAAGTCTTAGAGTGGCATGAAGAACTCGGTGATATTGGCGGCCTTGCTGATCAAATTCGCGTCGATATTGAGCCCGACCGTGTTTATGTCTTTACTCCAGACGGCCATGCGATTGATTTGCCACAAGGCTCAACGCCGCTCGATTTCGCCTACCGCGTGCATACTGAAATTGGTCACAATTGCCGTGGTGCCAAGGTCAATGGACGCATTGTGCCGCTCAACTACAACCTGAAAACAGGTGAGCAAGTTGAGGTGATTACTGGCAAAAATGGCGCGCCCAGTCGTGACTGGCTCAATACCAACTTAGGCTATATCAACACCACCCGTGCCCGCGCCAAAGTGGTGCATTGGTTTAAGTTGCAAGCCCGTGATCAAAACGTTGCAGCCGGTAAGCAAATGCTTGATCGCGAAATGGCGCGCTTGGCAATTGGTCCGGTTAATTATGAACGCCTTGCTGATAAGTGTAATTTAAGAGGCAGCGAAGACTTATTCGCCGCTTTAGGTGCCGGTGATGTGCGTTTAGCCCATGCCGTAGGACTGGCGCAACAGCTGCTCGATCCACATGAACGCAGTGTCCAGCAGCTGGATCTGATTCCACGCAAACCGACGCAGTACAGCAGCGCGCAGCGCGATGAAATACGTATTCATGGCGTCGGTAACTTATTGACGCAGATGGCTGGTTGCTGTCAGCCGGTGCCGGGCGAGCCGATCGTGGGCTACATTACCATTGGCCGTGGCGTCACCATTCACCGTCAAGATTGTCCAACGGCCTTACAATTGCGCAGCCGTGAACCTGAGCGGATGATTCAAGTGGGGTGGGGCACTGAGCCGATTAAAACCTATCCGGTTGATGTCTTGGTGCGCGCTTATGATCGCTCAGGCTTAATCAGCGACATCTCGCAAGTGCTGCTCAATGAGAAAATGAACGTTGTAGCGCTGCAAACCAGCACCAGTAAAGAAGACAATACCGCAACGCTCAATTTAACCGTGGAAGTTCCAGGTTTAGATGAGTTAGGGCGTTTACTGGGGCGTATTTCGCAGTTGCCGAATATCATTGAGGTGCGCCGTCAGCGGCATTAACCGCGCAGACTAAAGGGCTAATTGGCCTTAATGAGTTGGGTTCGCTATTCTTAGCAGCCCATTACTGTTTAGAAGGATGCTATTGCATGTCAGATTTGCCAGCATGCCCTGCGTGTCAGGAAGAGATCACCTACCCAGATCGCGAGAATTACGTGTGCGCGACCTGTGGTCATGAGTGGCCTATGGATGGTTCTGAAGTGACCGAAGACAGCGATGCTAAAGTTGTGCGCGATGCGCATGGCACGCCGTTAGCCGATGGCGACACAGTTGTTTTAATCAAAGATTTAAAAGTTAAGGGCAGCTCGACGGTGATTAAAATGGGCACCCGTGTCACCAATATCAAAATTGTTGATGGCGACCATGATCTCGATTGCCGTGTCGATGGCATGAAAATCATGCTCAAATCAGAGTTCATGAAGAAAGCCTAAGCTATCCCGTTTGAGTTGCCGCTGCGCGACTTGAGCAACCTACGCAGACTGATGAAGACATAGGCTCCAAGTTTTCCTCAGTCTGCGTCATTTTCAGGGTGAATATTCTATTGCAAGCCATGTTGACACTATAAATTATTGGCGGTCAGCAGTAGAATAACGCCTTTATCGCATAATTCTCGTGGAGTTGAAGGCATGTCAGACGTCAAGAAGGTGGTTCTCGCCTATTCCGGTGGCTTGGACACTTCGGTCATTCTTAAGTGGCTGCAAGATACGTACAACTGTGAAGTTGTTACTTTTACCGCCGACCTTGGTCAAGGTGAAGAAGTAGAACCTGCACGTGCAAAAGCACAAGCCCTAGGTGTTAAAGAAATCTACATTGACGATCTACGCGAAGAGTTTGTTCGTGACTTTGTCTTCCCGATGTTCCGCGCCAACACCATCTACGAAGGTGAGTACTTACTCGGTACTTCAATCGCGCGTCCTTTGATTGCTAAGCGCTTGATTGAAATTGCCAATGAAACCGGTGCGGATGCTATTTCCCACGGCGCAACTGGTAAAGGTAATGACCAAGTGCGTTTTGAACTGGGTGCTTATGCCCTGAAGCCCGGTGTAAAAGTCATTGCGCCTTGGCGTGAGTGGGATTTGTTATCGCGCGAAAAGCTGATGGATTACGCAGCTAAGCACAACATCCAGATTGAACGTCACGGTAAGAAAAAATCACCGTACTCAATGGACGCCAACTTACTGCACATCTCCTACGAAGGCGGTGTGTTGGAAGATACCTGGACTGAGCACGAAGAAGAGATGTGGCGTTGGACCAAGTCGCTTGAAGAAGCCTCTAGCACCCCACAGTACATTGAACTGACCTACCGTAAAGGTGATATCACCGCGATTGATGGCGTTGATATGTCACCAGCCACAGTTTTGGCTGAGCTGAACCGCATTGGTGGTGAGCATGGTATCGGCCGTGTTGATATCGTCGAAAACCGTTACGTGGGCATGAAAGCCCGTGGTTGCTACGAAACCCCAGGCGGCACCATCATGCTGCGCGCGCACCGTGCGATTGAGTCAATCACCCTCGACCGTGAAGTTGCTCACCTGAAAGATGAGTTGATGCCTAAGTATGCCTCGTTGATCTACAACGGCTACTGGTGGAGCCCAGAGCGCGCCATGCTGCAGCAGATGATTGATGCATCACAGGCTAACGTGAACGGTGTTGTGCGTTTGAAACTCTACAAAGGTAACGTCGTAGTGATCGGCCGTAAATCAGACGACTCACTGTTTGATGCGGCGATTGCCACCTTTGAAGACGATGCCGGTGCTTACGACCAAGCCGATGCTGCAGGCTTCATCAAGCTCAATGCACTACGCTTACGCATCGCTGCCACCAAAGGCCGCAAACTGCTGTAAGAAGGGATAGTTTGTTTTATCTCTAGTGTTAAAAAAGCCACCCTCGCGGTGGCTTTTTTTATGCATTGCCTAAGCCAAATTTAATGGCTGACGTATACTTTTTATATGTATGCGCGATTCTCTGCTAGATAGCGCACGGTTTTCTCCCGTAATTAATATAAAATCATTTAAAAACAGTGGTTTGTAAATTTAACAAGGGCGATAGTGTGCATGACCAAAGCAAGATAGGCGGCATGCTCGAATTGTTGCTAGCTTGTGTTGCGATTTTAAAAGAAAAAGTCTGTGTATACAGGCGTTTATATTAATTAGCGTAAGTGGCGGCCGAGCTGCAAAGTGGGCATGCTTACTAATAAACTGTTAGCTTCACAGGCGAGCTCATCAAAACTCAAGGAGAATGTAATGTTTAAAGTTAGGTTAAAATTAATAATCGCGGCAGCTTTTATCATGCTAACTGGCTGCGCTGGTATGAACGATGCTATGACACCCTCGATGAA
>Ga0209075_1002838_pt1 | contig 14923 bp, 11 predicted proteins | sample Stecom2011_FD_187523 | JGI IMG/M metagenome (GOLD analysis project Ga0209075, IMG submission 187523) | Agricultural soil microbial communities from Utah to study Nitrogen management - Steer compost 2011 (SPAdes) (version 2) | ecosystem: Environmental > Terrestrial > Soil > Agricultural land... | reverse complement strand
CAAAATAACTCAACACTTCTTCTCCGGTTGCGTATTGTCCTGTTTTGGTCTTTTTCTGCTTGGCTCCACCGATTTTTAGCTTGTCAAACAGTATTTCTCCTAATTGTTTAGGCGAAGCGAGGTTAAACGAATGTCCTGCTGCTTCATAAATTCGTATTTCGAGTTCCTTGATGTCTTTGTTTAAGTCTGAAGACAAAGATTTCAGAAAATCTACATCCAGACGAATTCCTTCGGTTTCCATCGAGGCAAGAACTGGAATAAGTGGAATTTCGATTTCGTCAAAGAGCTTTCGAGTTTGGGTAAGTTCCAAAACAGGTTCAAAAGCTTCTTTGAGTTGGTAGGTTATGTCTGCATCTTCGACTGCATATTCTTTGGCAAGTTCTACTTCAATATCACGCATTGATTTTTGGTTTTTTCCTTTTTTACCAATCAATGTTTCGATAGATTGCGGACTGTACTTCAAATAAGTTTCTGAAAGTATATCCATATTATGTCGCATATCCGGATTTATCAAATAATGGGCAATCATCGTATCGAACAACTTGCCTTTAATATTCACCCCGTATCGACCTAAAATTTTAATGTCGTATTTTAGATTTTGTCCTACTTTTTCGATGCCTTCACTTTCAAAAAACGGACGTAATTTTTCGATTAACACTTGTGCTTCGTCTTGATTTTCAGGAAATGGCACGTAATATCCTTTTCCTTTTTCGTACGAAAATGCAATTCCGACCAATTCTGAATGCAAAGTATCAAGTCCTGTGGTTTCGGTGTCAAAACAAACTGATTTTTGTTGCAATAAGTTCTGTAGTAATAGCTTTATACCTAAATCTCCTTGTACGATTTGATAAAAGTGTTCCGTATTTTCGAGGTTACTATAAAGCGATTGAGTAGCAGAAAATAAATCTCCAGCTTCTGTGTCGAACAACGAAATCTGATTTTCGTCTTGCAGCTTCTTTTTGGTAGAAGTTTTTGTGTCAGTTTCTGAAATTTGAGAAGCTTCCGAATTGTGTGCTTTAGTAAAAACTCTTTGGAACTGTTCTGCCATTCTACGAAATTCTAATTCGTTGAATAGTTCGGCAACTTTTTCGTAATCAGGTGTTTCTAGCTCAAATTTTTCTTCTTCAAAAGTAACAGGACAATCCAGCAGAATGGTAGCTAGTTTTTTAGATAATAATCCTTGTTCTTTATGAGATTCGATCTTTGTTTTTATTGCTCCTTTGAGTTTATCGGTATTTGCCAAAAGGTTTTCCATTGAACCGAACTCAGCCAAAAATTTCTTTGCTGTTTTCTCTCCAACTCCAGGAAGTCCCGGAATATTATCAATAGCATCACCCATCATTCCCAAAAAGTCAATGACTTGTTCAGGACGTTCAATTCCAAATTTTTGTTTTACTTCTTCCACACCCCAAATCTCAATTCCATTACCCATTCGAGCAGGGCGATACATAAAAATATTGTCAGAAACCAATTGTGCGAAATCTTTATCTGGAGTTACCATAAAGACCTTAAACCCTTCTTTTTCTGCTTGTTTAGAAAGTGTTCCAATCAAGTCGTCAGCTTCAATTCCCTTTACCTCTACAACTGGAATATGCATAGCTTTTAGGATTTCTTTGATATACGGAACGGCAATTCGGATAGCTTCGGGAGTTTCGTCGCGATTGGCTTTGTATTGCGGAAAAATCTCATTTCGAAATTCGCTTCCTCCGTTGTCAAAAGCCACAGCCAAGTATTCGGGTTTTTCACGATTAATCACATCTAGCAGCGAGTTCATAAACCCCATAGCAGCCGAGGTGTCCATTCCTTTGGAGTTTATTCTAGGGTTTTTTATAAAAGCATAGTATCCTCTGAAAATCAAGGCATAAGCATCAAGTAAGAACAGTCGTTTTTCTAAAGCCATCGTAAAGTCATTTTTACAAAAGTAAGTTTTATAAATTAATTTTCAACCAATATCTTTAAAGTTTAAAACCAGAAAAAGCAATTATATCAGAAGCTTTGACGGAGTTTTGATAATCACCTTCAACGGAATGTTATTTTTAAAATCACCCTAAAAACAGGGAATAGTGGGGAAATATAAATTCATAAAATAAAAACCCACTGAAAATCAGCGGGTTCTTGTTTTCTAGCAGAAAGGATGGGATTCGAACCCACGATACGTTGCCGCATACTACCTTTCCAGGGTAGCCTCTTCAACCACTCGAGCACCTTTCTAAATTAGGAAGGCAAAGATAATGAAATTTCTACGAAATCTCACCTCTTATCGAAGTTTCAAAAATAGTTTTGAATACGTTAGGCAATACATTTCGTCCTAACATAAACATCAGCTTGGTAACAGCCGACTCGGTCGTTATATCTTTTCCGGAAATTACACCTATTCTTTTCAGAGCAGAGCTATTTTCATATTTCCCCATAATTACTTCTCCTCCGATACATTGTGTTACATTCACGATCTGAATGCCTGATTGAATAGCTTTTTCGAGGGTCGATATAAACCATTCTTCCATAGTCGTATTCCCAGCTCCGTAGGTTTCCATCACAATTCCTTTTAGACCTGGAATAGAAATAATGGTATGGAGTACGTTTTGGGTAAGACTCGGGAAAAGTTTCAGTATTACAATATTATTGTCAAATGTTTTATGAAAATTAATTTTTTTATTGGTTTTCGGAAGTAACAAGTCATTCCGAACTTTCAGGTGTACCCCAGATTCGACAAGAGGAGGATAATTAGTCGATTCAAAAGCTTCAAAATGTTCTGCATTGATTTTGGTAGTTCGGTTGCCTCGATACAATTTGTATTCGAAATACAGACAAACTTCCTGAATTACTGACTTTCCGTTTTCTTTCAGACAAGCAATCTGAATAGCTGTAATCAGGTTTTCTTTGGCATCGGTACGCAAATCCCCAATCGGGAGTTGAGAGCCCGTAAACACAACCGGTTTTGATAGATTTTCTAGCATAAAGCTAAGTGCTGAAGCCGAATACGACATCGTATCCGAACCGTGAAGCACTACAAATCCATCAAAATCATCATAATTTTCTTCGATTATCGATACAATTTGCACCCAACGATCGATATTCATATCCGACGAATCAATGGGTTTCTCAAACGAAATAGTAGTGATATTACAATCCAACTGTTCTAGCTCGGTAATACGTTGGCTTATTGTACTAAAGTCAAATGCTTTTAACGAACCTGTTTTCACATCTTTTATCATTCCGATAGTGCCTCCGGTATAAATCAAAAGTATGTTATTCTTCGTTGAGTTCATTATATTTCTTTTTATTGACAACCGGATTTGCATACATCGTCAGAAATCCTTCTAATTCTATCGGGTCATCTTCATTTATCTTGATGTCCAAACGCCTTTCGAAAAGTTGTTTTTCTTTTTCGGTATAAAATTCAGCATGTTCGTTAGTTTGATACAACAAATCATACGCAATATAATTGGTTGGCCAAAGTTTATAGTTGCTTATTATTGAGGCATCTATGGCCTGTGCCAATGCCTGAAGTTGTTTATTAGTGCCGTCTATCTGGGTTCCGATAAAATCCAATTCGGTTTCCAAAATATCTCCGACATGAATGTGAATCCGTTTTTTCTGCCCGATAATTCCGCTTATTAAGTTATTAAAGTCTTCGTTTTTTTCTTTTACGTAGGATTCCTGCTTTGCATCGGCAACTAAACGGGGTATTTTGAGTGCATCGGTAGGGTCATACTCATAAGAAATCGAAACAGGGACAATGCGTAATTTTTTTAAGTAAGTCATCACGTCTTCTTCGCTGGATGCCATTCCTAACATTTTAAGAACACCTTGTTGGGTTGTGTCATTTCCGTTTTTGGTGCGTCCTTCTCTTTGGGCAATCCAGACCGATCGATTTTCGGTGGTAATGAGTTTATAGATATATTCTGAAACCAGCTTAGAGCTTTGCAAGAGCTCTCTTGGGCTCAAATCACGTTGAATTAAGAAGTTTCGGTTAAGCTTTGAGAGCGTTCGCGTAAAGTTTTTCTGAACAAGGTTGTCTCCGATAGCTGAAGCTGTCATAACCAATCCTTTGTCCAGTAGCGTTACATTAAGAAGCGAAGTATCAAGTATGATATCTCTGTGATTAGAGATATACAGATATGAAGTGTTGGGTTTTAATTTTTCAAATCCCGAGGTAGTAAGCCCGTCAGATGATTTTTCTAAGATTCTTTGAATGGAATGGTAGAGGATTTTTGCCTGAAAATCTCTGATAGAATGCGTGTCTGATAGCTTTTGTTCCCAAAAAGAAGGATCTTTATCAGGAAACGTAAAGTTCATCATTGCTTTCATCATCGGATGATGTAAAATCAAAGCCAAGGCTTCGTTTACTTCGCTGTCATAAAAAGGTCGTATCGAATCGAATTGTGACATAAGAGAAAAACAATCCTACAAAAGAACGAAAATTTATTGAAACTTAATATTGAAACTTGATAAATTAGTTTTATGTTTTTACCAGCTTCCCGAGGCTCCACCACCTCCAAAACCTCCACCTCCAAAACCTCCAGAGAAACCGCCTCCGCCACCAAAGCTTCCTCCGCCTCCGAAAAAACCTCCTCCTCTACCGGAGTGACGCCCCATACTGCTCAAAATGATGATGTCGCCTAAATCCAATCCGCCTGAGCTTCCTCCATTTCGTCCTCCTTTACCTTTGGAAACGATAATCAGGATAAAAACGACAAACACAAAAACTAAAAGTAAACCAAGTATTGATAATTCTCCGCCGTTGGTTTTGTCATTTTTGTATTCGCCACTCATAATTTGCATAATCGAGGTAGTGCCCTTATCAATTCCTGCAAAATAATTCCCGTTGCGGAATTCAGGTAAAATCTGAGTCTCTATAATTCTTCTCGACAAAGCGTCTGTCAGCAGATGCTCTGTTCCGTAGCCCGTAGAGATGTTTACTTTTCGATCATTAACCGCAACGAGCAAAAGAATTCCGTTGTCTTTTCCTTGCTGTCCAATTCCCCATTTATGAGCTAAATCGGTGGCGTATCGATTGATGTATTCGCCTTTTGTACTAGGAATAGTTACCACCACAATTTGAGTTGAGGTTGAGTCAGCGTAATTGATGAGTTTTTGAGTAATATGATTTTGTTCTGCTTCAGACAATACATTAGTCTGAAAGTCATAATAACTCGTTTGTTTTGACGGTTTCTCCGGAATTTTCACACTTTGAGAAAAACCAAAAAACTGTATCAGAAGTAAAAATACGACTGCAAAATATTTAAGGGTTTTTAAGATGAGTTGTATCATTTATCCTTTTGAAATTTCGTTCGGAAGTTCATTGTTGTTGGAATCAGGTTGATGTGGAAACAAGGTTTTAAGCTTTGTTCCCGCTTTGAGAACGCCTTCGATCAAGCCTTGCTTGTATTGTCCGTTTTTAAAATGAGAAACCACCACGTCTTTGGTTTTGTCCCAAAAATCGGTTTCAACTAAATCGTTAATGCCTTTGTCTCCAAGAATCACAAAACTATGATCTGCCACTCCAACATAAAAGAGCACTCCATTTCGATTTCGGGTGTTGTCCATTTTAAGGGCATAAAAAATCTCTTGCGCCCTTTTGATAGGAGGCAAATCAGTATGATTTTCGATATGTACTCTGATTTCTCCCGAAGTATTGCTTTCAGCTGTGATAATAGCATTTATTATTTCTTGCTCTTCAGTTTCGGTCAAAAAATCTTCTGTTTGTGACATATTTATTTAGAAACTAATTCCGACAGCGTTTAAAACGCTGTCGGAGTTAAATTAAAATTGAACTTGTGGCGCTTTTTCAGCTCCTTCTTCTGATTGGAAGCGAGCCATTTCGTCAAATCCCAATAGTTTAGCAAACAAAACAGCGGGAATACTTTTTATCTTCTTGTCATAAATATTTACCGTCTCATTATATCTGTCGCGAGTTACATTAATTCGGTTTTCTGTACCTTCTAGTTGCGACATCAATTCTAAAAAGTTTTGATTCGCTTTCAGATCAGGATATCGCTCCACACTAACTAACAATCTGCTTAAAGCTCCTGAAACTCCTGTTTGAGCTTGTTGAAACTCCGCCATTTGTTCTGGAGTGATATTGCTTGGATCTACAGTCACTTGGGTAGCTTTCGCACGAGCTTCTACCACAGCACTCAATGTTTCTCTTTCGTGATTTGCAGCTCCTTTTACGGTTTCGACAAGGTTCCCGATAAGGTCATTACGCCTTTGATAACTGCTCTCTACATTAGCCCAAGCGGTTTGAGCATCTGCACGAAGTCCTACCAATCCGTTATAGGAAGAGAAAATCAGAATTGCAATTAAAGCGATAATTCCGACAGGTATTAGCCATTTTTTCATAATTCGTTGGTTTTAAGGTTTGTTTAATTAGTATGTTTTTGAGCTAAAATGTTACAATTCGTTTTTCAAAGTTACGAGTTCTGCTTTTATAGCTTTTAGTTTAGATATAATCTCGAACTTGTCCATTGTTTTTTGTTGATTTTCTTTGAGGTGTATTTTAGCACCATCAAGCGTAAAACCTCTCTCTTTGACCAAATGGTATATCAGTTTTAGGTTTTTAATGTCTTCAGGAGTAAACATACGATTTCCTTTTGCATTCTTTTTGGGTTTAAGAATATCAAATTCTTTGTCCCAAAAACGAATGAGTGACGTATTGACTTCAAAGGCCTTAGCCACCTCTCCGATGCTGTAATACAATTTTTCTGGTAATTCGATGTTCATGTTCTCTATAAAAACAAATTAATCCAATGATTGATTTTCTTGATTAGCCAATCTTGAAATTTCCTCAAATTCTTCTGCTGAAATATTTCCGTAATAGAAGTTTATCGGATTGACAGGCTTGCCGTTTATGTGAACCTCATAATGCAAGTGAGGAGCTTCGGAACGCCCGGTACTACCAATATAACCAATAATATCACCTCGCTTTACGCGTTGTCCTTTTTTGACGTTAAACTTGCTCAAATGAGCATAATACGTGCTATATCCGAAACCGTGCTTTAAGATAATCAAATTCCCAAAACCAGACATTACATTATCTGCTCTTTCGACCACTCCATCACCTGTAGCAAAGACCGGAGTTCCTGTTTTTGCCGAAAAATCCATTCCTGCATGAAATTTTCGGATTTTTGTAAACGGATCGTTTCGATAACCAAAACCAGATGCCATTCGAGTTAATTGTTCGTTTTTTACGGGCTGAATGGCTGGAATTGCAGCCAATAGTTTTTCCTGTGATTGAGCCAATTTATAAATTTCGTCCAATGATTTCGACTGAATCACGAGCTCTTTAGTGATGATATCCATTCGTTTGGAGGTACTAATCAATAATTCAGAATTGTCGAATTCTTCTAAGTCTTTGTACCGGTTTACGCCTCCAAACCCGGCTTTTCGTTGTTCGAACGGAATAGGGTCAGCATTAAAATATACTCGATATAAACTATTGTCTCGCTCTGCAATGTCGTGCAAAACTTCATCAATCTGATTCATCTTCTTATTCAAAAGAGCATAACGGAATTTAAGGTTTTCGATCTCCCTTTTTTGAATCCTGTCTTTTGGGGTATCAAGTATGGAGGTGTTTACTAAAATCCAAAAAGCTATGAATCCGAACAGAACAGATGAGAACAGCCACAAAGCGATAAAACCGACTTGTTTACTTCTCTTGGGTTTGATTTTTTTATACGCTAAATTTTCTGAATCGTAATAATATTTTACTTTAGCCATATATCCTAAAATGTTCTATTTTTGCACTCTGTAACAAACAAAGATATAATTTATTTAGGAAACGAGATTTACGCTTAGGATTTTTTTAACCTGAGACTACCATTCGAAGCCTGAAACAAAAAACAAAATGATGAAATCACAAGACATTCGTTTGCAATTTTTAAAGTTTTTTGAATCAAAAGACCACCTTATTGTTCCCTCTGCACCCATTGTTTTGAAGGACGACCCCACTTTGATGTTTAATAACTCGGGAATGGCTCAGTTCAAAGAATATTTTTTAGGGAATGCTACTCCGAAAAGTAAAAGAATTGCCGATACGCAAAAATGTCTTCGTGTTTCCGGAAAACACAACGATTTAGAAGATGTTGGTTTTGATACGTATCACCATACGATGTTCGAAATGCTAGGAAATTGGTCTTTTGGGGATTATTTCAAAAAAGAAGCTATTGCGTGGGCTTGGGAATTTTTGACCGAAGTGTTGAAATTAGACAAAGACCGTTTGTACGTTTCTGTTTTTGAAGGAAACGAGGCAGAAAATGTGCCTTTCGACCAGGAAGCTTGGGATATTTGGAAGCAATACGTTTCTGAAGACCGCATTATTCTCGGAAATAAAAAAGATAATTTTTGGGAAATGGGTGATCAAGGACCTTGTGGACCTTGTTCGGAAATTCACATTGATTTGCGTACAGATGAGGAAAGAGCAGCAGTCTCGGGAAGAAGTTTAGTCAATGCGGATCATCCTCAAGTGGTTGAGATTTGGAACAATGTATTTATGGAGTTTAACCGTAAAGCAGACGGTTCGCTAGAAAAACTTCCTGCAAAACACGTAGATACAGGAATGGGATTCGAGCGTTTGTGTATGGCGATGCAAGGCGTGACGTCAAATTATGATACGGATGTTTTCACACCTCTAATCAAAAAAGTAGAAGAAATTTCAGGATTAAAATATACAGATAATTCGATTAAAGATATTTCTGAAGAGCAGCATAAAATCAATATTGCTATTCGTGTAATTGTGGATCACGTTCGTGCTGTGGCTTTTGCTATTGCTGACGGACAACTTCCGTCCAATACCGGAGCAGGTTATGTGATTCGAAGAATTTTAAGGCGTGCTATTCGTTACGGATTTACTTTCTTAAACCAAAAAGAAGCTTTTATTTATAGGTTGGTTGAAGTGCTTTCTGCTCAAATGGGAGAGGCTTTCCCTGAAATAAAATTTCAAAAAGGGCTGGTTGAAAATGTAATCAAAGAAGAAGAAAATTCGTTTTTACGAACATTAGAACAAGGGCTTCATTTGTTAGAAAACGTCATCAAAGAAACCAAAGGTAATGTGGTTTCGGGAGCTAAAGCTTTCGAATTATACGATACATTCGGATTTCCGAAAGATTTAACAGCTTTAATTCTGAAAGAAAAAGGGATTTCTTTTGACGAAAACGAATTCGATACTTCGATGCAGGAGCAAAAAAATCGTTCTAGAGCAGCCTCGGAAATAGCCAAAGACGATTGGGTCGTTTTGATAGATGGTAATGCCGAAACTTTCGTTGGATATGACAATTTGGAAAACGAAGTAAAAATCACTCGTTACAGAAAAATCGACTCTAAAAAAGACGGAATACTATATCAAATTGTTTTAGACAACACTCCTTTTTATCCAGAAGGAGGAGGACAAGTAGGAGATAGAGGAACACTTTTTAATATCAACGAAACTATTGAAGTTCTGGATACTAAAAAAGAAAATAACCTGATTTTACATATTACGAAAAGGCTTCCTGAAAACCTAAACGGAATTTTTACAGCTAAAGTTGATGAAAATCTACGTTCTGATTCTCAAAAAAATCACTCCGCTACACATTTATTACATCAAGCATTACGAACGATTTTAGGAACACATGTAGAACAAAAAGGTTCACTCGTAGCTCCAAATTATCTTCGTTTTGACTTTTCGCATTTTGCTAAAGTTACCGATGAAGAATTACAGCAAGTAGAAGAATTTGTCAACCAAAGAATTGAAGAGCAGTTGCCACTTGTTGAAAGGCGTTCGATTCCGTTCCAACAAGCCATTGACGAAGGAGCAATGGCTCTTTTCGGTGAAAAATATGGAGATAACGTACGAGCCATCCGATTTGGAGAAAGCATCGAACTTTGTGGAGGAACACACGTAAAAAACACTGCAGATATTTGGCATTTCAAAATTACTTCAGAAGGAGCAGTCGCAGCAGGAATTCGTAGGATTGAAGCTATTTCAGGAAATGGAGCAAAGGATTTTTTCAAAAACCAGGAAGAACTATTGTTTGAAGTAAAACAATCTCTGAAAAATCCACAAGATGTATTGAAATCGGTTCAATCACTTCAAGATGAAAACACGAAACTCAAAAAACAAATTGAGCAACTCTTAAAAGATAAAGCGAAAAATCTGAAAGCAGAACTTTTGACGGAAATCGAAGAAATCAATGGAGTGAAATTCTTGGCCAAAAAAGTAGATTTGGATGCGAATGGTGCTAAAGATTTAGCGTATCAATTGGGAGAAAACACTGATAATCTGTTTTTGGTTTTAGGAACAATTACAGAAAATAAACCGATGCTTACTTGTTACATTTCAAAAGAACTTGCGCAAAACAAAAACTTAAATGCATCGCACGTAGTTCGTGAGTTAGGAAAATATATTCAAGGTGGTGGAGGTGGTCAGCCGTTTTTTGCTACAGCGGGGGGTAAAAACCCTGCCGGAATGGATGAAGCGTTGACCAATGCAAAGAATTTTATTTTGTAAGCTTTTAAAAAAACCTATTGAAAAACCCCGATAAATATTTGTTTATCGGGGTTTCTAATAAATTAATATTTAGATATAATTCTAATCATTTAACTTCAGAACAGCCATAAAAGCGGATTGAGGAATTTCGACATTTCCTACTTGTCGCATACGTTTTTTACCTGCTTTTTGTTTTTCAAGCAGTTTACGTTTACGAGAGATATCTCCTCCATAACATTTTGCGGTTACATCTTTACGAAGTGCTTTGATGGTTTCACGAGCTATTACTTTTACTCCAATCGCAGCCTGAATTGGAATATCAAACTGTTGTCTTGGGATAAGTTCTTTTAGCTTTTCACACATTTTCTTTCCGATATGATACGCATTATCTTCGTGAATAAGAGCTGAAAGAGCATCTACATTTAATGCGTTTAACAATACATCAAGTCGAACCAATCTGGAAGTTCTCATTCCAATCGGGTGATAATCGAACGAAGCATAACCTTTAGAAACCGTTTTTAAACGGTCATAAAAATCAAATACGATTTCGGCCAAAGGCATATCAAAAGTAAGTTCCACTCTTTCGGGAGTCAAATACGTTTGGTTGGTGATTTGCCCTCTTTTTTCGATACACAAACTCATTACGTTTCCGACAAAATCAGCCTTTGTAATGATACTTGCTTTGATATAGGGTTCTTCTACTCGATCTAATTTTGATGGTTCGGGTAAATCCGAAGGGTTGTTTACCACAAATGGAGTTTCCGGGTCTTTTTTGGTATAAGCCAAATACGATACGTTCGGAACGGTTGTGATAACCGTCATGTTAAACTCTCTTTCCAAACGTTCTTGGATGATTTCCATGTGTAGCATTCCTAAGAATCCACAACGGAAACCGAATCCTAAAGCGGCCGAACTCTCAGCTGTAAATACAAGCGACGCATCGTTGAGCTGTAACTTTTCCATTGAGGCACGAAGTTCTTCGTAGTCTTCGGTATCTACGGGATAAATCCCTGCAAACACCATTGGTTTTACATCCTCAAAACCAGTAATCATATTTTTGGTAGGATCTTTTGCATCGGTAATTGTGTCTCCTACTTTTACTTCTTTTGCTTCTTTAATTCCTGAAATCAGATAACCCACATCTCCTGTTCCGATAGTTTTTTTCGGAACTTGATTTAGTTTCAGAGTTCCTATTTCATCCGCATAATATTCCTTTCCGGTAGCCATAAATTTAATTTTCTGGCCTTTAGTAATAGCTCCATTCATCACTCTGAAAATTACTTCAATTCCGCGAAACGGATTATAGACTGAATCGAAAACTAAAGCTTGTAACGACTCGTCAGGTCTTCCTTTAGGAGCGGGAATTTTTTCGATAACTGCTTCTAAAATCTTATCTACACCAAAACCGGTTTTTCCCGAAGCGTGGATAATATCTTCTAATTTACATCCTAATAGTTCTACGATGTCATCACTTACCTCTTCAGGGCTGGCACTTGGCAAATCTACCTTGTTTAGAACCGGAATGATTTCTAAATCATTTTCCAAAGCCAAGTAAAGGTTTGAAATGGTTTGAGCCTGAATGCTTTGAGCAGCATCTACAATCAGTAAAGCTCCTTCGCAAGCTGCAATTGAGCGAGAGACCTCATACGAGAAATCCACGTGGCCGGGAGTGTCGATAAGGTTTAATATATATTTTTCTCCTTTGTACTCATATTCCATTTGGATTGCGTGAGATTTAATGGTAATTCCTCTTTCACGTTCCAAATCCATACTGTCCAGAAGTTGAGCTTGTTTCTCACGTTCGGTAACGGTTTGTGTAAAGTCTAACAACCTATCTGCCAACGTGCTTTTTCCGTGGTCAATATGGGCAATAATGCAAAAATTTCGGATATTCTTCATCTTCGAAAATAATAAGTAGGCAAAGATAGTTTTTTTTTAGGTACGGATGATGTGAATTTTTATCAACCAAATGAATCTTTTGGCCTGATGTGTTTTTTCCAGAGAAGCAGACTTTTTAAATCCGTTTTTTCGTATTTATTTGAAAACAAAAAGCTTTGCTCCTCGGAGCAAAGCTTTACAATTAAGTATGAATTAATAACGTAACCTAATAAATTATCTTGTAGCTTTTACTGTGAATTTAATTTCGATGTTGTTGCTGATAATATTATCTTTTGCAATGTCAGTCATAGATTCGTTGCTGTAGTTAACACCCCACAAAGTTCTGTCGATATTAAAAGCATTAGCATTGATTGTTACATCATTATCAGTAACAGTAAATGTAGCTGGGAATTTTACGTTTTTAGTGATTCCTTTAAGGGTTAGGTTTCCTTCGATATTTCCTTCTGTAACAGAAGTAATCTCAAACTTTCCTTCTGGATATACCGATGTGTTAAAGAAATGATCTGCTTGCTCTTCAGTAGCTCCTTTAAGATGCCCTTCTAACCAACCTTTTTTCTCTTCATCTTCTAGATCAAGCACAACGATTGAGTTCATGTCAATTACAAATGAACCGGCCTCAACCACTCCATCTTTTACGCTAACCTCTCCCGAAGAAAGAGTGATTGTTCCGTTGTGAGAACCACCCATTACTTTTCCGCCTTTCCATTCAACTGTAGATTCAGCTGTGTTTACGTTAAATGTTACAGCCTCTTCTGTAGCTTCAGCAACTGTTTCTGCTTCTGTAGCTTCTGCCGTTTTTTTACAACTTGTAGTCGAGAATGCTAATCCTGTTACGATAGCCAATGTTAATACTATTCTTTTCATAATTTTAATTTGTTTTGGTTTAACAATTACGATGCAAATATAGAGTAAAAACTATGAACGGATTATTAATAAAAAGTTAAAGTTTGTATATACAAGTGTGGTGTGGTTTACTTCACTGTTAACAAACGCTGTTATTTCATTTACGAACCGTTCTTCGGATATATTATAACTCATTCATACTTATCAAATGACAGAGTGGAACGGATAAAATTATAAACAAAGTCAATAATTTTATAAGAACTCTTAACAGTAAGCGACTAGGATTATAAAAAAACACAACATACATTAAGAAATTTATTTATATATTTACAGCTTACATTTTAAAAACGCTAAACTTCCTTGTATAAAGGGTTCTTCAGATAATTGAGAGATGTTTTCTCTAGTTTGAATAATGTAATTTTCTACAGAGATTTCATTTTAAAATTTTAACAAATAAACCGTGTATTTTTGACCGAGTTCTCAGATAATACTTTTTGAATAGAAAAAATATGAAAAAAACAGCTGTTATAATTCCTTGCTATAATGAGGAAAAAAGGCTCCCTATTTCTCACATCAAGCAGCTTTTGGATAATTCAGATGTAGATGTTTATTTTGCAAACGATGGCAGTAAAGATGGTACAGTCCGTATCATTCAAAGTATTATCAACACAAAACCAGAAGAATGTTTTTTACTTGATTATGAAAAAAATCAAGGAAAGGCCAATGTTATTTTTAAGGCTGTTAACCATATTAATGCTTTAAATAAGTATGAGTTTATAGGTTATTTTGATGCTGATTTCTCTACTCCTGTTGAAGAAGTTATACGCCTTGTAAAAGAAACAGGAACTTCGGGTAATGAGTTTGTATTCGGCTCTAGAATATTACTTCTGAATTCGGGCATAAAACGTAAAACTTACAGACATTATATAGGTCGGATTATCTTAACGATAATCAATCGAAAATTTAGCTTAGGAATATATGACACCCAATGTGGAGCCAAATTATTCTCTAAGAGGATGATAAATGAAGCTTTTGATAAACCTTTTTATACCTCCTGGCTATTTGATGTCGAAATATTTGTCCGACTCCAGAAAAAAGAATTGTTATATTTAGGCAAAGAAGTTCCTATCTATAACTGGACAGATGTTGAAGGCTCTAAACTTAATTGGAAATCAGGGATTAAAATTCTAAAAGAGATATTCTTACTATTTAAAAAATATTAAATTCTACCTATTTTTTTAACTCTATGGTCTGATCTGCATATCTTTTTTTCCAATCGGTCGCCTCAAAATAACCAAAATTGATTCTTTTGATGTCCTTCATTTCGAAATTTACGTGACGAATAATAAAGTATCTATTATCATACAGAACAGGCTTAATAGCTCCTATATCAAAATTATTAAGGTTATTACGTTTGTCAAATATGTGAAAAAACATTCTATAATTCTCTTTTAAACTATCTACTTCTTCTTTTGATAATTCAATAGCAAAATGAGTGCTCTTACCTGTGTTATACATATACACGCTTTTCAATCCTCCCTCAGTAACCAATTTCTTATTTGCAAGGATGCTACTGCTTTCTCCTAACTTAGAAATATCAAAATTAAACCAATACAAAGTTACCTTATCTAAACCATAATATTTAGCATAAGTATTCGGTTCTAGATAGCGGTCAATAATAATTCGCTCCTGATAATCGGAATCAAAGTGAAT
>Ga0209075_1002837_pt1 | contig 14929 bp, 12 predicted proteins | sample Stecom2011_FD_187523 | JGI IMG/M metagenome (GOLD analysis project Ga0209075, IMG submission 187523) | Agricultural soil microbial communities from Utah to study Nitrogen management - Steer compost 2011 (SPAdes) (version 2) | ecosystem: Environmental > Terrestrial > Soil > Agricultural land... | reverse complement strand
AACGGATAGCAATTGGATTCGAAATTCCAAGTTGCACTGTATATAATATATTGCGCAATTCTATTTCGTCAAGAGGAGCAAAAATTGTCATGTTCGGAATACAGCGCAAGTAAGCCAAATCAAAATTACCGTGATGTGTAGCTCCATCCTCTCCTACAAGTCCTGCTCGATCTAAGCAAAAAATTACCGGAAGGTTTTGCAAAGCCACATCGTGTATAATTTGATCGTAGGCTCGTTGCAAAAAGGTAGAGTAAATATTACAGTATACTGTCATTCCTTGCGTTGCCAATCCTGCCGAAAACGTAACGGCATGTTGCTCTGCAATTCCTACATCAAAAGCCCTCTCGGGTATTTCATTCATCATGAATTTTAAAGAACTTCCCGAAGGCATAGCAGGTGTAATTCCAATAATTTTTTCGTTTTCCCGAGCAAGCTCCAAAAGGGTAAGTCCGAAAACATCCTGAAATTTAGGAGGAAGTCCGCTCTGATTTTTATGATAAATCTCTCCTGTTTCTCTGTCAAATTTTCCCGGAGCATGATAAATCACTTGATTTTCTTCTGCTTTTTGAAGTCCCTTACCTTTGGTTGTAATAATATGCAGAAGTTTAACTCCTTTTATATTTTTTAATCGTTCTAATTCTTCAACAAGAGTTGGCAAATCATGTCCGTTAATCGGGCCAGAGTAATCAATGTTTAATGAAGTAAAAATATTGTTTTTATTTTTTTCAGGATTTTGTTTAATCGAGGTTAAATAATGCTTGAACGCTCCAACACTCGGATCGATTCCGATAGCATTGTCGTTCAGAATTATAAGCAAATTAGCATCCGTAACTCCCGAATGATTCAATCCTTCGAAAGCCATTCCAGACACTATCGAAGCATCTCCGACAACAGCAATGTGATTTTTATGGATTTCGCCTTTTAATTTTGAGGCAATCGCCATCCCCAGAGCAGCGGAAATAGCTGTAGAAGAATGTCCGGTTCCGAATGCATCATATTTACTTTCGCTTCGTTTCGGAAACCCTGAAATTCCGTTTTTCTGACGATTGGTATGAAAATTATCTTTTCTTTGGGTTAAAATTTTGTGTCCATAAGCCTGATGCCCTACATCCCACACCAATAAATCTTCAGGAGTATTAAACACATAATGTAAAGCAATAGTTAATTCGACCACTCCAAGACTTGCTCCAAGATGTCCTTCTTTGGCTGAGACAACATCAATGATAAAGTCACGCAATTCTTGAGCTAATTCAGGTAGTTCTGAAACTGTTAACTTTTTCAGATCTTCGGGAGTATTAATCTTATCGAGGAGATAGTTCATTATTTTTTACAAAAAAAAGTACAGGGCAAATTTACGATGGATTAGCCACAGAATCATAGTTTTTATGAATTAAAGTTTCAAAAATAGAGGTTTGTATCTGAATGTAAAAAAATAACGCCTTCTGAAATGTTCCGTTTTGTATAATCCAACAGCAATTTTCAAAATATTATGCGCGCATAGCTTTGATATTTCTTTGAAAAACATTAACTTCGTAACCGATTTTCAACTATAGTGTATAATTTAATCATAAATCAATGAAAATATTAGTTTGTATCAGTCATGTTCCGGACACTACTTCGAAAATTAATTTCGTAAACGGAGATGCTGAATTTGACAAAAACGGAGTTCAATTTGTTATCAATCCGAATGATGAATTCGGGCTTACAAGAGCTATTTGGTTCAAAGAAAAACAAGGAGCTACCGTAACGGTTGTAAACGTAGGAGAAGCAGAAACAGAAGCGACAATTCGTAAAGCTTTGGCTATCGGAGCGGACGAAGCAATTCGTGTAAATGCTAATCCGACTGACGGATTTTTTGTAGCAAAACAAATTGCTGAAGTAGTTAAAAATGGAGGATATGATTTAGTAATTGCCGGAAAAGAATCACTGGATGACAATGGAGGAATGGTACCGGGAATGATAGCCGGATTACTCGGAATGAACTTTGTAAATTCTGTAATAGGAATCGAAGTTGAAGGTTCTACCGCTAAAGTTGTCAGAGAAATAGATGGAGGAAAAGAAACACTATCGGCTTCTTTACCGGTTGTAGTAGCAGGACAAAAAGGAATTGTTGAAGAAAAAGATTTAAGAATTCCGAACATGAGAGGAATCATGGCTGCTCGAACCAAACAAATTACTGTTGTTGAGCCTGTGGGAGTATCACAAAATACCAAAACGGTTAAGTTTGAAAAACCTGCGCCTAAATCAGCTGTTAAATTAGTTAGCCCTGATAATCTTGACGAATTAATCAATTTGTTACACAACGAGGCTAAAGTAATCTAGTTTCAGGTTTACAACTAAATTAAAATTCTTAATCCTAAATTAAAAAATTATGTCAATTCTTATATATGCTGAATCAGCAGAAGGAAAATTAAAAAAAGTAGCATTCGAGCTCGCTTCTTATGCTAAAAAAGTAGCAGACCAAATAGGCACTACTGTTACTGCACTTACTATAAATGCAGATGATGTTTCTGCCTTAGGAACTTACGGAGTTAATAAAGTTCTGAAAGTAAATGATGACAAACTAAAGTCGTTTAGTGCAAAAGGATATGCCGACGCTATTAAGCAAGCTGCTCAAAAAGAAGAATCTAAAATTGTTTTGGTAGCTTCAACCACTGATAGTTTATATTTAGCTCCACTTTTGGCAATCGGGCTTGAAGCAGGATATGCTTCGAATGTGGTAGCACTTCCGGAAAGCACTTCGCCTTTTGTAGTGAAAAGAAACGCGTATTCCACAAAAGCATTTAGCTATACCGAAATCACAACAGATGTAAAACTTTTGGCTATTGCCAAAAACTCTTTTGGATTGGTAGAAAATGCCGTAAGCATGTCAGAAGAAAGTTTTGCTCCACAACTAAGCGATGCTGATTTTTCGATAAAAGTAGAATCAGTTGAAAAAGTAACCGGAAAAGTAACTATAGCAGATGCAGAGGTTGTAGTTTCGGGAGGACGTGGATTAAAAGGTCCTGAAAACTGGCATCTTGTAGAAGAGCTAGCAGAAGTTCTTGGAGCGGCTACAGCCTGTTCTAAACCTGTTTCGGATTTGGGTTGGAGACCTCACTCAGAACACGTAGGACAAACCGGAAAACCTGTGGCCTCAAACCTATATATCGCAATCGGTATTTCGGGAGCTATACAACATATCGCAGGAGTTAACGCTTCTAAAGTAAAAGTGGCTATAAACACAGATCCTGAAGCTCCTTTCTTTAAAGTTGCCGATTACGGAGTTGTAGGTGATGCCTTTGATGTAGTTCCGAAACTAATCGAAAAACTAAAAGCATTTAAGGCTCAAAACTCTTAATAGCAAGCTCTTATAAACAAAAAGCTGTCAGTTTTGACAGCTTTTTTTATAACTCAACTTTTCCAAAGTTCGAACCTTTGGAAAAGTTTAAATCTCTTATTCCTTAATTAAATTTGAAACCTCCAAAGCCCTTTTAACCGTCTTGATATTCTCAAACGAAAGCAGCAAACGAAGCCCGTTTCGGGTTTGTTTTTCTTTCATTTTGCAGAGTGTTGGATGGTGTTGTACAAACGTCAAAATCTTTCTGAATTTTTCTGATTGATAAAAATCAGATTGCTGGTCAGAGATAAAATAAGCGACCATTTTGTTTTGCTTTAAAATGATTCGCTCTATTCCGAAATCGGTGGCTATCCATTTGATTCGAAGGCTGTCTAAAAGCGATTTAGCTTGTCTTGGTAAAGGTCCGAATCGGTCAGTGAGTCGTTGTTCGTAATTTTGTAATTCTTCTTCTGTTTTGAGTTCCGAAAGTTCATTATATAAATTCAAGCGTTCGGTTACTTGGTTGATATATTCGTCCGGGAAAAGCAATTCCAAATCGGTATCAATTGAGAATTCTTTGACATATTTCTTGTTCTCAATTGTGTTTTCATCTTCGTATAAATCTTTAAACTCGTTTTCTTTGAGTTCTTCGATGGCTTCGTTCATAATTTTTTGGTAGGTTTCAAAACCGATTTCGTTGATGAATCCGCTTTGTTCCGCTCCCAATAAATCTCCTGCTCCTCTGATTTCTAAATCTTTCATCGCAATGTTGAATCCGCTTCCGAGTTCGGAGAATCGAACTAGTGCATCCAATCGTTTGCGGGCTTCTTCGGTTAAGGTAGAAAAAGAAGGTGTGATGAAGTAGCAAAACGCTTTTTTATTGCTTCGACCCACACGACCTCTCATCTGATGTAAATCCGAAAGTCCGAAATTATTGGCATTATTGATGAAAATCGTATTGGCATTCGGAACATCAAGTCCGCTTTCGATAATGGTAGTCGAAACTAGCACATCAAATTCGCCTTCCATAAAACCGAGCATCAATTCTTCGAGTTTTTTTCCGTCCATTTGTCCGTGACCTACAGCAATTTTAGCATCCGGAACAAGGCGTTGAATCATTCCGGCTACTTCTTTGATGTTTTCGATTCGGTTATGAATAAAAAACACTTGACCCCCACGTTGAATTTCATAAGCAACCGCATCACGAATCACTTCTTCGTTAAACGAAACCAAATGAGTTTCGATCGGATAACGATTAGGCGGAGGCGTAGTAATCACCGATAAATCGCGTGCTGCCATAAGCGAAAACTGTAAGGTTCTCGGGATAGGAGTTGCGGTTAAAGTGAGTGTATCAATATTTTGAGCAATGGTTTTGAGCTTGTCTTTTACGTTTACTCCGAATTTCTGTTCTTCATCTACAATCAAAAGACCTAAATCTTTAAACTTAACGTCTTTACTTACCAATTGATGTGTCCCGATAAGGATATCAACTTTACCTTCTTCAAGAGCTTTGAGGGTTTCAGCCTTTTGTTTGGCTGTTTTAAATCGGTTGAGATAATCGACTCGAACAGGCATATCTTTTAATCTTTCGGAAAAAGTCTTGTGGTGTTGAAAAGCCAAAACTGTGGTCGGAACCAGCACAGCCACTTGTTTTCCGTTATCAACTGCCTTAAAAGCTGCTCGAATGGCAACTTCGGTTTTTCCGAAACCAACATCTCCACAAACCAGTCTATCCATAGGTCTGTCTGATTCCATATCGGCTTTTACGTCTTGCGTGGCTTTGGATTGATCGGGAGTATCTTCGTAAATAAACGAGCTCTCCAATTCGTATTGCAAATAGCTATCGGGAGCAAATGCAAAACCTTTTTCGGTTCTACGCTTAGCATACAACTGAATCAAATTAAAGGCAATGTGTTTTACTCTAGCCTTGGTCTTTTGTTTTAGAGCTTTCCAAGCCCCAGAACCTACTTTATAAATTTTAGGCGGAGTTCCGTCTTTTCCGTTGTATTTTGCTATTTTGTGAAGCGAATGAATACTTACATAAACAATATCATTCTCTGCATACACCAATTTGATAGCCTCTTGCATTCTTCCATCGACTTCGATTTTCTGCAGACCTCCGAATTTTCCGATTCCGTGATCGATATGCGTAACATAATCTCCAACGGTAAGCGAATTTAATTCCTTTAACGTTATGGTTTGCTTTTTAGAATATCCGTCTTTGATTTTAAATCGATGGTAGCGTTCAAAAATCTGATGGTCTGTATAGCAAACGATTTTTAAATCTTCATCAACAAACCCTTGGAAGAGTGGAAACACAAAGGTTGTATAGTTTTTCCAATCTTCATTGTCTTCACCTGAAATAGATTGAAAAATATCGTCAAAACGCTTGCTTTGTGCTTCACTTGAGCTGAATAAAAAGTTCTGATAACCTAACTTTTGGTTTTCAATCAAATTATCTCGCAACAAATCAAACTGTTTATTGAATGAAGGTTGTGGTTTTGTGTTGAATTGAAATTCCGCTTTACTATCAAAAACAGGTCTTCCGGAGAGTTCAACATAGGTAAAAAGCTCTGCTTTATCCAGAAATTCTGCTTTAGAGAGGAATAGTTCTTCTGGTTTTTGATGTTTGATATCAGACGAAAAACCGGTAAAAGTTTCTTTAGCCTTTTCGAATACTTTGTCTAACTGATGGGTGAGCAGTTCTGTGTTTTCGGCAAAAATGACGGTTTTATCAGAGATGTATTCCAAGAAGCTCTCTCGTTTTTCTTCGGTAAATTTATTCTCGATATTCGGAATAATGGTAATCTTTTTTTGCGGTTCTATAGAAAGTTGGGTTTCTACATCAAAACTTCTGATGGAATCCACTTCGTTTCCGAAAAATTCAATGCGATACGGATTGTCATTCGAAAACGAAAACACGTCGATAATTCCTCCTCTTACTGAAAATTCTCCGGGTTCTGATACAAAATCCACTCGTTTGAAGTTGTATTCGAACAGCGTTTCGTTGATAAAATCAATCGAGAGTGAATCCCCTACACCCATTTTCAGGGTATTTCTGTCCAATTGTTTTCGGGTAACCACTTTTTCGAAAAGTGCTTCCGGATAAGTAACAATAATACAGGGTTTCTTCCTTGAATTGATTCGGTTGAGAACCTCTGCTCTCAAAAGTACATTGGCATTATCAACATCCTCGATTTGGTATGGTCTTCTGTGCGAACTCGGGAAAAACAAAACATCTTTTTCTCCTATAAGCCCTTCTAAATCATTCAGGTAATAAGCAGCTTCTTCTTTATCTTGAAAAATCAGTAAAAACGGATTTTCGCTTTTTTTGAACAATGCCTGGATGACAAACGAAGCCGCAGAACCTACGAGTCCTTTTATATTGATTTTGTTGGTCTTACTGGAAACTACCTGAAAAATCTCATCGATTTTAGGTGTGTTAGAATACTTTTCGGAAATAACTTGATGGGTCATTTTGCAAAAGTAAGTCTTAAAATGATAAAGTCAAAAGTGTTTTAACTACAAAAACGAAGTGTCTCCCGTATGATTATTAGTGATATAAGTCACCAAATAACGGTTGTCTTTGTTTTCAAAGAAAATATACCAAGTAGTTTGGTTGTTTACTTTATAAAAAACATATTTAGAACCAAATCGGATAAGTTTTTCGGGAGTTTGTTTGTGAGGGAAATTTATAAGGTCGTTATCTATAAACTCTATTAGTCTGTCCACATAATCGTAAGAACTTTCCAAGAAAGAAAAATAGTCTTTCTCGTAAAGAATAAAAACAAGATTATTCAGTATTGTTTTTACATCGGATAAATACTGAACAGTTATTTTTCCCAAGGTAAAGATTTAAGAAATTCTTTTGTGCTTTTTTTCAGTTCATCAGAAGTAATGCTTTTTGCCCATTCTTTTTCAAAATCAAAAGATTCAGCACTCTTTTTTTGAATGTTCTTAATCTGCTGAATAACAATAGGATTATCCAACGAATTTATCCACTTTATGAGTTCTTTTTTTTCTACAGCTATATCCATCTTTTTTCTGCTATTTGAATCTCAAAGTTACGGATATTTTTCTGAAGTTAAATGTTGATTAAAGATTCATTATAAAAAAATGTAAAATTAATTTTACTATATGTAAAGTTTGTTTTACATTTGTTCTGGACTTAAAAATCATATCTCAATGAAAACATCCTATTTATTTCCGTATCGGTTTAAGAAAATTAGTGGAATTGTATTTTGGACAATATTGATTATTACCATTTATGGTTTTTTGGATTATAATGCTATAATCGAAAACGATTTCTTCTACTTCAAGGTTTTTGCAGTTGCAGATACTAGTTTCCTTACAGAAAAAGTCATCTTTGGAGTTACTAAAAACTATATTTTAGATGAAATATTATTTTTTTTACTCATAGTCTCCGGGCTTATTTATGCTTTTTCTAAAGAAAAGATAGAAGACGAGATGGTGAGTAAAATCCGTTTAGAGAGTTTGGTTTGGGCAACTTATTTTAATTATATCAGCATTTTATTGTGTTATATGTTCCTGTACGGATTTGCCTTTTTGAATGTTATGATGATAGCTCTTTTCTCTCATTTGTTGTTTTTTATCGTAAGATTCCGATGGATGATGTACAAACAAAATAAAAGTTTGAGTTATGAAGAATAATATCAAAGTACAACGAGCTATTGCCAATCTTACTCAAGCTGAATTAGCCGAAAAAATTGGTGTAAGCAGGCAAACCATCAACGCTATGGAGTTAGGAAAATATGTTCCTTCTACAGTTTTGGCACTAAAAATCGCAAAAGTATTCGGAAAAACAGTAGATGAGATTTTTGAATTAGAACAAACCGATTAGTTGATTATTGGTCTTGGCTTTTTAGATTCTATTTCGGCTATCCAATAAATCAAATTTCCGATTCCGCCTACTAGCAAAATGATTAAAATCCATATCAAACGCATATTGTTTTGTTCTAGATTTGGATTCTTAACTACGTGAATGATAAAATAAATAAAACTGAAAAGCGAAAGAATAACCATTACAAATACCAAAAGAAAAACAATTCCTAATCCGGTCAGAAATTGTATGGGAGCTTGATTGGTTTTATCGATGGCATCAATACTTGAGAATAAAGAAAAAATAGTAGCGAAGTAGGTCATAAATATAAGAATGAACAACGCTATCGGAGCAATTGCCAAAAATCCTTGAAGTCGTCTGTTATTAAGCATAATATAAAATATATTAAAAAGATTATAAATCTAAAATCGCATACAAAACAGGCTTACTCGGGCTCGCATCGTTTTCGAACGAAGCTATTTGCAAGTTTAACAAATATAGACCGTCTTTTATCGAATCTTCTACATAAATCATTTCAGTGATTGTAGCGTCAAATCGTGCATCTGCGTTGAGGTTATGAATATCTTTGACCTTCCAGAACGCTTTATGAGCCACCAATTTCCCTTCATCCACTTCTCGATCGACGCTTGGCAAATCAATAAGCAAGTGCTTGATTCCCTTCTCTACCAGAAAATGTGCTGCTTCTTCGCTCAGGTATGGCGGATTGGTGTGGGAATAGTTTTTTGACTTTTTATCAACAGGATTCGGCATTGTTCTGATAACCACAGCAGAAACACCTCTGTTTGACGTTAGGTTTTGGTCAAAACCACGTGTGGTTATGACCCAATCCTCGTTATGTTTTTCGGGAGTTATCGTAAGGAGTTGAGCCAAGAAAAAGAAGTTTTTTAGATTTTGGTTAATACTATAAAAATCTTTTGTAATGTGTCCTAAGCATTCGGTGTGTGTTCCGTGGGCATGTGGATTGAATTCGATAGTATTAAAGTTGGTAGAACTTCCGTTTTTAACAGCACCTATCCAGTCATCAAAACGTACGGGTTCGATTCTAGGCTTGTCTAAATACCATGCAATCGGATTGTCATCCGAAGCCGAAAGTGGAATGGAAATATCAATTGGGTTGTTTAAGTCAACCGTATAGGTTGTGTGGTTATGTTCAATTCGAGCTTTCATATTTAAAAAACTGACGTTCAAACACAAATGTATATAAATTAAGAAGCGGACAAAATTCTTTTTTAAAGAATTTTAATCCGCCTCTTCAGGTTTACGAAGAAAACTACCTTAAAACTTTAAAAACCTTAATATTTCCGTTTACCTTAACTTTTACAAAATAATTTCCTGCTGAGAGTGCTGACATATCCACTCTTGCTTGGTTAGTATTCAACTCTTGCGAAATGATGGTTTGACCCAATATATTTACTACTTCAATATGGGTCATGTCCAATTCTGAAGATATATTCAAGAAATCTTTAACCGGGTTAGGATAATATTTTAGCCTACTATTAGCTTCATTAATATCATCAACACTTAAGGTTACTTCTACAGTAATTGCTAATGCCTCGCTGGTACAATTTCCTATTGTTTGTGTAACATAATACGTAGTTCCGTCAACAACAACTGTAGTGTCTTCTAATTCTGTGGTTAAATCTTCATCCGAATACCAAGTAAGATTCTCTCCTTCGACTTCTAAATCAGCCAGAGTTCCTAATTCTGGAAGCGTTTGCGACTCATCTCCTGTCGGAGGCAAAAGTACATCATCACACAAAGTCATAAAACTTACAGGTCCTGTCCAATCACTCCACACTCCAGAACAAGATGATCTTACATACACATAATAAGTTGTATTGGAATCTAAGCCTTGAACCTCATTGTTTGTATTTGTTCCGGTCGAAATAATAGTGGAAACTCCCTCTTGTGGTTCTGTATCGTTTGTACTTACTACATACTGATAAAAATGAGTGGTGTTATCACCTGTAAACATCCAAGACAGCGAAACTCCATCTGTTGATATATCGTTAGTTTCGATTTCGTCTGGCGCTCCACATTCCCATTCTTCGATTTTCAAATCATCAATATAAATTATTCCCTGATCAGCTGCGGACAAAGCTTGGAATCCGAAATAATATACAGCTGTTGAAGTAAAAGGCACTGGTCCTGAAACGCTTTCGTTTACCGTATCATCCGTAATGGTTAAAGAGGCTATTTGCAATCCGTCACCATTTAATAGGTCGTCTATACTAGTTGCCATATATAAAGCTAATGATTCGGTTCCTGTTCCATCTGATTTATATTTAAAAGAAACCTTTACCTTATCTCCATCCTCTATATTTATTCCGTTTTGAAGTATATACCAACTGTTGGCATCTTGAGTTTGGTGCGGCAAATACGACAAGGAGTTTCCGTTGAGTCCGCTTACAGACAATTGGTTTGTTGTCCAGTAGTTTCCGGATACAACTTCCCAAGTGGTGCATTCAACCAGATTAAAATAGGTTGTAAGGTTTTCGAAGTCTTGTGTGTATGGCATATCTACAGGATCGCAAGTATCGGTGGTAAAGGTCAGTTCTTCTGTCCAATCACTCCACGTCCCCATACACATCGAACGTATGTACAGGCTGTATGTAGTTGCCGGGTTCAACAGCATATAACCCACAGAAGTTCCTTGTGTTTGAGTCGTGGTTGGGCCTCCTACAGGAAGTCCGGATTCCACTATAGTATATTGATATAAGCTTGAAACTCCTTCAGGGTTCGCGTCAGTCCACTCGAAATCAACAGAATAAGTAGTTGTATTTGTTATTTCTACAGCACTAGGAGTCAAACATACATCATTGTTATATGAATTGTTTTTTGCTGCATAAATCTGCATACTAATTCCAAACAAAAATAGAATAAGTAAATAACGTGTATTATTTTTCATAGGTTAATGAATTTAGGTTAAGACTTTAAACGTGGTAAAGATTGTAAAAAACAACTTTATCAGGTTAAATCCTATCCCTAAAAAATGTGACATATCACAGGAAAAATAGTGATTGTTATGTATTTATAGCTATTTGGGAAAGATAATCGTATAAAGATTCTCCGTTATCAAGTCCTACTTTTTTGGATATTCTTTCTTTTCTTTTCCTACAAGCTTCTGGAGTAATATTAAAAATCGAACAAATTTCTTTGTTGTTGAGGTTCATAAACACATAACAAATAAAACGGATGTCGTTTGAGTTTAAATCGGGATGTCGCTTTTTAAGTTCTACCAAAAACCCTTGATTAACTTCTTCAAAATGAGACAAAAAGCTATTCCAATGCTCATCGGGCTGGACATTTTCGTTTAATTGTTTGAGGATTTTATTCAACTCTGTATTTAATTTTATTTCGGGTAAACTGGACAGTGATTGAATTAGTTCTTCGATAATTTGGTTTCGACTTGATAGATACAAAGCTTTTGAAGCTAATTGTTTATTCTTTTGTTCAACCTCATTCTTTAGTTGTTCTTGCTCTAACAAGGATTGTATTTCTATGGTTTTAAGTTGTTTTTCTAAGATAAGGTGCTCTTGATTTTTTTTATCCAACTCTAAGGAAATAATCTTTTTTTCTCTTAATGCAATTTCTTTTTCTTGTGCCTCAACTCGAGTTTTATTGCGGTAAATCCTATATACTAACACAATCAATACTATACAAGCGATTATGGAAGCTACAAATAACTTTCGCTGAGTGGCTAATTGTTTTTGCTTCATATCTAATTCGTGAATATAAGTCTGCAATTCAAATTTGACTTTATTGCCCTCGTAAATCTGATTGCTCTTAGATTGGTATATAGAATCTTTTACCTGCGCAATAGAATCTTTGTACGCAATAGCCTTGTCGTAATCTTTTTTTGCGTAATGAATTTTGAACAACTGCTGGTAAATTCGTTCTTTATGTATCGTCCAATTATTGGTTTCCATTGCTTTATGGCACATCAATACTGCTTGGTCAAATTCATCTTTATGATAATAATAATCTGAGAGTTGTATCAATATGGTTAAATAAGCATCTTCGTTGGGTAATTGTTGAGCCTGAGAATAAATCCTATCTATGATTTTTTTTGCTTTTTCATATTCTTTGAGATAGATATACACTTCAGAAAGTGCAGCCCAAGCTTTTAATATCATAACTTCTTCGGATGGGTCAATATAATCTAAGGCGTTGTATAAAAGACTTTTTGCTTCAGTATAGTTGCCATCACGTGCGTTTAAAATTCCTAAATTAATAGCATAATGCCCAATTCGGAGGCTGTCATTTTCTTTTTGGACAATAGTATAGGCCTTTAAAAGATATTCTTTTGATTTTTCGAATTGCTTGTCTTCTCCATACAAAATGGCAATATTATTCAGCGTTGCCACTTCCTGAACATATCCTAAATGTTTTAATGCAAATGTGTAAGCATCCCAATAATAATTTAGAGCTTCACTGTAATTATATAAACTATAGTAGATAATTCCTATATAGTTTTTTGCAAAATATACTTTTTCATATAAGTTATGTTTTTGGGCCAAAAGCTCACCCTCTGTAAAGTATTCTAAAGCTTGGGAATATTCTTTTTGGACAAAAGCCTGTTGACCTTTTTCGAATAAGGCCTCACATTCATCAGCAGGAGTTTGACCCAATATTGTCCAGCTAAAAACAAAAAAGACTAATAAAACCAGTAAAATTCTTTTCATACAAAACTGTTAATTCCTCTTAAAATCCTGAGTTTTTATTTTCAAAAACAACAAATATAAAGTATTATAATCAACCTACTGAAAGTTTATAACAATAAAAAACAAAACCAACAGTTAGCTCTCTGCCGAAATAAACACGATGTTTCATCAAATTTATAAGAGCAAGAATTTACAATCACTCTATTATCTATCAAAAAAAACACCCTCGAGATTTCGAGGGTGTTTCTGAAGTATTATATTACTTTTTTATCTTTTTGTTGGTTGTGGTGCCCAACGATTATAAGGAGTCATGTCAAAGTTATTAACTTCTTCCATAGTTAGTCCTAATGCTTTGGCTACTCCTTCTCCATATTCCGGATCAGCTTTATAGCAGTTTCTGATATGTCGAATCTGAATAAACTTTTCTGCTCCTCCTACTTGAGCTGCGGTATTTTTGAATAATAAATCCGCTTTGCCATCTGCCTTAATGATTCGGAATAAATCTCCTGGTTGAGTGTAATAATCTTCATCGTCATCTCTAAAGTTGTGTGCATAAGCATCACCGCTCAACTCCAAAGGAGGTTCTTGATGCTCAGGTTGCTCTTGCCACACTCCATAACTGTTTGGTTCGTAATGCAATGTATCTCCAAAGTTTCCGTCAACTCGCATAGCTCCATCACGATGAAATGAAAAATAAGGACATCTCGGCTTGTTTACAGGAATTTGATAATGATTAACTCCTAAACGATAACGTTGTGCATCCCCATACGAAAACAATCTTCCTTGTAGCATCTTATCAGGCGAAAATCCAATTCCGGGAACAATATTAGTTGGGTTAAAAGCTGCCTGTTCTACATCTTGGAAGTAATTTTCAGGGTTCTTGTTCAATTCAAATTCTCCTACCGGAATAAGCGGAAAATCTTTTTTTGACCAAACTTTGGTCAGGTCAAACGGATGAAAGCGGTATGTTTTGGCTTGCTCTTCAGTCATTATTTGTACAAACATTTTCCACTTCGGAAAATCTTTTCTCTCAATGGCATCAAACAAATCTCGTTGTGACGATTCTCTATCCATTCCTACTACTTTAGCAGCCTCTTCATCTGTTAAGTTTTCGATTCCTTGCTGAGTAACAAAATGAAACTTCACCCAATGTCTAACATTATCTTTATTGATAAAGCTATAAGTATGGCTTCCAAAACCATGCATATGACGGTAACCTCTTGGAATACCGCGATCGCTCATTACAATAGTAACTTGATGCAAAGACTCTGGAAGTAAAGTCCAAAAATCCCAATTGTTATTGGCGCTACGCAAATTAGTTTTTGGGTCTCGTTTCACCGCATGATTCAAATCAGGAAATTTCATCGGATCTCGAAAAAAGAACACAGGTGTGTTGTTTCCTACTAAATCCCAAATTCCTTGGTCTGTATAAAATTTCAAAGCAAACCCTCTAATATCTCTTTCTGCATCTGCTGCACCTCTTTCTCCTGCAACGGTAGAAAAACGAGCGAACATTTCTGTTTTTTTACCTATTTCGGCAAAAATACTCGCTTTGGTATATTGTGTAATATCATGTGTTACGGTAAATGTTCCGAAGGCACCTGAACCTTTAGCGTGCATACGTCTTTCGGGAATCACTTCTCGGTCAAAGTTTGCCATCTTTTCTAAAAACCAGAAATCCTGCATTAACATCGGGCCTCTTGCTCCGGCCGTTTGAACGTTTTGATTATCAGGTACAGGAGCACCTGTTTGTCGGGTGAGTTTTAGGTTCTTTTTGTTTTCCATGATTACTAAATTTTAAAAGTTGTTGAGTATATTATAAAATCTGAAGTTGACTTACAACCACAATGCTATTTTAACAAGTCTATTGCCTTTTCCTTTATAAAGGTAATTATTTTTTTTAAAGAACGTAAAACTTTCCAATTATTTAACCATTTCGTATTCCCGCACAGCTATTATTATTGACCTTTTAGGTATAAATTATTATCCGGATTAACGTCTGCTAAAAAATGTGTTGGATTTAAGTCAATGGCTTTGATATTAGCCTTTGGAGTATCAATAGTAAAGGTGTAAGTAGGATGCGAC
>Ga0209075_1002836_pt1 | contig 14938 bp, 12 predicted proteins | sample Stecom2011_FD_187523 | JGI IMG/M metagenome (GOLD analysis project Ga0209075, IMG submission 187523) | Agricultural soil microbial communities from Utah to study Nitrogen management - Steer compost 2011 (SPAdes) (version 2) | ecosystem: Environmental > Terrestrial > Soil > Agricultural land... | reverse complement strand
TGATATAAACAACAAAAAAGCCTCACGTTTCCGTAAGGCTTTATCTGTTTTGCTCCCCTCTTGGGCTCGTCCCGATAGCTATCGGGACAAAAACCCTCTGATTAAGGTTGTCTGCTCCCCCTCTTGGGCTCGAACTCAAGTCCAAAATCCCTTATTTATGAGGGTTTTCGCATATCAAATATCAGTGAGAAACCGATTTTTACGCCTTTCATACAAATATAGATAATTTTAAGTAAGGTTGGCAACTTCTTTTGCAAGTTTTATCACCTTGCCATTTTACCAATACGATATTAGGTAATACAATGTTTTTCATTTACGGTCGAATTAATTCTTCTTTTAGGAGTCCAGTAATTACTTCGTCTTTTAGCTTACCATCAGCCAAACATAAATATTTTTTACGTCTTTTTCCTTCTATCTTATATCCAAATCTTTCTTGCAACAACTTTGAAGACTCATTTCCATCAAAAAATCCATTTTCCAATCTTCTTAATCCTAATTCTTCAAATGAAAATCTTATTTTTTCAGCAAACGCTTCACTTCCATACCCTTTTCCATGAAATTTTTCACTTATCCAAATTCCACCACTACCTGTTCCGTTTAATTTATTGATTGCTGAAACACTCATTCCTCCAATAACTTTTTCATTTGATTTAAGCTCAATGCAAAATTCATATCCATTCTTATTATTTTCAATATCGTTTTTTAAACAGTATTTTATCCATTGTTCAGCATTTTCTTTTAAGTAAGGAAACGGAACAACAGCGAGCCATTTTGAAACATTGTAATTATTCAAGCCCTCTATTAAATCATCAATATCTTGAATTTTCCAACTTCTGATAATTAATCTTTCGGTTTCTAATTTCATTTAATATTGTTTTTCCATCGCTGTTAATTTATATTCCTCAAAACGATGCTCTCTTATAGGCTTTATGTAAGGTTCTGTATCAAAATGTAAAAGTAAACAAGGACTTATATTTTTGTACCGCTCTACAAACTCATACTTGACTAACTCTCCGTTTTTAATTCTTTGTTTGATTTTATTATGGTATGGGTACATAGTCTAATTTAAATTTTTAGAAGTTTATATGAATAAATCTTGATTATCGTCAACTTTTTTTTGCAAGATTTACTTACATCTTATTATATTCATTCACTTCTTCTATAATACTTTCAATTTCTTTCTTATATTGTTCTTTTATATTTTTACCTCCTTGATCTATGAGTCCTTCTACAGCTGGTTTTTTTTTCAACGCGTCTTTATCTCTAATGTCATTTGTAGGTATAACCTTAAATAGGTAGGTAGAGTAATTTTTTTTGTATTTTTTAACTACGTCCTCCATATTTTTATCAAGAATTACACTTACTTTATCGTATCCTAATTTATATAAAATGCCTAATATTTTGTCCAAATTTCCAGCTCCTCCAATTCCCCACCCAAAGAAACTCCCGTTAAAATGTTGTCCTAATATTTTAAGAATTCGTTGAAGATAGACAACGTCTTCCTGACCTTCAACAATTATAATATTATCTTCTAGAAAGAAAATTTCTTTTGCCTCTATTCCTAAAGTATGAGGGTTAAACAAATTTCCTAACAGAGCTTTTATTGATTTAATTTGCGTTTCCTCTAATTGATTGATCTCAGTACCTTTATCTTTCTTTATTACTCTAGCTAAAGTTCCTCCGTTTAAAAGTGATTCCCAACTAACAAAATAGGGAGAATGAGTAGAAATTATAATTTGTCTATCACTAGAGAATTCTAAAAGTAATTGACATAATTTTTTTTGTAGGCTCGGATGTAAAGAAAGTTCCGGCTCATCAATCACTATAATATCATCTTGTTCAGAATCATATAATGCATCAACAATTGTAAAAATACTTAAAAGACCTTCACCAGCACCTTCACTACTATGATAATGATTGTCATAATTAAACTTTATGTAATAATTACCACTGTCAGACTGGTCTATAGTCCAGTTAGGAAGAGGATTCAGAACCTTTGATAGTACTTGATTAAATTTATCAGGATCTTTATTGATATTAAACAATCTACTAGAAAAATTGTTATAACTACTACTTCTTTGATTATCAAATATATCATTTTTAAGAAATTCATTTCGATTCCAAGAATTTTTACTAAAATAAGGCTCAAAAGTTCTTCTAGACTTTATAACAAAAAGATTTATATCTCTTACAGATAAACCGTTTTCAATTACTTCAATTTCGCTTCCTCCTTGAATAGCTGTTTTTAGGGTGACAAATTCCAAATCTTCTTTAAATAACTTTATTTCGACCCTATCATTAGCCTGCTTATTTCTTTTTCCCTCAGTAAAGCTAGGTTTATTATATGTAATTTTTACTGAGTTCAGAGCTTTAAATGCTTCTATAATAGTTGATTTTCCTGAATTATTAGGTCCAACTAGTACTGTTAAACCACTTCCAGCACTTCCATTTGCAATACTTAAATTAAGATGCTTTTCTCCAGAAAAACCTCGAAGACCATTTATTGTTAATTTTGAAAACATAAATTATATAAGATTGTATTTTGTTGATTAAGATTAAAAGTTGCTAGTTTTGACAACCTTTAATCTCTCAAATATACAAAATAAACCCAATTATTCATCAATAATAAAAGCTCCCTAAGGAGCTTTCTTTAATAACTAAACTTATAACCTGATGTTTGTTTCCGTTCGCCTCTACAACACCTCGTTATGGAGGACAACCCAATATTAAGTTGTCTTGATGCTTCTCTTGCTGAGCTGAAAGTGGCTAACAATACACCATCTAAGGAATATTGATATACCATTTTAGAACGTTTATCTTCAACCTCTGGATATTTTGGTACATACGACCATAAATAGCCTTTGGCGGTCTTTAAACTACCTAAACAAGCATTGCTTATTGTTTTACGTGAAGCATTTACGGAGTTACCCGCTTCTTCCAATGTCTGATAGGTTGCTATTGGTTCAGGATTGCTAAATTCAAACTGATAGATTGTTTTTCTGAATCCTCCGCCTCTGTCTGAATTATAACCATTTTCAAAGGTATCATAGGTTGTAATATAGTGAATTTCCTTTTGAGCAAGTTCGTCTGTGGTAGAAGCCGTATCTATAATCTCAAAATTGAATTTATCAATTCCGTATAAAAAGAGCTCGTTTGTGAAGTAAGAGCCTTTCTCTGTAAATGCGGCATCGTAATGCCCCCGTATTCTTTTTGTCAAATCTTGGGTGGTTGCCCCAATATATCGTTTTTGGGTTATGTCATTAAACCCTGAGTAAATTATCCCGTTCATCATCATTGATTATCATTGTATCAGAAGTTAAAAGAAAGTAGAGTTGGTAGATGTATTATTAAACTTTACTTTAGTTGTTTAATATTACATTCATAGAGCTTTTTCACATCTACCCCCCCCCTCATACCCTCTACTAATAAACTTAAACTAATTAAACCATCTTTATTTATTAAGTTTTTTTCACTTAGTTTAAACTTTCTGCTTGAGGGCGTATATATAAATGGTATTTGCGAGTTCCATTACTTTTTTTAAACTCAAAATCTTCTTTAGTAAGTATCTTGCCTAACATAGAATTATTCAATTTGTACCCTTTAGGAGTATAAGGGTGTAATTTTTCTATTAATTCGGTAGCTGTTAACCATTTAAACTCTATTTGTTCTAGTAGATTCTTATCGTATTTCCTATAATTGACAACATTATTCAAGATAATTTCCTCCTCTAATGATTTTTGAAGATAATTTTCATTATGGTCTTCAATCCGTTTAATATCATCCCCTTTGTTGTCAAACCAATACTTAAATCCTGATTTATAAAGATCATATAATTCTGAATACAACAAATCATAATTAATATTGTAATCATAATCAATAGATTCCACTTCAAAGCATAAGAACCGTCTGTTACCCGTTAAATCCAACAATATTTGTTTATCGTTTGTGCTACCCATAAATGACGCTCTTCTAATAAAATTATTATTTCTTCTTCCGTAAGGTCTTCTGATTGAATATCCAGGCTTAGTAACTATATCTTTAAAAGCTCCAAAGGTTCTTTTATTATAACCTGACATCTCATCTACATTGATAATCAATCGATCACTCAAATATGCTAAATGGTCTTTATTAAAAGGGTTAAACTCTCCACCATAATAGTAATCTCTCAACACAGGTGGTAATAAACGTTCACACCAAGTGCTTTTACCAATTCCCTGTTTTCCCATCAATACGATCATTTGATGGTTGCTTATTCCGTCTTCCAAAGCACTGGCTACAAAGGCTACCAGCCATTTTTTTAAAGCCCATTCAAAATAATCAGTATCTTTTGTTTTAACTGCTTTAAACAACTTGTTTAACTCACTGTCTCCGTTAAAAGGTTCAAGATTTTTAATATAAACTTCAAAAGGGTTGATTTCTTTTGTGAAATCAGATTCAATCAACCTCTCTAGTCTAGAAGCACTTATTTCAACTGATTTCTCTTCGATATAGCGTATGAGAATACTGTTTCTTACCCGCTCATCTAAAAGTTTTAACTCTGTAAGATCGATACATTCATTTGATTTTGTAAATTTCTTGTGTTTTTTATTTATTGGAGCATACAGATAATCATCTCCCAACACATTGTAATAAAGGAAATAGTTTTTCCTTAAAAAAGATTTTAATTTTTTCATTTTTAAAATTTATTAATTATTTAATAAGTGAATTGAACAGCCGTTGTTTTAAGTAAGATGATGTTTGCCAGTTGGAACGAAGTGAAGCATAATGAAGAATACTGATAACCTCAGCAAAGTTACTTCCCTTGTTGAAATGACAAAGCCTTAAAAAGTCCTTTGGGACTGATTACGGTTGTTCAATATTTGTTGTTTGTAAAGTAAACCTGCGATGAAGTTTATACAGGTTCCAAAAACAATTAATACAAAAATACGTCAAAAAATTAACATTTACAAATAATAATGTAATTATTTTTAGATAATCATATTATTTTTCTTGTTTTATATCTAAAATTAAGCATATCTTCTTAAATAATCTTGTTTTGTTCGCTAAAAAAAACTGAAGCCTATAGAACTTCAGTTTTTGGGTAAACGTTTTCAGTGGTTTTTTGATATTCCTGCGACCGTCTCAAAAGTTTTGCATCAAAATTCAGCATAACAGGATTGAATAAGGGCATTTAAGCAACGTTAAACACCCTTTTTACATTCTACTATAAACTTGCCTTTGTAGTTGTTTAAACTAAGCAAAAAGCTATTATTAAATTATACGAACCAATTAGGAAGATTGTATTCTCTGTAATTTGACAGGTATTGTATAAACTCGTAAGCATTGGCGTTTCGTTCCAGATTCACATCAATATAAGTACTTTTGTTGGCTTCCGTAAACAGGTTGTACAGATTCCAAAAGTGAATCGTGCCATCTTCTGACTTCATAAAGTCAGGATCTGAATGATAATCTTTCACAATGTTGTTGATTTGTGTATCTGTAATGGTAAGAGGAAATAACTGCTTTTTCACGTCTTTGGTTTGGTACTGATACATTTTCATTTTACCTATCAAATGAGCAAAATCTTCCTCGTCTATACTGTAATCTAGCATAGCTTTCATACTATTTATTTGAGATTCTCTGTCATAAGAATTAAACAGTTCATATACTTTTTGTTTGAGTTCCATAACAGAGCTTACTCTTAAATCTGCTTTCAGTCCATCGGTAGCAATACACAAGTTGGTACAAACTGTATTCTGAAATCCTACAAATACTTTGAACTTCTCAATGGATTTCTTGCTGAACAGGTTTTCCTGATTGTAAGCCCTTACACCACCTACACACAAATTGACACGGTTGCCGTTGATGATTTCGTAGATTTCAGGAATTTCGATTACAAATGCCATTCGTTCGTAATAGATGGTTTTCTCGTGTTCTAAGAGCTCTTTGGCAGGTTTACCAATAGCACTCGGAATTCTGCCTTTAATAACGTGAGATGCCCTGATATCAAGCTTTAATTGAGCGTTATTGCCCAATATTTCGAGTAATGCTTCCTGTACGGTGGTAATGAATTCGTAATGGCTGATGGTGGTTTCATTATCCTTTGCGAATACAGGAATGATACAGTCTTCTTTTAAATGAGAAAGGCTAACCTCTAATGTGTTAGCCTCTATAAATCTCGTTTTTGAAGGATTTTTGATTGATAAATCTTCTGTGATTTCAATCGTTGGTCTTTGTGGTAATGCAATTAATTCCATAATGATTTTGTTTTAGATGTTAATAGGTTGGTTGTTCAGGACAGTGTGTACGGGCTCTAATTCTGCCTTACGTTTCATAATGTCCGCATAAATTTCTTTGCGATAGTCAATATACTTATTGTAAAGCTGTTTTAAATCGTCCTCGTTGGTTGTCTGGTAGATTTCCATTCTGATCTGGTCTAACGACACTCCTTGCGTACACCATTCCAAAAGCTTTTTACCTGTTGACGAATTAATGACGAACTCGGGTTTACCTGCAAACAGTCCTGTGCGGTCTTTGGATGCAAGAACAAGGTGCTTGTCGTTGAGGAATTCAAAGTTTACGGTCAATTCATACTCATAGCCTTCACGTGTAATTTCTTTCATTCCTACTTTGGTAACTTTGGTTTTACCGTTGGAATCCTGATCAATGCTGCAATCTACTTTTCTGCGTGAAGTAGTTATCACGTGGCTTTTAGATTGTATAATGGCATCTAAGAACGCGTTGTGTCTTGGGGTAACTTTCGCCCAATCGTTAAAACGACCTCCCAACATTTCGTGGATTTCCAGACAACCGCCTTTACCCTGCCATTCGTGGCTGATACTGTCGATGATGATAACCTCCATACCTGCATTTTCACACACTTGTATTGCTTCAATGTAGCGTTCTGGTGCAAAAGGTTCTTGCAAGGTCAGTACGTTGAAACTACCTAAATGGGAGTAGAGGCTGGCACTGTTGTTTTCTGTGTCAATAATGGCAATTTTTGTCCAGTCGTCTGTGATTCCGTAAGCCAATAGCAAGGCGGAATAAGTTTTGCCGTACCCACTGGGACTGCTTAATCCAATACGGAGTTTTACCTGATGTCTTTGTGCTTTTTGTAACTGCATACTTCTTAATTTTAGATGGTTTAACATTAATTTATTTACTGAATGATAAATCCCCCTCGAGCGAAGCGATGAGGGGGACTAAATTTTTATTAGTTTATAAACCTTAATGTACTTTAATATAGCCTCCTAAAGCTACTGAAACTTATAAAGGGTGCTATAGCTTCAGGAAGTTCTAAAGCATTATTAAGGTTATTTAAGCTATCAGAATTTTAAATGGTCGGGAGGAGGAACTGTACTCCTGACATTGCTGGATGTATTTGCTTTGAACTCCTATAAACCTCAGACAAGTACATATTAACCCACTAAACCAGAAGATTTTCCATTAAAACCCGTAGGGGGCTATCCCATTTTTATATAATAAAGGGGGCTACCTTTTGAATAGCTCCCCTGTACAGACATCATTAATTTCTCACATTAAATCTTTTTAAAGAAATATAAGCCTAAGTTAAGAATTACTTGAAAAACTACTTCAATTAGAATAACTTTAAACAATTGATAAAATCACTAGGACTTGAAAATTAGTTATTCCTCAAATTTTAAATCTATCTCACTAAACTGTGGTAATTCAGCTACTTCAAAGTATTGACTTGTGATTTTATCCAAAAAACTTTCTGTAATAATATCCTCTTCTAAAAAATCTTCTATATCAGGAAATCGTTCCAAAATCTTTTCATTACTTATCTGTAATCGGTGTCGGATATTTTTAAAAAATTTGATTTCAGAATATTCAACTACTTCATCTGCATAGATTGTTTGAATAGCAAAATCAATTAATGTCAATTCTTCCTGTTCTGAAAGTTCAGCTTTGTTTAGCGAGTCAAAATAGCGCTGAATAAACGCTTTTCCGTTGGTGTTGAGTTTGGTTACAAGTTGATTGATTTCTTCCTGAAAATTGAAGTTCTTAAACAACTCTGATTTTTCATACATTGATTTAATTAAGCTAACTTCACGGTCATCAACATTACCGTCTGCTGCCATACAACAAAATGCTGTTTTTAGCAATAATCTGTCAAAAGTTATTGTGTCCATATTTCACGATTTTAAGGTTTAAATCCCATTCTTAGTCTTTCACTTTTTTGTTCAATGCTTTCTCCGTCCATTTTCGCTTTAATGATTTCATACTTTTTCAATTCCTGCAACGGAACAGAGGGTTGTGTATTTCTGATTGTTTCTTCCAAAATTTTCATTGAAATTCTTTCTTTGGATTTCAATGCAAACCGTGAGGCTTCGTTTACCAAAAATTCAACATCTGCCGAAACGTAATTTTCCGTCCATTTTGAAAGCTGATTGTAATCTATTCCAAAATCTAACGGACGATTTTTCAAATACATTTCAAATAGTGCTTTCCGTGCTTCAAAATCGGGAAGCCCTATATAAAACTTCTTTTCAAGACGACCTGAACCAAGCATTGCAGGGTCAATCATATCTGGGTAGTTGGTTGCCCCGATAATAAAAATTCCTTTTTCGCCTGTTCTATCCATTTGTGCCAACATTTCATTGACTGCACTTTTAGACATTTCGTGAGCATCACTGTCTCGGTTCGGAAGTAATTCATTTATCTCATCAATAAAGATAATTGTCGGTGCATTTTTCTCTGCTTCTTCAAACATTTTGGCAATGTTTTCCTGTGTAGCATTTACATATCTGCTTTTCAAACCCGAAGAAGTAAAGAACATATAATTAAAGCCTGTTTCCTCTGCCAAAGCTTTTGCAAACATAGTCTTACCACAACGTGGCGGACCATATAACAGCATTCCATTTGGAATGGTTACTCCGTATCTTGCGTATTCTTCGGGATTATGCAAAGCGTCAATTACGTCTGTCTGCAACTGTTCTTTCAGTTCCTGCATTCCTGCAATGGAATCAAATCCTTTGCCTTTCTTGCCCTGAGTTTGTCGAAGGGTCGAGGATTGAGCTTTAACCGTTTTTTCTTCAGGAATGTAAAGTTCAACCTCCAATTCTCCATTCAATGCCTGGATAAATTCTCTGACAGATTTAAAACGGTTTTCTGCTTTGGGCTGTAATGCTTTTCGGATGATGTTTTGCGTTTGTTTATCTATTTTATCCGAGAACTTCAAAGGTTTTTTCCGTTCTTCCAAAATGGTGTCTTCCAATTGTATTTTGTCGGATTTGAATTTTGAAATTTCTACAAAATACGGTGGCAATCCTGTAAGCAAATGATAATACAATGCCCCAACCGAATAAATATCACTTTGGAAAGAGAAGACTTTGTTAAGGGTTTCGTTTGCTGTATAAAACAAGTTCAATCCCTCTTTCAAAAAGTCTTTATTAGATTGTTTCAGAAAACGAGCATAACCAAAATCTATTATTTTCGGAATGGCAATTTTCCCTGACAAATCCAACATTACGTTTTGATTGGTAATGTCGTTGTGAATGATTTGCCTGTTATGTAAATAACTCAAACCATTCAGTACGCTTACTATAATACTTTTTGCTTCGTAAGGATTGAGAGTGATTTCACGCTTCATCTTTTCTGCCAATGTTTCCCCACTGATGAAGTCTAATACAACGTAACCCAATTTTTGACTGTCAATAATACTATTTCCACAATCGCAATAATTTACCAAATTCGGGTGCTTTATTTGTTTTAGAATTTCTACTTCCAAAATATCTCCACTGTCGGTAAACTGTGTACGGTGCAGTTTGCTGTAATCAAAGAGTTTCAGAAACTTTGTTTCTTTGGCTTCATTCTGTACACGATACGTTTCAGCATAGTTCCCTTTTTTCAGAAAGAAACTAACTGAATATTTACTGTCTATACTTTGATTTTTAGTTAATATGGCTTGTTTCTTATTCATTTTTTATCCTATTAAAATAGAATCGTCTCCACTTGGTCTTTCATCATTTGGCAGCAAATTAATTAGCTCAATTACAATCGGGTGTAAATCATCAACATTCGGGTTTTCTCCGATTTTCTGTAAGCCCTCGTTTAGTAATTGTCTTGCTCTGTAGTTGTCTTTCCAATGATAAGCACCAAAGTTTTGATTGTGATGTCTTATAAATCCAATCAGTTGATAAACCAAAGTAAGTTGAACAAAAATGCTATTGATTTCATCAAACAGATTTTGACCTAACTTAACATCCTTTGATTTCAGAACTTCTTCCAATTTATTTCGTAACTGATTGACAATTTGTGTAGTTTTATCATTTCCTAAATCTTTATTAGCCTGTTCCAATCGGTAGAACTCCTCTTTCAGGTCTTCTTCTAATTTAGACCATTCCGTAGTTTCGCTTAATTCATCAATTGTTTTTAATGTTTTTCTCAAATTGGTTAAAACTTCCTGCTTTCCGTCCACATCATTTTTACTATTCTCGAACTTTTTCTCCAAATCTGCTATTTCAGTTTCTGCTTTTTGAACTTTATCATTATTTATTCCTTCATCTTTTAATTCCCTAACGCTTCCTTTTGCCTTACGGATTTCATTGGCAAGCCAATTTGTTTCTACGGATTGAACGGTTCTTTCAACAGTAGCTTCAAAAGAAAAGTCCAAATAAGGAAAATATGCTGTTACTGTTATTTTTTCTGACCTATCAACATTTACAGTTAAATCGACATCGTTATTTTCAGGCAATAATGCAGGTAAATCATTACCGCTAATTATAATATCTGTAACGTGATTATTGTAAACAGCTCTTGTTCCGTCTGCTCCGTATTCTCCCTCATAAATAGGAATTTTAATAAAATCAGATTCCATTCCGGGACGGATTTGTTTTTGGGTTTTTAATCCATTTCTTGTTCCTACTGCCGGAATTGATGTGTTCTTTTTTAATCCGTTTAAAGTCTCAAATACAATTTTGCCCGATTCACGTTTTTTAATTTCAATTCCAATGTGAAAAGCCAAAGTAGCACTGCCGATTTTAGAGCCTTGAATTACTGTAAATTCTTTTGGCTCACTTTCCAAAATAGTTCCTTTGTCGTCATACAATATAACTTCAAAACTATTGGTTTTTCCCTCTATCAACTGGGTCTCAATTACTTCTCCAATTTCATTGATTTCTACTTTTCCACTTGACCACGCTTTATCGCTTCTCGTAATTTCTGCAAATACTTTTTCAGGAATTGTTCCCTCTGTTTTATCAGCCAATATTTTTAATGTTACAAATTCTTCTAATTCTACGGTTGAGGCTTCGTGTCCGATTTCAATCTGAATTTTGGATTTATCTCTTGTCTGTTCTTTGATTTCTTCTGAAATCTCTACTGTTGAAGCATATAATGCAGCACCTTTGGAAACTACGGTCATCGGGTCAACACTTGTATCAGGTTTACAGATTTGCTGTTCCAACATTTTCCGTAAAACAGGGGAAAAAGTCGGACCTCCCACTAAAATCAAAGAGTCCAAAGATGAGCCTTGCAAGTTATTACGTTCTAATAACATTTTGCAAATGTCTATTGCTCTTTGAAAAATAGGGGATAATGCTCTTTGCATATCACTTTGCGTAACTGTGATGTCTAATTCAAACTCCTCTCCGTTATCATCTTCTCCGGGAATATCTCCTAAATCAGACAAAACGTTATGTGTTTCATTAAACGATAACTTGATTTTGGTTTCTTCTGCATAAAATTTCATTGCATTACGCAAAATTTGTTTTTTGTTGTCATTTTCCAATATGGAGTCAATTGCATAATTTTCCTTGATGTAAGGCAAAATAATTTCATCTACAATTGCTAAATCTAAATTTTTACCTCCTAAATAATTGTCTCCCTCCGTGTCGGCTACTTTCATAATTCCGTCTTCCACTTTGAGCAAAGCAGCGTCAAAAGTTCCTCCTCCAAAATCAAATACTAACCAAAAACCGTCTTTCTTTTTGCTGTCTAACCCATAAGCCATTGCAGCAGCAACAGGCTCTTGCAGCAATTCTATATGATTAAAACCTGCCATTTTTGCGGCTTCACGTGTTGCTTCCTTTTGATTGTTTCCAAAAGCGGCAGGAACAGTAATTACTACTGCATTTAGATTTTCATCTTTGATAAATGATTTCAATGCTTTTAGAACTTCTGCGGATAACTCTTCCGAACTCAACTCTTTTTCCAAATTGGAACTGAAATATTTTTTATCCGTTCCCATTGTACGTTTGAATTCAATGTAAGAATTGGAATTACTATCGTCCCAATTTTTCATAGCACCTAATTTATCTCTTTTCAAAGCATTATAGGCACTATCACCAACTTGGATTGCTTTCTTCTTGTTAATATATACACAAGAAGGCATTGTATCTTTTAATGTATCTGTTTTCTTAATGGTGGCTTCGCCATTTTCCATTCTTGAAATAGCCGAATTGGTAGTTCCCAAATCAATACCATAATCTATTTTTGTTCTTGCCATAATTATTTGCTTTTTATTCTCCAACACTTACTTCAATTTGTGCAGATTGTATCATTTCTCCTTTAAAATTTACCTGTGGTTTTATAATTCTTGTGATAATCTGCTGACCTGTTTCCAAATCTTCACTCGGTATAAAATTGGCAATGACTTTCATTCCCTCATTATACTCTTTTCCTAACATTTCTACTAATTCATAACCATTGGAAGCGAAATTGTCCTGTATTCGTTTGACAGAGGCAGACAGTTGTTTTAAGCCTTTCGTATTTGCCCCCATTTGCTGTAAATTCTTCTGAATACGGATAATTTCGTCTGCAACTTTCAATGCCAAAGAATGGTCAATTTCATTGTTAGAACTTGTGGGAACAACCTGAATTTCCTCTTGTTTCAGTTTTAACTGTGTTTCCAAAACCTCAACCAATTTTCTGTCTAATCTGATACTTTCTTCTTCCAAAGACTTTTTGGTATTTTTGATTTGGGTTTCTACGTCTGTTTTGCTGTTGGCAATACGTTTTCCCAACAACCAATACAAAATCCCTCCCAAAAGCAAGGTTGCCAATGTGGCGATAATCCAATACAAACGGTTTTGATTGACATTTTTATCTAACTGAGAAATACTGTCTTTTGCCGTAGTTTCTGTTTGTTGGATTTTTGTACCTAACTCATCAGCCATAGACTGAATTTTTAAGGTGTTGTAGTTTATCAGCAAATTCAGACTATCAAGCCGTTTTAATTGATTTTCTGATTTTACAGACAAGCTGTCCAAATGGGACTGCTGTTCTGCAATCTCTTTCTGCTGATTGTTCAACCGTTGTTTTAATACGGTTATTTCCCCCTGCTGTTTCTGTAACAGTAAGCTGTCTTGTCCTTGTGCGAATAATGGTATTGCACAAAGAAGAATGGGGATGAGGAGTATTTTTTTCATTGTTGATATTTTTTTAAAGCTTTCTTAAATCCGAGATATTTTTGATTATAACTATCGTTGTAGTCATACAAGAATTCATCAATCCTATTTGAATTTTGAACGTTCCAATAATAAAAGTAATGTTTACCTTTTTTTCGAATAAAAGGATTATCAATATTTAAAGTTTCTGGTAAATTATCTTTCAAAATTCTGCATTGCCCAGGTTGTATTTTAGGTTTCCCGGTTTCATTATCCAGAAAGGCGTCTACATAAGCAAGACCATGTAATGGATTTTTTTCAATCCCTTGAAATTCGATTTTCTCTTGATATGAAAAGTGTCCATACGAAACACTTGTGGTTAACATTATATCATATCTCAGAACCTTTTCATTTATAGCTTTGATAACCAACAACAGTGCGTCAAGTTGTTCAGGAATAGATTGATTAATATCCCGAACGAATAAGATACCACAATCAGAAACAAATATACCCTCAATAGTATTGGCTCTATTTTGTGTTCTTATAGCATTAAATCCTGATTGATAAAACCAATCTAAAGCTTGGACTGTTAGCTGTTTGTCTTTCATCAGTTCCTTAAAACCTGAAATGTCAAGAAATGCTACGAATGTATTTCCATTAAAATTTGATAGTGGCATATTTATTTGATTATTTTTATAAATTGATTCAGCCCTTTTCGGATAAGAGCATTAATTGATTTTTTATTTTTCAAAAGTTCTACAAGTTTCGGAGAAATGGAATAGTAAATTTTTATAAAAAGCTTTCCTGTGGTTGTCTTATCCAAAACTGTATCACGAAATTTCCTTAACTCTAAAACCTGCGGGTGTTCATAGCTTCCGTATGCCATAGTGGCGATATAACAACCGTCAGTAGCTTTCCCAATAGTTGACCCAACTTGTTTGGCGGTTGATTTGACTTGTTCTGCTGTTACATCCTTCCAATAACAAATGTGTTTTACCTTGTTCATTTGAAACGGACCAAGTTTTGAAAATAAAAAATTGACAAGTTTTTTATACTCGTTTATTTTTGTTTGATTTGTACAACTCTGAATTATAGTTATATCTCTTGTTGTTATACCATCATTTACAAGTTCAACTACTTTATCCCAATTAAGACAATCTGCTTTCATTTTGTCTATTTTAGAATAATTGATTGTCTGGCTATATGACATTGTCATTCTCATCTTCTCAACCTGTAAATCAATTTCATTAACTGCTTTTTCGTAAGCTAATTTAATGGAACTCAATATTGCAATAGCTTGATTAAGCTCTCTGTCTTTCATTTCTTCAAGCGTATTGATGTTATCTTTTATTCGGTCTATGGTAATTTTATTAGAAGCTGTACGTTCTGCCAATTTTGCTAAATCCATTGCTTTTTCAAGATAGTTTTCGCTACTGTTGCTCTTTTGGCTTTCGTTAAAATAATCAATAGAACATTGAAGAATTTCTTTGGCTACATTGTCTGCCAACATTTTGTATTGCAGATTATCTGTGCCTAAAATAGATTTTAAAACAGCCAACTCATCTTTGGTATTGTTGTACAAATCTTTTCCAAATTGATAAGCCTTGATT
>Ga0209075_1002835_pt1 | contig 14939 bp, 13 predicted proteins | sample Stecom2011_FD_187523 | JGI IMG/M metagenome (GOLD analysis project Ga0209075, IMG submission 187523) | Agricultural soil microbial communities from Utah to study Nitrogen management - Steer compost 2011 (SPAdes) (version 2) | ecosystem: Environmental > Terrestrial > Soil > Agricultural land... | reverse complement strand
TACATTTGCACCCATAATGAGAGGAGGTGTATAAATTATGTTGATCATTCCAATTAAAGACGGAGAAAATATTGATAGAGCGCTAAAGCGTTACAAAAGAAAATTTGACAAAACAGGAACGTTGCGTCAGTTGAGAAGTCGTAAAAACTTTACAAAGCCTTCTGTTTCAAAAAGAGCTCAAATGCAAAAAGCACAATATATTCAACGTTTAAGAGATTCTGCGGAAATCTAAATCGTTGAAAATTTTTTAGAATCGCTAATTAAAGGTAACTTTGATTAGCGATTTTTTTATGGAAAACTATCTCGGCCAATATCAGGATTATTTACTCAAAGAGAAAAAATTTTCTCTCCATACTGTCAATGCCTATATAAAAGACGTACAGGATTTTCTGGTTTTTACCGAAAATGATGTTGTTTCGGTTCACGAAATTGTATATCTGCATATCCGTCAATGGCTGGTTCATCTTTCTTCACAGGGGCTGGGAAATAATTCCATCAACCGGAAAGTGGCTTCTTTAAAAAGTTATTTCAGGTTTTTGTTTATTACCAAAACCATTGCTGTTTATCCGTTAGAAGGACACAAATCGCTGCGTACCGAAAAAGTGCTTCAGGTACCTTTTTCCGAACAGGAAATGCAGAAAATAGATCGTTCGCACTTTAAAAACGATTTTTTTGGACTGCAGGAGTTCGTGATTATCTCCCTTTTTTACTCCTTAGGGATCCGGAAATCCGAATTGATCGACCTGAAAGTTTCCGATGTCGATTTAAAAAGGCGCGAATTAAAGGTTTTGGGAAAAAGATCCAAAGAGCGAATCGTTCCGCTCATCTCTGAAACAGCCGATGTATTAAGTCTTTATCTTGCTGAAAGGAACGAGCGTATGGGGACTGATTTATGCCCGAATCTTTTTGTGTTAAAAAACAACAAAAAATTGAACCAAACATTTGTTTATCGTTTAATAAATAATTATTTTAGACGTGTAACATCGAAGGAGAAAAAAAGTCCGCATATGCTGCGTCATACTTTTGCAACACACATGCTAAACGCAGGTGCAGACCTTAATACGATTAAGGAGGTGTTGGGACACGCAAGTTTGTCTTCAACCCAAATATACACCCATACGAGTTTGGCGGCGCTGAAAAAAACGTATGCACAGGCGCACCCAAGATTTCTTGACGATGAAGATTTATTATAAACCTTTTAAATTGTAGAATTATGAAAGTGAACATTCAGGCAGTTAACTTTAATGTTGACAGAAAATTGGTAGATTTTATAAACGAACGTTTAGAAAAATTAGAGCAGTATTATGATAAGATTGTTGGAATTGATGTATCTTTGCGAACGGAAAACACCAGTGATAAGGAAAATAAATCGGTAGATATATTGATTAAAATTCCCGGAGACGATTTAATCGTAAAAAAAACGGCAAAAACGTTTGAAGAAGCCGCAGATACGGGAGCTGATGCTTTGGAGCGTTTGTTGATTAAACGTAAAGAAAAAGTAAAAGCATATTAATTATTTAAAAAAAAACATAAAAAGACTTTTGTATTTTTAAATAAGTATATATATTTGCAGTCCGTTAGAAATAGCGGACTTTTTAAATTGCCTCTGTAGCTCAGCTGGCTAGAGCAGCTGATTTGTAATCAGCAGGTCGTGGGTTCGAGTCCCTCCAGAGGCTCGCAGTTTAAGAAGAAGGTCAGGGAAGATACTCAAGCGGCCAACGAGGACGGACTGTAAATCCGTTGGGAAACCTTCGCAGGTTCGAATCCTGCTCTTCCCACCAAATCTCAGATTTTTTTAAATTTGAGATCAGAAAAAGCGCCGGCGTAGCTCAGTGGTAGAGTGCTTCCTTGGTAAGGAAGAGGTCACGGGTTCAAATCCCGTCGTTGGCTCAAGTGGAGTAAATAAATAGAGAACACTAATTATATAACTAAGATTAAATTATTAAATCATGGCAAAAGAAACTTTTGATCGTTCAAAGCCGCACTTAAATATCGGTACTATTGGACACGTAGATCACGGTAAAACTACCACTACTGCTGCTATTACTAAAGTGTTAGCTGATGCAGGTTTGTCTGAAGTTCGTTCATTCGACTCAATTGACAATGCTCCGGAAGAAAAAGAGCGTGGTATTACTATTAACACTTCTCACGTAGAGTATCAAACTGCTAACCGTCACTACGCACACGTTGACTGTCCAGGTCACGCGGATTACGTAAAAAACATGGTTACTGGTGCTGCTCAGATGGATGGAGCTATCTTGGTAGTTGCTGCTACAGATGGTCCAATGCCACAAACACGTGAACACATCCTTTTAGGACGTCAGGTAGGTATTCCTCGTATCGTTGTTTTCTTAAACAAAGTAGATATGGTTGACGACGAAGAGTTGTTAGAGTTAGTAGAGATGGAAGTTCGTGACTTATTATCATTCTATGAATATGATGGGGATAACGGACCAGTTGTTAAAGGTTCTGCTTTAGGAGCTTTAAATGGTGAGCCGAAATGGGTTGATACAATCATGGAATTGATGGCAGCTGTTGACGAATGGATTGAAGAACCAGTTCGTGATAACGAAAAACCATTCTTGATGCCTGTTGAAGATGTATTTACAATTACAGGTCGTGGTACAGTAGCTACAGGACGTATTGAAACTGGTGTTGCTAACACTGGAGATCCTGTTGAAATCATCGGTATGGGAGCTGACAAATTGACTTCTACAATTACAGGGGTTGAGATGTTCCGTAAAATCCTTGACCGTGGTGAGGCTGGAGATAACGTAGGTATATTGCTACGTGGTATCGATAAAGCTGATATCCGTCGTGGTATGGTTATCTGTAAACCAGGTTCAGTTAAACCACACGCTAAATTCAAAGCAGAGGTTTATATCCTGAAAAAAGAAGAAGGTGGACGTCACACGCCATTCCATAACAACTACCGTCCTCAATTCTACGTTCGTACAACTGACGTAACGGGAACAATCATGTTGCCAGAAGGAACTGAGATGGTAATGCCTGGAGATAACTTAACAATCACTGTTGAGTTGTTAAGCCCAATCGCTTTATCAGTAGGTTTACGTTTCGCTATCCGCGAAGGTGGACGTACAGTAGGTGCAGGTCAGGTTACTGAAATTTTAGACTAATTTACAAGTTTAAATAAATATTTAAAAGTTGGTGGTTTTTGCTACCAACTTTTTAACAAACGGGTGTAGTTCAAGGGTAGAATAGCGGTCTCCAAAACCGTTGATGGGGGTTCGAATCCCTCCACCCGTGCAAAATAAAATCTTATGGCTAAAGTATTTAATTACATATCTGATGCGTTTACAGAGTTAAAATCCAATGTTACCTGGACATCATGGGAAGAAGTACAGCGCTATACTATTATCGTTACTATTTTTACCATTGTATTTTCATTGGCAACATGGGGTGTTGATACTGTTTTTGCAAAGGCTATTGCTGGTTTTTTTAATATACTAAATTCTTAATCAAGACTACAAGATGGCGGAAAATAGCATTAAAAAATGGTATGTAGTTAGAGCGGTTAGTGGTCAGGAGAATAAAGTAAAAAATTACATTGAAACCGAAATTGCCCGCTTGGGAATGGAAGATTATATGTCACAAGTATTGGTTCCTACCGAGAAAGTAGTTTCTCAGAAAGACGGAAAAAAAGTGACCAAAGAGCGTATTTATTTTCCGGGTTATATAATGATTGAAGCAAATCTGACCGGAGAACTACCTCATATTATAAAATCCATATCCGGAGTTATCGGTTTTCTTGGAGAAACAAGAGGAGGTGACCCTGTTCCTTTAAGGCAATCTGAAGTAAACCGCTTGTTAGGAAAAGTGGATGAGCTGGCTGTTTCTGTAGAAAGAGGTAAGATGAATTTTGAAGAAGGGGAAACAATCAAAGTGATTGACGGACCATTCAACGGCTTCAACGGTACTGTTGAAAAAGTAAATGAAGATAAAAGCAAGCTGGAAGTAATGGTAAAGATCTTCGGACGTAAAACACCATTGGAACTAAGCTTCACACAAGTAGAAAAAATATAATTGTTACATATTCACATCAATCGCTTCCAATTGAAAGATGTGCTAAATTTTTTTAAAAAATGGCAAAAGAAATTAGTAAAGTAGTTAAACTACAAGTTAAGGGAGGTGCTGCGAACCCATCGCCACCGGTTGGACCTGCTTTGGGGGCTGCTGGAGTAAACATTATGGAATTCTGTAAGCAATTCAATGCGAGAACACAGGATAAACCAGGAAAAGTTTTACCAGTACAAATTACAGTTTACAAAGACAAATCTTTCGACTTTGTAGTTAAAACGCCACCTGCTGCTGTCCAATTATTAGAAGCTGCAAAATTAAAGTCAGGTTCTGGAGAACCCAACCGTAAAAAAGTAGCTTCAATTACGTGGGATCAGGTAAAAGCAATCGCCGAAGACAAAATGGCAGACTTAAATGCTTTCACAATTGAGAAAGCAATGTCAATGGTTGCTGGAACTGCACGTTCTATGGGAATTACAGTAACAGGAAACGCTCCTTTTTAATCTTAAAGAAAAGAAGAAATGGCAAAATTAACAAAAAAGCAAAAAGAGGCTGTAGCAAAAATTGAGAAGAACAAGTTATATTCTTTAAAAGATGCATCTGCATTAATTAAAGAAATCGCTTCTGCAAAATTTGACGAGTCTGTTGATATTGCTGTACGTTTAGGAGTAGATCCGCGTAAAGCAAATCAAATGGTGCGTGGGGTTGTAACATTACCACATGGTACAGGTAAAGATGTAAAAGTATTAGCATTAGTTACTCCGGATAAAGAAGAAGAAGCAAAAGCTGCTGGTGCTGACCACGTAGGTTTAGACGAATATCTTCAAAAAATCAAAGATGGTTGGACGGATATCGACGTTATCATTACAATGCCGGCTGTTATGGGTAAACTGGGACCATTAGGACGTGTTTTAGGTCCTCGTGGTTTGATGCCAAACCCTAAAACCGGTACGGTAACAATGGACGTTGCAAAAGCAGTACAAGAAGTGAAAGCCGGTAAAATCGATTTTAAAGTTGATAAAACAGGTATCGTTCATGCGGCTATCGGTAAAGCTTCTTTTGAAGCTGACAAGATTGCAGACAACGCATCAGAATTAATTCAAACATTAATCAAATTAAAACCAACTGCGGCAAAAGGTACTTATATCAAGTCTATCTCTATATCAAGTACTATGAGTCCGGGTATTGCTTTAGATCCGAAAGCAGTATAATTGGTAGTTAAAATTATTTAGTATGACTAGAGAAGAAAAATCAATTGCGATTCAAGATTTAACTGCACAGTTAGCCGATTCTAAAGTTATGTATGTGGCAGATATTTCTGGATTAAATGCTTCAACTACTTCTGACTTGCGCAGAGCTTGTTTCAAAGCCGGTATTAAACTGGAAGTGGTTAAAAACACATTGCTCGAAAAAGCGATGGAAGTTTCAGAAAATGAGTATGGTGATTTACCTTCGGTTTTAAAAGGAAATAGCGCAATTATGATTGCAGAGGCTGCAAATGCACCTGCAAAAGTAATCAAAGATTTTCGTAAAAAAGGTGATAAACCTGTATTGAAAGGAGCTTATATCAACGAAGATATTTATATCGGTGACAACCTGTTGGATACTTTAGTTGCAATTAAGTCCAGAGAAGAGATGATTGGAGAAATCATTGGATTACTACAGTCTCCTGCTCAAAGAGTTATCTCAGCTCTTAAAAATCAGTTTAAAGACGAAGAATAATAAGTCTTTAATGTTCTAAACGAACGCACAATTAATAAATTATATTTTTACAAATCAAATTAAAAGATAGAAAAATGGCAGATTTGAAACAATTCGCAGAACAATTAGTTAGTTTAACAGTAAAAGAAGTTAACGAATTAGCTACAATATTAAAAGATGAATATGGTATTGAGCCGGCTGCTGCAGCTGTTGTAGTTGCAGGTGGTGGTGGTGAAGCTGCTGCTGAAGAGCAAACAGAATTTACAGTGGTATTGAAAGAAGCCGGAGCTTCTAAATTAGCTGTAGTTAAAGCTGTTAAAGAATTGACAGGCGTTGGACTGAAAGAAGCTAAAGATGTAGTGGATTCTGCTCCGTCAAACATCAAAGAAGGAGTTTCTAAAGACGAAGCTGAAGGATTGAAAAAAGCATTGGAAGAAGCTGGTGCTGTTGTTGAGTTGAAATAAGCTCACATATTATAATTTTTACGGTTTAGGCCTTGGGAACTATATCCCAACGGCCTAAACCATTTTGCGTATAATGACATTTACGCACTTTTCTATTTAATTTTTTAATTAAAATTTGTCCATTGATGATTACAAATCATACTGAAAGATTAAATTTTGCCTCTACAAAAAACATTCCTGCTTATCCGGACTTTCTCGATATTCAGGTAAAATCGTTTAAAGATTTTTTTCAATTAGAAACGAAATCTGATGAAAGAGGTAACGAAGGTTTATATAAAACCTTTATGGAAAATTTCCCTATTACGGATACCCGAAATCAATTCGTATTGGAGTTTTTAGACTATTTCGTAGATCCTCCGCGTTATTCAATTGAAGAATGTATAGACAGGGGCTTAACCTATAGTGTTCCTCTTAAAGCACGTTTGAAATTGTATTGTACCGATCCTGAACATGAAGATTTCGAAACGATCGTACAGGACGTCTATCTGGGAACAATTCCGTATATGGCTCCAAGCGGAACATTTGTAATCAATGGTGCTGAACGCGTTGTTGTTTCACAATTACACCGTTCACCAGGCGTGTTCTTTGGACAATCATTCCACGCAAACGGTACCAAGTTGTATTCTGCACGTATTATTCCGTTCAAAGGTTCATGGATTGAATTTGCTACAGACATCAACAGTGTGATGTATGCTTATATCGACCGTAAGAAAAAATTACCTGTAACAACTTTATTCCGTGCCATCGGGTTCGAGAGAGATAAGGATATTCTGGAAATTTTCGACCTGGCAGAGGAAGTAAAAGTTTCTAAAACAGGACTGAAAAGATACCTGGGGCGTCGTTTGGCTGCTCGTGTATTGAATGTTTGGCACGAAGATTTCGTTGATGAAGATACTGGTGAGGTAGTAACGATTCCCCGTACCGAAATTATTTTAGACCGCGATATTGTTTTAGACAAAGAAAATATCGAAGAAATATTAAACGCCGATGTTAAAACTATTTTGTTGCATAAAGAAGATAGTAATCAGGCTGATTATACGATTATTCACAACACGCTTCAGAAAGATCCGACCAATTCGGAAAAAGAAGCAGTGGAATATATCTACCGTCAATTAAGAAATGCACTACCACCGGACGAGGAAACTGCCCGTGGTATTATAGATAAATTATTCTTTTCCGATCAACGTTATAATTTAGGTGAGGTTGGTCGTTACAGAATGAATAAGAAATTAGGATTAGATACTTCGATCGACAAACAGGTTTTGACAAAAGAAGATATTATTACGATTGTAAAATACCTGATCGAGTTAATTAATTCAAAAGCTGAGATTGATGATATTGATCACTTGTCAAACCGTCGTGTACGTACGGTAGGCGAGCAGTTGTCCGCTCAGTTTGGTGTGGGTCTGGCGCGTATGGCACGTACTATTCGTGAACGTATGAATGTTCGTGATAATGAAGTGTTTACGCCTATTGATTTGATTAATGCTAAGACTCTGTCTTCTGTAATCAATTCATTTTTCGGAACCAACCAGTTGTCTCAGTTTATGGATCAAACCAATCCGCTGGCTGAGATTACCCACAAACGTCGTTTATCAGCGTTAGGACCCGGAGGACTTTCCAGAGAAAGAGCCGGATTCGAGGTGCGTGACGTTCACTATACGCATTACGGACGCTTGTGTCCGATTGAAACGCCCGAAGGACCAAACATTGGTTTGATTTCTTCTCTTGCAGTTTATGCAAAAGTAAACGGCATGGGATTCATTGAAACACCTTACCGTAAAGTAAAAGATGGTGTATTGCAAATTAATGAAGCTCCGGTTTACTTATCAGCAGAAGAAGAAGAAGAGAAGCTAATTGCACAGGCAACAGTAAATGTCGCCGCAGACGGAACGATTGAAGATGAAAGAGTAGTAGCTAAGCAGGATGCAGATTTCCCGGTTGTTGAACCAAAAGAGTTGAACTATGCCGACGTTGCACCCAACCAGATTGCTTCTATCTCTGCGTCGTTGATTCCGTTCTTAGAGCACGATGATGCAAACCGTGCTTTGATGGGATCAAACATGATGCGCCAGGCAGTTCCATTGTTGCGTCCGGAATCTCCAATTGTTGGAACCGGATTGGAAAAACAGGTTGCTACTGATTCACGTGTATTAATCAATGCGGAGGGTGATGGAGAAGTAACTTATGTAGATGCACGGAAAATCATCATTAAATACGATCGTACAGACGAAGACCGTTTGGTAAGTTTTGATTCAGATGATAAAACATACAACCTGATTAAATTCCGTAAAACCAACCAAAGTACGTCCATTAATCTGAAACCGATTGTCCGCAAAGGCGATCGCGTGACGCAGGGACAGGTTCTTTGTGAAGGTTATGCAACGCAAAGTGGTGAATTGGCATTAGGACGTAACCTGCAAGTAGCATTTATGCCTTGGAAAGGATACAATTTTGAGGATGCGATTGTGATTTCGGAAAGCGTAGTGCGTGAGGACATTTTTACCTCGATTCATATCGATGATTATACTTTGGAAGTTCGTGATACCAAATTAGGTTCAGAAGAATTGACCAATGATATTCCGAACGTTTCTGAAGAAGCAACCAAGGATCTGGATGAAAACGGTATGATCCGTATTGGAGCAGAAGTAAAGCCTGGTGACATCCTTATTGGTAAGATTACTCCAAAAGGAGAGTCAGACCCAACGCCGGAAGAAAAACTATTACGCGCCATCTTTGGAGACAAAGCGGGAGATGTAAAAGACGCTTCGTTAAAAGCTTCGCCGTCATTACGCGGTGTGGTGTTAGATAAAAAATTATTTGCACGTGCGGTAAAAGACAAACGCAAACGTGCTAAAGATAAAGATGATATTGCTCTGTTGGATACACAGTTTGAAGTGAAATTCAACGCCTTAAAAGATCGTCTGGTAGATAAATTGTTCCAGTTGGTCAACGGTAAAACATCACAGGGAGTAATGAATGATTTAGGTGAGGAAGTATTGCCGAAAGGTAAGAAATTTACCTTGAAAATGTTACACGCTGTTGAAGATTTCACACATTTAACAAGAGGACAGTGGACTACAGACGAGTACACCAATAAACTGGTTACGGATTTGGTTCACAATTATAAAATCAAGTTAAACGATCTTCAGGGAGTATTGCGTCGTGAGAAATTCGTGATTACTGTGGGAGATGAATTACCATCGGGAATTCTGAAACTTGCAAAAGTTTATATTGCTAAAAAACGTAAACTGCGTGTAGGAGATAAAATGGCGGGTCGTCACGGTAACAAAGGTATTGTCGCAAAAATTGTTCGCGATGAAGATATGCCTTTCTTAGAAGACGGAACTCCGGTAGATATTGTATTAAATCCGCTTGGGGTGCCTTCCCGTATGAACATCGGTCAGATTTACGAAACCGTATTAGGATGGGCAGGTAAAAAGTTAGGTAAAAAATTCGCAACGCCAATTTTTGACGGAGCTTCACTGGAAGAAATCAATAAGCTGACAGACGAAGCAGGTGTACCGCGTTACGGTCATACCTACTTATACGACGGAGGAACCGGAGAGCGTTTTGATCAAAAAGCAACCGTGGGTGTAATCTATATGTTGAAATTAGGACACATGGTAGATGACAAAATGCACGCACGTTCCATCGGACCTTACTCATTGATTACACAACAGCCGTTAGGAGGTAAAGCATTGTTTGGAGGTCAGCGTTTCGGAGAGATGGAAGTTTGGGCTTTAGAAGCCTATGGAGCTTCATCGACCTTACGTGAGATATTGACTGTTAAATCGGATGACGTTATTGGTAGAGCTAAAACGTATGAAGCCATCGTGAAAGGTGAGCCAATGCCGGAACCAGGATTACCGGAATCGTTCAACGTATTGATGCACGAGTTAAAAGGACTTGGTTTAGATATCAGATTAGAAGAATAACACCGTATGCCGGATGATGTTTGAAAGACAAACATCATCCTTCTTACAAAAGCTTTAAAAGTAAAGGGTTTACCATGAGACAAAATAAAGATAAAAATACCGTTAAAAGATTTAATAAAATCTCCATCGGATTAGCATCTCCTGAAGCGATTTTAGCCGAATCGAGAGGAGAAGTTTTAAAACCTGAAACAATTAACTACCGTACGCACAAGCCAGAGCGCGACGGTTTGTTTTGCGAGCGTATTTTCGGTCCTGTAAAAGACTATGAATGTGCTTGTGGAAAATATAAGAGAATCCGCTACAAAGGAATCGTTTGTGACCGCTGTGGTGTCGAAGTTACTGAGAAAAAGGTACGTCGCGACAGAGTAGGGCATATCAACCTTGTAGTGCCGATTGCACATATCTGGTATTTCCGTTCATTGCCTAATAAAATAGGTTATGTTTTGGGATTGCCGTCTAAAAGATTAGACGAAATCATTTATTATGAAAAATATGTAGTCATCCAACCGGGTATTGCAAAAGGTACCGAAGGAGAACCTGTTAAAAGACTGGATTTTCTTACAGAGAATGAGTATCTGGATATTTTGGAGACGCTTCCTATGGAAAACCAGTATTTAGATGATTCAGATCCGAATAAGTTCATTGCCAAAATGGGTGCTGAGTGTATTATGGATTTATTGCAGCGTACCGATTTAGATGCTTTGTCTTACGAATTGCGTCATGCAGCAAACAATGAAACATCTAAACAACGTAAAACCGAAGCGTTAAAACGTTTGCAGGTGGTAGAAGCCTTCCGTGAATCAAACTCACACAGAGAAAACCGTCCGGAATGGATGATTTTAAAAGTGGTGCCTGTTATTCCGCCGGAATTGCGTCCGTTAGTGCCGCTTGATGGTGGTCGTTTTGCAACATCGGATTTGAACGACTTATATCGTCGTGTGATTATCCGTAACAACCGTTTAAAACGATTGATGGAAATCAAAGCTCCGGAAGTAATCTTACGTAACGAAAAACGTATGTTGCAGGAAGCAGTAGATTCCTTATTCGATAATACGCGTAAAGCAACAGCTGTAAAAACAGAATCACAACGTCCGTTAAAATCATTGTCTGACTCATTGAAAGGAAAACAAGGTCGTTTCCGTCAAAACTTGTTAGGTAAACGTGTGGATTATTCTGCCCGTTCGGTAATTGTTGTTGGTCCTGAATTGAAATTATACGAATGCGGTCTTCCAAAAGATATGGCTGCAGAATTATACAAACCATTCGTAATCCGTAAACTGATTGAGCGTGGAATTGTAAAAACCGTAAAATCAGCGAAAAAAATCATCGATAAAAAAGAACCGGTGGTTTGGGATATCTTGGAAAACGTAATTAAAGGACATCCGGTATTATTAAACCGTGCTCCTACGTTGCACCGTTTAGGTATTCAGGCATTCCAGCCAAAATTAATCGAAGGAAAAGCAATTCGTTTACACCCGTTGGTGTGTACGGCATTCAACGCCGATTTTGACGGGGATCAGATGGCGGTGCATTTACCATTAGGACCGGAGGCTATTTTAGAATCTCAGTTGTTAATGCTGGCATCGCACAATATTTTGAATCCTGCAAACGGTGCGCCTATCACAGTACCATCTCAGGATATGGTTTTGGGTCTTTATTATATGACCAAAATCCGTAAATCAACTCCCGAGCATCAGGTAAAAGGAGAAGGATTAACCTTCTATTCTGCCGAAGAAGTAAACATTGCGATCAATGAAGGTCGTTTGGATTTGAATGCAGAAGTTAAAGTACGTGCTAAGGATTTGAACGAAAATGGAGAATTGGTATACAGAATCATTGAAACTTCTGCCGGACGTGTGTTGTTTAACGAAGTGGTTCCTGAAAAAGCAGGATTCATTAATGAGGTATTGACCAAAAAATCACTGCGTGATATTATCGGTAAGATTTTAGCCGTAACGGATGTTCCTACTACAGCTAAGTTCCTGGATGATATGAAAGATATGGGATATGGTTATGCGTTCCGCGGAGGACTTTCGTTCTCTTTGGGCGATATTAAAATCCCGGAGCAGAAACAAGGAATGATCGATGATGCCAACGGGCAAGTTGAAGGTATCACGATGAACTATAATATGGGATTAATTACCAACAATGAGCGTTACAATCAGGTCATTGACGTTTGGACATCTACCAACGCTTTGTTAACGGAATTGGCAATGAAAAATATCCGTGAGGATCAGCAAGGGTTCAACTCCGTATATATGATGTTGGATTCAGGAGCTCGTGGATCGAAAGAGCAGATTCGTCAGTTGACAGGTATGCGTGGTTTGATGGCTAAACCTAAAAAATCAACAGCTGCCGGAGGTGATATTATCGAAAACCCGATTTTATCCAACTTTAAGGAAGGTTTATCCATTTTGGAGTATTTTATCTCTACGCACGGTGCCCGTAAAGGTCTTGCAGATACCGCATTGAAAACAGCCGATGCCGGATATCTGACACGTCGTCTGCATGATGTAGCTCAGGATGTGATCATCAATTCAGAAGATTGTGGTACGCTGAGAGGTATTGAGTTTGAACCATTGAAGAAAAACGAAGAAATCGTTGAAACTTTAGGAGAGCGCGTTTTAGGCCGTATTACAATTGATGATGTGGTCAACCCGTTGACCAACGAGATAATCGTAAAGGCAGGAGAGATGATTAAGGAAGCAGAAGCACAAAAAATCAATGCTTCGCCATTAGAGAGAATCGAAGTTCGTTCAGCATTGACGTGTGAAGCGGAAACAGGTATCTGTACGCAATGTTACGGTCGTAATCTGGCATCAAACCGTTTGGCACAATTAGGAGAAGCAGTAGGTGTAATTGCCGCTCAGTCTATCGGTGAGCCGGGAACACAGCTGACGCTTCGTACGTTCCACGTGGGAGGTACTGCTGGTAACATTTCCGAAGTTTCTACCATTACTACCAAATTCAAAGGCCGTTTGGAGATTGAAGATCTGAAAGTAGTAAAAGGTGAAGACGCAGAAGGTAAATCTATTGATATTGTAGTTTCACGTTCTACAGAATTGAAATTAGTTGATCTGAATACCGGAATTGTGTTGAATACACATTATATTCCTTATGGTTCTACGATTTATGTGAAAGATAAAGACGTAGTTGAAGAAGGAACAGTGATCTGTAAATGGGATCCGTACAACGGGGTGATCGTATCTGAATTTACAGGTAAGGTTGCTTATGAAGACATCGAACAAAACCAAACATTTATGGTGGAAATCGATGAGCAAACAGGATTCCAGGAAAAAGTAATTACTGAGTCAAGAAATAAAAAATTAATTCCTACTTTGTTGATCTATAATAAAGAAGGAGAATTGATCCGTTCATACAACTTGCCGGTGGGTGCCCACTTGATGGTTGATAACGGTGAGAAAATTAAAGCAGGTAAGGTATTGGTAAAGATCCCTCGTAAATCATCAAAAACGGGAGATATTACCGGAGGTTTACCACGTATTACCGAGTTGTTGGAAGCTCGTAATCCTTCGAATCCAGCGGTTGTTTCAGAAATCGACGGAGTAGTTTCGTTTGGTAAAATCAAACGTGGTAACCGTGAAATCATTGTTACGCCGAGATCAGGAGAGGACGATGCACGTAAGTATCTGGTAAAATTATCGAATCAGATTCTGGTTCAGGAAAATGATTATGTGAAAGCCGGATTACCCCTGTCAGACGGAGCTATTACACCGGAAGACATTCTTAGAATTCAGGGACCATCAGCCGTTCAGCAATATTTGGTCAATGAAATTCAGGAAGTATATCGTTTGCAAGGAGTAAAAATTTCTGACAAACACTTTGAAGTTGTTATCCGTCAGATGATGCGTAAAGTACAGATTCAGGATCAGGGTGACACGTTGTTCTTGGAAGATCAGCTGGCACACAAAGAAGACTTTATCCGCGAAAACGACCGTTTGTTCGGAATGAAAGTAGTGGAAGATGCCGGAGATTCTACCAATTTAAAAGAAGGACAAATTATTTCTGTTCGTGACCTGAGAGACGAAAACTCTATGTTGCGCAGAGAAGATAAAAACCTTGTTTCCGCACGCGACGTTATAACAGCTACCGCTACACCGGTACTTCAGGGTATTACCCGTGCGTCGTTGCAGACCAAATCGTTCTTCTCGGCAGCATCGTTCCAGGAAACAACCAAAGTATTGAACGAAGCCGCAGTTGCAGGAAAAGTAGATACGCTGTCAGGATTGAAAGAAAACGTCATTGTTGGACACAAAATCCCTGCCGGAACCGGTATGCGTGAATACGACAATATTGTGGTAGGAACTAAGGAAAGTGAATTAAAACCGGAAACAACCGATTTAAATTTCTAAAATTATGAATGAAGATAAAACAAAACAGATTAGTTTAGAGCTCGATGCGGAAACTGCTCAGGGTATTTATTCTAATATGGTTATTATAAATCATTCAGCTTCGGAGTTTATTGTCGATTTTGTCAACGTGATGCCCGGAGTGGAACGCGCTAAAGTACGGTCGAGAGTTATTTTGACTCCCGAACACGCCAAACGGATGCTGCACGCCCTGCAGGACAACATCAGAAAATACGAAGAAAAGTTTGTAAGGAAAGAACCCGAAACAAACGAACATCAAATAAGCTTTATTCCTAAAGGAGAGGCTTGATAAACAAAAGCAGTAAAATGCCGGAAGAGAAATCTTTCGGCATTTTTATTTTTTAAAAAAGTCTAATGCTTCGTTAAACTTAGTTAATTATGTTCTATATTTACGATATTAATTTTCT
>Ga0209075_1002834_pt1 | contig 14939 bp, 12 predicted proteins | sample Stecom2011_FD_187523 | JGI IMG/M metagenome (GOLD analysis project Ga0209075, IMG submission 187523) | Agricultural soil microbial communities from Utah to study Nitrogen management - Steer compost 2011 (SPAdes) (version 2) | ecosystem: Environmental > Terrestrial > Soil > Agricultural land... | reverse complement strand
CCCTCCAGGCCGGCAACCGTGTCATGGACGCCGGAGCGGGCGGTGAGGATGATCACGGGCAGACGCTCGCCCCTGCCTCTGATCTCGGCCAGGACTTCGTGTCCGTCCATGAGGGGGAGACCGAGGTCGAGGATGACCAGGTCGAAGTCGGCGTCGCGGGCGGCGTGGGCGGCGGTGCGGCCGTCCTCGACGACCAGGGTCGTGTAGCCGGCGGCCTTGAACCCCTTCTCCAGGAAGGAGGCGATGCCGGGTTCGTCCTCTGCGATCAGGATTCGGGCCACGTTTCCTCCTCGAACGGGACGGCCGGCAGCTCGATGGTGAACCTGGTGCGTCCCGGTCTCGAGTCGAGCCCGACGGTACCTCCGTGTCCTTCGACGATGGCGCGCACGATCGCCAGGCCCAGTCCGGCGCCGGTGGCACTGCGCCGGGACGGAAGCCCCCGGTAGAAGCGCTCGAACATGTGCGCCTGGACGTCCTCGGGCACACCCGGCCCGTTGTCTTCGACCCAGATCCGCACCCGGTCGCCTTCGATGATCCCCCCGATGGCGACCTCTACGTCCGGGCCGCCGTGCTCGACGGCGTTGCGGACGAGGTTGGTGACGGCCTGGGTGAGACGCTGGCGGTCCCCCGTGAACACGCCCACATCGGCCTTCTCCAGGACCACCTCGCGGCTGACCAGGCCGGCGACTTTGACCCGCATCTCCTCGAGGAAGTCGAGGAGGTCGATGGGGTGGGACTCGATGAACTCGGGTGTCTCCGAGCGGGCCAGGGTGAGGAGGTCCTCGACCATCCGGGACATCCGGTCGAGCTCGCTGTTGACCAGTTCCATCGTCTGCTTGCGTTCTTCGGGGTCGTCTCCGAGGAGCTCGAGCTGGCCCCTGATCACCGTGATCGGCGTGCGGAGCTCGTGTCCCGCGTCGTCGACGAAGCGACGCTGCGTGGCAAACGCCTCCTCGAGCCGGTCGAGCATCTCGTTGAAGGTCCGGGCGAGGCGACCGACCTCGTCGTCACTCTCCACTGGTATCCGCTTGCTCAGATCGGATTCGGAGATGTTGAGCGCGGTCTCGCTGACGAGACGGACCGGCCTCAGCACGTCCCCGGCGGCGATCCAGGCGACCACGGACGCGAGCACGAAGATCGATCCGAGGACCACCGACGTGATCCTGATCATGTCGTCGACGACCTGTTGGCGCTCCTGCATGTAGAAGCCGGCGACGAAGACGCCCCCGGCGTCCCCCGTCTCGTCGACCAGAGGGACGGCGACGAACCGGAGCGGTCCGTTGGGGGTGGGCACCACGTCCCGATCAGTCACCGTGAGTCGCGACCATCGATCGACCAACTCCTGGGGGATCGGTCTTCGGGGATCGGCGCGATAGCCACGCCCGTCCACGAACGTGATGATTATCTCGCCAGAGAGCGGGACGTTTCGCTCGAAGTAGGTGTCGAAGATCGCCTCCAAATCCCCGGCGAACAACTCCCCCGTCTCGGGGTTGGTCCCACCGGCGAGCTGGCGCAGTTCCTCGATCTCCTGGTCGAGCTGTTCGTCGGTGTTGTTGAGGACTGCACCCTGGAGATAGGCCCGCTGGATGAGCAGGGCGGTGACCAGGGCGAAGGCGAGCAGGCCGACGTACCACCCGAGGATGCGCCAGCGGGCGGAGCGAGAGCGGCGACGTGGTTCTCGGGGGGTGATGATCGGATCAGGCTACGTGAGGATCAGGTGTGGATCGGCTCGCTCCGCCTTCGCTCAGGGCGTGTCCGGAGTGTCCGGTGTGTCGGGCGTGTCCGGCGAGTTCGGGGTGGTCGGGCTCGGTTGTGTCGGGCGCGTCGTGGTCGTGGGCTCGTCGTCGAACGGCGTGTTGGTGGCCGTGTCGAGGGTCGGGAACGTGACGCCCGGAACGGTCGTCGCCGTCTTCGCCGTGGTCACCTCGGTGATGGGTGTCCGGTCGTTGAGGTTGATCGGGTCCGGATCGCTCGACCCACGTCCGGGGTCGGCCATGGCGAGACCGGTGATTCCGATCGCCGTCACTGCGGTGACCGCGGCGGTCACCTTCCAGTTCCTGCGGATCTGGTCTTTCAACTGCATGTTCTGCTCCTGATTCTCACCGATGGTTCGTACCGCGCAAGGTTCGGCCGCTGGGAGGGGTGGAGGGCCGCCCGGGCTAGGCGGCCCTCCGGTGGGGGGATCGGGTTGTTCGTCAGGGGGTGTCGACGCTGTCGGGCGACGCCGGGGAGATCGGCGAGGCCGGGGAGATCGGCGATGCCGGGGAGACGGGTGACACGGGGGAGTCGATCGTCTGTGGCGACACCGGGCTCTGCGGCGAAACCGGTGACTGAGCGCTGGCCGGCGAGACCGGGCTCACCGGCGATTGGGGGCTGACCGTCTGCACGCTGGCCGTGACGGTGTTCAGCGAGTCGAACGGCGAGTCGTTGGTGGGATCCAGGTCGCCGAACGTCACGCCCGGGACAGACGGTGAGGTCGTCGACGTGGTCACCTGGGTGATCTCGGTGCGATCGTTCAGGTTGATCGGGTCGGGGTCGTTTGCGCCGATGCCCGGGGCAGCAGAGGCGAGACCGCTGATCCCGATCGCCGACACCGCGGTCACGGCGCTGACGACCTTCCAATTCTTCTTGATCTGTTCCTTGAGCTGCATTTCCTACTCCTTCTCTGAATGCGTCTCTGCGACTTCTCGAGAGAAGTTTCGGAAAACCGGGTGAGATCACTCTGAGAAGGGCATGAGAGTTCTCTCATCAACCCGACGGGCGCTCTCTGCCCACAGTTCGGCGATCGCCACCCGGGCCGCGATCTCCTCGGGCCAGTTCGGCGTCTGCACCCGGAACGGCCCCGTGGCCAGCATGAACGCCATGGCTGCCGCCCTCCGGCGGAGGTCGGCGGGGTCGACCAACCGGTCCCAGATGCTGAGCAGGGCGTTGCCGTAGTTCCTCACCCGCTCCGGCTGCGGGCTGATCGGCCCCCATACGGAGAGGTGGGCGAGCATCGTCGACGGGTCGTCGGCGGCCCGGCCCAGCCCGTAGGTGTCCACATCGAGGATCCCGACTATGTGGCCGTTGACCACCATCAGCTGTGACTCGTAATAGTCGCCATGAACCGGGCGATCGGCGGGAAGTGTCTCTTCGCCGATCCCCTCGGACAGCTTCGCGAGCCGGGCCGTGAGCTCGGGGCAGAGGGCCGCCACCATAGGCATCATCTGCTGGGCCCGCTCCAGCGGCGAGTGGGCGGGCTCGAGCCCTTCGGGATGGGGCAGGTCTGACACGAGGCCGGCAACCACGCCGGGATCGGGAAGGTCGACCTCGGGGCGTGCCATGGCTTCACGGAGCGTGATCCCGTCCATGGCCTGCAACACGACCAGCCCGAGTCGGTCGTCGTAGCCCAGGCTCGCCGGCACGGGGAGGACGTCGGCCAGGGTGCGATGGATCTGATGGAGGCGTTCGATGGTCTTCGGCCTGACCACCTTGAAGAACATGCGCTCCGCGGCGCCCCGCACCTCGACCACGGCGCGACGGCCGGGGCGGTAGGCGCGGAGATGGGTGGTGACCGGGCCCGGTGTGCCGCCCAGGTCGACCAGTACGCGCTCGGCCTCCCCCGGGTCGATCGCCGAGGGCAGCGCGGGGAGGGCGGGATCGTGTGGAAATCGCCAGACACCGATCCGAGCGCCCCCGTCGTCCTCGATGATCAGGGCTCCGTCGGGGATCCGGCCGGCGGCGGCGATGAATGTCTGGCGGCCCTCCAGCGGGCCACCGGCGACCTCGACGTCGAACCGCACGGTGACGCTCCGCCCCGGTGACCACGACACCTGGCCGACACGGGAGGAGGCCACGCTCCCATCGAGTGCCTCGACCGCGACTTCCAGAGGGGCCGGGGGATTGGTGCTGAGCAGGACCGCGAGCTCCGGGAGACCCGGGTCGGTGAGGGCGGCCGTGCGGGGATGGGTCACCCTCGTCAGCCGCGGTACACGCGCGGCGTCTCCTTCCTGGTCTCCGCGTCGTCGTAGACGGGCGCTGGGAAACGCTCCTCGAGACGGAGGTAGATCGGGGAGGCAGTGAACACCGACGAATAGGTGCCGGCGATCGTCCCGATGATCAATGCCAGGGCGAAGTCGCCGAGGGTGTCGCCACCCAGGAGCCACAGCGAGAACAGGATGAACAGCGCGCCCATGCCGGTGTTGATCGTGCGGGGGATCGTCTGCAGACACGAGTCGTTGACGATCTCGACCAGGGAGTCGTCGGGTCGCAGCTTCCGCTGCTCCCGGATGCGGTCGAAGATCACGACGGAGTCGTTGACGGAGTAGCCGATGACGGTGAGCAACGAGGCCAGGAACACGCCGTCGTAGGTCTTCCCGAGCCAGGCGAACACACCCACCAGCACGGCGACGTCGTGCACCATTCCCAGCACCGCTGCCAGGCCCATGGTCCAGCGGAACCGGAACGCCAGGTAGATGAGCTGCATGAGCAGGGCGATGCCCAGTGCGATCAGGGCCTTGTTGCGCAGCTCGGCACCCAGGGTGGGCCCGACGAACTGGGAACGAACCCGCTCGGAGCCGTCGGTGATCCTGGCCACGGCCTCGTCCACCTCTGCCTGCCGCTCCTGGCTCAGGTTCTCGGTCCGGATCATCAGGTTTCCCTGCCCGGAGGTCTGGACCACCGCACGGGGCAGGCCGATGCCGGCCATCTCGGCACGAACTGCCTCGACGTCCACGGTGCCCGCCACCTCGTACTCGAGGAGCAGGCCGCCTGAGAACTCGACACCGAAGTGGGTGCCTCTGGCCAGCAGGCCGGTGAGGGACAGCGCCACGACCGCGGCTGCGATTCCGATGAGGAGACCGGTTCGCCCGACGAGATTGGGCCGGGACTCGGCCAGGCGGTCCCGGAACTTGCGGCCCACTTCCAGTCCGAGGAGCCCGGGACGGGAGGAGACGGCCTCGCTGCGGGTGACCAGGTCGACCAGGACACGGGTGAAGACCAGTGCCGTGAACATGGACACGAGGACGCCGATGGTGAGTGTGACGCCGAAGCCACGCACCGACCCGCTGGCGAAGAAGAAGAGGAGGATCGCCGCCAGCACCGTGGTGACGTTGGAGTCGGCGATCGCGCTGAAGGCGCGCTTGAACCCGGCGAAAGCGGCGTCGCGCACACCGGCTCCCGCTTCGTACTCCTCCTTGATTCGCTCGTAGATCAGGACGTTGGCGTCGACGGCCATGCCGACCGCGAGCACGAAACCGGCGATGCCGGGAAGGGTGATGGTGGCGCCGAGCCACAGGAGTGCACCACCGGAGATCACGGCGTAGGTCAGCAGCGAGATGACGGCCGTCACCCCGAGCAGCCGGTAGTACAGGATCATGTAGAGGAGGGTCAGCCCCGCGCCGATCAGGGCGGCGTCGATGCTGGCCGCGATGGCGGCCTCGCCCAGCGTGGGGCCGATGGTTCCCTGCTCGACGATCTCGATCGGGACCGGCAGCGCACCGGCCTGGAGGAGCAGGGCCAGCTCGGTGGCCTCGCGCTCGTCGAAGTCGCCGGTGATGATCGTCTGCCCGCCGGTGATGCCGACGTTGCAAGGGACGTCGAAGGCGACGCCGGGGCTGGAGATGACCTGGTCGTCGAGCAGGATGGCGATGCGCCGCTGGGCCGAGCCGGGCGCCTGACACGCCGCATCGGCGGTCAGGCTCGCCCACTTGTCCGCGCCATCGCTCCTGAAGTTGAGCTGGACCGTCCAGCCGCCGCCGACCGTGTTGAAGAGGGCGAGTGCGTCGCTCAGGTCCTCGCCGGTGAGCTGGGCCGGACCGATGCTGATTCGCCCGCCCGCCTCGTCGACGACGACCGTGCCTTCCTCGGGCTCTTCCTCGGTGGGGGCGAGTGCGGCCAGCACGGGGTGAAAGGTGAGCTGGGCCGTCTGGCCGATGATGTCGATCGCCTCTTGGGGGTCGGTGACGTCGGGCAGCTCGACGATGATCCTGCGATCGCCGGAGGCTTGGATGTTGGGCTCGACGGTGCCCATCGCGTCGATGCGACGTCGCAGCACTTCGACCGTCCGCTGGACGACGGAGGAGTCGACGGTGATCGTGTCGGTGTCCCGGGCTTCGTAGACGAGTTGGGTGCCACCCCTGAGGTCGAGGCCGAGGCGGGGCTGGGTGGTGACGAGGACGTAGGCGCAGCCTGCGATGACCGCCAGCGACATGAAGAGGCGCCAGCCGAACCCTTTGGACAACATCACGAACCCTCTGTTCGGGAACGACATCAGACGTTAACCGCAGCCGGATATCAGCACGCTCGCTCCGCCCCGGTACCGCCCGCTAACTTCGCCCCGTGAGCCGACCCTCGGTGGGTGACAGGGCCGGGCTGGGATCGATTGCCGGTATCGGCCTCGTGGCCGGGACCATGGAAGTCGCCGTCTCGCTCTCCTTCTCGGCCCTTCTGTTCGCGGGCATGGGTTCCGCTGCCTATGCGCGCGGCGCCGCGTTCGTCCTGTTCGGAACGATGCTCTCCAATCTGATCGCATCGCGCTGGTCGTCGATGCCGGGTGCGGTCATCGTTCCCCAGGACACGTCCACCGCCATCCTCGCCGCCACCGCCGCACCTTTCCTCGCCGGTCTCGACCCGGAGATCGGATTCCCCACGATGCTCGCCTATGTCGCCGCGGGCACCGCCCTCACCGGGCTCCTCATGTGGCTGGTGGGGCTGATCCGCCAGGGTGGTCTCATCCGCTTCATCCCCCTCCCCGTGATCGGTGGCTTCCTGGCCGGGACCGGGTACCACCTGGTGGTCGGGGGCTCCGACGTCATCACCCGTGGCTTCGACTGGAACACGGCGCGGGTGGCTGCCCTCGTCGCGGGCTGCCTATTCGCATTGGGAATGCTCCTCGTGCTGCGGAGGTGGCCGCGTCCCGGGCTCGTCCCGGGCAGCGTCGCCGTGGGTGCCGCCCTCTTCTTCATCGCCCTGCTCGTGACCGGGACCTCGATGAGCGAAGCGCGCTCGTTGGGCCTGCTCATGGAGTCGGTCCGCACCGGTCTCGGGCTGCCGTTCTCCGAGCTGGCGTCGGCCGACTGGTCGGTGGTGCGGGTTGCCTGGGGAGGTCTGGCCACCGTGCCCCTGGTGGCAACCCCCGGCATGCTCCTCAACGTCAACGTCCTGGAGATGATCCGCGGCGAGGACGCCGATCTCGACCGGGAGTTGCGGGCCGTGGGGATGGCCAACTTGGCCGGCGCCGCCAGCGCGATCCCGGCGGCGTACCACACGGTGGGTATCACGGCCCTCGGCTACCGGGTCGGTGTGCGCAGCCGGGCGATCCCGGTCGTCGTGGGTGTCGTGTGCCTGGTGGCGATCGTCGTCGGGGGCCCGCTTCTCTCCCTGCTCCCGATGCCCGTGATCGGCGGCCTTCTCATCTACCTGGGCCTCGACTTCATAACGGAGTGGTTCGTCGACCGGCGGCGTCACATGACCGGACCGGAGGTTCTCCTCATGGCCGCCATCGTGGTCGCCGTCGCCACCCTCGGCTTCCTCGTGGCGGTGGGTCTCGGGCTGGTGGCGTCGACGATCATCTTCGCCGTCCGCTACTCCGCGATCGACCCGGTCCGTCACGCCGCCACGGGCTTGGAGACGCGCAGTGTCGTGGACCGGCCCTCGACCGCGGCCGGAGTGCTCGCCGAGCGGGGAGACCGGATCCTGGTGGTCCAACTCCAGGGGTTCCTCTTCTTCGGCACCGCCAAGCTCGCCGTCGAGCGCATCGATCGTCTCGTCACGGATAGACAGCATCTGGAGGCCCTGGTCCTCGACCTGGAGAGGGTCAGTGGCGCGGACGCCACCGGCCTGTCGGTGATCGCCAAGGTGGCCGCCATGGCCGAGCGCCGCGGCGCGACACTCCTCGTGTCCTCGCCACCGGCGCCGATGCAGACGGAACTGGACGCGGTGATCGGAGAGCAGAAGGGGCTGGAGGTCATGCCCGACCTCGATCACGCCCTGGAGCGGGCCGAGAACATCGTGATCGGCGACATCACGTCACCCGACTCGTGCGACCTCGACGAGGTCTTCCCGAGCGGGATGTGGCGGCGGCTCCGCCCCCATCTCACCCGTCGGGAGATCGAGGCAGGCGATACGGTCATCCGGGAGGGCGAGTCGACCACCGGCGTCTTCATCGTCGAGGAGGGCAGGCTCGTCACGACCATTCCCACGGACCGCGGTTATCGACGCGTCCGCTCCTCCGGGCCGGGGTCCTTCGTCGGCGAGATGTCGATCTACCGGTCCGGGGGCCGATCCGCTCGGGTCACCGCGGTCGAGCCGTGCGTGCTGTGGGTCCTGGACGACCGTGCTCTCGCACGGATCGAGAAGGCAGATCCGCGTCTCGCGGTCGACGTGCACCGGGTGATGGCCTCGGCAATGGCCGAGAGTGTCGCCCGGGGCAATCTCGCGGTGGCGGCGCTGCTTCGCTAGGGCCGGCGGCGCAACTCGTCGCGGATCTCGGCGAGCAGGGCCACTTCCGGTGACGGCGCGACTTCCTCGACCACCTCTTCGCCCCGGGCCATGCGGGCGCGGAGGGCGTTCATCGGTTTGACGATGAAGAGGAACAGCGCAAGTGCGACGAGGAGGAACGCCACCAGGGCATTGATGAAGTTGCCGTACATGATCTCGGCGTCGCCGATCGTCACGGACAGGGCGCTGAAGTCGGGCTGTCCGGCGATCCCGGCGACGATTGGCATGACGATGTCGTCGACCAGCGAGGTGACGACGGTGGCGAATGCGGCACCGAGCACGAAGCCGACTGCGATGTCGAGGAGGTTGCCCTGGAGTGCGAACTCCTTGAATTCCTTGATCACTGTCGCTCCTTCGATGGGGGTCGGTCGCGGACACTACCCTCGCCGCGCGGCGGGGTGTTGGCCCGGCCGGAGGAGGAGGTGGTTCCGGTGACAATCGGCCGTGGGCCCGCATCGGGCGTCGAGGGCCGTGTCGCCGTCTCCCACCGGATCGCCGCGGCCGCATTCCGGTTCGCCGGTGTCTTCGGCGTCGTCGCCGTCATCTGGGCGCTGGTCGTCCTCATCCGCGGTGGCAGTTGGTGGGGCCCGCTCCACTCCTTCCTGGTGGGAACAGTGCTCTTCGCCATCGCCGGTGCCTCCCAGATGTTCACGATCACATGGGCGGCCGCCCCGCCACCGCCGGCGGCGGTCTCCGTCGCTCAGCGCAGGATCATGGGTGCCGGCGTGGCCCTGGTGTTGTGGGGCGTGGCCACCGACACGCTCTGGGCCGGCGGGGTCGGCGCCGGGGCGGTCATCGTCGGGCTGGCGCTCCTGGCCTACTCCCTGGTCACGGCCATCCGGCAGAGCCTGCTGCGCCGGTTCGACCTCGCCTCCCGTTTCTACATCCTGGCGCTGGCATGCGGGATCGTCGGGGTGGGCCTCGGTGGTGTGATGGCGATGGACCTGGCCGGGATGCGGTTCACCGACATCCGCACCGCGCACGCCCGGCTCAACCTGGTCGGTCTGGTCGGCTTCACCATCGCCGGGACGCTCCCGACGATCCTGCCCACCTTCGTCCCCTCCAAGGCGGTCTCCGGCACCGAGGCCAAGGTGGCGTTGTGGACGGCCCTCGCCGCCGCCGGCTTCATGACAGCGGGAGCGAGCCTCGGTGGTGTCGCCACCGGGATCGGAGTCGTCCTCGCCGGGATCGCCAGCCTCCTGATCGTCGCCGGGATCCACCTCCGGCTAGGGCGCAAGGGGCTCAAGGGCGGGCTTCCGTACCTCCAGGTGTCGATCGGCGTCTGTTGGTTCGTCGTGTGGGCGTTCGTCGACGGCGTCTCCCTCGTCGGAGGGGCGACGGCACTGCCCTTCACCGGGTGGACCGCGGCCGCCGCCCTGGTCGGGGTCGGCCAGGTGCTGCTCGGCTCGTTCGCCTACCTGATTCCCGTCCTCGCGGGGCCGCCGCCACGGCTCGGACGCAACCTGGCCCGCACCAAGGGCCACCCGTGGCTGCCGCTGGTGGCGGCCAACGCCGGTGGCTTCGCCCTCGTGGCAGGGGCCGGTGAGGTGGCCGCCGCGGCCATCGGCGTCTGGGTGCTCGACTTCGGCCTGCGTCTGGCCCGCCTGGAATGGAGGGATCGGGAATGATCTTCGACGACGGCAACCGGGAGATTCCCGCGGGTGTCGAGGGCTTCCCGGAGAGGGTGTTGATCGTGGGCGGAGGCATGGCCGGTATCGCCGCGGCCAATGCGCTGTCCACGGCCGGGGTCGACTGTGTCGTGCTCGAGGCGCGGGATCGCATCGGAGGCCGTGTCCACAGCGTCCCGGTTGGTGGTGCCATGGTCGACCTGGGGGCGGCATGGATCCATCACCCTGTCGGAAACCCGTTGACCCGGATCGCCGAGACGCTCGGCATCGACCGGGTGTCCGGGGAGTTCCGCTCCGAGGCCGTGTTCTTCGACCCATCGTCCGGCTCGCTGATCCGCCCCGAGCTCGATGAGGTCAACGGCTTGGAGGCGCGCTTCTACGCCTCCCTCGACGGGTTGATCGCACGTCTCGGCGCCGATGGCACTGTCGCCGACGCCGTCGAGGAGTTTCTTGGCCGCGAGAAGCCGGCGTCGTGGGCCCGGTCATTCCTGCGCACCTTCTCCGAGGCCGAGGGAGCCGCGCCCCTCGAGTCGATGGCGGTCGGCTCGTTCCCGCCCAGCACCCTGGAGTACGGGGGGTCGGGTATCGGCGACTTCCCGGTGGGTGGTTACGCCGGCATCGTCGGTGGCCTCGTCTCCGGTTTCGAAGTGCGGATGGGGTCCGTGGTCACCGACGTGGTGGTCGGTCCCGGTGGTGTCGACGTCCATCTCGCCAACGGCTCGGTGGAGTCAGGCAGTCACGTCCTGGTGACCGTCCCGCTCGGAGTCCTCCAGGCAGGGTCGATCCGGTTCGACCCGCCGCTGCCCGAGTCCAAGGCGTCGGCCATCGAACGTCTCGGATACGGCAGGTTCGAGAAGGTGGTGCTCGCCTTCGACGAGCCGGTGGGTGTGGGCAAGCCTCACCTGTACCCGATGGGTCGTGAGGAGTTCCGGTTGGTGCTGGCGATGGAGAGGTTCACCGGGCGGCCGGTGGTTGTCTCCACCGCATTCGGAAGCGCCGCCGACGTCATCCTCGGTCGTGACGAGCCGGCGGTGGTGGACCATCTCCTGGGTCACATCCTGAAGGCGTGGGGGCCGGTGCCGGACCCGGTCGAGGTGACCCGTTCGCGGTGGGCGCTCGACCCGTTCTCCCGCGGCGCCTACACCTACGTCCCTCCGGGGGCGACCCGGGCCGATCTCGAACTGCTGGGCGCGCCCGTGACCGGGCGTCTCATGTTCGCCGGGGAGGCGACCGGTTCGGAACGGACCGGCTATCTGGACGGCGCCTTCTCGACGGCGATCAGGGAGGCGAAGCGTCTGCTCGGTCGTCCGGAGGTCGAGCTCACCGTGGGTCGAGGGGACTGACTCAGCGGGGGGCGACCAGCCACCAGGTGCTCATCGGCCCCTTCCCCTTGACGTCGACGACCCCACGTCGCTCACAGACGAAGTGGTCGCGGACCAGTTCGTAGGTCGACTCGCTGATCTGGATCCGGCCCGGCTCACCGTGGGATTCCATCCGGCTCGCGGTGTTCACCGTGTCGCCCCACACGTCGTACTGGAACTTGGTGCGTCCGATCACCCCCGCCACCGCCGGACCCGAGCTGAGACCGAGGCGGAAGGCGAGAGGCTGGCCCAGCCGGTGCTCCAACGGGGAGCGGTAGCGGCACATCTCCAGAGCCATGTGGGCCACGACGATGGCGTGATCGTCGCGCTCGGTCGGGACGCCCGAGGCGACCATGTACGAGTCGCCCGACGTGTGAATCTTCTCGACGCCGTAGCGGTCGACGAGCTCGTCGAAGTGGGAGAAGACGTCGTTGAGCACCTCGACGAGGGTGTCCGGTGGCAGGCCCTCGGTGAGCGGCGTGAACCCGACCACGTCGGCGAATAGCACCGAGATGCATTCGAAGTTCGTGGCGATCGTCCGGTCGTCCTCCTTGAGTGCCTCAGCCACCTCTCTGGGGAGCACGTTGAGCAACAGCCGCTCCGACTTCTCCTGCTCCCGGTCGAGCTCGACGAAGGCGCGGTCCTTCTCCCTGACCAGGTGGTTCAGGGCGAAGAAGGCGACCCCGGTGGGAGCGATGATGTTGAGGACGAAGAACGCCTTGATGACGTTTCCGGGCAGACCGTTGGAGACGTCAAGAGACGGCTGGATCGCCTGGGCGGCCAGCACCAGGGCGATGTAGGCGCCGAACCAGAACATGGCCTGCCTGCGGCCGGACATCGTGAGCGCCCCGATCGGCGCCAGAAGGGCCCAGGTGATCACCGCACTCCCGCCGACGAAACCTCCGAGTGCCAACTGGAGGAGGAAGGGCAGGGTGAGGATGAGGAGGAGCTGGACGAAGCGGAAGCCGCGGTAGCGACCGGTGAGGGCGTAGACGACCAGGCTCACGGTGACCGAGGCGGAGTAGGCGAAGGGGATGAGCGCCGCGGTCGGCTCGTCGAAGATCGAGTACATGACGCCCCAGATCACGCCGATCACGGCAACGACCCCGGAGACCGTCACCAGCATGCGTTTCTGGATACGAAGTTCGACCGGATCCTCGGGGCTCTCGGTTGACCACCGGATCCGGTCCAGCCACCCCATTTCGACCATTAAAGCGGCACGACCCCTTTCGGGGTCGGGCGATGCCCGGGTGGATTCATCGCCAGGGAAAGGGGATCGTCTAGTGACGGAGGTTGCCGTTGTCGGACCCGGCGATCACCAACGCCCCACCGTGAACAGCCCCACGGTCGCCCACGCGAGCACCATTCGGGTGTCGTCGACTGCGTGGAGCTCGACGTGCTCGGCCCGGGCCCCGGGATCGGGGAAGAGACCGGAGTCGCTTGGGGTTGTGGTGGTGGACGGTTCAGTGGTGGGCGTGACGCCGGTGGCGCACGCCGCCGTTAGCCCCGCGACGAGGAGAACGGCGAGCGTCCTGGACGGTGCGCCGCCAACCCCGGTTCCGACACGGATCCGGGCTGGGTACATCCCCGCCTTCACCATTAACATGTGATGACCGACACGGAGACCCTCTGGTTCTTCGTGCGCCTGTAGTTCGGTTGGGCAGGGCGAGCGTCTGACTTCAGACGTCAGTCGGTAACTGAATAATGCGCCCGTAGCTCGGTTGGGCAGGGCGAGCGTCTGACGTGAGACGTCAGTCGGTAACTGAATAATGCGCCCGTAGCTCGGTTGGGCAGGGCGAGCGTCTGACGTGAGACGTCAGTCGGTAACTGAATAATGCGCCCGTAGCTCAATTGGATAGAGCGTCTGACTACGGATCAGGAGGTTGGGGGTTCGAGTCCTCCCGGGCGCGCATCTGTCTCCGAGGCACCTAGCCTCGTCACCGGTGACCATCCACACCGATCATCCGTTCATGCCGGAACCCGAGGATCGGAACCCCGTTCGTCGATTCCGGGGCCGACTTGCCATGCCCGTGACCATCGTCACTTCCGGCACGGGCTCGGATCGTGCGGGGTTGACGGTCTCGTCGGTCCTGGTCATGGAGGGCGACCCCGGTGAGGTGCTCCTGCTCGTCAATCCGCACACGGATCTGTGGGATGCCGTCGAGGAGACGGATCGTCTCCTCATACACATCTGCTCGCCGGCGCATCGTGGCCTGGCCGAGGTGTTCGCCGGCCGACAGCCCAACCCGGGCGGGATGTTCGCGGGGGTGAAAGCGACCGACGGGGACTGGGGCCCGGTGCTGGAGGACGTGCCCAATCGTCTGGGTGTGCGCGTGACTTCCATGGATCCGGCCGGATGGTCGGGTGTTGTCCGCGGGGTCATAGAGCACGTCGAGGTGAGCGGCATGGACGACCCGTTGGTCTACTTCCGAGGGCGATACAGGACGCTCGGCTGACCAAGAGCCGTAGCGGCCGGTAACGGTGGCCCCTGACGGTTCGGGCCCCCATGGCTGGCCGATGTGGTCGGTTCGATGCTCCGGACCACGTCGCTCGCGGTCTGGGTTCGCTCCGAGGAAGAGTCCTAGAAGGAGTACCGGAGGATGGCGGCGACGTCGCCACCGCCCGGGACGTCTTCCCGTCTCACGGCGAGCACCGTGCCGCGGCTCTCCCACACCCGTCGTGCGATCTCGTCGACGATCCCGAATGCAACCCCGTCGTCGGTCTCGGCGAACTCCACCGAGCCGTCCTCGTGGACGAAGCCCGGGACCACGGAGTCGATGTCGACCAGCAGGGTGTGGACCATCCCGTAGGTGGCGGCGCGGGCGATGTTGGCGATGTCGTTGCCGGCCCGACCTTCCGCGAGGCGCTTCTCATAGAGGTCGTGCAGGTCGGCCAACTGGCGGGCGTAGAGATCGTCCAGGATCTCCCGTGCCTTGCTCGCGATCTCCGTCTCGCTCAGACCGTCCGGATTGCCGGCGATCGACTTCTCTGCGAGGTGCGGGTAGGTGTTCACCGACCGATAGATCGAGTCGAGCGGCTCGGCCGCGGCCAGGATCAGCGGGACGTCGCGCCCCGCGATGAGCGGGCGAATGACCCTGTCGATCGTGCGGCTGTAGATCCGGAGATGGCTCTTCTCCGCCGCCGAGCTCTGGGTTTTCCCCTTGGGTGCCCGGTCGTCGACGTGGACGATGCGGGCGGCGTCCTCGACGCCCTGGGGGAGGTCGGGCAGATCCACCTCCGTGGCGCTCCCTTCCGGAAGGACCTCGAACAGGCGGGACGACTTCTGCGAGAGGGCCAGCACGAGCGCCGTCTGCGGGAAGGTGATCGCACGCAGGAGAGGCTTGAGGTGGAAGCGGTCGGCGACGGCGACCATCTCGCTGAGCCGGTTGGGCAGCCGGTAGCCGACCAGCGAGTCGGGAGTGGCGAAGACTGCGAGGGTGCGGGCCTGGAACTTCCAGAACTGCCCGTCGCC